>Ga0182742_1005930_pt1 | contig 10032 bp, 21 predicted proteins | sample eDN5th37CBELigMG_FD_128880 | JGI IMG/M metagenome (GOLD analysis project Ga0182742, IMG submission 128880) | Enriched Miracle-Growth compost microbial communities from Emeryville, California, USA - eDNA 5th pass 37_C BE-Lig MG (version 2)... ... | reverse complement strand
GCGGGGTGGGTGCTGGCAATCCTGCAAGAGCGACTGCGCTAGCCACATCGAAGGCGTGGCGCACCGCCTCCGCCTGCCGCGCGTCGATGCGGTATTCCTGGGCGCCGATGACCAGCAGAGCCGTCGGCGCCCCTTCAACCTGGGCAAGCTCGGGGCGGATGTCGAAGCGGCGCATCGGCGGGCGGGCGGGCGGGCACGCCATGGTCAGGCGGCCTCCTGGGAGGGAGGCGCGAACTCGTCGGGCCTCAACTCATGAAGAGGGATACCAGTCGCACGATGGACGGCAGGAACTTGTTCGAGCGGAATGCCATGCGTCCGCCAGTGGTGGACGCGCTGCCTCTTGTAACCGAGCGCCTTAGCGAGATTGGCGGTGCCACCGGCGCGAGCGATGACGCTCCTGGCTGCGGCGGCAGGGTCGGACCGTTGCTGCATGGAACAGACGGTAAAACGACGCTTGACTTTAGTCAAGTGTCATTTGACCGTCGGTCGACCAATTTGTTTTACCGCGTCCTGGGCGGCTTTACGGCAGACTGCCGCCCCATGACGGTCTCGATCTTGCCCGAGAAGGCATACAGCAAGGAGTGCGGCGAGCGACTGAGGATGCTTATCGACGCCCTAGGCATCGAAACGGCTCAGGCCGCCGCAGATGAGATGGGCATCTCCAAGCAGCGCCTGAACAACTGGCTGCAGGGCAACAATCTCCCGGACTTCTACATCCTCTATCGCTGGATGCGGCGGCGCCTGCTGGCTGATGCCAACTTCATTCTATGGGGGGACTGGTCGGCTCTGCCGGAGCGGGTTGCGGAACAGTTGAAGGCTGAGCTTCTTGGCCCTCTCGATCCAGCCGGGGGAGAAAAATCGGCGGCTCAGACGGAGCCGGCCGCCCGGGGGCGCGGAGAAATCTGACACAACGGCCTGGCCGGATCATGATGATCTCCTCAAGGGGACGTTACCTCTCGTCATCATGCAAGAACGAAGAGAGAACACTAGCCCCTTCTGGCCCCATCGCCTGTGAATCCTGGGGATAGTTTCCCATGGCCGCTTCCTGCTTCGTAGACTGAATTCGATTCGCATTCAGACATAACGCGGCCGTGAAAGGAATATGGAATCGCAACATATTCCGCGCTCAATTCGATAGCGGAGCGCAAAAAATTCCTTGTGAATCAGGCGGTTTCGCGGCTGATTTCCGAGGGTTAGAGCGGATTCGGAATGAGAAGTGGGAGGGGGCTGGATGGTCGGGGCGCAGCAGCAAGGCGCGGGCGGCGGCCACGAATGGGGTTCGTCGCTGGTTGCATCTGTGCCTATCCGTTACGACGGCCGCCTCGCGGACGGTCACAAGATCGACATGGCCGACTTGGCGGAGGCCCTGGCCGGTTGGAACCGGATCCTGGTCGTCTGCGGCAATTTTGCCGCCACCCAACGGTTCGTGAAACATTTAGACGCCGCGGAGGTCCGGGCTGTCATCCGAGAAGGTGAAGGTGGCTGCTACACCTTTACGGGCCTAGTGGAGTGGATCGACAGCAGCCCGCTCGTAGCGAACGTTGTTGGCGGGCTGACCGTTACCCTGATAGGTTCGGTTCTGGCATTCGCCTGCGGAAAGTATCTGGAGATGCGGCACCTTCGTGCCATCGCAGAACAGGCGGTAAAGCAAGCCGGCACACGAGATGATGTGATGCTAAGGCGCTTGATGGACACCATTGACCGCCTGATAGAAGCGCTCCAACCAGCAGCTCGGCAGACCGTTCGCCCCATTGGGCGATCTGCCTCTACGATGACGGTCCCATACGACGCTACGGGGTCGCTCGTTTTGGACGAGGCCGATGCAGCGGTCATGCGGGCTGAGACGCCTGTCGAAGTCGGGCCGGAACGCCACTTCATGGTGCGCATCAGCGAGCTTGACGTTGAGACCGGCAACTGCCGAATTGCTGCTGACGAGTTCGGCGAGGGGCGCATCCCAGGCCAGATTGCTGATCCCGTGCTGGCACAACCTAATAATGCTTACGCGCTTGCCCTAGCGGCTCAACGGCCCTTGCTGGTTCGAGCAAAGCCCACGCTTCGCAATGGAGAGGTTGAGCGTCTCTTCATTACCGACGCCACGCCACAACCATAACCGGCCTTCCTCATCCATCCCACCCCGCCCACCGGCGGGGTTTTTGTTGGGCGGGTGCTGACTGGCGCTGCCAGGCGCCTGGACTTACTGGTCCAACATACTTGGACTTCAGCATGCCGTGGTAAAATCTGGCTTGACGGTAAAACGTAGCTGGACCATAGTGCCGGCCACACCCCACCGGGAGGCCGTCACTCCATGCAGCCCACCACCCCCACCCCATCGCCGAGCGCCGAGGCACCGTTCTCTGAGTGGCACATCTCCGAGGAAGGCGACTGCACGGTCCTGGACGACGACAGCAACACGGTCGCGGTCGTCGGTGACCCGAACAGCGATCCCACCGAGCAGGACTGGCGGAACGCCCGCCTGATCGCCGCCGCGCCGCAGATGCTTGAGGCGCTGCGCGAGGCGCGGCAGTCCCTGGCTATCGCCATCCGGGAGGGACTGAAGGACTTCCCTGATGCCGACGTGAACGAGCATGTCGTCATCCGGGAGATCGACGCCGCCATCGCCGCCGCCACCGGGGAGGGCTGAGCGATGTCCTTCATCCCGCCCGATCCTGACCCCCGCGAGAACTACGTCAGCGTCCGTCAGGAGATCGTCGAGAACATCAGCGACGCCTGCTCGAAAGCGTGGCGCCGGCTCAGCGATGTGATGGCTCGCCTGGAGAAGGTGCACACACAGCTTGGCTACGCCGCTGACGGCGAGGAGACGTTGGCCGAAATGACCGGCCTCGCCGAACGGCTTGAGGCTGCGATTGCGGCGACGGGGAGGCAGGTTTGATGACCTCCGAGGAGCTGCAGAACCTCTCCACCATGCTGCGCGAAGCCGGACGCGGCGCTGGCCTCCCTCCGCAGCGGTGCATGCTGGCCGCTGACGTGGCGGCCGACCTGGCCGAGCAGGTGCGGCACCTGGAAGTCGTCACGATGCGGCTACGGGTACTGCCGGCAGACCTGCCGCCGAATGTCGTGCCGTTCGAGGCAGTGGCGCGGCGCATGAGGAGGGTGGCTCATGCGTGAGCGCCCTGCACCCCGCACCCTCGATCTGTTCAGCTGCATCGGCTGTCACGCAGAGGGCATGCGCCGAGCCGGCATCCCATCGGTTGCGCTGTGCGAGATCAATCCATGGCGGCGCTCCATCCTGGCGCGGCGCTTCCCCGGTACGCCGATTTATGAGGACGTGCGGACCATCCCCAGTGTACAGGCCGACATCGTTTTTGGGGGCCCGCCCTGCCAGCGCACCTCAGTCGCGGCGGCCATCCACGGACGGCGGGACGGCACCAGCCTCTGGCCCTACATGCTCGGTACAGCCGACCGGGCCGGCGCAGAATGGATTGTCGTGGAGCAGCCGCCGGGAAACGCGGCGTGGGAAGCCGAGGTCGTTGACGACCTTCGCTCATCTGGCCGCCATGTCGCCCGAGTTGAGTTCGGCGCTTGCGATGTTGGTGCGCCGTATATTCGCCGGCGAGTGTACCTACTTGCCTGCCCCAGCCTGCCGCGACTGGAGATCGCCTGGCGATCGGTCCCATCCGCGATTGCGCGCGTCAAGAGGGCAGCAGATGCCCGAGGTGATTGGGGCGCGGATCAGCTCGCAACTCTACGAGTGGATGCTCGGTCTGCCGGAGAGATGGACCGAGGCGTGAGCGCGCTCCGGAAAGAGCGCATCGAGGCGCTTGGCGACAGCAATCCACCTCACATGGCTGAGGTGATCGGCTTGGCGCTGATGGAGGCGTTCCATGCGTGAGCGCTCCTCCCAGGCCCGCATCGTCTGGTGCCTCACGCTCTTGCCGCTGGCCCTCGCCGCGCTGGTGGCGTTCGGCGGCCTCCTCGCCGTGCCGCTGGCGTGGCTGATGGCGGGCATCGAGTGGGCGTTGGCGTGGCTGGTGCGGGTCATCGTCACGCTGGCGGTGGTGGGGGGCGTTCTCTGATGAGCTTGGAGGCCACCACCTTCGCCGCGCTCCGGGACGCCCTTCGGGGAATCGAGGTCCCGTCCCTGGATGCCGCGGCGCTGTCCGACAGCCTGGATGATGCGCACGGCGACATGGACCTGCTGCGCCATCGCCGAGACACCGCGGCCAGCGCCAACAGTCTCGACGCAGCCATGGCCGGTGCCGTCGCCGTGATCCTCGCCGCGGAGAGCGCCGCCAAGGCTCTCTCCGCGATCATGGACCGCATCGGCCAGCACCGCAGCGCCGCCGTCCAGGCCGCAGCGCAGGCACGCGCCGCGCTGGCGAAGGCCATGGCCGACACAGGCTGCCCGGCCGTGCTGACTGCGACGCACCGCGCCGATCCGTTGGAAGGTTCGGAGCGTGTCGAGGTCACAGACCCGGCCCGGCTGCCGCTCTCGCTCTGGAAGCAGCCCGATCCGGAACCGGACAAGGCCGCAATCCGCAAGGCGCTCAAGAAAGGACCGGTGCCCGGCGCGGCGCTGGTCCGGGGTGCCCCATCCGTTCGCATCGCAATCCGTCAGGAGCAGGTTCGATGAACGCACTCACGACCACCACAGGCGCCCCCGTCGCATCCGGTGCCATGGCCCTGATCCCGCGCACCATGCGGGACGCCATGGAGCTCGCGAGCATGATGGCCAAGACCGGCTTCCTCCCACGGGAGATCCAGACTCCCGGCGGTGCCCTGTTCGTCATGGAGCAGGCGATGCGCTGGAACATGTCTCCCTTCTCGGTGGCGACGGAAATCTCCTTCATCCAGGGCAAGCCCATGTTCTCGGGCAAGATCGTCGCCGCGGCGGTGCAGTCCAGCGGCGTCCTGTCCGGTCGCTTGTCCTATGAGTATGAGGGCTCCGGCGATGACCGGGCGGTGATCGTGCGTGGCACCCTCCGCGGCGAGACGGAGCCCCGCGAGGTCACGGTCCGACTCAAAGATGCCCGGACCAACAATCAGCACTGGGCCAAGAGCCCGGATCAGATGCTCGCCTACCACGGCGCCCGCGTCTGGGCCCGGCGCCACGCCCCTGAGGTCATGCTTGGCGTCTACTCGCCGGAGGAGTTCGACGAGCCTCAAGAGCAGCCCCGCGAGGTTCCGAACCTGGCCGCCGAGCCCATCCGTGCCTCCCCCGGCTCCATGCGCGAGGTCGCGGCCGAGATCGTGGGGCGCCCCGTGGATGAGGCGCAGCATCCTACCGAGCCCGAGGCGCTTCCGCTGATCGCTCCGGATGGCCGGCTGCTGGAGGTCCGTAGCAATGGCGCTCCGGCGATCATCAAATGGGCCAAATGGGCCATCGCTGCTCTCCCCAAGCTGAAGAGCGCCGATGCGGTCCACGAATGGCGCCGCGCCAACGGTCCGCACTTCGCCAGCATCAGCGAGGTCTACCCGGATAAGGTCGCGGAGGTGGAGCGCGCCATTGAGGCGCGTCTGGCGGCGCTGGCCGATGATTTCCCCGGCGACCTGCCGAGCGGGAGTGCGGCGGCATGACCACCCCCACCACCCCGCCGCGTGTGCCGCCAAGATGGAGGCGGCGCCTTGCGCGGTTCGTCCGCCGATGCGCGGCCAAACTCGACCCTGTGCATTCTGAGCGCGAACGGATGCTGGACAAGGCGGCGCAGTCCTATTTCCGCGAGTTGAAGGCCGCGTGGCGGGCGCTGGACGATAAGACTCGGGAGATCATCCGACTGCGCCAGGAGGTCTGGAAGTTGGGCCATCCCTACGGAGGCACCCATGCCGAATGACACCACCCCGGCGCCCGCGGGCGATGTGCGCGAGTTGATCGCGCGGCTGCGTGGGCTTGGCATCCGCGATGGCGAGAACAGCGATGATGCATGGGGGCTAGTTTTTTCGTGGTATGACGCCAAGACCACAAAAGACGCAGCGAAGGCTGCTATAGCTCTCAGCGCCTTCTTTGAGGAAGCCGCCGCCGCGCTGGAGCGGCTGGCGGAACGCGTCGTGCGGCTGGAGGCGGCGCTGGAAACCGCCGCGGATGAGATGGCCTCGTGCGAAACTCTAGCGTCTGAGCCGGATGCCGCGAGCCTGATACGGTCCTGGGCGCGCCGAGCCCGTGCCGCGCTCCAGCCGCAGCAGCAGGGAGGTGGGGATGAGTGAGGCGTGGGACGGCAGGCCGCCGGGAGGGGCGGCCGAGCGGACCGGCTACCATTGGCTGGTGCCGAAAGCAGGGGCGCGCTTCGCCTGGCCCGTGCTCTGGTGCCGCGTCGGTGGCGATTTCCAGTGGCTTTTCCAGAACAAGTCCGAGGAGGACGCGGCGGCCTACGCGCAGCATATCGCAGACGGCTCGTGGACCTACGGCGGCCCATGCCCCACGCCCGCCGAAGTCGCCGCGCTGGTCGCCGCAGCGGAGCGGCGCGGGATGGAGCGGGCGGCGAGGATCGCAGACGAGGCGATGCGGAGCCAGCGGCGGACGCAAGCCGAGTTCCCCCGGCAGAGCACCGAATGGTGCGCAGCATCGGAGGCCGCGTCCACCGCGCGCGGCATCGCCGCCGCCATCCGCGCCGCGATGCAGGAGCCCGGCGCATGACCCCGGAGCAGATCGCGGCGAAACTGACGCCGACGCAGAAACGCGCGCTGCTGTGGCTCCGCGCTGATGGCGGCTGGCTGTGCTCCCGTGGTGCGGGCCGGTCCGTTGATGTGGCGCTGCAATACATCAACCCGCTGCGCGAGCGACAGATTCGGGACGGGGCGGCGTTCTACCGAGCCACCGACACCGGCCTCGCCGTCCGCCGCATCATCGAGCGGGAGGAGGGACATGGCTAGCGACAAACTGCCGCCCGGCTGGCGGCGCGTGAGAGCCGGCCTGTATCAGCACAACGATCCATTCGCGCTCGTCCATCAGGACAACCTGGGCAGGTGGAAGGTCAGCATCAACCTGCGCGCCCCTGACGGCTCGCTGCGGTCCTGGCACAGCCATGGCTACGCGGCCGCGCGCGATGCGATGGCGGCCGGTCATGGCCTGCTGGCGGCGACGCCGCTCGGCCTCGCCGATCGAGCGGGAGGAGGGACAGAATGGCTGACCACTGCCCGCGCGACGCATTCGGATTCTGCTGGATCGCGCTCTGGCAGCCAGAGGAATGCGGCAGCGTGTCCGACCACCCCGCCAGCACAGGAGGCGCTCTGTGATCCGCCGGTCAGAACCTGCCCGAAGTGTGGCGCCAAGGCTGCCGCCTTCATCTGCGCAGAACGGGGCTGCCCGGTGAATGGAGGCGCCGCCCATGACTGATGACACCGCGCGCAAGGCGGAGGGGAGCATGAGTGAGTGGCAGCCTATCAGCACGGCGCCGAGGGATGGGCGCGACATTCTCGTCTGGTGGCCGATGCGTGCCCTTGATGACGAGGGGCTGCCGACGGGTGAGATCGTGGACGGGCGGGCGTTCGTCAGTGCGTGGGTTATAGGTGGCTACTGGTGGGAGCCCAAGGAGGTCGAGGACGGCTGCGACGAGGAGGAGATAGAGTGCGGGTTCACGGAGGAGCCAAGCCACTGGATGCCGCTGCCGGAGCCGCCGGCACAGGAGGCGGGCGATGCTTGACCTGCTCAGCCGCGTAGAGCCTGCCCGCAGCCAGACCACAACTCCCCGTCTGACCCTCCACACCAAGACCGGCTGCCCGCATTGCGACGCGGCCAAGGCGTGGCTGACGGAGCGCGGCATCCCGTTCGATGTGGCGCTGCACGACGACGATGCGGAGCGCCAGGCGCTCTACGACCGGCTTGGGCTGGTCGGCAGCGCCAGGACCGTGCCGCAGGCGGTGCTGACTGCGGATGGCGAGGAGTACCGCATCGGAGGGTACGCGGCGCTGGTGGTGTCGGGGGTGGAGAGTTTGTTTGCTGCGGAGGGCCGGGCAGATGGGTGAGCGCATCCAGCGGGCGTCGGATATAGCCTCCGGCCTGGAATGCGCCGCGCAGATCATGAGGCGCATGGCCGCCGAGCCGAGCATCGCCATGCTGGGAGGCCCGGACGCGCTGCGGATCGTGGCGGACACCATCGAGAAGGAGGCGCGGGCGCATAGGGAGGCCAGGGTGATGGCAAGTGAGGTGCGAACCACAGCCCTGCCCCGCTTCTCGGTCTCTCTGTGGCGTGGCCGGTGGTGGCTGGATCGGCGCTGCCCAGAGCATGGCTTCGCGCCCCAAGTGGTCGGCCCGTTCAAGTCCGAGGCCGAGGCGCAGAAGTACTGCGACTGGATCAACGAGGAAAACCGGCGTGATGAGGAGCGGGCAAATGCCGGGTGAGGTGCTGCTGACCCGCGAGGAGGTGGCGGCTTGTTGAGGCGGCTGCCCTACTGGCCTAGGCTGCTGTCCCGCGATCAGGCGGCGGCGTACTGCGGCGTGTCGGCGAACCACTTCGCCGCACACTGCCCGCTTACGCCGATAACGATCGGGGCGAGGAAGCTGTGGGACCGGCACCAACTCGACCAGTGGCTGGATACCCTGTTAGGCCCCAGGGCGGCGAAGGACAGGGCCGGGGAGCCCGATTGGCTCGGAATGCTCCCCAATGGCGGTGATTCGCGTGAAGCACGTCCATAGGGTTACGGCGAAGGGCCGCGTCTATTACTACCATCGGCTGTCCGGCACGCGGATCACTGCACCATACGGTACGGCTGAGTTCATCGCTGAGGTGCAGCGGCTCAATGAATTGCACGAGCCGCGCGAGGGCAGGGGGCCTATACCCGGAACCCTGGGCTATCTGATCGCCCAGTATAAGGCGTCTCCCGAGTGGCGCGAGCAACTGAGCGCCGCCACCCGCAAGAGTTACGACCGGGTATTCAGCTATCTGGAGCCGCTCGGCGCGATGCCGCTTAATCGGCTCGATTCGCCCTTCGTCCTGCAAATGCGGGACAAATGCTTCACCACGCACAAGCGGTGGATGGCGAACTATGTGGTGACAGTTCTCTCGGCAGTATGGGCCTGGGGCAAGCCGCGCGGACACTGCAAGGGACCGAATCCGTGCGAAAACGTGCAGCGCATCCGCCGGCCGAAAAACGCGCCGGAAGCGAATCGCCGCTGGGGTGAGGACGAGCTTGAGGTCGTGCTGTCGCGGCTGGAGGCGCCACTCGCGCTGGCGGTTGCGCTTGGCGCGTTCGTGGGGCTGCGCGAATCCGATGCAATTGGATGGAAATGGGCGGCGCTCCGTGGCGACATGATCGTGGGGCGGCAGGCCAAGACCGGCGGTGAGATCGAGGTGCCGATCCATCCCCGGCTGCGGGAGCTGCTGGACGCCGCGCCCCGGCGGGCCGAGACGATCGTTACCGGGCTGCGCGGTCGGCCCCTGACTGTGGAGGGGTTCCGCGCCCTGTTCTTCCGGCGCCTGCGGGCGCTGGAGGCCGAGGGGCTGGTGCGCCCCGGCCTGACCTTCCACGGGCTCCGGCATAGCCTCGCTAGCGCGCTCGCGGAGGCTGGCTGCACCCCCCATCAGATCCAGAGCATCACCGGCCACGAGACGCTGGCGATGGTGGAGGGATACGTGCGCAAGGCGAACCGCCGCAGGCTGGCGAAGGACGCCATGGATCGGCTGGTCGCGGAGGGCAGACTGTAAAACCGTGCTGTAAAACTCGTTCGGCGTGTCTGCTAAGTGCTTGATTTTATGGTGCCCAGGGGCGGAATCGAACCACCGACACTGCGATTTTCAGTCGCATGCTCTACCAACTGAGCTACCTGGGCCCATGAGCGCGTCCCGTTTGGCGGGCGCCGGCAGAGGCCGCGGGAAATAGCGGAAGCGCGTCCGCCTGTCCACCCGTTCAGCGGTCGTTTTCTTCGCCCGATCCCTCCGGCGGATCGCCCGGGATCGCATAGTCGCCGGCCAGCCAGCGGCCGAGATCGATCTGCCGGCAGCGGGCCGAGCAGAAGGGGCGGAACCGGTCCTCCGCCGGCTTGCCGCAGACCGGGCAGCGCCGGGCCGGACGGGCAGGGACGGGAGCGGGAGACTTCGGTTCATCCGCCATCGGCGCTCTCCTCGATCACCTCGGCTCCCG
>Ga0182742_1005928_pt1 | contig 10036 bp, 9 predicted proteins | sample eDN5th37CBELigMG_FD_128880 | JGI IMG/M metagenome (GOLD analysis project Ga0182742, IMG submission 128880) | Enriched Miracle-Growth compost microbial communities from Emeryville, California, USA - eDNA 5th pass 37_C BE-Lig MG (version 2)... ... | reverse complement strand
GGGTCCCGGTGGCAGATCGCCGTCTCCGCCAGCTGGAGAAAGCGGCGCGGCACGGAGAAGCCGGCCTCCGCACCCGGCAGCGGCGCCGGCTCAGGGTGGAACAGCCCGCCCGCCTCCCCGGCCACCCGCCACTCGATCGCCTCGCCGGGCGTGCCCGCCAGCGCAAACGCCCTGGCCCGGCGCCGCCAGCCCGCCAGGTCCACCGGCGAGGCCAGCTCCGCCAGATAGGTCACAGATCCAGTTCCAGCTGCCGCGCCGGCGGCCGCAGCCGCTCCACCAGCCGCTCGCCGTCCAGCAGCCTGGTGGCCGGCCGGTGATCCGGCAGCACCACGAACGGCAACACCTTGCCCACCGGCACCCGCAGCCGGGCGAGATCGTCGCTGCGCACCAGCCGGAAGCGGCGGGCGGAAAGGATCCGCTCGACCGACTTGGTGCCGAGCCCCGGCACGCGCAGCAGCTCCTCGCGGCTGGCCCGGTTCAGGTCGAGCGGGAACCGGTCCCGGTGCTGGAGCGCCCAGGCGAGCTTCGGGTCGATGTCGAGCGGCAGCATGCCCGAGGCGGGTGCTATCTCGTCCACCGTGAAGCCGTAGAAGCGCAGCAGCCAGTCGGCCTGGTAGAGCCGGTGCTCGCGGAGCAGCGGCGGTGCCGCCAGCGGCAGGCTGGCGCTGGCCTCGGGGATCGGGCTGAAGGCGGAATAATAGACGCGCTTGAGCCGGTACGAGCCGTACAGACTGGCCGACGTGTCCAGGATGGTCCGGTCCGACGCCCCGTCCGCGCCCACGATCATCTGGGTGCTCTGCCCGGCCGGCGCGAAGCGCGGGGCGCGCACGCTGCGCCGCTTCTCCTCCGTAGCTTCCTCCAGCCGCACCCTGAGATCGCCCATGGTGCGCCGGATCGCGCGCACGTCCTTCTCCGGGGCCAGCGTCTTCAGGCCCGTCTCGGTCGGCAGCTCGATATTGATCGAGAGCCGGTCGGCATGGAGCCCGGCCTCGGCCACCAGCTCCGGCGCCGCATCGGGAATGGTCTTGAGGTGGATATAGCCGCGAAACCCGTGCTCGACCCGCAGGGTGCGCGCCACCAGCACCAGCTGCTCCATCGTGTAGTCCGGGCTGCGGATGATGCCCGAGGACAGGAACAGGCCCTCGATATAGTTGCGCTTGTAGAAGTCGAGGGTCAGGTCCACGACCTCCTGCACCGTGAAGCGCGCCCGGCGCACGTTCGAGGACGACCGGTTGATGCAGTAGCGGCAGTCGAACATGCAGGCATTGGTGAGCAGGATCTTGAGCAGCGAGATGCAGCGCCCGTCCGGCGCGTAGGAATGGCAGATGCCTGCGCCCTCGGTGGAGCCGATGCCCCGGCCGTCGGCCGAATGCCGCTTCTCCGTGCCGCTCGACGCGCAGGACGCGTCGTATTTCGCGGCATCGGCCAGGATTTCCAGCTTGCTTTGGACGTCCATCCGCTCGACCTTCGCCGGCAACCGTTCAGGTTGCCGCTATGTTCCAGTCCGAGCCGCGCACCGGCAAGCGTGGCGGCCCTGGCCAGCGGACCGGCCGCCGCCTGGATCGATATACGCAGCTACGTTCCGACCAGATCACCGGCATGTCCAAGAGCACCCGCGCGACCCAGTTCCTCCAGCGGGCCAAGGTCGCGTTCGAGACCATCACCTACGACTACGACCCGGACGCCGACCGGGTCGGCCTGCAGGCGGCGGAGGCGATCGGCGTTCCCCCGCATCGCGTGCTGAAGACGCTGATGGCTGAGGTCGACAGCCGGCCGGTCTGCGTGATCGTGCCGTCCGACCGCGAGGTGAGCATGAAGAAGCTCGCCGCCGCGTTCGCCGGCAAGTCCGCCCAGATGATGCGCCCGGCCGATGCCGAGCGCCTGACCGGCTACCATGTCGGCGGGATCAGCCCGTTCGGCCAGAAGAAGCGCGTGCCCGTCGCGATCGAAGCCAGCGCCATGGACGAGGCGTACGTCTTCCTCAACGGCGGCCAGCGCGGCCTCCAGCTCCGCATGGCCCCGGCCGATGCCCAGGCAGCGCTGGACGCGAAGATCGCCTCCCTGATCGCCTGAGGAACCCTTCGCCGGCGACCGGCCTTTCCTCCGTCAGGATGCAGGGGAAGAGTGCGATGCCGCCCATGGCCGCCGGTCCGATCCACGCCTACCTGTCCGGCCACGGAAAAGATGGTGCCGGCCGCAGCCTGGACAGCGTTCTGGCCCTGCCCGACCGCCAGCTGGAACATATCCACGACTATATCCAGTGGCTGTTCCCGCTGCCGACCCGCAGCATGGCCCAGCCCCACTCCCCCGTGCTGACTGCCGAGGAGATCGCGGCGATCCGGGCGGATCCGGCAGCCCTCGCCAATCTCGCCCGCGCGACCGAGCGGATGCTGGCCTTCTACCGGCAGACCGACGACTGGCTGGTGCCGAGCGACCACAACCATCTGCGGATCAGCCGGATCCTGCAGAGCCTGACGATCCTGAGCGGGCCGGAGGCCGCCCGCCGCTTCTACACGGCGATCATCGCCCGGGTGGAGGCCAGCGGCGCCCGGATCGCGCCGGGCAACCGACGCTATTGGGACGCAGCGGTGCAGGCCGGGGGTGCTGGCGGAGGGAAGCCCCCGGGCGGAGGCACCACCTGAACCCGGACAGCCAGCCCCGGAGCCGCATCAGCCCATCATGAAGTCGAAGGCGAACTGGACCGGCTTCTCCTCCGGCAGCACCATCGCCAGCTCCATGCAGGTGGCCGTGGGCGAGACATGGAGGAAGCCCACGCCCTGGGCCTGCGCTGCGGCCCGCGCCAGCTTCAGCTTGGCCGCCGGCATGCGTTCGTCCGCCAGCGGTGCCGTGTCGATCACCATCATCATCGGATGCACGTCGCCGCCGCGATGGCGCAGCTCGTCGCGATGCGCCGCGAGCTTGCGGATGTCGCGGATGATCTCGCCGGCCCGGAGGCGGCCACCGGCCCGCTCGGACGCCTTCACCTCGATGGCGACCAGCATGTGCCTGAGCGTCGCCTGCCGGTTCCGCCGCCGCCAGTCGCCGCCGATCGCCGGCCGGAAGATCACGATGTCCGGGATGGGCTCGAAGCCGCCCCGGAACCCCGCCTCCTTGCGCGAATTCAGCGCCCGGAACAGCGGCGTCACCGGCGCGTCGATCCACTGCTTCACGTTCATGCCGAGCTGGGTCGCGGGCAGGCCCGCCCGGCGCAGGCAGTGATAGGCCATGGCCTGGTAGTGCAGTTCGCCGCCGAGCGCGCTGCGGCATTCCTCCACGATCAGCGGCCAGGCCTCCGCGACCAGCCGCACCGCGTCGACCATGTTCCGGACCGGCGGCGCCCGCATCTCCGGCATGGCATCCACCGCCCGCTCCGGGGCCAGCCGGACCGGCTCCTCCACCCGAACCGCATGATGCTGTGGCATCCGCCCTTCACCCTTTCCTGGACCCGCCTCGAGCCGACACACCGGCCGGATGCCATGTAGTCGAAAAGCGGCTCGTCGGCGCAAGCGGTACAGGCTCAGAAGAGCATGATGGTGCACCATGAAACCCGGCGTACCGTCCTCAGGAGAGAACAGGGACAATTTTCGCCATTCTGACGAACTTGATCGAGTTCATGTCGAAACATGAACGCTGTCATCTCGCCGGCATTTCACCATGACGGCCGATGGCAGGTTGTGGCGCGTCGATGGGACCATCCGCCTGTTTCATGCTATTCTGCCTGCCCGACCCGCTTCATTGGCAGGATGCCGCCGTGCCGGACCCGAACATGCGATTTGCACGAACGAACCCGGGAGCAGGCCGCGCTGCAGCCGCCCGCGTTCTGGACGGCAGATCTGCGAAACGAACCCGACGGGCAGCGACACCGTACCATTTGCACGAACGAACCCGAGCCTGTGGCTCTGACCACGTGAAACCTGTGGCCGCCTCCCCTATTCTTCCCACAGCAACCGGCCCGGGGATCGCATGACCTTCCGCTCCATCTACCGCCATGGCTTTGCCCGGATCGCGGCCTGCACCACGACCTGCAGCATCGCCGATCCAGCGAGCAACGCCCGGACCATCCTGGCGATGGCCAGGCGCTGCCATGAGCAGGCGGTGGCGGTGGCAGTGTTCCCGGAGCTCTCCCTGTCCGGCTACGCGATCGACGACCTCCTGCTCCAGGACCCGCTGCTGGATGCCGTCGACGACGCGCTGGCGGACCTCCTGGACGGCAGCCGCCACCTCTTGCCCCTCCTGCTGGTGGGTGCCCCCGTCCGCCACCGCAACCGCATCTACAACGCGGCGGTGGCGATCCATCGCGGCCGCCTGCTGGGCGTGGTGCCCAAGGTCCACCTGCCGAACTATCGCGAGTTCTACGAGCACCGCCACTTCGCGTCCGGCCAGGACACGGATGGCGAATCCATCATCCTGGGCGGCCAGACCGCGCCGTTCGGCACCGACCTCCTGTTCGCCGCCGACGACATCGAGGGCCTGATCGTCCATGTCGAGGTCTGCGAGGACGTCTGGGTGCCGATCCCGCCCAGCAGCGACGCAGCACTGGCCGGTGCCACCGTGCTGGCCAACCTGTCCGCCTCCAACATCACCATCGCCAAGGCCGAGACCCGCAGGCTGCTGGCCCAGTCGCAGTCGGCGCGGTGCCTGGCCGCCTACGTCTACTCGGCCTCGGGTGCGGGCGAATCCACCACCGACCTCGCCTGGGACGGCCAGACCTCGATCTTCGAGAACGGCCGGGTATTGGCCGAGAGCGACCGCTTCCCGCCCGGCGACCAGCTGGTGACGGCCGATGTCGACCTCGACCTGCTCCGCCAGGAGCGCGCCCGCCAGGGCACGTTCGACGACAATCGCCGCCGCTTCCAGGCAGTGACCGACCGCTACCGGGTGGTCCCATTCGAGCTGGCGGCACCGCTGGCCGATGTCGGCCTGCGGCGGGTGGTCGAGCGCTTCCCGTTCGTGCCGGCCGATCCGGCCCGCCTCGCCCAGGACTGCTACGAGGGCTACAACATCCAGGTCGCCGGCCTGACCCAGCGCCTGCGCGCCACCAAGATCGACAAGGTGGTGATCGGCGTCTCGGGCGGGCTGGATTCGACCCATGCGCTGATCGTCGCCGCCAAGGCCATGGACGGGCTAGGCCTGCCGCGCACCAACATCCTGGCCTACACCATGCCGGGCTTCGCCACCTCGGACGAGACCAAGACCAACGCCATCCGCCTGATGAGCGCGCTCGAGGTCAGTTGGCAGGAGCTCGACATCCGCCCGACCGCCACGCAGATGCTGAAAGACCTGGGCCACCCGTTCGGGCGGGGCGAGCCGGTCTACGACGTCACCTTCGAGAACGTGCAGGCGGGCCTGCGCACCGACTACCTGTTCCGCCTGGCCAACCACCATGGCGGCCTGGTGATCGGCACGGGCGACCTGTCCGAGCTGGGCCTGGGCTGGTGCACCTATGGCGTGGGCGACCAGATGTCCCACTACAACGTCAATGCCGGGGTGCCGAAGACGCTGATCCAGCACCTGATCCGCTGGGTGATCTCGTCCGGCCAGTTCGGCGGCGACGTGCCGGCCACGCTGGAATCGATCCTCGCCACCGAGATCTCGCCGGAGCTGGTGCCGGTCGAGGCCGGCGAGAAGCCGCAGAGCACCGAGGCGAAGGTCGGCCCCTACGAGCTGCAGGACTTCAACCTGTTCTACACGCTGCGCTACGGCTTCCGCCCGTCCAAGATCGCCTTCCTGGCGCTGATGGCCTGGGAGGAGACCGGGCACGGCGCCTGGCCGCCCGGCTTCCCCGAGGACCGGCGGCGCGCCTACGACCTTCCGCACATCCGCAAGTGGCTGGAAGTGTTCATCCGCCGCTTCTTCGGCTTCAGCCAGTTCAAGCGCTCCGCCATGCCCAACGGCCCCAAGGTCGCGGCCGGCGGCTCGCTCTCCCCGCGCGGCGACTGGCGGGCGCCCTCGGACGGCAACGCCAGGGCCTGGCTGGAGGAGCTGGAGCGGAACGTGCCGGCCGCCTGAGCGTTGGGCTCCCGGACCGCCCGGGCAAGGATGACATGCAGGACGAGGATCAGCTTCAGTACGGCCCGCTCACCGCGAGCTGCGCGCATGTCTGCGTCGACATGCAGAGACTTTTCCACGAGGACACGGACTGGCACACGCCCTGGATGGAGCGGGTCCTGCCCAACGTGGTCCGGCTGGTCGAGGCCCATCCGGAGCGGACGGTCTTCACCCGGTTCGTCCCGGCCGCACGCCCCGGCGAGGGCCGCGGCACCTGGCGGCGCTACTACGAGCGCTGGTCGTCCATGACGGTCGAGCGGCTGGGCGAGGAGATGGTCGGGCTGATCCCGGACTTGGCCCGGTTCGTCCCGCCGGCCGAGGTGGTGGACAAGCATGTCTACGGCCCCTGGGACGAGACCGATCTCCATGCGCGGCTCCAGCGCCGCGGCATCGACACGCTGGTGATCAGCGGCGGCGAGACCGATGTCTGCGTGCTCGCCACCATCATGGGCGCCATCGACCGCGGCTACCGGGTGGTGGTCGGCCACGACGCCCTGTGCAGCTCCTCCGACGAGACCCACGACGCCTCGCTCAGCCTCTACCATCGCCGCTTCGGCACGCAGATCGAGGCCGTGCCGGTCCAGGTCATCCTGGACGGCTGGCGCTAGCTGGGCCGGCCCTTTCCTTTAGGCTGCCCGCTCGGCGGCCACGAACCGCACCAGCTCGTCCATCGACCGGCCGGCCGCCTCGGCCGACACGCCCAGCCGCTCGGGCGGCAGGCCGGCGCGGTTCATCCAGAAGGTCCGGTAGCCGAACCAGGTGGCCGCGCATACGTCCCAGCCATTGGAGGACACGAACAGGATCCGGCTGGCGGGCAGGCCCAGCCTGTCCAGGCCCAGCTGGTAGATCTCCGGCGCGGTCTTGAACCGGCGCACCTGGTCCGCGGTCAGGACCAGGTCGAACAGGCCCTCGAAGCCGGCCGCTTCGATGGCCGGCTCCAGCATGCGCGGCGCGCCATTGGACAGGATCGCCAGCGGCAGCCCCAGCTGTTTCAGCCTGGTCAGCGCCTCCCGGTCGCCGGGATGGGCCGGCAGCCGCCGATACGCGCCCAGCAGCCGGTCGACCGCCTCCTGCCCGGCCGGCAGCCCCAGCCGGTCCAGCACATAGTCGAGTGCGTCCGCGGTCACCGACCAGAAATCGGCATAGCGACCGCACATGCTGCGAATGCGCGCATATTCGAGCTGCTTTTCCCGCCAGGCGGCCGCCAGCGCCACGCCATGTCCCGGGAACAGTTCCTCCGCGATCTGGGTGATCGCCAGGACGTCGAACAGGGTGCCGTAAGCATCGAAAATCACCGCATCCAGCGGCTGACCAGCCGGCTGCATCCGCGCCTCCCCCAAGCTGCGCTCGGCACCATGATCGGCCGTGATGGACCTTCGCTCAAGCATGGAGCCGGCCGCTGGCTCAGGTCAGGGCGAACAGGGCTGCCATGGTCACCGTGGCGGTGATCAGGCCGCCTGCGAGCAGCAGGAGCCCGTCGCGCGCCGTCATCCCCAGCGCCACCGTGGCGATCACCAGCCCGGCCGCCGAGTTCAGGAACGGGAGGATCTCCATGGGCGGCATGGTGAGCGCCACGACCATGCAGTGCAGTGCCGCGGCCTTCTGCCCCAGCGGGCCGGTCAGCCAGTGCAGCCGCGGGCGCACCAGCCGGTCGACGCGGCCGGCCCAGGACGAAAGGAAGCCGGTCACTCGGCGCAGCCTGCTGCTCCGCACGCAGCGCGCGGCGAGCTGGCGCGGCAGCCACACCCTCCTGCTGCCGGCCAGCATCTGCCATCCGACCAGCAGGACGACCGCCGCCATCATGCTGGGCACGGTCGGAATGCCGGACAAGGGCGAGACCACGACCAGACCCGGCACCAGGAGGAGCGGGCCGAACGACCGGTCGCCCAGCGCATCGCGGATGTCGCCCACCGAGACGCTCTCCTGCCGGGCGGCCGTCTCGTCGATACGAGCCAGCACGTCACTCAGGGATTCGAGCGGTGGCGGGCCTTCGCGACGCAGGCTCCGCCAGAACGGATGCTCCCGCAGGCGTACCCGCCAGGGGCGCGCGGCAGCCGGTGCCGCCATGGCCCCGTCGGCTGCAACCTCCAGCCGTCCCTCGACTGGCACCGGGCCGTCCGTCGGCAGGGCGATGATGCCCGCCTCCCGTGCCCCATGCACGTTCGAGTTGTGATGATGGGTGCGCCGGCAGGTCGCCACCCCTCGCCTCCGCCAGTCGTTCCCTTGCCTGACAAGGGAGCCGTCACGGGACGGCATGGTTCCGTCCAGGTGCCCGCCGCGCCGGCGCTCCCGCCCTAGCGCAGGGTCTGGTACAGCTCGACGGTGCGCTCTGCGATGGCGTCCCAGCTGAACTGCTCGACCGCGCGGCGCCGGCCGTTCGCGGCAAGGCGCGCCCGCAGTTCCGGATCCCGGGCCAGCCGGTTGATCGCCGCCGCGAGCCCTGCGGAGAACTCGGCCGGATCGGCCGGATCGAAGCTGCCGGCGCGGATCCGCGGGTCGACCAGCAGCCCGGTTTCCTCCGGCACGACCACCTCCGGGATACCGCCCACGGCCGAGGCGACGACCGGGGTCTCGCAGGCCATGGCCTCCAGGTTGATGATGCCGAACGGCTCGTAGACCGACGGGCAGCAGAAGATGGCGGCGTGGTTGTAGAACTGGATCACGTCGGCCCTGGGCAGCATCTCCCGCACCCAGACCACGCCCTTGCGCCTGGCGCTGACCTCGGCGACGCGCGCCTCCATCTCCTGGCCGATCTCGGGCGTGTCCGGGGCACCCGCGCACAGGACGATCTGCAGGTCCGGGTCGATCTGCGGGATCGCGTTGACGAGATGAATGATCCCCTTCTGCCGGGTGATCCGGCCGACGAACAGGAGGTAGGGCTTGTCCGGATCGACGCCATGACGGGCCAGGGCGTCCTTCGCCTCGGTCCGGCGGTACTCGTCCGGGTCGATGCCGTTGTGGATGACATGCACCCGTGCCGGCTGGACGTCGAACAGGCGGAGGATGTCCTCGCGGGTCTCCTTGGAGACCGCGATGATCGCATCGGCATGCTCCATCGCGGTGCGCTCCATCCAGGTGCTCAGATGGTAGGCGTTGCCGAGCTGCTCGACCTTCCAGGGCCGCAGGGGCTCGAGCGAATGGACGGTCAGGACGAAGGGCACGTCCCAGAGCCGGCTTGCGATCAGGCCGGCCATGTCGGTGTACCAGGTGTGGCAGTGCGCCACGTCGGCATCCAGCGTGTCCTTGGCCATGGCCAGCGAGCGGGCATAGGCGTCGACGGCGCTGCCAAAGCGTGGGTCGGTGCCCACCTTGGCTTCCGCCCAGGCCGGATAGCCGCGCACGACCGGATTGCCGCTCTCGCTCCGCTGGTTGCCGAAGCAGCGCACCTCCACGGCCAGGCGCTTCGCCATCGCCCGGGCAAGGTACTCCACATGCACGCCGGCACCGCCATAGACGTTGGGCGGGTACTCGTTGGTGAACAGCGCGACCTTCGCGACCTTCGACACGCTCGCTTCCTCCCGACCTGGATCGCCCGTCCGGCGACCGCCCTGCCCTGTCGCGGTCCGGCGGCCACCGGGGAACGCCTGGGACCATCGGCCGGATCCCCTGGCCTTCACGATCAACCGTGCCGGACTGTCGACGAAGTCCGGCACCAAGTCACGCGCTGCCCGGGAACAGGGGCCTGACCGCCTCCGGCAGGGCTTTCTTGCCCCCTCGTCCGGCACGGCGCATTGGCCGTGGCGGGTTATGCCGGCATGATCGCGGAAGGCCGGGCGTAGGGCGGTCCGCGACTTGAAGCAGGGGACGAGGATCGAGGATGAAGACCTACCGGGTCGCCGCCATTCCGGGCGACGGGATCGGCATCGAGGTGGTGGAGGCGGGGCTCCTTGTGCTGGAGGCACTGGCGGAACGCGACGGCGGCTTCGCCCTCGATATCGAGCGGTTCGACTGGGGCAGTGAGCGCTACCGGCGCAGCGGCGCGCTGATG
>Ga0182742_1005927_pt1 | contig 10036 bp, 12 predicted proteins | sample eDN5th37CBELigMG_FD_128880 | JGI IMG/M metagenome (GOLD analysis project Ga0182742, IMG submission 128880) | Enriched Miracle-Growth compost microbial communities from Emeryville, California, USA - eDNA 5th pass 37_C BE-Lig MG (version 2)... ... | reverse complement strand
CTGATCTCGGGCTACGTGCTGGGCGGCGCGCCCGGGTTCATGGTCGGCGCGGTCGCGGCGCTGGCCAGCAACCTGTTCTTCGGCCAGGGGCCGTGGACGCCGTGGCAGATGGCGGGCTGGGGCTTCGTCGGCATCGCGGGCGCGCTGCTCGCCCGCCTCGCGGGCCGCGATATCGGCCGCTTCGGGCTGGCGGCCGCGAGCGCGACCGCCGGCTACGGCTTCGGCGTGGTCATGAACCTGAGCATGTGGGTCATGTACTCGGGCGACCACACGCTGGCGAAGCTGATCGCCCTGCAGACGTCCTCGCTGCCGTTCGACCTCGCGCACGCGGCGGGCAACGTCGCGTTCTGCCTGCTGTTCGGACCGGCGCTGATCCGGGCCTTGCGGCGCTATCGCACGCGCTTCGACATCATCTGGGTCCCTCATGACCCGCCCCGAGTTGCCCTACAGCGCGAACTGGACCCTGGCCGACCACGTGGACCGCGCGGCGGCCCTGTGGGGCAACCGTGAAGGGCTGGTCTACGGCCCCGACCGCCTGACGTTCGACGGCTTCGCCGACGCGACCTTCGAGTTCGCCCGCTCGCTGCTGGCGCTGGGCGTCGAGCCCGGGGACAGCATCGGCGTCCTGCTGCCCAACGGCGTCGACGCGCTGATCGCGATCTACGGGGCGCTGCGGCTGGGCGCGGTCGCGGTCCCGCTCGACGTCGGGCTGTCGCTGGACGAGCTGCACCGCGTCGCGCCGCACGCCGACCTGCGCGTGCTGGTCGCCGGCGCCGAGCACGCGGACGGGCTGGAGATCTCCTTCGCCCCCGAGCTGCGGCACGTCGTCCGCCACGGGCCGGGGGAGAACCCACAGTGCATCGCGTGGGAGGAGCTCGTCGCGCTGGGGCGCGACGTCCCGGGCGCCGAGGTGCGGCAGGTCCAGCGGCGGATGGCGGCGAGCTCGACGGCGATGGTCATCTACGCGCCGCCCGGCACGACGGACCGGCCGCGGGGCTGCCGGCTCACGCACGAGGGGCTGGTGCGCTCCGCCCGCGTGTTCGCCGAGCAGCGCTTCCCCCTGGGGCACGAGGACCGGCTGTGGAACCCGCTGCCCGTCGCGGGGCTCGGCGCGCTGCAGCCGTTCAACGGCTGCCTGGCGGTCGGCGCCGCGTTCGTGGGGATGGAGCGCTTCGACGCCCAGGACGCCCTGGCGCTGCTGATGGACGAGCGCTGCACGGCCGCCTTTCCCGCCGTCGACCGGTTGTGGGCGTCCGTGCTCGACCAGCCCGAGTTCGAGGAGGTCGACCTCTCGGCGCTCTGGCTCGCGGCCGTCGACGGCGACCCGGAGCTGCTGACCGCGATCGCCGAGGTCACGCCCGACGTCACCCAGGTCGCGGTCTACGGCAGCGCCGAGGCCGGCGGCCTGATCGCGCTCAGCCACCTCGACGACCCGCTGGAGCTGCGGATCGAGTCGGCCGGCCGGCCGTTCGGCGGGATCGAGCTCAAGATCCTCGACGAGGACGGCGAGGAGCTGCCCGCGGGCGAGACCGGCGAGATCGCGATCCGCGGCTGGTCGCTGTTCGAGGGCTACCACAAGGACCCGACCCCGCTCGACCCCGACGGGTTCTTCCGGACGGGCGACTACGGCTCGCTCGACGAGGGCGGGCGGCTGTTCATGCGCGCACCGGCACCGGTCGCGCCGGACGACTGAGCGGGCTCGCGCCGACACCCGCGGACGATTGTCCGCGCCAGGGCGCCGAGTAGTCGGTTAGGGTTCCGCCGATCTTGCAGATCGGCGTCCCGAAAGAGACGGCCGCGCGCGAGCGTCGCGTGGCCCTGGTTCCCGACGTCGTGCGGCGGCTGCGTGCCGCGGAGCACGAGGTCGTGGTCGAGCCCGGCGCGGGGCTGGCCGCGGGCGCGCCCGACGAGGCGTACACCGAGGCGGGCGCGACGCTCGGGGATCCGTGGGGCGCGGAGGTGATCGCGAAGGTCGCGCCGCCGTCGGCCGAAGAGGTCGGAAAGCTCAAGCCCGGTACGACGCTGGTGGGCTTCTTGAACCCGCTCGGCGACCCGGCCGGGCTGGAGCGGATCGCGGCCACGGGCGCGACCGCGCTGGCGATGGAGAAGGTCCCGCGGATCAGCCGCGCGCAGTCGATGGATGCGCTCTCCAGCCAGGCGACGGTCTCGGGCTACCGGGCGGTGCTGATCGCGGCGCTCGAGCTGCCGCGGTTCTTCCCGATGTTCATGACCGCGGCGGGGACGGTGCCGCCCGCGCAGGTGCTCGTGCTGGGCGCGGGGGTCGCGGGCCTGCAGGCGATCGCGACCGCGCGCCGGCTCGGCGCGGTGGTGACCGCGTTCGACATCCGCAGCGCGGTCAAGGAGCAGATCCAGTCGCTGGGCGCGCGCTTCTTCGAGGTCGAGGGGATCGGCGACGCCGAGGCCGAGGGCGGCTACGCGCGCGAGCTCACGCCGGAGGAGCAGCAGATCCAGCGCGACGCGCTGTCGGTGCAGATGGGCAAGTCCGACGTGATCATCACGACCGCGCTCGTGCCCGGCCGGCCCGCGCCGAAGCTGATCCCCGAAACCGCGGTCGCCAACATGAAGCCCGGCAGCGTGATCGTCGACCTGGCGGCCGAGGCCGGCGGCAACTGCGAGCTGACCAGGCCGGGGGAGACGTTCGTCACCCCCGACGGCGTCAAGATCGCCGGCCCGCTGAACCTGCCGTCGGAGATGGCCGAGCACGCGTCGTCGCTGTACGCGCGCAACATCCTGGCGCTGCTCGAGCTGGGCTTCGACTTCGAGGATGAGGTCGTCAAGGGCGCCTGCGTCGTCCGCGAGGGAAAGGTGGTCTAGGAACCGTGGACCTGCTCACGGAGCTCGCGATCCTCGTGCTGGCCGCGTTCGTCGGCTTCGAGGTGATCTCGAAGGTCCCGAACACGCTGCACACGCCGCTGATGAGCGGCACGAACGCGATCCACGGCATCGTGGTGCTCGGCGGGCTGGTGCTGATCGGGCACGTCGACGGCGTACTCAACGACGTGCTGCTGGTGATCGCGATCACGTTCGGCACGATCAACGTCGTCGGCGGCTTCCTGGTCACGGACCGGATGCTCGGGATGTTCAAGGGCAAGCGTGAGTAGAGCCGACGTCGTCAACCTGCTCTACATCGTCGCCTTCACGCTGTTCATCGTGGGGCTGCGGATGCTGCGCGGGCCGCGCACGGCAGTGCGCGGCAACCAGGTCGCGGCGGTGGGCATGGCGATCGCGGTCGGCGCGACGCTGGCGCAGGAGGGCGTCGGCGACTGGCTGCTGATCGTGCTCGGCGTGGCGATCGGCACGGCGGTCGGGATCCCGGCCGCGCGCAGCGTGAAGATGACCGCGATGCCGCAGATGGTGGCGCTGTTCAACGGCGTCGGCGGCGGGGCGGTCGCGCTGATCGCGGTGGTCGAGTTCCGCACCCAGACCGACATGCCGCTGGACGGGCTGATCCCGATCCTGTTCGCGGCGATCATCGGCTCGATCTCCTTCTGGGGCTCGAACATCGCCTTCCTCAAGCTGCAGGAGGTCTGGAAGGGCGGGCTGGCGACCCCGAAGGCCGTCAACGCGGGCCTGCTGCTGGCCGCGGTGACCCTCGCCACGATCATCGCCGCCGGCAGCGAGTCCGAGCTGCTGTTCTGGCTGATCCTGCTCTCGGCGGGCGCGCTCGGCGTGCTCGCGGTGACGCCGATCGGCGGCGCCGACATGCCGGTCGTGATCAGCACGCTGAACGCCTTCACCGGCCTCAGCGCGGCCGCGGCCGGCGTCGCGCTCGACAACACCGCGCTGATCGTGGCCGGCATGCTCGTCGGCGCGTCCGGCTCGATCCTGACCAAGCAGATGGCCGACGCCATGAACCGCTCGATCGCGAACGTGTTCTTCGCCGGCGTCGGCTCGAGCGGCGCCGCGGCCCTGACCGCGCCCGGCGGCGGCGGGACGGTGCGCTCGACGTCCGCGGCCGACGTCGCGATCCAGCTCTCCTACGCGCGCCTGGTCGTCGTCGTGCCCGGCTACGGGATGGCGGTCGCGCAGGCCCAGCGCGCGGTCGCCGAGCTCGCCGCCGAGCTCGAGAAGCGCAACGTCGAGGTGCTCTACGCGATCCACCCGGTCGCGGGCCGCATGCCCGGCCACATGAACGTGCTGCTCGCCGAAGCCGACGTCCCCTACGACAAGCTCAAGGAGATGGACGAGATCAACGGCGAGTTCGCCCGCACGGACGTCGCGCTGGTGATCGGCGCCAACGACGTCACGAACCCCGCGGCGCGCAACGTCCCCGACTCGCCGATCTACGGCATGCCGATCCTCGACGTCGACAAGTCCCAGAGCGTGATCGTGCTCAAGCGCTCGATGTCGTCGGGCTTCGCCGGGATCGACAACCCGCTCTTCTACGACCCGAAGACCGCGATGCTGTTCGGCGACGCGAAGGCCTCGGTGTCCGACATCCTGGCCGAGGTGCAGGCGCTCTGAGAACATTGCGCGCTATGGAAACCACCGACCAGCTGCGCGCGGAGATCGGCGAGCTGATGGAGCGGGTGATGGCGTCCATGGGCTCCGGCACGATGGTGATCCCGGACGAGGTCCAGCGCGGCCTCACGGAGACCACGCGGCCGTCGCTGGACGACGCCGGCCTGCGCACGCTGCGCGACGAGCTGCGCGCATTGCTGTAAGCGATGAATTCCGGCCCGCGCGGGGGTCAGTACGTGGAGAATGACCTCCATGGCCCTCGTCCGCCTGCGCGGACCCCTCAAGCAGCTCGCCGGCGGCCCTGAGCACGCCGTCGCCGGGGCGACCGTCGCCGAGCTGCTGACCGCGCTCGAGCGCGACCGCCCGGCGCTGCACGGCTGGATCCTCGACGAGCGCGGCCGCATCCGGCGCCACATCAACGTCTTCGTCAACGGCGAGCGGGGAGGCGAGGACACGGCCATCGGCGCCGACGACCGCGTCGACGTCCTGCCCGCGATCTCAGGAGGAAGCGCATGACCGAGCTGCTGGTGGGGACCAAGAAGGGCCTGTTCGCGCTCGAGGGCTCGCCGCGCGACGGCTTCGAGGTGACGCTGCGGGCGTTCGCGGGCGAGCCCGTCGAGTACGCGCTGCGTGACCCGCGCACGAACCGCATCCTCGCGGGCGTCATCAGCCCGTTCTACGGGCCGAAGCTGTTCGTGGGCGAGAACGGCGCCTGGGAGCAGGCGAAGGGGGTCGAGCTGCCCGCGGGCGGGAAGGAGGCGCTCGAGCGGATCTGGGTGATCGTCCCCGGCGAGCAGGACGGCGTGCTGTACGCGGGCGGCGACCCGGGCGTGTTGTTCAAGAGCACGGACGGCGGGCTGAGCTGGGAGCTCGTGCGCTCGCTCTACGAGCACCCGACGCGGCCGGGCTGGTCGCCGGGCGGCGGCGGCCTGTGCCTGCACAGCATCGCGACCTGGCCGGGCGAGCCGGACCGGCTGGCGCTGGCGCTCTCGGCCGTCGGCGTGTGGCTGACCGACGACGGCGGCGCGACCTGGCGCCACGGCAACCAGGGGCTCGGCGCGCGCTACCTGCCGGAGGGGACCGAGTCGCTGAGCCTGTGCGTGCACGACCTGCAGCGCGCCCCGCGCCGGCCCGAACGGCTGTTCATGCAGTTCCACGGCGGCGTCTACCGCTCCGACGACGCGGGGGAGAGCTGGACGGAGATCGGCGACGGGCTGCCGTCGGACTTCGGCTTCCCGCTCGCCGTCGACCCGGCCGACCCCGACAGCGCGTACGTGATCCCGCTCACCGCCGACATGGACCGCACCACCCCCGACGGGCGGGTGCGCGTGTACGAGACCCGCGACGCGGGCGCGACCTGGACGCCGCGCGGCGACGGGCTGCCGGCCGAGCATGCGTACCTGACCGTGCTGCGCGAGGCGTTCGCGGGCCGCGGCGAGGGCCCGGAGCTGGAGCTGTACTTCGGGGCGACCTCGGGCGACGTGTTCGGCTCGGGCGACGCCGGCGCGACGTGGTCGTGCGCGGCGACGCGGCTGCCGCCCGTGTACTCCGTGCGCTGTAACGCCTGAGCGCGCCGCGCGACTCAGGGGCATGGCGATCCCGACTTCGATCCAGACGTTCATCGACGCGCAGGCCGACGCGGCCCCGTCACGCTACGACGACCTCCGCGCGGTCGTCTTCAACGGCACGCTCAAGCGCTCCCCCGAGCCGAGCCAGACCGACGGCCTGCTCGCGATCGCGCGCGGGCTGATGGAGCGGCTCGGGGTGCGCGTGGACGAGGTGCGCACGGTCGACCACGAGATCCCGCCGGGGGTCTGGCCCGACATGACCGAGCACGGCTACGAGCGCGACGACTTCCCCGAGCTGTACCGCTCGCTGGTCGTGCCCGCGGACATCATCATCCTGGCCGGGCCGATCTGGCTCGGCGACCAGAGCTCGATGACGCGCAAGATGATCGAGCGCCTGTACGCGTACAGCGGCGAGGTCAACGCCGACGGCCAGTGGTCCTACTACGGCAAGGTCGGCGGGGCGCTGACGACGGGCAACGAGGACGGCGGCAAGCACGTCTCGGCGCAGATCCTGTACGCGCTGCAGCACATCGGCCTGGTCGTCCCGCCGCAGTCCGACGCGTACTGGGTGGGCGAGGCCGGGCCGGGCCCGTCGTACCTGGACGGCGGTGGCGAGCGCAACGCGTGGACGACCCGCAACACGGTCTTCATGACCTGGAACCTGCTGCACCTGGCGCGGCTGCTGCGCGACCGCGGCGGGATCCCGGCCTACGGCAACGACACCCGCGACTGGGACCTCGAGCACCCGGACCACCCGAACCCCGAGTACCGCGGCGCGAGCCTCGCCTGATCACATTTCTCCAAGACCCGCGCCCAGGGCGGCCGTAGGTTCTGGGACCATGAAGACGATGACCGGAGCAATCACCTTCTTCGAACTGGGCGTCGAGGACGCGGAGAAGGGCCGCGCCTTCTACGAGGGCCTGTTCGGGTGGGAGTTCGAGACCGGGCCCTCCGGCAACGGCTGGGTGATCTCGACCCCCGGCGTGCCGGGCGGGATGCACCCGGGCGACAAGGGCGCGACGCCGTACGTGTTCTTCGCCGTCGACGACCTCGACGCGGCGCTCGAACGGGTCGTCGCGCTCGGCGGCGAGCGGGTCCCGTTCGACGACGGCGGCGGCGAGGAGAGCGAGCGGCGCTTCGGGCGCTTCGCCTTCTGCAAGGACGACCAGGGCTCGCCGTTCGGGCTTCACCAGCCGCCGGAGTGAGATGGCGCGGATCGTCAGGCACGAGTCCGAGCGCGACCGCTGGGAGCTGGTCCACGGCGCGCCCGACCCGCGGCTCGACGGCTACGTCCTGAACTACTGCGCCTACGACGAGCGCACGGGCAGCTTCACGCGCCGGCGCGAGCTGCCCGGCGACCGCGTCGTGATCATCGTCAACCTCGGCGCGCCGCTGCGCGTGCTCGGCGCGGGCGAGTTCGCGACGGGGTTCCTGGCCGGGATGGACGACACCTACTCGGTCACGGAGACCGGCGGCGCGCAGCGCGGCGTCCAGATCGACCTCTCGCCGGTCGGCGCGCACCTGCTGCTGCGGCTGCCGATGCACGAGGTGTTCGGGCGGCTGGTGACGCTGGAGGAGCTGTTCGGCGGGCGCGGCCTGCTGCTCTGGGAGGCGCTCGCGTGCGCCGCCGGCTGGGAGGAGCGCTTCGCCGTGCTCGACGAGTTCCTGCTCGGCCGCCTCGACGACGCGTTGTCGCCCGTGCCGTCGGTGACCCGCGCGCTCGGGCGGCTGCGGGCGTCCGGCGGGACCGTGCGCGTCGACGCGCTCGCGGCCGAGCTGGGCTGCAGCCGGCGCTATCTGACCGCCGGGTTCCGCGAGCAGGTGGGCGTGCCGCCGAAGCTGTTCGCGCGCATCCTGCGCTTCCACCGCGCGGTCGGCCTGATCGGCACCGGCCCGGGCTGGGCGGAGATCGCGCTGGCCTGCGGCTACTACGACCAGGCGCACCTGATCCGCGACTTCAAGCAGTTCGCCGGCAGCACGCCCGGCGAGTTCGCCCAGCGCCTGCTGCCCGACGGCGGGGGCGTTGTCGCCGACTGACGCGCCGCTCAGGCGGCCTGGGTGGTCAGCGACCGCCCGCCGTCGGGGTCGAAGAGCTTGATCTGGCTCGTGTCCAGGACGAGCTCGACCTCGCGGCCGTGGCCGGCGTCGCTGCGGGCGTCGAGCCGCGCGACCACGTGCGAGGCGCCGCCGCCCGGCACGTCGTCGATGCCGGCGTCGGCGGCGAGCTCGTCGAGCTGCTCCGAGCGGACCTCGTTCGCGCCCGCGACGCCGAAGTAGGCGTACAGCTCGGAGCCCATCGACTCGACGACGTCGACGGTCGCCTTGAAGCGCAGCACCTCGGTCTCGGCGTCGCCGAAGCGCGCGTCCTCGAAGTGCTCGGGGCGGATGCCGGCGATCACGTCGCGCTTGCCGGACTTCACCCCGGCCGGGATCGGCGCGTCCCCGAACGGCAGCCGGACGCGGTCCTCCTCGAGCCGGGCCGGGATGAAGTTCATCGCCGGCGAGCCGATGAAACCGGCCACGAACAGGTTCACCGGGTCCTCGTAGAGCGCCTCCGGCGTGTCGACCTGCTGGATGATCCCGGCCCGCATCACCGCCACGCGGTCGCCGAGCGTCATCGCCTCGGTCTGGTCGTGGGTGACGTAGAGCATCGTGGTGCCGAGCTGGTTCTGGATGCGCGCGACCTGCGTGCGCATCTGCACGCGCAGCTTGGCGTCCAGGTTCGACAGCGGCTCGTCCATCAGGAACGCCTTCGGGTCGCGCACGATCGCGCGCCCCATCGCCACCCGCTGGCGCTGGCCGCCGGACAGGTTCGCGGGCTTGCGGTCCAGGTGCGGCTGCAGCTCGAGGATCGCGGCCGCCTCGTCGACCTTCTTGGCGATCTCGGCCTTCGGGACCTTCGCCAGCTTGAGCGCGAAGCCCATGTTCTCGCGCACGGTCATGTGCGGGTACAGGGCGTAGTTCTGGAAGACCATCGCGATGTCGCGGTCGCGCGGGGCGAGCTCGTTGACGCGCTCGCCGCCGATGATCAGCTCGCCGTCGGAGATGTCCTCCAGGCCCGCCACCATCCGCAGTGCGGTCGACTTGCCGCAGCCCGACGGCCCGACGAGGATCATGAACTCCCCGTCACGGATCTCCAGGTTCATGTCCTTGACGGCCTCGAACCCGTCCGGATAGCGCTTCCACACGTTCTCGAACCGGATCTCGGCCATCGTCAGGCACTCTCCTCCGCGTCGGGCATCACTGAGCTTGATGCCCGATTTTGCACGTTTCAGAGCTTCGCGCCCATGAACAGGGTCCGGCCGGGCGGCTTGGGCTCCAGCGTGAAGCCGCAGCGCTCGTAGAGCCGGATCGCGCGCGTGTTGGTCTCGTTGACGTCCAGCTCGACGCGCCGGCAGCCGCGCGCGCGGGCGCGGGCGAGCGCGGCCTCGACCAGCGCGCGGCCCATGCCCGTCCCGCGCGCGTCGTCGGCGACGTAGACGTCCTCGATCCAGCAGTCCTCGACGCCCGTCCACGCGCTCAGGCGGTAGCGCAGCTGCGCGAGCCCGGACTCGCCGGCGAGCAGGAACTCCGTGTTCGGGTCCTCGAGCAGGCGCCCGGCGGTGGCGCGGAAGGTGTCGTCGGAGGGCGTCGTGGAGCCCCACCAGTCGCGGAACGCGCACAGCAGGCGCGTCACCGTGTCCAGGTCGTCAGGGCCGGCGAGACGGATGGTCATGGTGCGTATGGTCGAGCAGCGCGCGGACCTCGGCCAGCAGCGCCCCGTGGTCGAACGGCTTGGGCAGGAACGTGCTGCCGGCGGGCAGGCCGCCCGCGGCCTCGTCGGCGTAACCCGAGATGAACAGCGCGGGCAGCGGCGCGAGCCGGTCCGCGAGCTCGACCCCGGACATCCCCGGCATCACGATGTCGGTCAGCAGCGCGGCGATCTCGCCGTGGCGCTCGTCCGCGAGCCGGATCGCCTCCTCGGGCGTCTCGGCGCTGAGCACGGT
>Ga0182742_1005925_pt1 | contig 10038 bp, 5 predicted proteins | sample eDN5th37CBELigMG_FD_128880 | JGI IMG/M metagenome (GOLD analysis project Ga0182742, IMG submission 128880) | Enriched Miracle-Growth compost microbial communities from Emeryville, California, USA - eDNA 5th pass 37_C BE-Lig MG (version 2)... ... | reverse complement strand
GTAGGGATCGGCCCCGGCCCACAACATCAGCGACGCCCACTTGAGGTTCTTGCGGACGCAGTGACAGCGAAGGGCGACGTTCATCTGGTCCTGGACGCTCGGGAAGCGTTCCTTGTGCTTGGCGCAGACGCGAAGGGCGGTGCGGATCCGACGGCAAAGGGCTCGGGCGACGGGATACCTCGTGGAGAGGTCGCCGTCCCGCTCGACGAAGAAATCGATGAGAGCCGGGTCCCACGTTTCGAAGACGTCGATCATGTCGACCCCGGCGGGATCGCATCCGTGCTCCACGAGGAGCCGCGCCAGGTCGGATCGTCTCTTGCGAAGGGCGAGCCCCATGGATCCGCTCCAGGAGTCCGGCTCGATCGCCGCGCCACCGCGCAGCAGGACGAGGACCAGACTATGGAATCCGAGTTCGATGGCGATCCGAAGCGGCGACCTCGGTTGGTTCCCCTTGCATGGGATCGGGGGTGGATTCACCGGTTTCCCGGCCGCGATCCACTCCTGGACCTCGAACAACTTGTTGTCTCGGCATAGGTCCCTAAGTGGTTCATCCGGCAAGTCCCCTGATTCCCGGGACGGCGGCGATTCCTGGTGGACGTCGGGGACGGTGACGACGGCGACGGCCCCATACGAAGGGATGGCGATGCTGATTCCAGTAGGCCGTCGCCGCCGCGACAGCCCGGCAGATCTCCTCCCAACTCTCGAAGCGTTTCCCCTTCAGCGCCAGCGAGCGTAGAATCTTCCACCACGGCTCGACGGATTCGGATACGCGGCGTGCTTCGGCTGGAACACGAACTCCCATCGGGGACGAGCCAGGCTGAACAGCAACACGACGGTCGCTCGGTGAGCGTTTAGGTTGTCGACGATCGCGTAGATCCGCTCCACTTCCGCCGGGATCCAGCCCTCGACATGATCGAGGAACTCGGCCCAGTTCGCCGCTGAGCGGCTTTGATACGGATGCGTCATCGCCGCCCCGGCCGCCGGCCGGAAGGCTCCGAAGATGTACCCTTTGCCGCGTCGCCCATAATCGATTTCTTGCTTCGCCCGATCGGCCGCAACGCGTGGCTCGGGCTCATCTCAGGGGGGGGGATGGGCTCGGTCCCTCAAAAGCTCTTGGCGCTTTCAGGGCCCATCTCGTCGAGGCAAATGACGACCGAGTTTTGCGTCGTCGTGTAGAGTTCGGCGATGATCCCCTTTTTCGGCGAAGGCGGGATCGACCCGTTCGCCAAACCACGTCTCCTGCTTTCTCCAGCGGAGACCTTCCTCCGTGAGGACCTCATCGATTCGGCTTCGCTTGATCGCCAGACTCTTCCGCTCGTTGAGATAGGCCCGTAAACGGTCGAGCGTCCAGCATCCAAAGGGGAGATCCAAGGCCTTCGGAGCGCTCAACGCCGTGGCGACGACTTCGGCCCGTTGCGAGGCGGTGTAAGTGGGCGGTCGGCCGGCGCGAGGCCGCTCCTGAAGGCCGACGACGCCTCGGTCGTTGAAGCGTCGAACCCAGGCGTAGACCGTGGGACGCGAGCATCCCAACTCCGCGGAAATGACCGGCGCGGATCGACCCTCAGCGTCGGCTTGAACCATGCGAGTCCGCTGAACCATGCGGACGGGCGCCGTCCGCGAGTGAAGCAGGTCGGCGATCACTTGCTGTTCCTCGGGCGTTATCATCCGAAGCGTGACTCGAGCAGCCATGGGCGCCTCCTGGGAGATACCCCCATCCACCTGCAAATCATCTGCCGGATGAACCACTTGGACGCCGAGGCGCTAGCCGAGTTGCACGGCGCCCGCTGGCGCGTCGAGCAGGATCTCAGGGATTTGAAGCAAACGATGGGCATGGACACATTGAAATACAAGTCGATCGAAGGCGTGCTCAAGAAATTAACCGCCTATGTAGTCGTTTGCAATCTGGCTCGCGCCGTCATCTTCCCCGCCCGACCAAACCAAGGGCCCAACTGCGGGAAGACTTGATGCGCCAATGGGATACACCTTAAGCTCATGCCATTCGGCCTGAGCCCTGAAATATGGCCGGGACGCGAGCCGAGTTCTCTCGGTGACGTCACTTCCCGCAATTCCCCATTCCGACCTGGCGCTAACGTATTAGCGGGGCAGAAACCGGTTCGGCGGCAGGCCGCTGCCGAACCGGGCCGCGCCGTCGCGGCGGACATCAAGCAGCGGAAATCCGTCCAGATCGGAGCGACGGACGAACGCGCGCCGAAGACGCGACGACCAGCCTCGATGGACGACCAGCCAGGCCGCGTCGTCGGCCCGCCCGTCGTCCAGTCGCGCCTGCGTCAGAGGGTCGAGGCGGATCGGTGGCAAAGTCAGACTGCCGATAGGGCTGCTTGGGTCCTTGAAGTTCACCGTGAGCTGAAGCCGGAGCACCACCGGCGTCGCGATCCCCTGGGCCTGAAACTCGACCTCGTAACGGCCTTCGTCGTCGAACCGCAAGACCATCCCCTCGACGATCCGCAGCCCCTCGTCGTCGTAGCTCGTGGTCCGGTCTTTGAACCGGACGATCGGAAAATACGCCGGGCAGTCGAAGATGATGCTTCGGGTGGCCGTCCCCGGCGTGATGATCCGCTCGCGCCCCGGCGGCGTCGCCTCGGAAGTCGCGGTCGTGGCCATGGTTGCGACCCTGGTCGTGGCGTCGCCGGTGGTCGTCCTCGTCATCGTGGTCGCGATCGAGGTCTCGGACAGTTCGTCGAGGTCGCCGGGCATGGACAGCCGCCGGACGACTGTCCCCGGCGGGATCAACCGCCACGAGCCTGCCGGATCGTCCAGCGGAAGCTCGCGGCTGACGCAGTGCGGCGGCGTCGTCGGCGCCGGCGCGTCCGGCGGATCAAGCGGGGTGAACGACGGAACCGACGGGGCCGGCGGGACCAGGAACGGGACCGATTCGATCACCGCTCCGTCGATCGTCTCGATGGTCGGAAAGCCCTCGTCGACGAAGATCGGGGGCGTCGTTCTGGCGTTGAGTCCGGGTGCGTAACCGTCTTCATGCGGGAAATGGCCGTCTTCATGCGGGAAATGGCCGGCCTGAAGCACCGTCCCCGCGTCGTCGGTCGGGGCGGTTTGGCTCGTTAGAAGATTGAGCTTTTGAAGGACTTGCTTCAGTTCCTCGACGGCGCCTTTGAGACGCTCAAGCGCCCCGTCGCGGGCCTGGTGGGCCTCTTTAACCTTGTTCTTCCGAATCGCCTGGATCGCCTTGGCCGCCGCAGCCGCCGCAGTCGCCTTGGACGCCTTGGACGCCTCGGCCGCCGCAGCCGCCTTGGCCGTCTCAGCCGCTTTGGCCGTCTCGGCCGCCTTGGCCTCCTGGACCGCTTTGGCCGCGTTGGCCGTCTCGGCCGCCTTGTTCGCCTCGGCCGCCGCAACCGCCTTGGCCGTCTCGGCCGCCGCAGCCGCCGCAGCCGCCTTGTTCGCCTCGGCTGCCGCAGTCGCTTTGGCCGTCTCAGCCGCTTTGGCCGTCTCGGCCGCTTTGGCCTCCTGGACCGCTTTGACCGCGTTGGCCGCCTCGGCCGCCTTGTTCGCGTTGGCTGCATCAGCCGCCGCGAGGTCGAGAGCGGACTGCGCCGCGTCGAGCGCCGCGATCGCGTTTTCAAGCACATTGAGCTCGGTCTGAACCGGCTTGAATCCCGCCTCGACCTTGGCGGTGTCTTTCATCTGCTTGATTTCGGCCGCCCTCGCGGCCAAGCTGGCATTCGAGGTCGCCAGGGCGGCCTGAGATTGGGCAAGCAGGCCGTTGAGGTCGTCGGCGCGTCGTTGCATCGTTTGCATTTCCGCCCGAAGCTCGCCGATCGCCTTGGACTCGAATTCGGCCTTGGCGTCTTTGACCCATCTTGCCCTGTCCGCTTCGAGCTTTGCTTTGGCTAAGTCGTCCCGGGTCTTGGCCAATTGTTTTTCGAGCCACTCCCCGCGGTTCTCCGCCACTTTCAGTTTCGCTCGAAGCTCATTGATCATCTTGGTCTCGAAGCTGCCATCGGCGGTGTTTCGGCGCATTTGCAGTTGCGCCTCCAGCCAGATCGATTTGGCTTTCTCTTTCGCCAGATCGTCTTGGGCCCTGGTCAAGAGGCCCTCGAGCTTGCCCGCGCGTTGCTCCGCCGTCGCCAAGCCCTTCTCAAGCAGCTTCACCGTCGGGGCCTCGCTGAACATCTTGTCGAGCCGCTCGAGCTCGACTTTCCGACGAGCGAAAACGCGATCGACGCGTTCGAGGTAAGCCTGGGCGTCGTCGTAGAGCGGATCGCCGGCCACGCGCCCTTGCTGGAGACAATCGACCAGCCTCTTGGCTAGGCGTCGGGTGCCCTCCAGCTCGCGCAGATCCTCTCTCAATTGGTATCCCAACTTGGAATTGTTCTCGGCCGACGACTCCTCGGCCCGCGACGGCGGGACGCCCAGGACGAGCAGGGCCGTAACAATCAACATCGACGCGCGCATCGTGCGTTCCTCCATCAAGCGACCTGGAATTCGATTGGCGCGGATGGGCTGGAACGCCAGCTCGACGCGCCGGGCTTGTTGACGCGGGCAGCCCCTCTCCCGCGAGGGGAGGAGGGAATTCGGCTCCTTTGAATTAAGTGTCGGGACATCAAAGCGCGTCGGGCCGGTGTATCAGGATCGCGCGATCCGAAGTTCAACGCATCCTCGGCCGAAGGTGCGGGAACGGGCGGCGGATGGGTTGACGGGAGACGGTGAGCCGGGCGATGAAGTTGCCGCCGGGCTGGCCGTCGCCGGAGGGGAGCCGGCCGCCGAACTCGCCGTCGAGTCCGTTGCCGGCCAGGTCCTTCACGCCGCCCGAGGCGATTTGAAACATATATCGACCTCTGCGCGCGTTGATGCGATGAGGCGCGTCGAAGTCGAGGCCGACGGTGTACGAGTCGGCCGACGAGTAGAAACCCGAGATCGACGGCGCGCGCAAGGGCCCTTGGCCTCGCGCGGGGTTGGGATGGGCGCCGATGATCGTGGACGGTGGTACGATCGTGTAGGCGTTCGGGTCGTCGGCCGAGGCCGGATCGAGCCCCGCGCCGACGTCGGAGAGAACGACGGTTACGTGGTTGGTCCGGCCGTCGAACGCCAGGCCGGCCACTCGGGGGCCCACGGTGTCGATCACCAGCGGACCCGGAAGCGCCAGCGGGATTGACGGCGAGCCCCCCGTCGGAGTCTCGATGGCCGTCACCGTGTACCAGCCGTCGGGCAGGAACGTCGACCAGAGCGACCAGGCCCCGTCGCCGCCGGCGATTGCCTGGCCGAGGTGGCGGGTCTCGGTCGGCTGCGAGCCGTTCCGCGCGGCGTAGACCTGAACGATCGAATAGGCCGACGCGGTCCCGGTGAACACCGGACGGCTCACGTTGGTGATCTGGTCGGAATTCGAGACCCCGCTGTCGCTGCTCGCGTCGAGCCGGAAGGTCAGCGGAATCGTCGGCGCGGCGGGGGCCGCGGTCACGGTCGTCATCGCCGAGCCGAAGACGCCCCCCGCGCCCTCGACGACCGTCACCTTGGGCGTGAAGATCCCGGCCGATGCATACACATGCGATCCGACGACCTGGAACCCGCCCTCCGGCGCGGGGTCGACCCTCCCGAGCGTCGGGGGCGAGCCGTCGCCCCAGTCGATCGTCGCGATGAAGTCCGAGGCAACGGGGGCGACGGCATCCGTGGTGAACGTGGCGACCACCTGCGGCGCCGCCGCGCCGTCGACGACCGCGATCGGCCCGGCGACGACCGTCACAAGTTGCGACGGGTCGAGCTGGACGAGCTGGTTGGCCGCCGGCGCGGTGATCCAAAGCTCGCCCCCCGACGCCGTGATCTCCCCCAGCGCCCCGGCCGAGGCCGGCGCGGCGAAGGCGTCGATCCGGGCGCCGTCGGTGGTGATCCGGCCCACCCTCCCGGGTGCCGACTCGGTGAACCACAAGGCACCGTCGGGCCCCGCCGCGATCGAGTTCGGCGCGGTGCCGGCGGGCAGCGAGAACGTGGTCGTCGTCCCCCCCGCGGCGGGGCTCACTCGGGCGATCCGGTCGGTCCCCGCAAGTGTCACCCAGAGGTTGCCGTCGCCGCCGATGGTCAAGTCGGAGGGATTCGAGCCGGCGTCGAACGTCCGCGCATCGGTCCTCGTCCCGCTGATCGGATCGATCCGGACGATCGCGTCCGTGACGACCGCCCACAGACCGCCGTCGGGTGCCGCGACGATCGCGGTCGGGGCGTCGCCGACATCGGAAACCGGCTCGGTCACGGTCCCGTCGAGGCCCGCCCGGCCGATCTTGCCGACGGCCGATTCGGTGAACCAGAGCGCGTTGGCCGACGAGGCGATGCCGACGGGCTGGGCGTCGGGGGTCGGGATCGCGTGGGAGGTCGCCGTCGGCGAGCCGGTCGTGACGACCTTGACGACGCTGTTGGTCCCCTGGAGCGTCACCCAGACGTTGGCGTCGGGGCCGATCGCCAGGCCGGTCGGCTTGCTCGACGCGCCCAGGGCGATCTCGGAGATCGACCCTCCGGGCGCGACCCTGCCGATGTTGCCGGTCGTCTGCTCGGCGAACCAGACCGAGCCGTCCGGTCCGGCGGTGATCCCGGCCAGCCCCGCGCTCGGGGTGGGGACGCTCAGCAACGTGAAGGCCGAGAGCAGCTCACGACGGTCGAGCGGCTCGAAGACGGCGGCATGCCTTCGCCTTCGGGTTGATCGCGCGGCGCGGCGCGGGGGCGTCGATGCCATGTCGGGTTCCCTCCCAGCCTTCGGTCTTGTCCACGTCCATAACCGCGATTCGCAACGTGGTTGGCCGAAGTATACCCCACATTTCGCAACGCGCCGGGAATCATCAAGTCGAGCCCCCGGGCGGGGCGATGAGAAGAAGACAAGGCGTCGAACGCGCCGTCGGAGGACGCGAGGCGCGTCGGAGCGGGATCGCTTTACGAAACCTTGGGCAGGCAGGAGGCGAGCATGCGGCAGAGACATCGATTTCGACCCACCGAACTGGATCGGCTCGAATCCCGGGTGGTCCTTTCACAGTTCTCCGCCATCGCCCCCGCCGCCGTCGCCCCATTGAACGTCTCAAGCCGTGTCCGCGGCCTGAATGTCGCCACCGTTGACCAGATCAACCAGGCGTACGACCGCTTCACCCAGGACTTCCTCCAGTCGCAGGGCGCGTACTTCGCGGCCGGACACACTGAAACGACGACCGACCCGCAGACAGCCCAGCGCTATTTCCGATCGTTCATCGTCCAGCGCGTCGACCTTCTGGCGCAAGAGCTGACCAACGTGTTTGTCCAACTCCCCGGCGGGGTCCGTCGCGGCGGCCCCAACGGCTCGTCCCTGGTCCAATCGTACCTCCGCCAGCGGATTAACGGTCCCGGCCGGGCGACCCTCGTCGTGCAGCTCGCCGGCCGAAGCGTCCGTGACGTCGCCAACCTGATCCCGCCCCCCGCCACCACCGGCCCCGCCGCCACGCTCTACACCAACTCAGTCCTCACCGCCGTCGAAGCCTCGCGCGCCGCCACCCTCAACGCCAGCGGGTTCCTCCTCAAGAGCACCTTCACCAAACACCATCGTTGATCCACCGACGGCGCCGGGATTCCCATTCCCGCCCGGCGCGCCCGCACCGGGACATTCAAATACCATCCCTACGCGCGCGTTTTCAACGCCGCGCGTAGGGATGGTATTTCGAAGCCTCTGAAACCGTGTCGGGTCGCCAGCCCCATGCGTGGGCGGCCTTGGGCTCGGCGCCCGAACTCCAGGATGGTCGGCTGAATCGATGTTTTCGTCACAATCCGGATAGATGCCGTGGAGCGTGAAGGCCGGCGTTGCCGATTGTAAGCATTATGCGGGCTCTGGTCCTGGGTCCGCTCATTGGCAGCGATGAGTTTTAAGGGAGCCTTTTAATGCCGAAGCCGTCGTCGTTAGGCTGGATCGCCGCACTCGTGGGCGTGTGCGCGATCAGTTATGGGCTTGGGAACGGCTGGATCCGGCTCGGCTCGCCGTCCCACTCCGCCGGCGGCTCACTCGCTAGGGCTCAAGGCTTCGTCGACGCCCCCGCCCCCGGCGAGTTCGACCCTTCCGCCCTCGACGGCTTGGAGCAGCCCCCTGAGTTCCGGCGATCGGTCCTGATCGACGACCGGGTGCGGCGGACGGAGGGCGTGACCGCTGCGCCTGCTGCCGAAACAACTACTCCAGCCGCTGCGGAAAACGCTCAAACACCCGCAAACGACCCCGTGCTCGACGCCGCCGCCATATCCAAGGCGATCGACGACGCCGCGAACGCCGTGGTGACCGCTCTGGGCGAAAAGATCAAGGCGGGCGCGGATCGTTCCAACAACGAGGACGCCTTAACCCAGATAACCGCCGCCGCGAAATCCGCCGCGGTCGCCAAGTTCCAAACGGCCGTCGGTACGGCCCAAAAGAAATCGGAAGTCGATGGGTGGCTCACCGCCGACGCCACGAAGTCCGCCGCCAAGCAGGCCGCCGATGACGCGATCGCCGCCACAAGTAAAAAGCTGGCCGGCGTGCGGGAAATCTTGACGGATGGCGATGTCGTGATCAAGTACGCGCCCCCGGAAAATGGGAATGGGGATAAGACCGACTTGCCGGCTGACGGGAGGATCCAGCACGACGGGCCCGAGATCGAGTTCACGGCGACCGTCACGATGTCGTACACGAAAGATGACGAGAACGATAATAAGCCGGCGTTCGACGACACCGGCGCGACGGTCACGCTGGAGTTGAAGCCCCATTCCGACTCGTTCAAGCCGTATCTGAAGGTCAATCCGTCCGTCTCCCCGCCCAGCGGCAAAGACCCGGTCACGTTGACGGTCAAGACGCAGGAATCAGGCGCGTACGACCTGGTGGTGACGGTAAAGCCGGTCGGCCGCCCCGCGCTCCCACCTTTCAAAAAGAGCGTCGTCCTCGCTCCCAAGACGATCACTCGCCCGACGATCGAAAGCCTGAAGTCGCAGGACGATCGACAAGTGACGTTCGACCTTAAAGGCACCTCGGTGATCGAGGTCAGCTCCGGCCGGCTGGAGATCGGAGCCAAGACCAGCAGCCAGGCCAACCGAAACCTGGCGATGATCGACATGAGCGCCGAGGCGGTGCTGACCTCGCGAGGCGGCGCGCCGGTGGTGATGTCGAACGCCGAGGCCAATACCGCTGTCACGTTCCTGGTGACGATTCCCGACGCCGACCTGACCGGCCAGTCCAAACGAATCGCGATCGCCGATTTGTGGACGCGCGAGACATCCAACTCGCTGGCGATCACGATCGGCGGCGCGGGCGATCCGCCCTCGCGGACGGTGGGGATCTCGGGCCGGACCGGCGAGAACGCCGTGTTCGGCGAGTACACCCCCCCTCGCGAGCTAGAAGACGGATTCAAGCCCTCGGACAAGGTTGAGACGCGGGTCGTCCGGCTCTATTACTTCCGGGACGCCCACCGCGTGGCGCAGATCGTCAACCGCGAGGTCAAGTCGTACAACCGGGTCGCCGTCGACACCCGTCGCCGGATGGCCGACGCCGCCCGCGACGAGGCCGACGTTCTCACCGACCAACGACGCATCGACGAAATCGTCTCCATCCGAGGCGCCCAGGCCGCCCGCGCCGCCGAGCAGAAGGTCCGCCAGGCCCAGAACGACCTCGACGCCGCAATCCGGGCCGAGAACGACGCCCGCGACCAGGAGCCGGAAATCGATCGCCAACTCGCCGCCAGCGAGCAGCGCGACGTGGACCTCCAGGCGCGGATCGAGGCCCTCACGGCCCGGCGCGACGACGCCGAGAAGGAGGACCCCAAGGACGAACAGAAGATCCTCGGCTTGACCGCGGCGATCTCCCAAGCGACGTCCCTACGGCACGAGGAAGCGGCCGTCCAGTCGCGGCTCAAGCAGCGGAAGTCCGACGCGAGGGCGATCATCGACGGCAGGAAGGCGGAGACCGCGCGGATCGCCCTGGACAACGCCCGGATCGACGTCGAGAAGGCCCGGACCACCGAGGCCGAGCAGTCCGACCAGCGGATCCGCCGCGAGCAGCTAGAGGACCGCGCCCGCGAAAACCAGTTCCGCCAGGAGGTCGCCGCCGCC
>Ga0182742_1005924_pt1 | contig 10039 bp, 4 predicted proteins | sample eDN5th37CBELigMG_FD_128880 | JGI IMG/M metagenome (GOLD analysis project Ga0182742, IMG submission 128880) | Enriched Miracle-Growth compost microbial communities from Emeryville, California, USA - eDNA 5th pass 37_C BE-Lig MG (version 2)... ... | reverse complement strand
GAGCTGCCCGTCCAGGTACACGCTGCACGAGCCGCACTCGCCCTGCTCGCACGCGTTCTTGGAGCCCGGCAGCGCGAGCCGCTCGCGCAGCACGTACAGCAGCGACTCGCCCTCCCAGACGCCGTCGACCTCGCGCCGCTCGCCGTTGATCGTGCACGTCAGACGCATGCGCGCTCCTCCCAGGCCCAGGTCAGTGTGCGGCGCGCCAGCACGCCGAGCGCGTGGCGCCGGTACGCGGCCGTCCCGCGCACGTCGTCGATCGGCGACGCGGCGGCCGCGACCAGCTCCCCGAAGCGCGCGGCCGCGGCCGCGCCGGGCTCGGCCCCGGCCAGGAAGGCCTCGGCCTCGTGGGCGCGCAGCGGCGTCGGCCCCGCCGAGCCGATGCAGGTGCGGCCCGTCCCCAGGTCGAGCGCGAACGAGCAGACCGCGATCACCATCGCGTTGCGCGTGCCGACCTTCGCGAACTGCTGCGGCCCGGACGCCGCCGGCACCCACACGGCCGCGATCAGCTCGTCCGGCGCGAGCGCGGTGCGCTTCGGCCCGGCCACGAACTCGTCGACCGGCACGCGTCGGGAACCTGACGCCGACGCCAGCTCGACCTCCGCGCCTGCCGCGTACAGCGGCGGCAGCGCGTCGCCCGCCGGCGAGGCCGAGCCGAGGTTGCCCCCGATCGTCCCGCGGTTGCGGATCTGGGGGGACCCGACGGTGCGCGAGGCCAGCGCCAGGCCGGGCAACTGCGGGCCGAGCTCGTCGATCACGCGCGTGTAGGTCACGCCGGCCCCGATCCGGAACCACCCGTCGTGCTCGCTCCAGCGCGCCAGCTCGCCGACGCGGGTCAGGTCCAGCAGGGCCTCCGGCCGCTTGCGGGCGAAGTTGAGCTCGACCATGACATCGGTCCCGCCCCAGATGGGTAGCGCTTCCGGGTGAGCCACCCGCATTTCCAGCGCCTCCCGCCACGTGGGGGGTTGCAGGAACTCCATCCATCATGGATACACCCCGAGCCCCTAACGTGCCAACCGTGCCTTCTGTGACCCAGCGCACGTTTCGCCGGCTAGCCGTCGTCAATCGCGGTGAGCCCGCGATGCGTCTCATCCATGCCGTCCGCGAGCTCAACGCCGAGCGTGAGGACGACCCGATCCGCATCATCGCGCTCTACACCGAGCCCGAGCGCAGCGCGATGTTCGTCCGCCACGCCGACGAGGCGTACAACCTGGGGCCGACCGGCACCGGCGGCTACCTGGACTACGAGGGCCTCAAGCGCGCGCTGATCGAGACGCAGGCGGACGCCGTCTGGCCGGGCTGGGGGTTCGTCGCCGAGCATCCCGCGTTCGCCGACCTGGTCGAGGAGCTGGGCCTCGTCTTCGTCGGTCCGAGCGGCGACGTGATGCGCAAGCTGGGCGACAAGATCCAGTCCAAGCTGCTCGCCGAGGCCGCGGGCGTGCCGGTCGCGCCGTGGAGCAACGGCCCGGTGGAGACGATCGAGGAGGCGCGCGAGCACGCGGAGCGGATCGGCTTCCCGCTGATGATCAAGGCCGCCGCGGGCGGCGGCGGGCGCGGCATCCGCAAGGTCACGGACATGGACGGCCTGGAGGCGGCGCTGAACACCTCGCGCCGCGAGGCCGCGGACGCGTTCGGCGACGGCACGGTGTTCATGGAGGCGATGGTCGGCAACGCGCACCACATCGAGGTGCAGCTGATCGCCGACGGCCAGGGCACCGCGTGGGCGGCGGGCGTGCGCGACTGCTCCTGCCAGCGCCGCCACCAGAAGGTCATCGAGGAGTCCTGCAGCGCCGTGCTCACGCGCGAGCAGGAGGAGGAGGTCAAGGAGGCCTCGCGGCGGCTCGCGCTGCAGTCCGGGTACCGCAACGCCGGCACGGTCGAGTTCCTCTACGAGCCGGAGACCAAGCGCTTCTCGTTCATGGAGGTCAACGCGCGGCTGCAGGTCGAGCATCCCGTCACCGAGGCCGTGACCGGGCTCGACCTGGTCAAGCTCCAGCTCCACGTGGCTGCCGGCGGGCGCCTGGAGGGCGAGCCGCCCGAGCCCGTCGGGCACGCGATCGAGGCGCGGCTCAACGCCGAGGACCCCGCGCTGGGCTTCTCGCCGACCCCGGGTCGCGTGCAGGTGCTCGACCTCGCGTCGGGCCCCGGCGTGCGCGTCGACCGCGGCATCGCCGCCGGCGACGTCATCCCGCCCGACTTCGATTCCATGGTCGCCAAGGTGATCGCCTACGGACGCACGCGCGACGAGGCGATCTCGCGCCTGCGCCGCGCCCTGCGCGAGTCGACGGTGATCATCGAGGACGGCACCACCAACCGCGCGTTCCTGCTCGCGATCCTGGACCGCCCCGAGTTCGCCGCGGGCACGGTCGACATCGCCTGGCTGGACCGGCTCGGCGTGTCCGGCGAGATGGACGCCGACGGCGGCGCGGACGCCGCGCTGCTGGCGGCCGCGATCGAGCTCGCCGACGACGAGACCGCGACCGAGCGCGCGAGCTTCTACGCCTACGCGCGCCGCGGCCGGCCCGAGGCCGCCGCGCAGGTCTCGCGCATCGTCGAGGTCCGCCACCGCGGCCAGGCCTACCGGATCGCGGTCTCGCAGCTCGCCCCGGGCCGCTACCGGGCCGACATCGACGGCGTCGCGGTCGAGGCCCAGGTCGAGCACCTGAGCGGCCACGAGCGGCGGATCACGGTCGGCGGGACCACGCATCGCGCGCTGATCTCGCGCCAGGGGCAGGACCTGCTGGTCGAGGTCCACGGCGTCCCGCACCGGATCTCGCGCGACGACGGCGGGTTCGTGCGCTCGCACGGCCCGTCCGTGGTGGTCGCGATCCCGGTCTCCGAGGGCGACGAGGTGGCCGAGGGCGACGTGGTCGCGGTCGTCGAGTCGATGAAGATGGAGACGTCGCTGACGGCGCCGTTCGCGGGCCGCGTCCGGCGCGTGCTGACCGGCACCAACGTGCAGGTCGCCGCGCACACGCCGCTGCTGCAGCTGGAGGCGGTCTCCGACGAGGCGGCCGAGCAGTCGGCCGAGCGCGTGGACTTCTCCGGCATGGCCGAGACGGCCGGCGACCCGATCGACCGGCTGCGCTGGATGCTGCTCGGCTACGACGTCTCCGGCGACGAGGTCCGCCGCGCGCTGGACGCGCTCGACGACTCGCCCGAGGTGCTGGCCGGCGAGCACGAGCTGCTCGACGTCTTCTCCGACGTGCGCGCGCTCAGCCGCGCCCGTCACGACCCGGAGCGCGAGCTGCTGCACAGCCCGCAGGAGTACCTGCACGCGTTCCTGCGCTCCCTGGACGCCAAGGCCGAGCGCCTGCCCGAGCGTTTCGTCGCGCTGCTGCAGCGCGCGCTCTCGCACTACGGCGTGGAGTCGCTCGACCGCACGCCCGCGCTCGAGGAGGCCTGCTACCGGCTGTTCGTCGCCCAGGACCGCGCCGACCTCGCGCGCGCCGCGGTCACCGCGATCCTGGACCGCCGGCTCGCGCGCTCGGATGAGCTGCTGGGCAAGGTCGGCGAGGAGTTCCGCGGCGTCTTGGACCGGCTCGAGCTCGCGACGGAGCGGCGCGACCCGGTGATCGCCGACCAGGCGCGCCAGCTGCGCAACCGCTACTTCGACCAGCCGCTGATCCGGGCCCGCCAGGCCGAGGCCTACGAGCAGCTCGAGTGCCACCTGTCGGCGCTGCTGGAGGACCCGAACCGGGCCGACCGCGCCGAGCAGATCGACGCGGTGGTCAAGGCGCCGCAGCTGCTGGCGCCGAAGATCATCGAGCGGCTGGCGCAGACCACCGCCGTCCAGCACCCGCCGCTGCTGGAGATCATGACCCGCCGCTGGTACCGGCGGCGCTCGCTGACCGACTTCTGGAGCGGCCTGACCAGCGACGGCACGGCCTACGTGACCACGAGCTACGAGGACGAGACCGGGCGCCACCATCTGGCGGCGGCGTTCGTCGGCACGCAGCCGCTCGACGACATCGCGGGCGCGATCGCGCGGCGCGCCGCGAAGTACCCGCAGGGCGAGTCGGTCTACGTCGACCTCTATTCGACCGCGGCCGCGGGCGAGCAGCTCGCGGTCGACCTCAAGGCGGCGCTCGAGCGCGCGAACGTGCCGACGCTCGTGCAGCGGATCGTGCTCGACGTGCCCGCGCCGACCCGCGGCGTCTCGGGCGCGGACGCGATCACGCTGCGCCGTTCCGTGGACGGCGGCTGGGAGATCGACCGCGACCTGCAGTTCGTCCACCCGGAGCTGGCCGAGCGGCTGCAGCTGTGGCGGATGTCGGAGTTCGCGCTCGAGCGGATCGCCTCGCCGGCGGACGTGTACGTGTTCCGCGGTGTCGGGCGCTCGAACCCGAAGGACGAGCGGCTGTTCGCGCTCGCCGAGGTGCGCGAGCTGAGCGTCGTCCGCGACGAGAACGGGCGCGTCGTCTCGCTGCCCGAGCTCGAGCACATGCTGACCGAGGCCTTCGAGGCGCTGCGCCGCTTCCAGGCGCGCCGCTCGCCGCGCGAGCGGCTGCTGTGGAACCGCGTGCGGCTGAACCTGTGGCCCGTGGTCGAGCTCGAGCCCGAGGAGGCGGGCGCGGTGATCGACCGCTACGCGCACGAGACCGAGGGCCTCGGGATCGAGACCGTGATCATCCGCGGCCCGATGCGCGACGCGCGCGACGGCGCGGTCCACGAGCGCGAGCTGCGGCTGTTCGCCCCCGCCGGGCGCGGCGTGATCGTGGAGATCGACGAGCCCTCGACGCGGCCGCTGCAGCCGCTGGACGAGGGCGCGCGGCGGATCGTGCAGGCGCGCCGGCGCGGCTCCGTGCATCCCGCCGAGCTGGTCAAGGTGCTCGCCCCGGAGCGGCCCGACGTGGCCCGCGAGATCCCGCGCGGCGAGTTCGTCGAGCACGACCTCGACGAGGACGGGCGGCTCGTGCCGGTCGACCGCCCGCCGGCGATGAACGAGGCGGGGATCGTGGTGGGGACCGTGTGCTCCTACACGGACCGCTTCCCCGAGGGCATGAAGCGCGTCGTGCTGCTCGGCGATCCGACCAAGGCGCTCGGCTCGGTGGCCGAGCCGGAGTGCCGGCGGATCATCGCCGCGCTCGACCTCGCCGAGGAGCTCGGCGTGCCCGTCGAGTGGTTCGCGCTCTCCTCGGGCGCCCGGATCGCGATGGACTCGGGCACGGAGAACATGGACTGGGTGGCGGCCGCGCTGCGCCGCATCATCGAGTTCACCCAGGCCGGCGGCGAGATCAACATCGTCGTCACGGGCATCAACGTCGGGGCCCAGCCCTACTGGAACGCCGAGGCGACGATGCTCATGCACACACGGGGCATCCTGATCATGACCCCGGAGAGCGCGATGGTCCTGACGGGCAAGCAGGCGCTCGACTTCGCGGGCGGCGTCTCGGCCGAGGACAACTTCGGGATCGGCGGCTACGACCGCATCATGGGGCCCAACGGCCAGGCCCAGTACTGGGCGCCGGACCTCGCGGGCGCCTGCAGCGTGCTGCTGCGCTACTACGAGCACGCCTACGTCGCGCCGGGCGAGCGCTTCCCGCGCCGCGCGCCGACCGACGACCCGATCGAGCGCGACGTGCGCTCGGCGCCGCACGTCCTGGCGGGCTCCGAGCTCAAGACCGTGGGGGAGATCTTCTCCGACGAGACCAACCCGGGGCGCAAGCAGGCGTTCGACATCCGCAGCGTCATGCGCGCCGTGGTGGACGCGGACCACCGGCCGCTGGAGCGCTGGGAGCGCATGCGCGACGCCGAGGCAGCGGTCGTCTGGGACGCCCACCTGGGCGGCTGGCCGACGACCGTGATCGGGATCGAGTCGCACCCGATCGACCGGTTCGGGCCGACCCCCGCCGACGGCCCGTCGCAGTGGACGTCCGGGACGCTGTTCCCGCGTTCCTCCAAGAAGGTGGCGCGGGCGATCAACTCCAACGGCGGGCGGCGGCCGCTGGTCGTGCTGGCCAACCTGGCCGGGTTCGACGGCTCGCCGGAGTCGATGCGTCAGTGGCAGCTCGAGTACGGGGCGGAAATCGGACGCGCGATCGTCAACTTCCGTGGACCGATCGTCTTCTGCGTGATCTCCCGCTACCACGGCGGTGCGTTCGTGGTCTTCTCGCAGCGGCTCAACGAGGGCTTCGAGACGATTGCGGTCGAGGGCGCGCACGCGTCGGTGATCGGCGGCTCGGCGGCCGCGGGCGTCGTCTTCACCCGCGACGTCAACGCCGCGACACGATCCGATCCGCGGGTCGTCGAGCTCGAGGAGCGCATCGAGGCCGCGGACGGCGCCGAGGCGCGGCGTCTGCGCGGCGAGCTCGGGAGCCTGATGGACACCGTGCGGGCGGAGAAGATGCGCGAGCTGGCGCACAAGTTCGACTCGATCCACTCGATCCAGCGCGCGGTCGAGGTCGGCTCGGTGAACTCGATCGTCGCCGCCGCCGACCTGCGGCCGTACCTGGTGGAGGCGATCGAGCGCGGCATGCGCAAGGCCGAGGCGCCATCCGAGGTCATCACGGCGTAACGCAACTCTCGCTCTTTTGGTCAGTTACTACCCTGCGTACGACTCGTCGCCGGGGGCAGGGGTGTTCCCGGCGGCCGATCGAACACTGGGAGGACATCCTCATGTCTCATCGGAGAGCGCTCGTAGTGGGCGCGCTCGCCGCTTCGCTGTGCCTACCGGCCACGGCGGCGGCCGACCTCGACGAGGTCAACACGAAGAAGCTTCGTGACGGCGTCACCGTCAACGGGATCCTGCAGCACGAGCGGGCGTTCCAGCAGATCGCCAACCTCAACGGCGGCACGCGCGCGTCCGGCACGCCCGGCTACGAGGCGTCGGTCGCCTACGTCAAGGAGCGTCTGAAGAAGGCCGGCTACAAGGTCCGTGAGCAGGAGTTCACGTTCCCCTTCTTCCGCGAGCTCGAGCCCGCCACGCTCGAGCAGACCGAGCCGACGCCCACGCAGTACGAGACCGCGACCTTCGACTACTCGGGCACCGGTGACGTCACCGCGCCCGTCCAGGAGGTCAACGACAACCTGTTCCCGCCGCCCGCCGAGCCCGGCTCCACCGCCGGCTGCGAGGCCGCGGACTTCGAGGGCTTCACCGAGGGCAACATCGCCCTCATCCAGCGCGGCTCCTGCGACTTCGCCGTCAAGGCCGCCAACGCGGTCGAGGCCGGCGCCGCCGCGGTGATCATCTTCAACGAGGGCCAGGAGGGCCGTCAGGACGCCTTCGCCGGCACCCTCGCCGGCGAGGTCTCGGTCCCGGTCGTCGGCCTCAGCTTCGCCGACGCCGAGGCCCTGCACGAGCAGCTCGCGTCCGGCGCCGTGACCCTCCACGTCACCACCTCGACGGAGAACATCCCCGACGCCACGACCAAGAACCTGATCGCCGACTCCAAGCAGGGCAACAAGGACGAGACCGTCGTCGTCGGCGCCCACCTCGACTCCGTCGCCGCCGGCGCCGGCATCAACGACAACGGCTCCGGCTCCGCCGGCATCCTCGAGATCGCCGAGACCATGGCCGAGCAGAAGATCAAGCCCCGCCGCGCCGTCCGCTTCGCCTTCTGGGGCGCCGAGGAAGCCGGCCTCCTGGGCTCCGAGCACTACGTCGCGAGCCTGCCCGCCAACGAGCTGACCAAGATCTACGCGAACCTCAACTTCGACATGATCGGGTCCACCAACTACGTCCGCTTCGTCTACGACGGCGACGGCTCGGACACCGACACCGCCGGCCCGCCCGGCTCGCCCCAGATCGAGTCGCTCTTCAACCGCTACTTCGCGTCCCAGGGCCTCGCCTCCGAGCCCACCGCCTTCGACGGCCGCTCCGACTACGGCCCGTTCATCGCGGTCGGCATCCCGGCCGGCGGCCTCTTCTCGGGCGCCGAGGGCGTCAAGACCCCCGAGCAGGCCGCGATCTACGGCGGCACCGCGGGCGAGCAGTACGACCCCTGCTACCACGAGGCCTGCGACGACATGACCAACCTGTCGACCAAGGCCCTGTCGGAGCTCGGCGACGCGGCCGCGCACGCCACCCTCACCCTGGCCCTCTCCAAGAGCGGCCTCTACGAGGACGGCTCGCGCAAGGCCCTGCGCAACAAGGCCAAGGCCAAGCAGTTCTCCAGTGCCGGCGCTCGCTAGCTCCTTCCGCTGATTCCCCCGCGACCCGATCGTCGTGTCGGGTCGCGGGCGCGCGACGCCGCTAGACTGCGGGTCGCTCGGTGGGCGTAGCTCAGTTGGTAGAGCTCCGGGTTGTGGTCCCGGCGGTCGCGGGTTCGAATCCCGTCGCTCACCCCTCAAGGAAGCCCCGCTCCGGCGGGGTTTTCGCGTTCCAGGGGAAGCGCCCGCGCGGCGCCGCGTCGTGGGACAGTCCGTGCGTGCATCTCTCCACAGACTGGGCACTCTCGGCGCCGTGGCTTCCATCGACAAGGAGCGCGCTGCCTGTGGTGACGGTTCAGGGCTTGAGGCGGATGGGGGTGCCGAGTGGGATGCGTGCCGCCAGCCAGGTGATGGCGCGGTTGGAGAGCCGCACGCAGCCGTGTGAGCGGGCGCTTCCGAGCGGGTCGGTGAGGCTTGCGGCGCCGCGTCCGTGCAGGGCGACGCGGCCGGGGCCTCCGCCGTAGTTTGTGAGCACTTGTGAGAAGGCGGTGAGCGAGATCACCCAGGGGCCGAGGAAGCCCTTCGGGTTGGGCTGGCGGTTGATCTCGTAGACGGCCGCCAACAGGTGCGGGGTCGGTGTGCTGGGTTTTCCGACCACGGCGCGCAGTCGGCGCAGCCGCTTGCCGTTGCGGTAGACGGTGACCGTTCGGGTGCGGGTCCGGACTTCGATCCAGTACGGCGTCCGCTGGAGCGTGACCTTGTCGCGGCGCACCCAGCCGGAGGCGCCGTTGGGGCGGTGGCTGAGTCGCACCTTGACCCACTCCTGCCCGTTCCGGCGCGCGCGGGCGAGCACCATCAGCCGTTGCGGCTGCGCGGACCACGTGGTCTGTGTGTCGATGCGCCAGCGCGGCTTGGACGCGCTCAGGTGAGCGCGCGCGATGGTGGGCGTGGTGATGCGCGCGACGGTCGCTCCGCGGGCGCGCGAGGGGGGCTCGATGTCGCCGGCCGGACTTGGCGTGGCTGTCGCGGCCGGTGCGGACGCGACCCAGGCGAGCACGCCGACCGCCGCGCCGGCAACGGCTCGGTGCATGCGCTGGGTGGAGGCGGTCGGGTGACTGGAGCGATGCATGGTGGCGGAGGGGCGCGGCCCGGCCGAGGCCGGGCCGCGGGGTGGGGTTGCTAGCCGGTGACCGGGGTCGGGGCGCCGCTCACGCGCACGTGCGCTCGCGCGCGGACGGAGCGGGCGCCGTCCGGTGAGGTGGCGGTGACGGTGTTGGTCTTGCGGCCGTGGGCGCCCTTGGCCGCGCGGACGGTCACGGTGAACGTTCGCTGCTGGCGGGCGCCGAGGTGCTTGATCGTCCAGCAGCGCTGGTTGCCCTGTCGGGCGGACCGCGGCTGCGATCTCACGAACCGCAGCCCGGAGGGCAGGCGGTCGCAGACCCGCACGTCGCGCGCCTCGCCGCGCGTCGGGTTCTGGACGCGGATCCGGTAGCGCAGCGTGTCACCGCCCCGCACGCTGGTGCGGCTGGCGACCTTCGTGATCCGGAGCGGGACCGGCCGGGCGTTGATGTCGGCGCGGGCGAGGTTGTTCGACGGCGTGCGGTCGGTGCCCTCGCCAATGGCGCTCACGGCGTTCCGCGCCGAGCCGGTGTTCCGGGGCTTGAGCACGACGGTGACCGTCACGGACGTGCCCGAGGCGATCATGCCGAGCTGGCAGCTCAAGGGGAGCCGGCGCGTGCAGGTGCCCTGGGGCGTCCGGACCGACACGAGCGCGGACTGGGCGTTGAACGTGTCCGTCAGCCGCACGTTGGGGGCGGCGTCCGGGCCGTCGTTGCGCACGACGATGCGGTAGGAGACCTGCTGTCCGACGAACGGCCGCTTGACCGTCGCGCGCTTGGTGATCACCAGGTCGAACACCGGCGTCGCCGGGGTGCTGACGGGCGGATCG
>Ga0182742_1005923_pt1 | contig 10040 bp, 9 predicted proteins | sample eDN5th37CBELigMG_FD_128880 | JGI IMG/M metagenome (GOLD analysis project Ga0182742, IMG submission 128880) | Enriched Miracle-Growth compost microbial communities from Emeryville, California, USA - eDNA 5th pass 37_C BE-Lig MG (version 2)... ... | reverse complement strand
TTAATTATGATGTGATTCACAGAATTCTTTCATAAAAATCTTCTTTTTCTTTTAACAATCTTAATCCTTTAGTTTTATTCTTTGAAGTCGGAGAGCATTCAATACAACTGATACGGAGCTAAATGCCATCGCTGCCCCAGCAAGCCATGGTGCAAGTAATCCACTAGCTGCTATTGGGATTCCAAGGGTATTATACCCAAAAGCCCAGAAAAGGTTTTGCTTAATATTCCGAATCGTTTTTCGACTTAGGATCATACTATCTGCAATAGAGTTTAAGTCACCACGTATTAATGTAATATTAGCTGCTTCCATCGCAATATCCGTACCTGTACCAATAGCCATTCCAATATCTGCAATAGCAAGTGCAGGGGCGTCATTGATTCCATCCCCAACCATTGCTACTTTCTTTCCTTGCATTTGCAGCTTTTTAACTTCATCTGCTTTCCCTTCTGGTAATACCTCTGCGATAACATGTTGAATTCCAGCTTGTTTTGCAATTGCTTCTGCTGTCCTTTTATTATCACCTGTAATCATAACTACATGTAGTCCCATTTGTTTTAGTCTTCTTATAGCTGCTTTTGACGTGTCTTTAATTGTATCAGCAACTGCAACCAATCCAGCATATTCTCCATCCACACTAACTAACATAGCTGTTTTACCCTTTACTTCTAGAGCCTTCATTTCCGTTAAAATGTTGCCCACATTTACTCGATATCTATCCATTAATCTTCTTGTACCAATCAGTATTTCTTTGCCACTAACTTCAGCTTTTATCCCGTAGCCTGGTATTGCCTCAAATTGATTAACTTCTTGTAATTGTACATTTTTATCATTCAATCCATCGACTATTGCCTTTGCAAGTGGATGTTCCGATTGATTTTCAGCAGATCCAACTAAAGTGAGAAACTCTTGTTCATCCCAGTCTGTCACTACATCTGTTAAGATAGGGCTACCATTGGTTACAGTACCTGTTTTATCTAAAAGAATGGTATCTATTTTATGAGTTTCTTCCAAATACTCCCCACTCTTAAATAAAATCCCCAATTCAGCAGCTCTTCCAGAACCCGCCATAATAGAAGTAGGTGTTGCAAGACCAAGTGCACAAGGACAAGCAATAACTAATACAGCAATTAGTTTCTCTAGACTTTCAGCAAAATCAAAAGGTGTAAGAAAAATAAACCAAATAAGGAAGGTAAGGAAAGCGATGCCTACAACTATAGGAACAAATATCCCAGAAATTTTATCTGCCATACGTTGAATTGGAGCTTTTGAACCTTGTGCTTCTTCCACTACTTTAATAATTTGGGCAAGAGCTGTTTCCTTGCCAATTCTACTTGCTCTAATTTGAATGGATCCATTTTTATTGATTGTTGCACCAATTACAGGATCTCCAACTTCTTTTTCTACTGGGAGACTCTCCCCTGTAAGCATAGACTCATCTATTGCTGATTGTCCTTTCATAATGATTCCATCTACTGGAATTTTCTCACCTGGTTTGACAACTATAGTATCTCCAACACTTACCTCTTCAATAGGAATTTCCTTTTCCAATCCATTTATAATGACTATTGCTGTTTTTGCCTGTAATCCCATTAATTTTTTAATAGCTTCTGATGACTTTCCTTTTGCTCTTGTTTCAAATAGCTTTCCGAGTATGATTAAGGTAATTAATATAGCACTCGTCTCAAAATATAAGCCCATAGAATAAGTGGAATGATTTATTGTCTTTAATACTAAATAGACACTATAAAAATAGGCTGCTGATGTACCTAAAGCAACTAAAACATCCATATTTGCGCTACCATTTCGTAATGCCTTATAAGCACCTATATAAAAGTGTCTACCAATAATAAATTGAACAGGTGTAGCAAGTGCCATTTGTACCCATGGATTCATCAATATTTCAGGAACATAGATAAAAGAAGTAAATGTAAAGTGACCTACCATTGTCCAGAGCAACGGGAGTGAAAGAATAAGGGAAATAAAAAATCTTATTTGTTGTTTCTTTACTTCCTCTTTTCTAAAATCTTTATCCTTTTTATTTGTTTTAAGTGAAGCACCATAACCAAGATTTTCAATCTTATCTACTATTTGTTGGGACGAAAGCATGGTTGGGATATATTCGATAACAGCTTGCTCTATAGCTAAATTTACCGTTGCCTTCGTAACTCCAGGCATTTTATTTAACCCTTTTTCTATCCGATTGGAACACGCAGCACAAGTCATTCCCGTTACGTTCAATTGTACCTTTTCACTACCAATCCCATATCCTAATCCTTCTACTTTTTCCTTCATGTTCTCAACAGTAACTTCATCTGAATGATATTTTACTGTAGCTTTTTCCAATGCTAAATTAACGTTCGCCTGTTCTACACCCTGCATTTTGTTTAATCCTTTTTCAATCCGGTTTGCACAGGCCGCACAAGTCATTCCAGTAATATCAAAGGTTTGTTCTTTTAATGCTTGTTTTGCTATCCTTTGCTCTACCATCTTAAAAACTCCTTATACCTATATAGGGTATATATTTTCGTAAAAATAAAATGTGCTTAAAATGGCACATTTTATTTTACATCATAACCTTGATCATCAATGGTGTCTTTAATTGTTTCAAGAGTTACTTGATTCTTATCATATTCTACATTTACTAAACCTTCTGCTAAATTTACTTCAACAGCAGTTACACCTGAAAGTTTTCCAACGCTTCCTTCAACTGCTTTTACACAATGATTACAAGACATACCTTCTACTTTTAAAACGATATTTTCCATATTTTACACTCCTATTTTTTCATTAGTTTTTGTATGGTTGTTAGTACTTCATCGACTACTTCCATATCGCCTTCTTGAATTCGATCTACTACACAGTTTCGCAAGTGCCCTTCTAACAGAATTTTTGCAACACTATTTAAAGCGGATTGTGTAGCTGCTATTTGTGTAATTACATCATCACAATACGTATCTTTTTCAATTAAACCCTTTAATCCTCTAATTTGACCTTCAATGCGATTTAAACGAGTTACAAGGTTTTTTTTCACTTTATCTGAATGATGACTTGTTCGATCACTGCTATTATGACAAGATAGGTCTTCCTGATCCAATAAAATCCCCCTTCCTTACCATTTATTAATTATAGTATACCCCTGTAAGGTATATTTGTAAACAAAAACGGTTACCTATCTTTAAAATTAGACTAGATTACCAATTAATATATCCTAACTAAAATATGTTATAGTATTTTTATAAAAAACGTAAAAATTTAAGCTTGAGATTAGGAAAAGCCTGCTTAATGAGGTAGAAATCAGTTATATATTTACCTTAAGCAATAAAAGGAGGAGTGATTTTTGCAAACAGGACAAGATTTTGTCTATCAACGGCGTTGGTTAATTTTTATCGTTCTAAATATATTTACATTTATGGGTACACTTGATGCAAGCATTGTCAACATTGCACTTCCTACTATCTCGAAAAAATTAGGATTATCATTCGCAAGTTCACAGTGGATTGTTATTAGTTACTTGTTAACCATTTGCACCGTTGTTTTATTTTTTGGAAAACTAGGCGATATTGTCGGCAAGGTTAACGTATTTAAGGTAGGTTCTATCATTTTTATTATTGGTTCTTTCCTTTGTGGTCTAAGTGATTCTCTTCCCTTCTTGGTTATTTCTCGAATCATTCAAGCTTTAGGTGCATCCATGACCATGGCAAACAGCTCCGGTATTGTTACAGAGATCTTTCCAGTAAAGGAAAGAGGAAAAGCTTTAGGATTTATTGGAACCTTTGTTTCTCTTGGTAGTATTACTGGTCCAAGCTTAGGTGGTATTATTATTTCCAGTTTAGGATGGGAGTATATCTTTTGGATTAATGTTCCAATCGGATTAATTAGTATATCCTTAGCATGGAGGATACTGCCAAAGGATAAAACATTAACCAAAACAAAAATTGATATATTGGGAAGCATATTATTCAGTCTATCTATCATTCTACTTTTCGGAGGATTATTATTCGGACAAAATCACGGATACAAGAACACGCTTATTCTTACTTCTATAATAGTTGGAATGATTACTTTTGCTATTTTCTTAATGGTAGAGCGAAAAAAAGACAGCCCCATGTTAGAACTGTCTATTTTTAAGAATCCACTATTCTCCATTAGTATTTTCTGTGGTTTTATTGTATTTGTTGCTAATTTTTGCTTCAATATACTTTCACCTTTTTATACCCAGGATATACTTGGATTATCTGCTCTACACTCAGGATATATTTTAATGCTTTTTCCAATAGCTATGGCTATAGTAGCTCCTATTAGTGGATCTTTATCGGATAAAATAAGTGGACAGGCAATTAGCTTTATTGGACTATTAGTAATGGTCATTGCCCAAATTGGCTTAACCTTTCTTCATGAAGGTAGTTCTATTTTAAATCTTGCAATTTGGATTATTTTATTAGGTGCCAGCTCAGGTCTATTTCAATCACCTAATAACTCCATCATCATGTCCACTGTGGAGAAAAAGCAGCTAGGGATTGCTGGAAGTATCAACTCTCTTGTTCGAAATTTAGGAATGGTTGTTGGAATTTCTCTTGCAACTAGTATTTTATTTTCTATTATGAGCATGAGAGCAGGTTACCATGTAACAGCTCTTATTCCAGATCGACCTGATATTTTTCTAAACGGCATGCATGTCGTTTTCCTTACATCTAGTTCCTTATGTTTAATTGGAACGCTCCTAACTGGATGGAGATACTATAACTCTAAGAAATACACACGCAAGAAGGAACATAGATTTTCTTAACATGATAGACTCCACATCGTAAATTGCACTAGCGGTTTCGTCTCACTCTTTCCACTAGTATGAATAGACCTTGTGGGGTCTTTTTTTATTGATTCTGAGACATACCTGTATAGATCAAAATTGCATCTCTTAAGAAAGCTGTTGCACCAGTTTTTTGTTTATCATAATAAGCAGTAAATCTTTCATCAGAAGTATACATATTAGCAAGATTCGTATGAGCTTCCTTACTATATTTATTCCATGTAAAGGATAGCCAAACTTTATGCAGTTCAGCAGCCTTTTGAGCAAGTTCTCCTGCAGGGTTTCCTGTTTCCATTGCTTTCTTTAAAACAACAAAAAGCTCTTCCTCCACTTCTTTCATTCTTTGATAGTCTCTCTCCGACATATTCATAAACTTTGCATTTGACTGTTTTATTGTTTCTTCTCCATATTTTTCTCTTAATTCATCCCCATACATTTTCTCATTCTCTTCCACTAGCTTCTGCTTGAACCCTTCAAATTTCTCTTTATCTTCCATTGTTATTCTCCCTTCCACTGTTTCTAGCGTTTTTTCTACATTGCAAATCAATAAATTTATCTGTTCTTTTTTTGCTAAAAGTTTTTCATAATGTTCCATTAAAGCCTTTTTAATATCAAAGGAAGGAGCATATATTAGCTTCTTGATTTCCTCTAATGAAACTCCCAGTTCTCGATAAAAAAGTATTTGTTGCAACGTATTGACTTCATTCTCCCCGTAAATCCGATAGCCTACTGAATTGATTCTAGCTGGCTTGAGAATTCCTATTTCATCATAATATCGAAGTGTTCTTGTGCTAATTCCAGCTATGGTCGCTAAGCCTTGAACGGTATATTCCATTCCTTTCACCTCCTGACTCCTACAGTTTAAAGGTTTACGCAGCGTTAATGTAAATAGGTTTTTCTTTATTTTTCACAAAAAAAATATTACCTAACCGATAACAGGCTAAGTAATATTCGTTTTAATAAAGAGATATAAATTAATTTCTATCTTTTTAAGTTAACCGTAGTTACTTCAAACTTATCATATCTATGTCTTGAAAAAGAATATTCAAATGGAACACCATTATTTAAATAACCAACATGCTCTACTTCCAGAATAGGATCATGTACTTCACATTCCAAATGTTCGATATCTAGTTCCGTTGACTTACATGCTCGAATTTTCCGATGTGAACCTGCAATGGTTAGCCCTAAACTTTTCGTAATATGCTCATAAACAGATCCGTAAAGAACTTCATCATTTAACCCTGTAATAACAGTTGTAGGCATATATGTAATTTCCAACACATATGGCTCATCCTTCACACTTCTCAATCGAATTAAATAGTAAACAGGCGTTTTTGTATCAATTGCTAAATGAGCAGCTACCTCTTCTGATGGAAAATGAACTTCAAATTTTATGATTTTACTGGTTATTTTTTCTCCCTCTAATAATTTAGAAAAGCCAGTAATCTCATTTGTAAGTACATTAACTCGACTTTGATGTAAGCCTGATTGAACAATAAAGGTTCCATGTCCTCTTTTTCGATAAAGAAGTCCTTCCATTACTAACTTATCCAATGCTCTTTTCATTGTCATTCTACTACAGGAGAACTCTTTAGATAGGGAAATTTCATCAGGTATTGGCTGATCTAGTGAATAAAAATTTTCTTTAATTCTGCGTTTAACTTCTGCAGCAATTGCTTCATATTTGTTCATAAATAGAACCACCTTAATTAATTTAAAATTCGTTTGTCATTCTGTTTCTTAAAATAAAACTTATATTCATCGTTTTTTATTTAGCGTTTCCATTTTAACTACTAATACTGCCAAAAATATCAATTACAATCCAATCCAAATAATTTTATTTGTATATTATTAATTATAAACATATATAAATATAAGTCTATACTTTAAAAAGATGTAGATAAGTAAAATAGAGGATCTATTCGACAAAATAAGACTAAAAGGCTATACTTTTAGAAAATTAAATTAATAGCAGAATGATTGGAGGGATTAACGAGAATTTTAACCAAAAAAAAGAAGACAGAAAAACTGTCTTCTCAAATAGAACTATTATTTACTTTCTGGAATAATACAACCATCATCCGTGCAGACTGCATTTTCCGTTGTATCCTGGGATAAATCTTTAAATGGTGTAGTAGTTTGAGATTCTTCTTCCCAAACTTGGTTAAGTGCACGTAAAAATGTTTCTGTAGGCTGCGCCCCTGATATGGAGTATTTTTGATTAATAACAAAGAATGGAACTCCTGTAACACCTATTTGATTTGCAATCGCTTCATCTATTCTTACATCATTAGCAAACTTATCTTTATCAAGTAGAATAGCTCTTTGCTCTACTTCGTCTAATCCAACTGATTGACCAATTTCAATTAATGTATCATAATCACTAATCAACTTAGAATCTGTAAAATAAGACTGCAATAATTTCTCCGTTAATTCCTTTTCTTTTCCTACTGTTGCTGCATACTTTGTTAATCGATGAGCATCGAAAGTATTTGTAGGTTTCATCTCGTCAAAATTAAAGGTTAATCCAACACTTGCAGCTTGTAATCCTACATTTTCATTTGCCTTTTTTGCTTCTTCCACACTCATTCTATATTTTGTAGCCAATGCTTCATGAATACTTTTTCCAGAATAGAGATTGGCGTTAGGATCTAATTCAAAACTTTTATATTCTACCTCTACTTTATCCTCGTGAGGAAATTGCGAAAGGGCATTTTCTAAACGACGCTTTCCTATATAACAGAATGGACATACAAAATCAGACCATACTTCAATTTTCATTTTGACACCTTCTTTGTATTAATTTCTTCCATCGTAACATAGTGTTCAAAAATATACTTTTAATATGCCTACAGAGAGTTAACCCATATATTAGAAAAACTCCTTATAAAGGAGTTTTTAAATGGTTATTTATAAATTTTCACACGATCTTCTAATGGTTTAAATTCCTTTTCACCTGGCTCAGCAGTTGGCTTACCAAATGGCATTTGAGCAACTAATTTCCAGCTACTTGGAATATCCCATTCAGCTTGTACAGATTCATCAATAATAGGATTATAATGTTGTAAGGAAGCACCAAATCCTAACTCTTCTAAAGCAGTCCATATTACTAATTGATGCATCGCATTCGTTTGATTCGACCATATAGGAAAATTATCTGCATATAAAGCAAAATTCTGTTGTAATTCTTCAATAACTGCTTGATCTTCATAGAAAAGAATCGTTCCATATCCTGCTTTAAATGAATTAAGTTTTTCTTCTGTGGATGAAAATCGATCTTCTGGAACAATTTTGCGTAGTTCTCTTGCTGTTATATTCCATACTTTGTCATGTTGTTCCTTTAATAAGACAACTACCCTAGTACTTTGGGAGTTAAAAGAAGATGGAGTATGCAAAACTGCTTGATTAACAACTTCTTGAATTTCCTCATCAGATACTACTTGTTCCTTACCAATACCATAGTAGGAACGACGTTTTTTTATTGCTTCTAAAAATGCACTCATTTTTTACCCTCCATTCATTTATTACTTTTATATAATACCCAGCTACCTCATTAATAAAATGTCTATTTAGATTTTTTTCGAACAAAAAATAACGAGTAGAGCTTATTTGCTCTACTCGTTATTTTAGTTACGAATTGTTTTTAATGCAGTGCTCCAAGTAACTACTTGATCAAGCATTGCATTAACGTTATCTAAATGAAGGGAAGCTGGTTTGAATTCAGTACCATTTACAAAGTCAGTAAATAAGGAAAGTGTTGGATGAACGCGTACATCTGCAATTTGTAATTCGCCTAAAATTCCTCTTAAATGCTCTGCCGCACGTGCTCCACCAGTTGACCCATAACTCACAATACCTGCTGCCTTATTATTCCAAGCTTCTCTAGCTAAATCTAATGCATTCTTTAAAGCGCCAGTAATACTGTGGTTATATTCTGCCACGATGAAAACAAATCCATCTAAACTTGCAAGCTTTTCGTTCCAAGCAGCAATATTTTCTGCTCCTTCAGTTGCTCCTAAAAAAGGTAAGTTAAATTCTGCTATGTCAACGATTTCGTATTCTGCATCCCCACGTTTATCTGCAATTTCTTTTACCCATGCACCAACTTGTGGACTTACTCTTCCCGGTCTTGTGCTTCCTAAAATAATACCAATTTTCATTTTCACTTTCCCTCCATAACATTCTGAATTTTTAATACACTCATTATCCTAATGCTGAGATACATATTTTGCAAGCAAATCGACTTACTAAAAACTAAAAAGTAATTAAAAGTAAGTACGTTATGTAAAAACCGTTAACTTCTATATGTAACAGAAAAACCTATTACCCATTTTTACCAGAAAATATTTTATTAATCATTCTGGTGTTAGAAATTTAATGATCGTTACATTTGTTAATTAAACGCCATTCTTCTTCTTTCGGTGGCTTATAGATTGCTTCTATACACCACTTTGCTCTCCTTTTCTCCTTTTTATGGCTTATAGAATGCCCCTATACTCCACTTTGCTCATCTTTTTTCCTTTTTATGGCTTATAGAACGTTCCTATACACCACTTTGCTCATCTTTTTCCCTTTATATGGCTTATAGAATGCTCCTATACACCACTTTGCTCTCTTTTCTCCTTTTTATGGCTTATAGAACGCTCCTATACTCCACTTTGCTCTCCTTTCTTCCTTTTTATGGCTTATAGGACGCTCCTATACTCCATTTCGCTCTCCTTTCTTCCTTTTATTGCTTATAGGACGCTCCTATACACCACTTTGCTCTCTTTTCTCCTTTTTATGGCTTATAGAACGCTCCTATAAACTATTTTCCTTCTACTTCAGTCCTTTATTTGCTTATAGAAAACATCTATACACCACTTTCCCCATTCTTTTTCTCTTCAATGGTTTTTAAAATCTGTTTATACTCCTTTTTCCTTGCTAATTCTTCCTATTTTAGCTTTTCATCAATCGCTAGCCCCTTATCCTTATCTCCCCTCACTTAAATACACAAAAAAAAAGAGGTGGAACAAGTCCACCTCTTAAATACATATATACATTAAACAAACTTTTTCACAATTCTTCCTAATTTACTTATGCCATCCATAATTTTATCTTCTGACATATACGAATAGTTCAATCGACAATGATTTTTTTCTGGTTCATTTGGAAAAAAGCTTTCGCCTGGAACATACGCTACTTTTGCTTCAGGAAGGGTATATTTTTGCATCAATTCATTCGTATC
>Ga0182742_1005922_pt1 | contig 10041 bp, 5 predicted proteins | sample eDN5th37CBELigMG_FD_128880 | JGI IMG/M metagenome (GOLD analysis project Ga0182742, IMG submission 128880) | Enriched Miracle-Growth compost microbial communities from Emeryville, California, USA - eDNA 5th pass 37_C BE-Lig MG (version 2)... ... | reverse complement strand
TGGAATATTTTACATAACAAATTATGTATTTAAGATTTAACCTTCTTTTTTTGACTTTTTCAAGTGGAAGTATTTTTATTTGAAAGTGGTCTTCTTGATTATTTGCCTTTAAAGTAAGGGACCAATGGCGATTAACTAAGAAATTTTTTCTCTTTAAGAAGTGAGCAAAAACGAAACATTTTTTGTCACATTTGGAAATAAAATTTTCAAATAAAGATCTAGATAAATGGGAATATAAAAATTATGGCATAAAAATACATAACACATTTTAGTACTTTAAAGGTTTGGTTTTAAAGAAGGACAAATTAAATTCCTCTTTTCTTGAAATTGTTTTGTTTATGCTTTCTGTGTGCGATAACCTCTTTCGTTACTATTAATCAAACATAATGTGTTGCAATTTTCTTGAAGGTTTTATTTTTACTGACATTGTTGTTTACATTTGATTTGTTCTTGATATTTAAAGGATCCTTTTAATAAGTTTATTTCGCTCAACCTCAAATTGTGGAGAGTTCAATTTATTGCTTTTTTTATAGTTTTTCTCTCCATCACGAGTAATCTTTCTATAAGGATTAATAAAGCATAAAAAAGGTTTATTTTTCGGCAGTAAACTTTTTTTTCTTAGAGAAAGTTTTTCTTTATAAATGAAAACATGCTTATGAAAACATGCTTTTTTTCTATTTAACTTTTGCTTCAATTATTCAAAAAAAATTTCATTGATAATAAGCTCTAAGAAAAGAAAACAACGTAAGACAGTTATTCCTGAAACATAATCTCTTCACTTGATTTTATTTTCTGAAAGAAAGCCAACCATCTTTAATATAAGCCTTGGATTTTGGAAATTTCGTTATTCTAAAACAAATTACAATTTTAGTCTAATTAATAAGTCTCTGAATCGTTATATCCAAATTCCTATTTTCATTCCAACTAAATTTAATCTACAACCTAAAATGAGATGGCCTCAGTTCGGTGCCTATGATTTCTTTATTATCTTAGCATACTGCATTCTCAATTTCTATCTTTTCAACAACTGGTATGCTTTCAACTGCCAAGAACCTTTAAATCTTTGGTTAGCTGTTGATTATACATTGTTGCTTGTCATCAGAATAATCGTTGTCTTAAAGCATTCAGGTTATTCGGAAATGACTATAAAAGTTTGTAACATTCTTTTTTATGCTGTTATCTTCCCTATTATTGTGACTTGGAGTATAATTGGCATTATTTGGTATCAAGGAGGTTTATCTTGTATCCCTGACGATCTGGTTCCTTGGTCCTATTTGCTTTGGCTTGCAATAACAGTTACTGTGGCTCTAATAACGATTGGAACCTTAATATATGATTACCATCAACATAGAAAATTAAAGAAGTTTATTCAAAGATCCGATGAAAAAAATAAGCCTTTCCTCCAAGAAAGTTTTCAAAGAAATGGAAAAGAAGTTGAAATAAAAATAGTACCTTATAGCTCATAGAGGGCTGATCTCGTATAAAGGAAAATTTTTGAAGAAACAGATAAAAAGGACTGATTTCCTTGAAGGAGTCTCTTTTCTTTATCAGTTCTTTAAATATTGTAAATTATGTTAGAAAAATTATGAGTTACCATATTTATATTATGTTCAAGAAATGTATTATTCAAGTAAAATATCAGGAAAATCATTTCATTTGTAAGATTTCCCTTTATGATTGTCTATTACAATTTTTATACTGTAATCTGGATTTCTAATTAGACTGAAAATTCAGAGAAACTATTCAAGTCCCAAAAAAAATAATAATATTAATTTGGAGAAAATGAAATTGTTTCTGAAAATCTAATTTAACTTTTTCATTCTCTTTTGAATTAATTGAAGCATTTTCTATCACAAATAACTTTAACTTCATATATGTACCTAAATTGTATTTTCTGAGCCTGAAGGATCACCTAATCTAAAAGCTTTTGTTTCTCCTTCTCATCGTAATAGTTAATTTGTGGATAGTTATGTATCGATTGAAAAAGTAGACAGTATTTGGAAACCGCTAACTTTTATCATATGACAGAAAAGTTTTATTTTTCATCCATCAAAATAAAATCGAGCTTACAATTTTCCAAACTTGGACTATCTCATCCTAAAATATTTGATAAAGAAATACGAAGTTTGCTTTCCTTGCAAATTAAATATAATTAATTCAACATATTATTGATACTCATATATTTAATACAGTAAATAAAAATTCAAATTTAATAGCAAACAAGAATAATGACCTCTTGTCATTTTTACCCTTGAATCACAAAAATTAGTATATTTATTTTGGCGAAAGAGTTCAGGTTTATCTCTCCTTTTTCTTCTAAACTATTAAAGAATTTTACCCTTTTCTCAACCACTGAAACACAAAATAAAGCACAAAATTTTAAACAAAGATAATATGAATTAAAAAAATATTTGTTTTCCATTTACCAACTTGGTTAAATCTAAAATTAATTATAAAAAAGCTTTCAAAGAAAATTCTTTTAATTTTCTTTCTTTAAAAACATGTCAATTAGAAACAACTTTGAGACTAATTTCCTCTTTCGTATTCATACAAAAATCTAAGGAAATCAACTGAAGTAACTCTCATCAACAAAATTCAGATCTTTAGAGAAAATAGATATTAATTTTCATAATGTAATTTAACCCAGCTTAAATCATCATCAAAGCAATTAAAATTTTAACTTTCAAGGAAAAAACTCCAAATCATTCCAATGAAGTGGCCCAAGTTTGGTGTCTATGACTTTTATATTATCATTGTCATTTTTATCCTCAACTACTATTTACTTACAAATTGGAGTGATTTCCAAAGTTGCGAAAATCCAATAAACTGGTGGCTGTTTGCTGATTATAACCTTATGTTCCTCACTAGAGTCTTTTATGTCATGAGAAATTCAGGGTATCGTCGCAATGTCAAATTGGGGCTGAATGTGGTCCTGTTTGCTTTGATGCTCCCTCTCTTGGTTTGCATGTGTATTTTAGGATACATGTGGGAAGCTGATGGATATAAATGTACACCAGATCACATGGTTCCTTGGTCGTTCTTACTTTGGCTGATATTAACAGCAATAACTAGCTTGTTGATGTTTATTAAAATGTTGATCGATTGGAGAAAGTATAGAAAACTTAAGAACTATATGAGCAGAATGGAATATAGCCAAAGTATAATGAATGGTCGCAGCCTCCTAATCAATGACTTTTTGTGAAACCCGTTTGAATTTATATATTTATATGCGTTTTTTCTACGTTCATATTTATTACATCTCAAACTCTCTTTTTTTCCCTTTAAGTATCCTAAATTGAGTTCATTCTTTGCCTTTAAATTATCTGAATAAGCAAAAAGAACACAAAAAATCAACTAAAAAAAATGGATTTATTGAATATTTGCAAATAAGAAAGCACGAAATAATTTAGCTAAAACAAAAAATTTTCTTCTTGAAACCTGGAACAAAATATCTCTATCAAAAATTGTGTTTTGGTAATTAATTGTAAGAATATGTATTGGCTTTATAAAATTGTCCTTCTATTTCTTATGCGTTAAAATTAGACAAACAGAAAATCATGCCCTGTGCAATAGAAAAGATTGATTTTTTACTATATCCGACTTACCTTTACTTGATTGCGGATGTTGCTTACTATTGGAACGATTACCAAGCCTGTCATTACCCTATTCAACTTTTTTTACTTCTAACTTATTGTCTCATTCTTATTCACAGATCAGTCACTATCATTAAAAGTAATGCGTCTCTGTCAAGATCAGGAAAGAAGATACTAACTGGCTTATCCTATTGGATTTTGAATCCAGCATTTTTATATCTTACAGTACAAGGAATAATTTGGCAAAGATTGAATATCGAATTATCTCCACAGTGTATCCCGGAAGAAAGAGTTCCATGGCTAGTTTGGTGGTGGATTGCTTTGTTGATCCTAATAGACATTTTATTGATTAGTTTGACAGTTTTCAGGATTATGAAATGGTGGAGAATGAGAAGATTCCGAAGAAGAATGAGGACAATTGTTAGTGAAATTTTAATTTTGGATCCTGATACACTAAGTCAACTGTTGCTTACTATTGGAGAAGAGAGACTTCCCTTTAATATAAATGAACAAACAGGTCTCACTGAAGAAGAAATTTCAAAAATATCTAAGAAAACTTATAAACAGAATTATTTGAGTATATTACAAAAAGGACGAGAATTTTGTCCAATCTGTTATGATGATATAGAAGAAGGGCAAGAAGTATTTCAACTGCCTTTATGTAATCATACTTTTCATGAGGACTGTATCCGTGCTTGGCTAATTAAGAATCCTGTTTGTCCTATGTGCAGAGCAAATGTAAAGGAAAACTTAGCCAAAGATACATGTTTGGATATAAAAGAAAGACTTCCTATTAATAATGAACTTCAAGAATAGTTTCGAAGAAAAATATAATAGTGTTTAGGATAAGGAGCTTGGCATGAGTGTTGTTTTTACTCGTTTTATATTGATATGTACGTTAAAACTACTTTTAAACTCACTGTCAACTACATTTTCATTGCATATTATCGCTTGTATTTATTTGCCTTTATTATTTCTCAAAAAAAAAACAACAAAAAAATTCCTTTAGAAAAAAATCAATACAGAATATTAAAAAAAATAAGAGGAAAAAATTCGAAGCTTTATCTAAAGAAAAATATTAATAAGAATCTGGTTCATTTGAATAATTTCATTTTTAGATGATATTTCCCTAAAGCAATATTGTTTCGAATTGATATTCTTAATTCCCTTCAAATCAAGGAAATAAAATTAAATTAAAAGATAAAACAATAAGACATGTCAAAAAAAGTCACTGCTTCGGAGACAGAAATCAAAAAGCTCTACGAGCCTGAAACTTTCTATGAGCATGGTGACAACCCAGCTTTTAAAAAGTTTATGGAAATTATGGTTGAAAATGTCAGACAAGGTCGTCTTCCCGACTACAGAACATATGTTGTTGAAAAATATACAAAGTTTTTCAAAAGTTCCCTTTCATTCTAATAGCTCTTAGGTTCTTCTATGCAAGAAACTGGGATGATTTTCTTCATAACGATATGAAATGTTTCACTTTCCCAAGAGCTCTCTGTGCTTTTGTTTATACAACTTGGACATTTGCTCTTGGTAATTTCCTCTTGTTTCCTGTCAAAGTAATATAATTTCACAATAGCTTCCAGAACTGCCAGAAACTATTTACCTATCGGACAACATGGTATTACACACCTTAACCAAACACATTTCTACCATTTATATGGCCCCATCGGTGCTGCCTTCGTTATTGCTATGCCTTTAGCAGGTAAAAAAGACTTATTCTTGTATTTTTAATGTTAAAAGCTGGTTATATTTGGTATAAGACTGCTTTATTCACTGGAAAGAAATTCTACTATCGTGTTCTCCTTGGCGAAAGAACCTGGCTCCACGAAATGGAGAAGAATCACACTACTATTGGAGAATATTACTTCGGCGATTCACCATTCTCATCTGATGAGGCATTCCCAGATTTGGCTAGAGGAGAAATGGCTAAGAAGAAGATTGATATTCCTGAATGGGCTACAAAGAAATAATATGTTAGCTTGGTACTTGAATAAAATCTCACTTTATATGAATTTCTTTGTGTGGTTCATGATAAGAGATGCGCATATGATGTGAGAATATAAGGATTTTAAATTGCAAAAGATTTTAGTAAATTTTCTAAGACTTCAAGATTGGAACGATTGAACTTCTAAAGCTCGAGCATAAAATGAAATAAGAGGATTTTCATTATAAGCTTGAGTGAGTAAGGAGGATTTTCTTATAATGGGGTCAATATTGTGTTATTGGATAAAGAGAATAGTTTTTTAAAGAGGAACAATCTTCCTTTTTTCTTCAATTGAGGAAAAAATTTCCTTCCGCTTTATCTGAATAATTGAAGAATAATCGAGGTATTAAAGCAATAAGAGTCAAAGATCAGAATTTGGCAAAGAAAAAAAATGATTTTCCTTAACGCTTCCCAATATAAATTAAATTTTTTACTTGACTATTTAAAAACTAAAATTTAAAAAAAAAATGCATATTTTTCTTAAAGCTATAGACCTTAAAATTTGATAATGAATGATTCATCATCCTGATTAAATGTCTTTTTTTTATGATGTAAAATAGTTATTCTCTAAAAGAGCTTAGTAGTTCAAAAATAGAATAAAAATTATTTTTAAAAAAAAAACTGAAATAAATCCCTTTCAATATCTTCTTAATTTAGTCATTCAGAGAATTTAATTCACTAAACTGATCCTTTCTCCAGAATATATACTTGTAAACTAATCTTCTTTATGAAGAAACCATTTCATTTTTTTTATTCTTTCTTTTTGATTTTTTGCAAAAAGGAAAACTTTGGATAGTTTGAATCTTCGAAAAGCTGAGAGATAAAAAGCAGAAGCTTTCTTTTTACTTTTAATCAAAAGGACTGAACGAAAGAAGAAAATGTCATTGTCCCATTTCTTTGCCCGTAAATTATTTATTTGAAGACAGAAAACTATAGAAATGCGTTTTTAATCAATAATATTAGGAGGTCTTTGAACTGGGAAAAAAACAACCTAAGATTGAAGACATATTTTTCAGTTCTTAAAAACTTTTCAAACTTTTCATCTAAAAAAAGGAGAAAGCAGCGGCTTTAGATAGTCTTAATCTTAAAACAAAATATTAATTTATCAGGAAACTAAAACTAGTTCTCAAAATTATTTAAACTGTCTTTATCTCTCAACACTAAGATTTAACTTATTTTAGTTCATGAAATAATTTCTTTTACTTTTGTGTGAAATTAAAAACTGAATTTTTAGCTGAATCTTTTTTTTTTTAAATTAAAAAAAAATCTGCATCTAAAATTTGGACATCAAAATGAGAGGCCATTACGATCCCTTATATAACAATCTAAAAACAGCAAAAGGAATAATTCTATAAAAAGCGATAATTTGTTTCTTTTTCTTATAAGTTTTCTTTATATGAGTTTTTCTTAAAGGAAGAATGTTGAAAGAAATTGTTTCTCAATTTCTGCCTTGTTAAGACAGTAAAAAATACGATCAATTCTAAAATTAGACCTATTACTGATATGATAACACACACCAGTGTTCACAAATTGTCAAACAATAAAAATTTAAGGACAAATTTAATTTTATTCCTCGCTCCTTTAAATTTCCTCAGAATTATCTCAATAAGAAGTATCATCTTTACATTAAAATTCGTTCAAAGATCTAAAAATAATGACATAAAACTTTAAAAAGACCATCTTTTTCTCCCATAAACATTAGTTTAATTTTCTTTTTCCCTTTTTCTTGAGTTACAAATTCCCGAGTATAAATTCCAGCCTTAAGTTGATCATTTCATCCAGTCTATAGATGAGTCAGAAGGCTCTGAAATTCCTGTCCATAAACAAAATAATCATTCTTCTTCGTTTCTAATGAAGTATAAGCTTTAGAATTCGATTAGGCTTGAAAGTTAAGTCATAAAAACGAATACATGAACATAAAGTTCTAGTGCTACTTAAGAGGAATGAAATAGAAAACTTCCATTAGAACTTCAACTTTCTAGAAAGTCTTTGATAAGAACCAGAGTTCTTCGGACTAAAATTAAGAAACCAAAGGTGTGGCTAAACTGTTACTGATCCAAGACTCTTTGTAATACTTTCATTTGGGGAAGAACTTTTGAACGCCATCGTAATGATGTAAATAATTGAGTAGAGTGACCAAATCTCGGTTTTTGGAAGAACTTGGTTTTTTTCTAACAAAATTCTATGTTTAGGTTCGAATTTCATAGTTTTGGAGTTTATAAAATTAAGGTAAAAATTAATCTTCGAAAAATCTATAGAAAGAAATCTTAATTATTTTTATTTAATATGAACGAATCATAAGAATTTAAAGAATGACTAAGGCTCTTCTTCCCTTCTACAAGACTAAAGAAGCTATTCCTTATCATTGAGAGCTTGATAACTTTCGTAAGAAGAGAGTTTAGAAAGTTAATGAGAGTTAACATGAAACAAGAGCTTAATTTCTTATTAATGTTGATTAATCGCGAATCAGAAGTTAAATAATAAATTAATTAAAAATATTCCAGTAACCTTGCAATTTAAATTGCAGTTATAAACTTAGGCTAGTTAAACATCTTGAGTGCCGGCTCACAAATAAATTAAACTTAAATAGAGCTAAAAAACTTCAATTTCAATGTCGCAGACCCACAACAAAAGCACGCTTATAAAAGTTATCCAGGAAAGCATGGATCACTTCCGCTTACCTTTCATATTTGCTTTCATTCTTCATGCCATTTTTGTTTTACAGACCTCTTCCCTCATATTCCACACAGGTTTTTTGTCTCAGAATTCACAAGACGAATTTATTCCTTTTCAACTTATTGAAAAAGTTTTGTCAGTTACTCATTTTTATAACATTTTCGCTCCATCTCAGTCCCTTAGCCTCATTTGTGCCTTTCTAACGTTGACTATTAGCATTCTAGCTTTTTTATTCTCGATGTTCTTTTTCTTAGCATTTATGTATAAAAATTCCAAAAAACCAAATCCAATATTATTGAAGCTTTTCATGGGCGGAAACACTTTGCATTATCATGTTCTGTTTTATCCAATCCATTATTTCTGTGTCAAGTTTCTATTCTCATACAATGATTGCTCAGGCTTAGATACGCCTGCTCCATATTGTCAGGCTTGGTGTCTCTCCATTGTCATATTATGTTTCCTTGTAAACATAATATGGGCAGTGTTCCAAGCTATTTATTTCTTTCAGATGCAAACTGATGATAATCCCTTGGCTGCTAAAAGCAATATCTTCCCTCTCTTGTCTGTTGTTCAGAAATCTGTTTGCTTACCTATTGGACATCTGACTGAAGGAATACATTACATTGGAGCTGTTTTAAACTTTTTATTCTGTTTAATGAGCGTTTATCTGCTTCAAAAAAGACTTCTTTATTTTAACTTCAAAATTTTGAAGTTAACTATGATAATAAATACAATGAATACCACATTAGCTGTAGCTATGATTGCTGTACAATTTCAGGCAGATGTGAATAAAACTGGATTAGTATGGATGATGACAACTATCTTGATAATAAAATTGTTTTTAATCAGGCTTAATTTAACTTTTGAGAGAATTATTCGATTGGAATTTAAAAATCCAATTGAAGCTGTTCATTTCCCTGCTTTATTGGACAATTATATTGATAATTTTGCAGTCATTGAATGGCAAAAAAGAGTTCAAAAGAGAGGCTCATTCTATTTTCATGGATTAGTCAATTCAGAAACTCCTAATAAAAACAAGTTACAAAATGTAGATTCCCTTATTAATCTGAAAAATGAGATTTATCATAGTCTTATGGAAAGATATAATATCTTATTACAAGCAAATCCAAAGAATGTCATTCTAATCCTAGCGATGACTCATATTTATATTGAACATCTTGAAGATGTCCCTCAAGCAATAAAATTTCTTTCGAAACTAGCTAAAGAAAATTCAAGCGTTTCAGTGAGAATAGCGATAAACTTAACTTATAACAGGATTGAAAAGCTCCTTCTGCAAAAGAACCAAACGAAATCCAAATCTGAATGGATCCATTATTTAACAAATCAAAAATCAATGACAATAATTAAAGAAGAAATACAAAAGGAAATCTCCGAACATGTGGCCTTTTGGAGTCAACTTAAAAATGACAAAATTAATGCAAAAGAACTTGATCAAAAAGCAGGGAAAATTGATTTATTTGCTAAGAAAATTGAAAAAATTTGGGATGAGACTTCTGGGAATTTAATTGCGGGATTTCCAACTGCAAGATTAATGTATGGAATTTACCTTGACTTAATAAGAGGATATCCTTACCAAGGCATGTCTTTACTCAGAACAGGCCGAGAAGTCCTTCTTAATAAAAAAGATCAAAATAATACTTTTTCCAGCATGCTTTCAGATAAAACTGCAATTATCACTGCTTCTATTGAGCCTGATAAAACTGGTCAAGTGCTTGATGCCTCTTTTTCTGTCAACCAGCTCTTTAATATTCAAAGAGA
>Ga0182742_1005921_pt1 | contig 10041 bp, 10 predicted proteins | sample eDN5th37CBELigMG_FD_128880 | JGI IMG/M metagenome (GOLD analysis project Ga0182742, IMG submission 128880) | Enriched Miracle-Growth compost microbial communities from Emeryville, California, USA - eDNA 5th pass 37_C BE-Lig MG (version 2)... ... | reverse complement strand
GGGCACGCCCAGCACCTACCGCGGCCTGCTCGGCTCCGACGGGACCAAGCGGCCCGCCTACAACGCGTTCAAGCGGGGCTAGAGCTGAATCGCCCGCGTGCCCAGCGACCGCGTCACGCCGCGCAGGTCGAGCGTGAGCTGGGCACGCTCGGCCACCACGCGGTGGTCGACCGTCGGGTGCGCGGTGACGATCAGCGCCAGGTCCACGCTCTCGGCGGCCGCGGGCAGCTCGCTCGAGCGCAGCCCGAAGTCGGCGAGCTCGGGCACGTGCGGGTCGTGGTAGCTGACCTCGGCCCCGCGCTCGCGCAGCAGCCGGATGATCTTCAGCGCGGGTGACTCGCGCAGATCGCCCACGCCGCCCTTGTAGGCCACGCCGACCACCAGGATGCGCGACCCGCGCACGGGCTTGCCGGCGTCGTTGAGGGCGCGCTCGGCCTTCTCCAGGCAGAAGTACGGCATCTGCTGGTTGACCTTGCCGGCGAGCTCGATGAACTCGGTCGAGAGGTCGTACTCGCGCGCCTTCCAGGTCAGGTAGAAGGGGTCGACGGGCAGGCAGTGGCCGCCCATGCCCGGCCCGGGCTGGAAGGGCATGAACCCGTACGGCTTGGTCGAGGCGGCCTCGACGACCTCCCAGATGTCGATCCCCATGCGGTCGGCGAGCATCGCGAGCTCGTTGACGAGCGCGATGTTCACGGACCGGAAGATGTTCTCCAGCAGCTTGGAGAGCTCGGCGACCTCGGGCGTGGACACGCGCACGATCTCGTCGCACACCGGCTCGTAGACCGCGACCGCGGCGTCCGTGCAGGCGTCGGTGAGCCCGCCGACGACCTTCGGCGTGTTGCGCAGCGTGTAGTCCGTGCGGCCGGGGTCCACGCGCTCGGGGGAGAACGCCAGCGCGAAGTCCTCGCCCGCGCGCAGGCCGGACTCCTCCAGCAGCGGCACGAGGTGCTCGCGCGTCGTGCCGGGGAACGTCGTGGACTCGAGCACGATCGTCTGCCCGCGCCGGATCACCCCCGCCAGCGAGCGCGAGGCGGCCAGCAGCGGGCCGAGGTCCGGCTCGCGGTTGCGGGTCAGCGGCGTGGGGACGCAGACAAGGATCGCGTCGGCCTCGTGCAGCTCGACGTAGCGCGTCGTGAACTGGCAGCGCTCCAGCACGGCGGCGAGCCGCTCGTCCGGGATGTCCTCCACGTGCGAGCGGCCCTCGCGCAGCGCGCTCACCTTGGCCGCGTCGACGTCGAGGCCGACGACGTCGCAGCCCGCCTCGGCGAACGCGACCGAGAGCGGGAGCCCGACGTAGCCGAGGCCGACGATGCCGATCTTCATGGCGCTACTTCGATAGCAGTTCGAGGTCGGCGCGGACCATCAGGCGGATCAGCTCCTCGAAGGTGGTCTTGGGCTCCCAGCCGAGCAGCTGCTTGGCCTTCGACGGGTCGCCGACGAGCAGGTCGACCTCGGCCGGCCGCAGGAACTGCGGGTCCAGCCGGACGTACTTCTGCCAGTCCAGGCCGGCCTCGTCGAACGCGATCTCCACGCAGCGGCGGACCGTGTTGGTCTCGCCCGTGGCGATCACGAAGTCGTCCGGTGCGTCGTGCTGGAGCATCAGCCACATCGCCTCGACGTAGTCCTTGGCGTAGCCCCAGTCGCGCTTGGCGTCGAGGTTGCCGAGCGCGAGCTCGTCCCGCAGCCCGTGCTTGATCGCGGCCGCGTGCCAGGTGATCTTGCGCGTGACGAACTCCAGGCCGCGGCGCGGGCTCTCGTGGTTGAAGAGGATGCCCGAGGTCGCGAACAGGTCGTAGGACTCGCGGTAGTTGACCGTGATGTGGTGGCCGTAGACCTTGGCCACGCCGTACGGCGAGCGGGGATAGAACGGCGTCTTCTCGGTCTGCGGCGTCTCCAGGACCTTGCCGAACATCTCCGAGCTCGACGCCTGGTAGAAGCGCGCCTCCGGGCAGACCTCGCGCACGGCCTCGAGCATCCGCGTGACGCCGACGCCGGTGAACTCGGCGGTCAGCGTCGGCTGGATCCACGAGACCGCGACGAACGACATCGCGGCCAGGTTGTAGACCTCGTCGGGCTTGGCCGCCCGCAGCGCGTCGACCAGCGAGCGGTGGTCGAGCAGGTCGGCCTGGTGCAGGGTGATGCGGTCCCGCAGGTGCTCGATGCGGTCGAACTTCTCCGTCGAGGCCCGGCGCACCATCCCGTGCACGTCGTAGCCCTTCTCCAGCAGGAGCTCCGCGAGGTATGACCCGTCCTGTCCGGTGATCCCGGTGATCAGCGCGCTCGGCAAGTTTCAGTCCTTGTGTTCGGCGTGGTTGGGAACGTGTACCGCGGCGCCCGTCGTCGGCGCGTCGCGGGGCAGGAAGCGGTTGCCGGCGTCGCCGTCACCGGGGCCCGGGGGCAGCTGACGGTCCTCGCCGAGGGCGACCAGCTCGCGACCCGAGTCGACCAGGCCGCCGATCGCGGCCATGATCGCACCGGCCAGCGCCACGTAGACGCCGAACTGCGTCGTCACGGGCGAGGAGATGTCCGGCGGGTCGATGATCCGGCGCAGGATCAGCGCCGCGACGACCAGGCCGAGCGCCGTGCGGGCGACCAGCACCCAGCGCGTCTGGGGCACGAGCGCGCTCGCGAGCAGCAGCAGCGCGCCGCCGCCGACGATCAGCCGCAGGCGCGGGAACGCGTCCCAGCCCGTCGAGTCCTCGATCCCGGTCGGGCGCTCGACGTGGTACCAGACGAGCACGAGCGACACCAGCAGCAGGATGGCGCCGGCCGCGCTCAGCGCTCGACCGGCGTTCGGCTTGAGCATGAGCGGTTACCTCCCGTCTTGGAAGCGTTCGAGGCTAGCGAGCCATGCGACCGTCGCCGCGATGCCTTCTTCGACGCCGATCCTCGCTTTCCACCCGAGCACCCGCTCCGCCTTCTCCACCGACGGCCACCGGCGCACGACGTCGACCTCGAAGCTCGGCAGGTGCTCGAACTCGAGCTCGTCGGGGTCGTTGCCCGACAGCCGCCAGCAGATGCGGGCGATCTCCGCGACCGTCAGCTCCTCGGAGGCGGAGATGTTGAAGTCCTCGTTGAGGCCCGCCGGCGAGGCGGTCGCCGTGACGATCCCGTCCGCGATGTCGTCGACGTGCGTGAGCGTGCGCGTGTGCTCGCCCGTGCCGAAGATCGGTAGCGGGCGCAGCCGCTGCAGCGACTTGCGGATCAGGTCCGGGACGGCGTGCGCGATCCCCGGCTCGTTCTCGGGCATCTCGCCCGGCCCGTAGGCATTGAACGGGCGGCAGATCGTGTACGGCAGGCCGAACTCGGCGTGCGCCGCGCGGCAGTAGACCTCGCCCGTGAGCTTCGAGAACCCGTACGCCGACGTCGGCACCGGGCACTCGGGCAGGTAGTCCTCGCGCGTCGGGTACTGCGTCGCGTTCTCGAACACCATCGAGGAGGAGACGTACGTGAAGCGCTCCACGTCCGCCTCGATCGCCGCCCGGAAGATCGCGTTGTAGAGCGCGCTGTTGACCTCCGACAGCGTGTACGGGAGCTTGTGGAAGTTCGCGATCCCGCCGACGATCGCGGCCAGGTGGATCACGTGCGAGCAGCCCTTGATCGCCTTGCGCGCCTCGTCGAGCTCGCGCAGGTCGCCGCGGTGGATCTCGCAGCCCTCGCGCATCCAGTCCGGCGCCTCGCGCTGGTCGGACACGCGCACCTCGAAGTCGGGGTCGCGCAGCAGCCGCCGGACGACCGCGGCGCCGATCGTCCCCGCCCCGCCCGTGACGAGCACCCGGCTCATGCGACCGCCTTCATGATCCCGGGCGGCTGCGCGACCGGGCCGCGCACGCCGCGCAGGTGGCGCATCAGGCCCGGCGGGAGCCGCCCGTCCGTCGACAGCCACGAGCCGGCGAGGATCAGCAGCAGGCCGGCGACGGCCCCCGTGCCCGGGCGCTCGCCGAGGATGATCACGCCGAGCGCGACCGCCACCACCGGGTTGACGTAGGTGATCACGAGCGCCTTGCCGGGTCCGACCTCGCGGATCAGCACGCTGAAGACGACGAACGCGAGCGCGGTGCAGACGAGCCCGAGCACCACGATCGACCCGACCGCGTTGGCCGGCGGGACCGCGCTGGGCCACGTGGTCGCGGCCGGGATCGCCAGCATCACCGACGCGATCGCCAGGCTCGCGCCCATCATCGCGCGGGCGTCCATGTGCGCCAGCTTGGCCTTGAGCACCAGCGGCCCGATCGCGTAGCCGACCGCTGCCAGCACGATCAGCGCCGTGCCCCACAGCTCGTCCGGCTTGCCCGCGACGTCGATCCCGACCAGCGCCACCACGCCGGCCAGGCCGACGAACAGGCCGACGAGCCGGACCCCGGTGGCGCGCTCGGAACGGTCGACGCGCAGCGCGATCAGCGCGACGATCAGCGGCACGCAGGCGATCAGGATCGCCGCCAGCGACGACGAGACGTGCTGCTCGCCGGCCGCGATCAGCGGGAACGGCAGCGCGATCTCCGCCAGCGCGTAGGCCGCGACCCACTTCCAGGCCGAGCGGACCTGGGTCAGCACGCCGGCCTTCCAGGCCAGCGCGAGCAGCAGCACGGCGGCGATCACGCAGCGCGCGAACGACAGGAACGCGGGCGAGACGCCCTCGTCCACCGCGACCTTGATGAACAGGTACGGCAGGCCCCAGATCAGCGACATCGCGGCGAACGCCGCCCAGCCCCGCGGACTCATGCGCGCAGCGCCGCGACCTCGGCGACGTAGGCGAACACCTGCGCGGTGCCGAGCGCGTTCCACGGGTCCACCAGCAGGCAGTCCGGGCCTGCCAGCTCGGCGATCGAGCGCAGCGCGTCAGACGACGCGTACGCGCTGTGGTTGGTCGCCACGACGACGACGTCCGCGCCCGTCACGGCCTCCTCGAACTCCGCCGTCGGCGTGGCGACGACCGGGTCGTGGACGACCACGTCGGCCAGCTCGCGCTCGAGCATCCGGATCAGCTTGTGCGCCAGCGAGTCGCGCTCGTCGTCGGTGTCGGCCTTGAAGGCCAGCCCCAGCACCGCCACGCGGCGGTCCCGCAGGCTGCCGCCGAGGCGCCGCTTGACGCCGTCGACGAGGAACAGCGGCACGGTCTCGTGCACGCGCGAGACCGCCAGCAGCATGCCCGGCGCGCTCGAGCGCTCCTCGGAGAACGTGAAGTCCTTGCGCAGGCACGTGCCCGCCGTCAGCCCGGGCTGCGCCATCCCGCCGCGCGGATAGTCGCGGTTGATGAGCTCGATGACCTCGAACACGTTGGCGCCGTGGCGCTCACAGTCCATCATCAGCAGGTTCGGCAGCGCGAACGTCGCGTAGCGCAGGATGTTGGTCCAGATCTTCGCCAGCTCGGCCTGCACGGGCGACGTCTGCACGATCGGCGCGCCCAGCGGCTCGAACAGCCGCGCCGCGCGCTCGCCCGAGGCCTCGCCGACGCCGCCGACGATGCACGGCAGCGTCCCGATCTCGGCCATGAAGCGGTCCGCCGCGATCCGCTCGGGCACGTGCGCGACGAAGATGTCCTCGCCGACGCGGAAGCCGCGCTGCTTCTCCAGGTAGCCGGCGACGAAGTCCGTCGTGCCCGGCGCGACCGTCGAGCGCAGCACCAGCACATGGCCCTCGCGCAGGTGCGGCAGCAGGTCGTCCAGCACGGCGCGGATGTCGCCGATGTCGATCTCGATGTGCGGCAGCGCGGGCGTGCCGAGCGTGAGCACGATCGCGTCGGCCTGCGCCGCGTCGGCAGCGCGCGCGGACAGCCCCAGCTCGACGCGCGCGATCAGCTCGTCGGTGCCCGGCTCCTTGAACGGCATCCGCCGCTCGCCGATCGCCGCCAGCCGATCCGCGTCCTTGTCGACCCCCAGCACCGAGAACCCGGTGTCGGCGAACGTGAGCGCGAGCGGCAGGCCGATGCGGCCGAGGCCGATGATCGAGACGTCGTAGCCCATTGACGCCTCAGGAGGCTAGCCCACGCGTGCTGCGGCCGGTCATCGCTCCGTCCGCGGCCGGCGCAGGAGCTGCCGCAGGAACCCGACCACGAAGCGTGGGTTGTAACGCAGGTAGCGGCGCCACAGCCGGCGCGGCTCCTGCCAGAGGCGGAAGAGCCATTCCATGCCGTTGCGCTGCATCCAGGCGGGCGCCTGCGGGATCAGCCCGGCGTGGAAGTCGAACGCGGCGCCGACGCCGACCAGTACCGGCGCGTCCAGCCGGTCGCGCATCTGGGCCATCCACTTCTCCTGCTTCGGGACCCCGATGCCGACCCAGACGACGTCCGCCTCCGAGCGGTCGATGTCCGCGGCGACCTCGTCGAGCTCTGCGTCGCTGAGCGCGCGGAACGGGGGCGAGTAGGCGCCGACGATCTGCAGGCCGGGATAGCGGCGGCGCAGCCGCCGCACGAGGTCGTCGAGCGCCTCCGGTGTACGGCCGCCGTAGAGGTAGAAGCGCTGGCCCGTGGCGGCGGCACGGGCACACGCCCGGTCCATGAGCTCGGGGCCGTACACGCGATCAGGGAGCGGGTGGCCGAGCGCCCGGATCGCCCACACGAGCGGCTGGCCGTCAGGAACGGTGAAGTCCGCGCTCGCCACCGCCGCGCGCAGCTCGGGGTCGTCCTGCGTCGCCACGACGGTGTGGACCGCCGCCACGCAGATGTAGCCCCGGTGGCGCTCCTCGACCGCCGTGTCGATCCAGTCGAGCGCGCGCTCGTAGTCGATCAGCGCCAAGTCGACGCCGAGCACCCGCACGCTGTCGATCGCTGGGATCGACCGGACCGTCGGCGGGCTGAGCGGGTGCGGGAGAGACATCTCTTGAGCGCGTTCAACGCGCGGATGGAGCGGAAGTCGCGGTGATGCATGAAAGCAGCCGTCGCGGCGGTCGGCGTTAGTGTCACTGCGCGATGGCAGGCTCGATCCCTCCTGTGCTGCGCGCGCGCATCGCACTCACGCGGGCGTTCACCGCGGTCCTGAAGGCCACCGGGCAGCGGGAGCGCGTGCTGCAGGCGCGCATCCGCCGCGCCCGCCGCCGGCGCCTCGCTGCCGGGCCGGACGATCCGCTTGCACGCCCGGCGCTGCATGACATGGACCGCAAGCTCGACGAGATCCTCGACCTCGACGGCGGGTTCTACGTCGAGGCCGGCGGCAACGACGGATACACGCAGTCGAACACGTACTGGCTCGAGCGGTTCCGCGGGTGGCGCGGGGTCCTGGTCGAGCCGATGCAGGAGCTCTACGAGCTCTGCCGCGCGGAACGACCGCAGGCCACGGTGATCCGTGCCGCGCTGGTGCCGTTCGACTTCGAGGGAGACCACGTGCGGATGCGCTTCGGCGACCTGATGTCGACCGTCGTCGGCGCCCACGAGGACCGCTGGCGGACCGAGATGGGGACGGCAACGGGCTGGCGCGACGCCTACGAGGCCGAGGTCCCGGCGCGCACGCTGAGCTCCGTCCTCGACGAGGTCGGCGCGCCGGAGGTCGACCTGCTCTCGCTCGACGTCGAAGGCTTCGAGCCGTCGGTCCTCGCCGGGCTCGACCTCGAGCGGCACGCGCCGCGCTGGATCCTCGTCGAGGTCCACGATCTCGAGGCCGGGCGGCCGCCGATCGAGGCGATCCTCGGCGACCGCTACGAGCTGCACTCGGCGCTTTCGCCGCTGGACCTGCTCTACCGCCGGCGCTGACGGCTACGGGACCAGCAGCACGTTCGTGTGCTCCGCGAACGCGTCCGTGGCGTAGGCCTCGGCGAGGCCGGCGAGGTCCGCCGCGGGCAGCACGCGCGGCGGCGCGCCCGGGCTGGGCCGGAGGTCGACCGCGAGCGAGAACGAGCGGGCGACGAGCGCGTGGAAGCGGTCCAGGCCGCCTGCCCGCCGCAGCCCGTACGGCCAGTACTCGGTCATCACGGGGATGTCGGACTCGAGCAGCCGCTCGGCGCCCGCCAGCACATGCCCCTCGTGGCCCTGGACGTCCATCCACACGACGTCGATCGCATGGAGGTCGATCTCGCCCGACGCGACCAGCGTGTCCAGCCGGCGGGTCGCGACGCTGGCCGTCGCGCGCCGGTCCTCGCCGACGACCGACGGTCCCGAGGGCCGTTCGACGCGGATCCGGTGGTCGCCCCAGTTGTCGTCGGACAGCTCGAGCTCCAGCGTGCCGTCGGTGTCCGAGAGCGCGAGGTGGTGGACTTCGACGAACTCGCGCAGGCCGTTGAGTTCGACGTTGGCGCGCAGGAGGCTCACGTTCGAGACGTCCGGCTCGAACGCCACGACGCGCGCGGCACCGTGCCGGACCACGAGCGACACGGTCTCCGTGCCGATGTTGGCCCCGACCTCGAGCACGTTCCGGCCGCGCAGGGAGTCGATGCCCGCATGCTCCGCGAGCGCGGCGACGGTACGGCGCATCGTGTCAGCCTCGAAGTCGCCGTGGACGAAGGCGGCGATGCCCGCGCCGGCGGTGTCGTCGGTGCTGACGACATAGCGGAGGTCGCCGGCGTCGACGGCGACGAACGGCGTCACCCGGCGGGCGAGGCGGAAGGCCAGCAGCCGCAGCGCATGCTCGCGGCCGCCCGCGCGATTGGTGACCGCCCCGGCAAGGATCCCGGAGCGCGCCTTGAGCGTGTTCCAGCGCACGCGGGCAACCTACGAGACCGCGGCGCGGCCGGCGGCCGATCGGTAAGCCGAAGAACGCTTCCGCCTGGAACCTAGCGCTGCACGCGGCGCTGCAGCTCGGTGACGGCGCGTTTGGCCGCGCGCCGGGCGAGCCGCGTGGGCGAGCGCCGCAGCACGCGCGCGAGCTCGTACTCCGGCTCGCCGAAGATCGTGTCGCGGCTGCGGACGGCGGTGACGTCGACGTGCAGGTCGGCGTCGCGCGGGTCCAGCGAGGCGGCGATCAGCCCGTCACCGCTGCACGACTCGAGCACGGAGTGCTCGGCGATGATGTGCGCGCCGGCCTGCTGCAGCAGCGCCACGCAGCGCTGATGCGTCAAGGGGTCGCCCGTGATCGAGTGGTGGTGCGTGGAGACCACGAGGAAACGGACGCGGCCGGAGCGCAACGTCGCGAGGGCGTCCTGCAGCAGCGCGACCTCGGCGCCCTGCGTGTCGCAGAGCAGCAGATCGACGCGCTCGAGGCCTTCGTCGCGCATCAACCCGTCGAGCGTGACCAACGGCGTCAGCCGCAGCGCATTGTCGCTCTCGGTCCGGATGCGGATGCCGGCGCCGTGCGGCGAGCCCACGGCGGCGCGGATGAAGCGCCCGTCCACGCCGTTGAGGGCGAAGTTCCGGCGGCCGACCTCGAGGTTGTTCGGGTCGGGCTCGACGCAGATGTTGCGCGCGCCCGGGATCGCGGCCCGCGCCCACAGCGAGTAGTAGGCCCAAAAGCTTCCGAGCTCGACGACCGCCGGCGTGGGCGTGTCGGAGGCGAGCCGGTCCACGACCGCGGCGAACGCCATCTCCTCCTGCGGCTCGTGATGGCCGCGCAGGCGGCGGATGATCTCCGTCATCCAGGCGCCGTTGTAACAACCCTCCTCCACGACCACGCCGTTGTGCATGACCTGCACGCGCTGCTCCCCGCGCGTGACGACCTCGCCGGCGTCGGCGACCTTGGGCAGCGCGTCGGTGTCGCGGACGGCGGTCGTGAGGTCGATCCGCCGTTGCTCGTCGGGGGTGAACGCCGTCATCCGCGGCGCGTGACGGTCGCCATCAGCATCAGCGGCCGCCGCAGTCCGCGCGTGCCCCGGCGGCGGGCGAAGAAGTACGGGCGGACCTCGACGTGCCCGGCCGGCTCGAGGATCGCGCCCCAGGCCGGGGCGTCCATCAGCCGCTCGTTGCCGAAGTCGCGGTGACCGTACCAGCGCGACGGCACGCTGAAGATGAACCGCGGCGCGACCGCGAGGCTCTCGCGGGCGAGGGACACGATCTGCTCGTCCTCGAAGTGCTCGAGCACGCCCTGGGAGAACACGACGTCGGCCTCGAGCTCGAGCTCGGTGAGCTTGAAGATGTCGTGCTCGACGAAGCGCGGCTGGGCGGGCCAGCGCGCGGCGGCC
>Ga0182742_1005920_pt1 | contig 10042 bp, 9 predicted proteins | sample eDN5th37CBELigMG_FD_128880 | JGI IMG/M metagenome (GOLD analysis project Ga0182742, IMG submission 128880) | Enriched Miracle-Growth compost microbial communities from Emeryville, California, USA - eDNA 5th pass 37_C BE-Lig MG (version 2)... ... | reverse complement strand
GTGCGGGGCGTCGACCCACCAGCCCTCGGACTGGAAGCCGCGGACGCCCTGGAGCAGGCTCGCGGTGCCGTCGACGATCGCGGCGTCGATGACCTCGCCGACCCCCGTGCGGGTGCGCTCGAGGAGCGCCGCGAGCACCCCGTTCACGAGGTAGAGCGCGCCGCCGCCGTAGTCGCCGACCGCGTTGAGCGGGATCGTCGGGCGGGAGCCCGGCGTCCGGATGGCCCAGAGCGCGCCGGCCTCGGCGATGTAGTTGATGTCGTGTCCGGCCTTGTGTGCGAGCGGCCCGTCCTGGCCCCAGCCGGTCATGCGGCCGTAGACGATCCGGGGGTTGACCGCCGCGGCATCCGCGGGCCCGATGCCGAGGCGCTCCGCGACGCCGGGCCGCATCGCCTCGAGCAGCACGTCAGCGCCGGCGACGAGTTCGAGGAGCTCGGCGCGGCCGGCCTCGGACTTCAGGTCGATCGTCAGGTGCTCGCGGCCACGGAGCGAGACGTTCGGCTTCGGCGTCTGGCCCGGGCGCAGCACCCGGATGACCCTCGCCCCGAGATCGCCGAGCAGCATGCCGGCGAGCTCGAGCGGTCCGTTCGCGGCGAGCTCGACGACCGTCGTGCCGGTCAGCGCCCTTGCGGACATGGGACTCCCTCGTCCAGTGGATGGATGCCTCTACTGTGCGCCATCGCATCTTCGCGTGTAAAACAGGTATCTCAGGACGCAGGTATCGACTCACTCAATCCAAGCTGTCGCGCACATCTTTACGCGTCTAGATACCACTGGGGAATCCGCACCGGCCTAGTAGGTATTCCCCCGCATCGCAGCCGCCCGTAGCCTCGACCCGGCCGCCAGCGGAGTCGGCCAGGGAGGCCCCGACGTGCACCAGGACGATTTCATTCACCCCCGCGCCACCGTGTTGCGAGCGAGATGAGGATCGACTGGGTCGAGGCGATCCCGTACACGATCCCGATGCGCAAGCCGCTCCAGTTCGCGAGCGGCTCGCTCGAGCGGATGGAGCACGTCCTCCTCCGGGTCCACACCGACGACGGCCTCGTCGGCATCGCCGACGTGCCGCCGCGCCCGTATACCTACGGGGAGACGCAGGCATCGGTGATGGCCATCCTCACCGGGCCGTTCGCTGAGGTCCTCCGCGGCGCCGATCCGCTCGACCGCGCTCAGATCCATGCACGCCTCGACCGCACGGTCGGGAACCGCACGGCCAAGGGCGCTGTCGACATCGCGATCTGGGACCTCATCGGACAGTCCCTCGAGCAGCCGGTGCACCGGCTGCTCGGCGGCTACGCCGATGCACTCCGCGTCTCGCACATGGTCGGCTTCGCGCCCGCAGCGGCGATGATCGCCGAGGCTCAGGAGTACCGGTCCCGCTATGGCATCACGGTCTTCAAGGTCAAGGTGGGCCGCCGCCCGCTCTCCCTCGACGTCGAGGTCTGCCGTGCGCTTCGGGATGCGCTCGGCCCGGATGTCGAGCTCTACCTCGACGCCAATCGCGGCTGGACCGCCAGCGAGGCCGCCCGGGTGCTCGAGGCCACCGAAGGACTCGGTCTGACGTACTTCGAGGAGCCGAACGACGCGGCTGAGGTGCTCGGCCGCCGACGTCTCGTCCAGCAGTCGCGCATCCCGATCGTCGCCGACGAGTCAGCGCCCAGCCTCGGCGACGCCGCTCGGGAGATCCAGACCGGCGGCGCCAGCGCGCTGTCCATCAAGACAGCGCGGACCGGCTTCACCGAGTCGGCCAAGATCCTCGCCTATGCCGAGGCCCTCGGCGTCGACGTCATCATGGGCAACCAGATCGACTCGCAGATCGGGTCGACGGCGACTGTCGTCTTCGGTGCGGCCCTCGAGTACGCATCGCGCCACGCGGCCGAGCTCTCGAACTGGCTCGACATGGCCGACTCCCTCATCACCACGGCGCTGGAGATCGTCGACGGGCGGATCGCGGCACCGGCCCGGCCAGGCGTCGGGGTCGCGATCGACGCGGAGAAGCTCGCGTACTACCGCCAGGACGGGATCCGCTGATGACGCTCTACCTCTGCCGCATGGACGTGAGCCTCCCCCACGATCTCGACCCGGCGGTCCGCGCCGACCTGCTCCGCCGGGAGGCCGACTACTCGGGAGCCTTCCAGCGAGACGGCCGCTGGAAGGAGCTCTGGCGAGTCGTCGGAGCCTACGCGAACTACTCCGTGCTCGACGTGCGCGACCACGCCGAGCTCCACGAGATCCTCTCCGGCCTCCCGCTCTTCCCGTACATGCGCATCAGTGTCGTCCCACTCGCCCCGCACCCGAATCGGGTCCCCGCGCCACCGGCGGCGCCCCAATCCACCGACCACACCGATACATCCACCGCAGGAGGAACACCATGACCGACACCAGCTACTCGTCCGAGATCGCGGCAGCCGCCGCCGCGTCGGGCAGCTCCGCGACCAGGGGCTTCATCGAGCGACAGAGCGCCCAGCAGCTCGCAGAATCGACCGACCAGGCGCGCATCAGTCGGCTCGCCGGGCGCGCGATCGCAGCACTCAACGACATCATCAAGGAGGAGCGACTCAGCTACGCCGAGTACAACGCGCTCAAGCTCTGGCTGATTAAGGTCGGCGAGGACGGCGAATGGCCGCTGTTCCTCGACGTGTGGGTCGAGCACTCGGTCGAGGAGGTCGCGAGCTCCCACCGTCAGGGCAGCAAGGGCACCATCGAGGGCCCCTACTATGTGGCCGGCGCACCGCAGGTGCCGTTCGGCGGAGCCATCCCGATGCGTCCGGACGAGCCGGGCACGCCACTCACTTTCCAGGGTCGGGTGACGGCGGTAGGAGGCGCACCCTTGGCGAATGCGACGATCGAGTACTGGACCGCCGACGCGCTCGGGTTCTACTCGCAGTTCGCGCCGAGCATTCCCGAGTGGAACCTCCGGGGCACCCTGTCAACGGACGCCGACGGCCGATTCCAGGTGGAAGCCATCCAGCCGGCGCCGTACCAGATCCCGACGGACGGCGCCTGCGGGCAGCTCATCAGCGCGGCCGGCTGGCACGCCTGGCGCCCCGCCCACATCCACCTCAAGGTCGCGGCCGCTGGGCACGAGCCGATCACGACCCAGCTCTACTTCCCCGGCGACCCACACAATGATGACGACATCGCCTCGGCCGTGAAGCCGGAGCTCATGCTCGACCCGGTCGACGACGGCGATGGCACCCGCACCGCCACGTACGACTTCGTCCTGGACCCGGCGTGAGGGGCTGGGGTGGAGCCGCCGGGACCGGCGGCTCCACCCCAGCCGTCCAGCCAAGGCACTCGCGGCCAGCCGATCAGCGCGACACGTCGACACCGTGGGTGAGGACGTCCCTGACGAGCACCCCGAGACTCTCGACACCCGTCTTCGCCCGGATGTTGGCCCGGTGCACATCCACGGTCTTCACACTGACCCCCAGCTGCGTGGCGATGACCTGCGACTGCAGTCCGTCGATAACCCGTGCCAGCACCTCGCGCTCGCGACTGGTCAGCTGGCCGATGCGCTGCAGGAGCTCGCGACGCGCGCGCGCCGTCTCGAAGCGTGCGTCCGCGACCGCGAGCTGGGACTGCACCGCCTCGATGAGGTCCTGCGCGTCATACGGCTTCATGAAGAAATCGACTGCACCCCGCTTCATCGAGCGCACCGACATCCGCACGTCGCCGTGCGCCGAGCAGAAGATGATCGGCGCAGGATAATCGCGCAGCAGCAACTGCTCCTGCAGATCGAAGCCACTCAGCCCCGGCATCCGGACATCGACGATGACCACTGCCGGCTCCTCGGGATCGAACTCGTCCAGGAGCGACTGGGCGTCGGGGTAGTGCAGCGCGGTGATGCCCACCGATTCGAACAGGAACACGAGCGAGGCCCGAACGTCCTCGTCGTCATCGACGATGTGCACGAGTGGCATCCTCGCCTCCTTCTGACTCACTATTCCATGCCTCCCAGATCGGCGGGGACCAGGGGCAGCGCGAATCCGAACTCCGATCCGCGCGGGCTGAGCCGCTTGGCCCAGATGGATCCGCCGTGGCGGGCGATGATCCGCTCGCTGAGCACCAGGCCGATCCCCGATCCGCGCGGGCTCGGAGCCTCCTCGATGCCGAAGGGATCGAACTGGATCCCGCGCCCACTGTCTCGCACGGTCACCATCGCCATGCCCGCGCTCGATCGCAGGCGGACCTCGACACGCCGCTCCTCCCCGCTCATGCCGGCGAGCTCGTCGATGGCGTTGAAGCAGAGGTTGAGGAACGCCTGGCCGATCAGCACGCGCTCGCAGAGGACGGGAAGCGCCTCGTCCCCGCGTCGGACCTCCACCGCAATCGTTAGCGGACGGGCCCGGACCTCGACGAAGTAGCTGCATTCGTCGACGATGTCGCGGAGATCGCAGCGCTCCAGATCCCGCTCGTGCTGTCCCACGAACGATCGCACGCTGCTGACAACCGATGCGGCGCGCTCGATCTGGCGGCGAGCGGCGTCGACCGCGGCGACGACTCTGTCGGCATCTCGCCCGTCGCGCTCGAGCACCTCAGCGGCCCGCAGGTAGTTCTCGGCTGCCGCGAGCGGCTGCCCGAGCTCGTGGGCGATCGCCATCGCCATGTCGCCCATCGCGTGATAGCGGGCGAGGTAGTGCTGCCGCCGTTGCTCCCGCTCCCGCCGATCGAGCGCGAGCAGCCGGTCCGACGCGTCGTGCACGACCATGAGGTACATCTCGCCCGGGTCGTCGGAGAGCCGCTCCACCGCCCCCTCGAGCCAGACCGGCTCCACGTCCTCGCGCTCGATGCGAAGCTGCACGCTCGCGACTGGGTCGACCTGCTCGCAGAGCTCCGACCAATCCAACCGGCTGGAGCCGAGACGGATCTGAGCGTGGTCCTGCAGCCGTCCGGGTGCCGCACCAGGCGCGACGCCGAGGCTCTCGAGCATTCGATCGGTCGCGTACTCGATCTCCCCCTCGGAGCGCAGGGTCAGCACATACGCATCGGCGTGGCGACTGATCGCTCGTACGTACGAGTTCGTCCGCATCAGCTGACGCTGCATGTCGCGCTCGCGCTGGATGTCCCGGAACTGCACGATTACCGCGCGGCGGTCCTCGAGCTCCACCCGCGTCGCGACCGCCTCGGTCGGGATGATCCGGCCGGAGCGGGTGCGGTAGTGCCACTCGATGACACTCGAGCCGTGGTCGACCGCCGACTGCAGCCAGGCATGCCCGACCGCACGGTCGTACTGGGCTGCGGGGCTCGTCATGTCCGGAGCCTTGAGCGGGATGAGCTCCGAGAGGGTGAACTCCAGCATGCGACAGGCGGCAGGATTCGCCCAGATGATGGCCTTCGACTCCGCCTCGTGGACGAGCACGCACACCTCGGATGCCAGCCACATCCGCTCGAATTCCGAGCTCCTCAACACCCGCGCCTCATCCCTTGCCGGCGGCTCGACCCAAGACCGCTGGCATCGACGCCGACGCACATGCCCCGAGGATAATGGACCAATCGGATGAGCCGTCTGGTGTGCGTTAGTAGAGCTCGATGACCAGACGAGGGGTGAGCGCCCGCGACACGCAGATCGCGACGCGATCCCCCGCCGCTCGCTCAGCAGCGGTCAGACAGCTGTCGCGGTGGTCCGGCACGCCGTCGATCACGCCCGAGATGCACGAGCCGCAGACCCCCTCCTCGCACGACTTGAACACCTGGATGCCCTGCTCCTCGAGGACGGAGATGATGCTGCGATCGGCAGGCACCTCGTAGGTCTCCCCCGTGTCGAGCTCGACCGTGAAGGCCGAGGCCTCACCGTGGTCGGCATCGATCGGCACGAAGTGCTCGACATGGAACGCGTCCGCGCCCACCACGGGCACGACCGCCGACTCCACCGCAGCCATGAAGCCCACCGGGCCGCACGCGTAGACGTGCTCGCCGGGTGCTGCCGAGGCCGCGATCGCCGACAGCACCTCGGCCTGCTCGTCGCGGTCGATGCCGAGATGCGCGTGCACCGCGCGGGCGAGCGCGGGATCGGTCTCGAGCACCTCGAGGAAGGCCGCGTCCTCGCGCGATCGAGCGAAGTAGTGCAGCACGAACGGCTCGCCGAGCGCGCTCGCCTCGTACGCCATGCTGAGCACGGGTGTGAGGCCGATCCCCCCGGCGACCAGCACATGGCGCGAGGCTGCGGTCTCGAGCGACCAGAGGTTGCGGGGGCCGGTCATCTCGAGCACTTCGCCCTCGACCACCGCGTGCATCGCCGCCGATCCGCCGCGGGACTGCTCCTCGAGCTTGATCGCGACCACGATCGATTCACGATCACCGGGTGGGCTGCAGATCGAGTACTGCCGGGCGATCCCCGCGGACGAGGCGAGATCGACATGCGCGCCGCCACGGAACGACGGGATCGGCTCTCCGTCGACTCGTGCGAGGCGGAGCGCCCTGATCCGATCGGTGAGCTGGCGGATCTCCGTGACCCGCATCGCCGACGTCACAGGAGGAAACCGGCCGCCGGAACGACGTCACCCGCGTCGACGAGCCGCACGACCTTGCGGACGATCCGGTCCTGCTCGGGCGTATCGCCGAGCCGCACCAGGATGTCGACATCCCCCGCCCACAGCTCGTGACGCTGGCGCTTGAACGCCACGAGGATCTGTGCGGCCCGCACCGCCACGAGCGTCGTACCTCCGTCATCGACCACGGACTCGGCGACGAAGCGTCCGAGCACACGAGCCGTCACCGCGGCGTCGACCGCCGCGATCGCGTAGCCCTCGGTCATCCGGCGCACCCGTTGCGATCGCATCTGCCCGTCGTCGAAGACCATGTTCAACGAATCCTCGAACTGCTCGGCGTCGCGATCCACCGGGATGACGTAGACCCCGTCCTCGGCGAAGAGCTCCTCCCAGCGGGAGTACTCTCGCCGATCGAGCAGCTCGGCCTCCCGCTGCATGAGCTGGATGCAGCGCGCGACCCGCGGGTCGTCGACACCGACGCCGGCGTACTCGATCGGGCGACGTGTCGAGGGGCCGCCGGTCGCCCAGCCGCTCGAGGACCAGAGTCCGGACCGCTCGGGCTCAGACATCACTCATCATCCGCTTCCACGCGCCGTACGCGGCGCGCATACCCGTCTCGTCGGTGACATGCGAGGTCGCCCACCCCTCGGACGAGCTCGTCTCACGACCCAGCCCTCGATTGACCATGATCGGCAGGTCGGGGCCGCCGACCGCGCCTCGCTGGACTCTGTCCCAGCCCTCCGCGTCGTCCGGAGTGCCGAAGCCGAAGGGCCCCTGGAAGTTCTCATGCGCCCGGAGTCGCTCGCGATTGACGGCTCCGACGACCTCGGGCGGACCGTCAGAGCCCAATGCGATGTGCTCGATCCAGGTCTCGTCGACCGAGATCGGCTGCAGCACACGGAGGAAGGAGATCGACATGGAGACGTTCGGGAAGAGATTGAGATTGAAGCCGCTGCCATGGATGCTGTGCACGAGTCGGGACACCTGCGCCGAATCGAGCCCCGCGGACGCGAGATCGTCGGCCATCTCGGTGAACTTCGGAGGGATCGCCTCCCCGACGGTCTCCTCCAGCACGGACCGCTCTGGCACCATGCGCATCACCGAGTGACCGTTCCCGAGGTCATGGGTCACCGCGGCCGGGTCGTTCATGAAGCTCATCATGTCCGCGGTCTCCGCGTCGACCGATGCCATCCAGGACCGGTGGACGATCGGGAAGTGGTAGCCGTCGGTCGTGTTCTCGAGCTGGATCTTCCAGTTGCCCCGGAATTTGAAGCGATGGGTGCCGAGGACCTTGACCGGGTAACCGCCGCCCTGCGCCATGAACCGGTCGATCCACAGCCGAACGTCCCCGAGGAACTCCTCGAGCGGCTCGATGTCCTCGCGGAAGCTCGCGAACACCATGCCACCGTACGACTCGGTCCGGAGCCGTCGGAGCCCCATGCCATCCTTCGACATGATGCCTTCGTAGCCATCGGGATACGGAATGCCGCGCAGTGCGCCGTCGAGGCCGTAGGACCAGGCGTGGTACGGGCAGGTGAAGCCGTTCGCGTTACCCTGACGTCGCTCGCAGACGCTCGCGCCGCGATGACGGCATCGATTCAGCATCGTGTGGATGTTGCCCTTGCGGTCGCGCGTGACGATCACCGGCTGACGGCCTACCGACGCGGTCTTGAAGTCCCCCGCCTTCGCCAGCTCGCTCTCGTGCGCGACCCACACCCAGGTTCGCTCGAAGATATGCCGCATCTCCGCCTCGAACACGGCCGGATCGGTGTAGATGCGGCCCGCGACCCGGTCGGCCTGCACGAGATCGCGCGCCGGGAGCTCGTGGACCGTCGAGGCATCGAACCCACTTGTGGCCAACACACGCTCCTGTCTGGTCGAATCCGGGCTTCGCCCGATGCACGCCACGCTAGGTGCACGCTCGGCACGCGCCAATCGGAGATCGCAAACACCGCGATAAGGACTTCCCCTATACCCGACCGGCCTCCGTGCCAGGCACTATCGCCTGCAGGTGGCGGAACCGGAAGGAAGGCCGAGGTCGTGGAGCCGATCGACGCGGATGCTGCGGACGGGGCGTGGTCGCGGCCGGGGCCGCGGATGATCCTCACCTGTTACAACGACACCTTCGGGTACGGCTGGCGACACGTGGACCTCTTCACGCATGACGGAGCCGGTCGAGAGACCAACTGGGTCCACTGGACGGTCGACGCCGACGGGCCCGATGCGGCCGACCGGGTCACCGCTCAGGTCGAGCCGTCACTGCGTCGAATCACCCCCTGGCGGCACCGCAGGGGTGATTCGGGGATGGACTACTGGGAGGCGCTGGCGACATGGACCGAGCTGACAGGACCGTGACCTGGTCGCTTCGGGAGCTGCTGGACGGTCCTGCGTCGCTGCGCGAGGAGGCCAGGGCCGAGGCGCGACGACGGATCGGGAGCGGCGACAGTGCGGTCGAGGCCTGGGTTTCGACGTGGCCCGACGACGACACGCCGCCGAACGGAGCGCTGCACGGCGTACCGATCGGGGTCAAGGACGTCATCGACGTGGCGGGAGTGCCGACCCGATGCGGCAGCGGGCGCCGTCAGGACGCTGCGCCAGCGACGCACGATGCGGCGATCGTCACCGCGTGGCGCCATGCCGGCGCACTGCCGGTCGGCAAGACGGCCACGACGGAGTATGCGTACTTCGCCCCCGGGCCCACCCGCAACCCGGCCGCTCCGGGCAGGACCCCTGGAGGATCCTCCAGCGGCTCCGCGGCGGCAGTCGCAGCCGGTCACGTCCCGATCGCCCTCGGCACGCAGACGGCGGGCTCGGTCGCGCGTCCGGCCGCGTACTGCGGTGTCGCGGCGCTCGTGATGTCGCGCGGGGCGTTCCCCACCGACGGCGTCACGGGTCTCAGTCCGTCGCTCGACACGCATGGCGTCTTCGCGGCGCAGACGCCGGACCTCGTCGCCGCGTTCTCGGCGCTCACGGGACGGGCACCTGCGCCCAGGCCCGCAGGGCCATCCCTGCTCCTCTGGGACGGCGAGGGCGTCGCCCAGGTCGAGCCGGACATGCGCGACGCGTTGGCGCGCGCGGCAGAGGCCGCGACGCGCGAGGGTGCCGTACTGCCGTTCGGCGCGCTCGATGCGACGAGTCTCGCTGCTGCGGCCCACCCGGTGATCATGGCCTTCGAGGCCGCCCACGAGCGACGCGAACTGCTCGAGGACCTCGACGCTGTCAGCGCGCCGCTGCGCGATCTCCTGCTTCGAGGCGCCGGGACGACCGCGTCGCACCATCGGCGTGCGATCGGCGAGGCCGCCGCCGCCCGCACCGTGCTCCTCGCCGAGCTCGAGGAGCACGACGCCATCCTCGCCCCCGCAGCGCTCGGCGCCGCGCCGCAGGGGATCGCAGCCACCGGGGATCCGGTCCTGAGTCGGCCATGGCAGGCCATGGGCCTACCCGCGGTCGTCGTCCCCGGGCTCGCCGATCACGACGGCGTCCCGCTCGGCGTCCAGCTGATCGGTCGGCCCGGGGAGGACGATGCCCTGCTGGCCCTGGCCGCATGGCTC
>Ga0182742_1005919_pt1 | contig 10045 bp, 6 predicted proteins | sample eDN5th37CBELigMG_FD_128880 | JGI IMG/M metagenome (GOLD analysis project Ga0182742, IMG submission 128880) | Enriched Miracle-Growth compost microbial communities from Emeryville, California, USA - eDNA 5th pass 37_C BE-Lig MG (version 2)... ... | reverse complement strand
CGGAAAACCCAAAATGGTCGCCCTCATCGCCGTCGCGCGAAAGCTCCTCATCATCCTCAACGCCATCGTCCGAGAGCAAAAGCCATGGCAAAACGCTTGACAGTCAACACAGTCGCTGAGGGCGGCCATCAGCGGCTGGATGCCCAGGATGTTCAACACCCGGGTGCGATTGTAGGCGAGCACGTGCAAGGCCATCTCGCCCCTCACCTTCGGCAGCCGCTTCATTAGGAAGTGGGTGGCGCCCATGCGCATCTTGATCGTGCCATACGGATGCTCGACCACCTCGCGCCGCTGGCGCATCGCCCCTGGATTCAGATCAAGCCTGCTCTGCACCGCCTCCAGCACCTCCTCATGCTCCCAGCGCACGATCCGGCGCTCCTTGGCTGTCGTGCAGCGGCTCTTCAGCAGGCAGGTGTGACAGGCGGTGGTCCAGTAGCGCCATAGCGTCAGCCCGCGCTCGACGTTGCTGTAGTAGTACTTGAGCTTCTCGCCCGCCGGGCAGCGATAGGCATCCTCATCGGGCAGGTAGACGAAGTCCTGCTTGCCGAACCGGCCATTCGCTTTCGAGCCGGAGGTCATCGGCTTGGGCAAGGTGACGCTCACTCCTGCCTGGTCGCAGGCTAGGATCTCCTTGGACTTGCTTCGAAAAACTGGAGAGCCTCTCATGAAGCAGGAGGACTTCCATGCCCCACACGCGCTTTACGAAGGAGTTTCGGGACGAGGCGGTGCGGCTCGCCCTGACCAGCGGCCGCAGCCGGCGCGAGGTTGCCGCGGATCTCGGCATCGGCCTGTCGACCCTGCGCCACTGGCTCGATCGCCGCCGTGAGCGCGAGATCGACGCTCCGCCTGAAGACCGGCAGGAGGACATGGCGGCCGAGCTGAAGCGGCTGCGGCGCGAGAACGAGATCCTGCGCCAGGAGCGGGAGATCCTCAAACGGGCCACGGCTTTTTTCGCCAAGGAGGGAAGTCGATGAGGTTTAAGTTCATCGATGCGGCGAAAGAGAGCTTCCCCGTCACACGCCTGTGCCAGGTCCTCAATGTCAGCCCCAGCGGCTACTTCGCCTGGCGATCGCGTCCAGCCAGCCCGCGCCAGCGCGAGGATCTGGTGCTGCTGGCTCACATTCGCTCGGCCTTCACCCGCTCCAATGGGACCTACGGCAGTCCACGGCGGCCCGGGCCGTTCTCAGTGGTCAGGCTAGGGCGGCTCCGAAATCGGGCACCAGCTCGGTCGAAATGATCCGTCACCTCAAGGTGACGCGAGACACCGCCGTCAAGAGCCGCGCCCAGGCGATGGTAACCCTCAAGACGATCATCATCAACGCTCCAGCCGCTCTGCGTGAAAGCCTTGAGGCGATCACCGGCAAGATGGCCCTCATCCGCCATTTAGCCGCCCTGCGGCCAGGACCGATGACCTCACCAATGGCCTCGGCCAAAGCGGCCTTGCGGGCTCTGGCCCGCCGTTGGTTGGCGCTGAATACTGAGATCAAGAGCCATGATGCCGATCTCGACGCATTGACCGCCGCCTGCGCTCCAGCCCTGAAGGAGGCTCATGGCATGGCGACTGGCACAGCTGCCGAGATGCTGATCCTCGTCGGTGACAACCCTGAGCGCATCCGCTCGGAAGCGGCCTTCGCTAAACTGTGCGGCGCCTGTCCCATTCCGGCCTCGAGCGGCAAGACCGCGCGTCACCGGCTCAATCGCGGCGGCCATCGTCAGGCCAATGCGGCTCTGTATCGTGTGGTCAGTATCCGGATGCGCAGCCACCCACCAACGCGCGACTATGTCCGTCGACGAACGGCAGAGGGTAAGGGCAAGATGGAGATCATTCGCTGTCTGAAGCGCTTTGTGGCACGAGAGATCTTCGGCTATCTCTGCCGCACCAACCAGCCTCCTACAACGCTATCTTTGGCCTCTTGACCTCTATAGGAGCATCAATTCGGTGGTCGAGACCTTCTTCAAGACCTGTTTGATCCCAGGGTTTGATGGTGCATTCTTATCGCCGGAATGGAGGGATGCGCTATGGGTCAGGTTCACCCAAGATCCGCACCACCAATTGCCGGGACCCAACATCCCCCCCTCTCTCGATGCCAATACTATTCGGGCACGCTACCTGGCCGACCAATTTGGCTTGGCATGCTCGGTATGAGCTGGCTAACCGACAGACCTTGAAGGATACGCATGTTTCGCCACCAAAAGATCACTCCTCGCGGAAGGCTCTTGCCATGTTGTCCGCGACCGGCTTGGTGAGGTAGGAGAACACGGTGCGGTATCCGGTCTGAATCAGGCCCTCGACGGGCATGCCCGGCATGAGCTTCACGGCACCGAGCCGGTCCCGCTCGCCCTCGGCGAAGGCCACGCGCACCGGATAGTACTGGACGCCCGAGCGCTGGTCGGTCACGAGGTCGGCCGCGATCAGGCTCACCCGCCCCTTCAGCTCCGGCGTGGTGCGCTGGTTGAAGGCGGACAGGCGCAGCACAGCGTCCAGGCCCGGTTGCAGCTGGTCGATGTCCTGCGGCAGCACCTTCACCTCGATCGAGAGCTCGTCCGATTCCGGCACGATCGTCATCAGAGCCTCGCCGGCATTGATGACGCCGCCGACCGTGTGGACGATCGACTGGTGCACGATCCCGTCCTGCGGCGCGCGGATGTCGATGCGCTTCAGCTGATCCTCGGCCGCGACCCGCCGCTCCACGAGCTCGGCGATGCGCGCCTGGGCCTCGCGCAGCTCCTTCGACACCTCGCTCCGCAGATCCTGGTCGATCTGCATGACCTGCAGCTCGGTCTCGCTGATCTTGCCCTTGGCCTGCGCCACGTTCGAGATCAGCTGCCCGCGCTCGCCGCGCAGCCGCGTCTCCTCGCGCTTGAGCGCGGTCACGCGGGTGATCGGCACCAGGTTCTTCTTCCACAGCTGCTCGACCCCGGTCAGCTCGTCCTGGATCAGCTGGATCTCGTCGCCCTTCGCCGAGGCCTGGAGCTTGAGCCCGTCGATCTGCTCCTGCAGCTGCGCGATGCGCTCCTTGAGCTGCGCCTTCTGGCCCGCCCGCGCCTCGCGGCGGTTCTCGAAGAGCTGGCGCTCGCCGCGGATCAGGCCGGCCAGCTCCGGCTCGGCGAGGCGGCCGAGCAGAGCCGGCGGGAACGTGATCTGGTCCCGGCCGTCCCGCTCCGCCTCGAGCCGGCCCTGGCGCGCGGCGAGTTCATCGAGGCTCTTCGACACCATGGCGAGGTTCGCCCGGGCCACCGTCTCGTCCAGGCGGATCACGATGTCGCCCGACCGGACCCGGTCGCCGTCGCGGGCGAGGATGTCGCCGACGACGCCGCCGGTCGGGTGCTGCACCTTCTTGACGTGGCTGTCGACCACGACGGCGCCGGGTGCGACGACCGCCCCGGACAGCTCGGTGATCGCCGACCAGCCGCCGAGGCCGACGACGAGGAAGAGCGCGGCGGCGAGGCCGAGCCGGGTATGGCGGCGGATCGAGCTGCGGGCACTCATGCTCTGTTCGGTCTTCATGACGCGACTCCCAGATCTTCAACAACCTTCAGGGGCGTGACGGCGGAGGCCGGGCGCGCCGGCACCGGCCGCAGCACCTTGCTCAGAACCTCGTCCTTGGGACCGAAGCTCTGCATGCGTCCGTCGCCCATCACCAGCACCAGATCGACGCCGGCGAGCGCGCTCGGCCGGTGTGCGATCACCACGACGATGCCGCCGCGGGCCCGCACGCTCATGATCGCCGCGGTGAGCGCCTGCTCGCCCTCGTTGTCGAGGTTGGAGTTCGGCTCGTCGAGCACGACCAGGAACGGGTTGCCGTAGAGCGCGCGGGCCAGGGCGATGCGCTGGCGCTGGCCGCCGGACAGGGCAGCACCCGCCTCGCCGACCTGCGTCTCGTAGCCGTCCGGCAGCTGCAGGATCATCTCGTGCACATTCGCCGCCTTGGCGGCCGCGATCACCGTTTCCGCCTGCGGCTGCGGCTCGAAGCGGGCGATGTTCTGCGCCACGGTTCCGGCGAACAGCTCCACATCCTGCGGCAGGTAGCCGATGTGCCGGCCGAGATCCGCGGGCAGCCATTGCTCGATCGCCGCGCCGTCGAAGCGCACCTTGCCGCGCCAGGTCGGCCAGACGCCGACGAGCATGCGGGCGAGCGAGGACTTGCCGGAGGCGCTCGGCCCGATGACGCCGACGCCGCTGCCCGCCTTGAGCTCGAAGGCGACGTCCTGGATGACGAACTTCTGCGCCCCCGGCGCGCCGACGCCGGCATTCTCGACGGAGAGCACCGCCTGCGGCGCCGGCAGCTTCAGCGGCTCCTCGCCGCGGGCATGGCCGTCGAGCAGCGTCTGCAGGCGCGCCCAGCCCTGGCGGGCGGCGACGAAGCCCTTCCAGTTGCCGATGGCGAGTTCGACCGGGGCGAGCGCCCGCGAGACCAGGATCGAAGAGGCGATCATGATGCCGCCCGTGGCCTGACCGTCGATGACGAGATAGGCGCCGACGGCGAGCACGGTCGATTGCAGCAGCATGCGCAGAACCTTCGACATGGCGCCGAAGCCGCCGGACACGTCCGAGGCCTTCTGCTGGAACGCGAGATAGCGGGCATTGGCGTCGCCCCAGCGCGCGCCGATGCGCTGCGCCATGCCCATGGCGTGCACCACCTCCGCATTGCGGCGCGCGCCCTCCGAGATGCCGTTGCGGGCGAGCGCCGCGCCGACGGCGGATTTGGAGGCGTCGCGGGTCATGACCTCGGTGCACAGGGTGATCGTCACCAGCACGAGGCCGCCGCCGAGCGCGACGATGCCGAGCCAGGGATGGAAGGCGAAGCAGATGAAGAGATAAAGAGGCATCCACGGCAGGTCGAACAGGGCCGAGGGCCCGCCGCCGGCGAGAAAGGCGCGGATCTGGTCGAGGTCGCGCAGCGGCTGCTGGCCGTCGCCCTCGACGCGGCCCTTGATCGGCGCGCTGAGCTGGCCCTGGAAGATCTGCTGGCTCAGATCCTCGTCGAGCGCCGCGCCGACGCGGGCGAAGATGCGGCCGCGCAGCATGTCGAACAGGCCCTGGAACAGGTAGAGCACCACGATGATGACGGAGAGGCCGACCAGGGTCGGGATGCTCCGGCTCGGCAGCACCCGGTCGTAGACCTCCATCATGAAGAGCGAGCCGGAGAGATAGAGCAGGTTGATCAGGCCGCTGAGCACGGCGACGCCCAGGAGAGCGCCGCGGCAGGAGGCCATGATGCTGAAGTGTTTGGTGACGGAGCGGGCCATGACGTTGCCTCGAAGGAGTGCGGCGCCCGGGAAAAGCGCCGCGTTTGTGCTGTCTGGGATCCCGCCGGGAGCACTGGGGGGAAGTGCCCCCGGCGGGCCATCCGATCTCAAGTCAACCGCATCAGAAGATGAAGTCTGCGTTGTCGAGGTCGGATACGTTGACGCCCTTGAGGACGAGGATGTCGGTGCCGTGCTCGATGACGGTGTCGTCGTCGATCTGCATGACGCGGAGATCCGCCATGCTGTCGACACCGGCCAACCGGCTGGCATCGATGCGGTCGTGATCGGCCCGGAAGTCGGTCACCACGTCGCGGCCGCCGCCCTTCTGGAAGACGAAGGTGTCGTTGCCCGAGCCGCCCGAGAGGGTGTCGTCGCCAACCCCGCCCTTGAGCACGTCGCTGCCGGCGCCGCCGGAGAGACGATCGTTCCCGGAACCGCCTGCCAGCTTGTCGTTGCCGGCGCCACCAGAGAGACGATCGTTGCCGCTGCCGCCGTCGAGGTTGTCGTTGCCGCGACCGCCGTCGAGCCGGTCGTCGCCCGAGGCGCCGACGAGCTTGTCGTTGCCTGACCCGCCGTAGAGCCTGTCATGGCCCTTGCCGCCGTCCATGCGGTCGTCGCCGCCGCTGCCGTCGAGACGGTCGTTGCCGTCACCGCCGCGCAGCTGATCGTTGCCGGCCCCTCCGTAGAGCTTGTCGTGGCCGCGGCCGCCATCCACCCGGTCGTTGCCGTCGCCGCCGCGCAGCGTCTCGCTGCGGGCATTGCCGGTGAGGACGAGGTTGGCCGGCGAGACCGGACCGGAATTGGCCGGCGGGATCGGATCGGCCGGCGTGACCGGGGTCACCGGGTCGACGGGGGTAACGGGACCGGGTTCGACCGGGTCCACCGGATCGACGGGATCCGTCGGCTCCTGCGGATCGGTCGGCTGCTGAGGCTCTTCCGGATCCGTGGGAGCAGGCACTTCGCAGAGTTCGGGACGCCTGCCCTCCTCGCACCTGAATGTGACCTTGTGGCTGCCGCAGGTGATGGTGGTGGTGCCGTCCTCGTTCTCCGCCCACTCGTACTCGTCCGCTGCGCGGCCGGGCTCGAGCTCGATCACGTCCTGAGGCCTGAGCGTGCCGATGATGGTGTCGTTGCCGCCGCGGGAGCGGAACACGACACGGTGAGCCGAGGCGAGCTGCGAGATATCGACGACGTTGCTGTCCGACGAACCGTTGATGGTGATCGTGTTGAAGGCAAGGCTCGTCGGATCGAAGTTGCCGCGTGTCGTGACCGTGTCCGCACCGGCACCCGTGTTGATCGTAATCTCCTCGATGTTGTCGAGTTCGGCGATCACGGTGCCGTTGCGGGTGATGACGATTTCGGTCTCGGGCCGGATGCTCGTGATGCCATCCGCCAGGGCCGCATCGCGGGCATAGACGACGAACGCCTCGGCGAGAGCATTGCCGTTCACGACAAAGTGGTCGTCACTGCCTTCACCGCCATCAACGAAGTCGCGGCCGTCCTGCGAGGTCTCGATCGGCCCGACGATGGGCAGGGTGATCGAGGTCGCATTCCACACGATGGTGTCGTTGCCGGCACCGGCGAAGACGATGTCGTTGCCGGTTCCGCCGTCGAAGGTGCTGTTGCCGCCGTCGCCGATCAGGATGTTGTTCCCGGTCGTCCCCTCGATCGGGCTCGCGTCACGGGTCACCGTGACGTTGGCCGTATCGCTGCCTACCGGAGTGCCATTGTCACTGACGGTATATGTGAAGGTGCGGGCCTGGGTCGTCGACATGTTGACCGTGACGTTGGCGCCGTTGAGCACCGCCGAGAAGTTGGTCTGGTTCTCGGTCACACCGGTAATGCTGAGCGGTTGACCCTCGGCATCGGTGTCGTTGGCCAGCAGAGCCCAGGTCGGCACCAGGAAGTCGCCGCTGGCGATGTTGGTGATGACGCTGTCGTTGCCGGCATTGGGGGCATCGTTGACCGACACCACGTTGACGGTGGTGGTGGCGACGTCGCTGTCCAGGAACCCATCGTTCACCGTCACCCGGATGATGCGATCGACCGTGCTCGGGTTCTCCGAGGTATTCTCGAAGCGGATCGCCTGGATCGCCGCCTGGTAGTTGGCGATTGATTCCACGCCGGTCAGGATCATCGTGATCTGGCCCGGCACCGAGGTGTCGATGGTGCGGGTGATGTTGCCCGGCAGATTGGTCGGCGCCGAAAGGACGTCACCGGCCTGGGCATTGGTCAGCACGACCCGGGCGGATGACAGCTCACCGCTGTTCTCCACAATGCTCGGGCCGTCGGCAATTGCAACCGAGTTGCCGTCCTCCGTGAAGGTGGTCTCGTAGTTGTTGCTGCCGTCCTCGACAATCCGGGTGAACGCAACCTGAAGATTGTCGATCGCCACATAGTCGTTGGCGCTGTTGTTGTTCGTGCCGCTCACGGTGAAGCGGATCACGCCGTTCGCCGTGAAGGGCCCTGTCAGGGAAATGGCCCTCGACCCGGATCCGGAAGCACCGTCGATGGTCTGCAGGGTGACGAAATTCTGGCCATCTGCCGCGAAGGAGACGGTGACGATCTCGCCTGCATCGAAGCTGCTCTCGATGAAGTCGTAGCTCAGCGTTGCGCTCGAAACACCGGCAAGATTGACGACACGCTGGATCGAGGCGCTGCCAAGGCCCGTATCATTGTCGTTGTCACCGAACACGAGCTGATTGCTGCCGGATACGGAAGCGATGCGTATTTGGCCGCCCGTCGTGATGTTGCCGGTCGTCACGTCGCCCGATTCCTGCCAGGAGGACGTCCAGTTCGCGGAACCCTCCGATGCGGAGTAGCTTGCCGGATTGAAGTCCTGAGCATAATCCGCAGTGACAATGGCCTTCAGATCGAGGGTCGGCGGGGACAACTCCACATCGCCATCGGCGAAGCGCAGGACCTCGATGTTCCAGAGCTTGTCAGTGCCGTCGGAGACGAGGTTCGCGCCATCCGGAACATTGTCGGGATCGAAGCCGGTGTGCGACACCAGGATCGAGCCGTCGCTGTCGCGGGTGATCGTATACTCGTTGCGGTTGCCGGAGAATACGGCAACGTCCTTGTCGCCCACACCGTCATCCTTGACGACCTCTCGGACGATGGAGAGCTGGCCCGGATTGAGGGTGCGATCGAGCATCAGGGCGTCCAGGCTCTTGCCGCCGAACTGGGCGACCGCACCGGCCCTGACGACGCCTTCCACGATGTCGCTGGCCAGGTATACTTTGCCCGCCATGCCCTCGGCGCTGTAGACACCTCCGTTCGCATCGATCCGGATGCGGACGTTCAGCCAGCTGTCGCCGTCGATCACGTCGTTGCCGCCGCGACCTTCGATGACGTCGGTGCCGCCGCCGCCGAGCAGGATGTTGCCGTCGTCGAAAGCGATCTGAGCCTCACGGTCGCCGGCCGTCGGTGCGCTGACCCAGCTGCCGAGCAACTCGCGCATGCCGTCGATGCGATCGACACCGGCCTGCGTGAGCTCCTGCTTGACCATGGTGGCTTCGGCCCCGGCCAGAGCCGGCGTACCTTCGACCTCGCCGCCCTCGGTCGGCACCGAGCCGCGATCGTCGCCTTTCAGGACGTCGTTGTGGTTCCAACCCGACAGGCCTTCGACCTGGTCGTAGCGGTTGCGCAGGATGTCCTGCTGGTCGGTGGTGAAGATCGGACGCTTGAGGTCCGCGTCGGCCGATTCCGTGGTGCCTTTATGGATGGCCCAGTCGAAGCCCCACATGCCCTCGTTGCGCATGACGCTGTCGCCCTGGACCATGATGTCGTCGCCGGACTCGGCGTCGAAATCATGCTCGTTCTGGCCGGCGAACATCACGTCGTGGCCGATGATCGTGGAGTTGAAGAACAGCTCCGAGTTGTCGCCGGCCGTGGTGTCGAAGCCGTTGCCCGCCTCGAGCCAATCGTCGCCTTCGTTGCCGAGCAGGAAGTCGCCACCCTCGCCGCCGAGGATGAAGTCGTTGCCCGTGCCGCCGAACGCCTCCTTGCCGTCGGGACCGGTGATGATGAAGTCGTTCCCCTGGTTGCCGAAGACCAGGGCAAGGCCGCTGCCGCCATGGATGACGTCGTTGCCCTCCTCGCCGTGCAGCATGTCGACTTCACCGATATCCGTACCGGAATTGGTGATGATGTCATCGCCTGCGCCGCCATGGATCTTGTCGACGCCGTAGCCGGCCTCGATCCGGTCATTGCCGTCCCTGCCCCAGACCGAGTCGTCGCCGCCGCCGGCAACGATATGGTCCGCGCCGTCGGTGCCCTGGATCAGGACGTGGTCGTTGGTATTGACGCGAATGTACTCAGCGATCCCGTCGTTGTTGGTGTCGATGCGCTCCACGAGCTTGGAGATCGCCTGGAGGTAGGGATCGTCATGGACCGGATCGGCATGGCCGAAGAGGACCTGCATGTTGTGGTCGACGTAGAGAACGTGGTCCGGGACCGAGAAGATGTCGCCGGGCACCGCGTAGCCGGTCTCGCCCAGATCGGTGTTGTTCAAGACCATCTTGGCGAAGGAGTTGTTCTCTAGCTCGTTGAGCAGGTTCAGGCCCTGAACGCGCGAGAGATAGTAGAACCGGTCGCCGTTCTGCAGGTTTTCGAGCTGCAGCTCGAAGACGAAGGAGAAAGTGGATCCCAGCATGCCGCCGAACGCCATCTTCTTCTCGGCCAGGCCGCCGACCCAGAGATCAACATCCTCGAGGCCGCCGAGCTTGCCGCCGGCATAGGCGCCGGTGGCGTTCAGGAAGTCGAGGCGGTCGGTATAGGTCACGCCGTTGAT
>Ga0182742_1005917_pt1 | contig 10047 bp, 10 predicted proteins | sample eDN5th37CBELigMG_FD_128880 | JGI IMG/M metagenome (GOLD analysis project Ga0182742, IMG submission 128880) | Enriched Miracle-Growth compost microbial communities from Emeryville, California, USA - eDNA 5th pass 37_C BE-Lig MG (version 2)... ... | reverse complement strand
GCTCAACCAACCCGAACCCGGCTCCAGAGCCGGAGCAACAGGGCGAACACAGCTATCCCGCCGCGCTGAAAAGCTCGGTGTAGACCGTCATCGCTCCCTCTGCCCGACTAAATCAACAAAATCTGCCATTTTGAGACCTTCCGAGCATGAGGTCCGTCTTGGGCTATATCCATCAATGGCTTACGGCGATCATTTCGAGGGAGGTCGCTTATGGAACTCTTCCTAGGTAGCAACATTATTGCACTATCACCAAGCGGAATTGAGGAATAGAAAGGGTTTCAGCCGCTGGGCCCCCTCCCAGCAGGCTTTGGCTTGCCGCCACCCAGCCCGAGCGCCCCAGCACTCTTGACTGAGTGCACAGAGAAGATGGGCGCGTTTCATGAGCACCACCGAGAACAGGCCCCCGGTCATCCTCGTCGTTGAAGACGAAACGCTGCTGCGGATGCTTGCCGGGGACATCCTGACCGAAGATGCCGGATGCAGGGTCATCGAAGCCGTCAACGCGGACGAGGCCTTAATCCTGCTCGAAAGCCGTCATGACGTGCGCCTGGTCTTCACGGACGTCAACATGCCGGGAACGCTGAATGGCTTCGCACTGGCGCGCATCGTGGACAGGCGGTTCCCAGGGATCAAGGTCATTGTCACATCGGGACTTGCCCGGACCGGTGTGGGGGACCTGCCGAAGGGGAAGCGGTTCCTGCCCAAGCCGTATGCGCCTTCCGCCCTGATCACCATGGTGCAGGAGATGCTGGGCGAACCGGCGAAGCCTGACATGGCGCCGCTCGAACCTGTCACGGTCGAGCAAGGTTCTCTGACGCTTCCGACGGCCATAACGATCTCTCAGATGCACAGCGGCATTGGTGTTGCGGGCGGCCTCGCACAGCCCCTTCCCGAGCCGGAAGAATAATCCCTTGTCGGTGCGAATTTCCGAACAGAAAAGCGAAAGTCAGGATGTCCAGGTTCTATTTCGACGTGCGGGAGGGGACGAGTTTCACCCCCGATGAGGAGGGCCTGGATTTCGCGAGCCTCGACGTTGCCGAGCGCATGGCGGCCGAGGCTGCGGCTGAGATCGGTCGGGACCGGCTGCCGAAGGGTGACACCCGTGACATCACGGTCGAGGTGAGGAACGACCACGGCCAGCGGGTTCTGACGGTGGTGGTCACGATGCATATTGACCGGGTTGCCCCGGAGCCACTGCCCCCGCGCACGTGAGATGAAAGTCCGCGAATTGCGTGTAATTCCCTTTGTGGAATACCATCTGACGGCGGGCTGAGGTTCACCTGGGCCCTGCTCGCCTTCCTGCGACAATTTCTCTAAGCTGCTGGGCAGCCACAGTCATGCGCCAAGACGCGAGCGGGACCAGCATCCTCAGGAGGAACCCCATCTTGAACTCTCTCCTGATCCGCAAACTGGAGCAGTATGATCGTCTCCCCGACGAGGAGAGGCAGGTGCTTGAAAGGATGGTCGCGAGGACGGCCGTCGTGAGCAAGGGTGAAGACATGGTGCGCGAGGGCGACCGCCCGACCGAAAGCACCATTCTCCTCACGGGCTTCGCCGCGCGCTACAACCTCCTGCGGGATGGCAAGCGCCAGATCACGGCCATTCATGTGCCCGGCGACTTCGTCGACCTGCACAGCTTCCTGACAAAGAAGATGGATCATGCCGTTGTGGCGATCACGCCCTGCACCACCGGCATGGTGCCCCACGAGACCATCCGTGGGATCTCCGAGACCCACCCGCACCTGGCGCGTCTCCTTGGCGTGAGCATTGCCGTTGATGCCGCCGCCCACCGCCAATGGATCGTGGCCATGGGGCGCCAGTCGGCCCTGGAGCATACCGCTCACCTGCTCTGCGAGCTGTTCGTGCGCCTTCAATCCGTCGGGTTGACCACGGACCACAGCTTCAAGGTCCCTCTGACCCAGGCTGAGCTGGGCGATGCGCTTGGCCTCTCGACCGTTCACGTCAACCGGGTGCTCCAGGATCTCCGCAGGGACGGCCTGATCACCTGGCGGGGGGAAACGGTGGTGATCGAGGACTGGCCGGGGCTGCAACAGCTTGCCGACTTCGACCCGACTTTCCTGAGCCTGGAGGTCGAGCCGCGATAACGGGGCTGCGCATTGTGCAACCTCACCGATGAACAGCGAACAAGCGGCCTCCGGTCGAGTTTGTATGCACCGACTGGGAGGAAACCGTGCCTCGCTTCTATTTCGACATCCGTGAGGGAACACGCTTCGTTCCCGATGAAGAAGGCCTGGAGTTCGACAGCCTGGACGCTGCCGAACGTGAGGCAGCCCGCGCTGCGGCGGAGATCGGCCGGGACCGGCTGCCGAAGGGTGACGCCCGGGACATCACGGTGGAGCTCAAGAACGAGCACCGCCAGCGGGTGCTGACCGTGACGATCACGATGGAGATCCATCGGGTCGATCCGGAACCGGAGCCCCCGCGCACGTGAGACAATGTCCGCGAATTGCGCGTAACGGAACCGTGGCAGATGCGAACTTCGTTGGAACAGCTAGAGTCAGCTCCGGGTCATCTAGGGAAATTGCTGCCCTCTTGGGAATGTCTGCTGCTCCGCGCCTTTGCGGTCATTCGGTCTACTTCCGCCTGGTGCCATTACGAGACGTTCCCGTTCTCACCTTTACGCGATGGATGAATTGCCTAGGGTAATGCGGATTGCGAAACTTTAGTTGAGCCGCATACAACCACTAGGGAGGCATAAGCAGTCTCGACGGATCCTCGCATAGGGCTTCTACACAAGGTGACAAGCGACCTGATGAGTCCCATCGTATTGGCGGAGAGTAGGCACTGACTGGCGACATATGTCTTTTGCCAAAGGACACCGAGTGTTGAAACGGCAACCAGACGGAGGCGAAATAGGGTTAGGCACTTCGCCTACAAGGATCTGCCTGGTCTTTCGTTGCGGATGTAATTTCGGAACCGCAGAAATCAGCGCTTTAGTGTAAGGATGAGCAGGCCGACGGCTGATTTCTGCCCGTGGCCCAACCTCAACTAGCTGGCCAAGGTAGAGCACAGCGACGCGATCAGAAATGTGATCTACGATACCCAGATCATGACTGATAAACAAGTAGGCTACGCCTAACTCATCCTGCAGCCGCCGCATCAGGTTGATAACCTGCGCCTTTACAGACACGTCAAGCGCCGAGACGGCCTCATCACAGACGATCAAATCGGCACCTGGAGCTAGGGCGCGGGCGATACTAATCCGCTGCCGCTGCCCTCCCGAGAACTCATGCGGATATCGATCTGCAGAATCCTTAGGCATGCCCACTCGATCTAACAGGTCAGCCAACCGCTCGCGGAGAGCTCCCTCGTTCAGATCAGGGTGGGCATTGCGCAGCGGCTCAGCGATGATGTCTCCGACGCGCATGCGTGGATTGAGACTACCGAACGGATCCTGAAACACCATCTGAAAGCGCGACCTTAGCGAGCGCAGCTCCCGTTGGCTGAGGCTTTCGACATTACGTCCATCGAACGTGATGGTTCCTGCTGTCGGCTCGATCAGTCGCATCACCAGCCGACCAATTGTGGACTTGCCAGAACCGCTTTCTCCGACAAGTGAAAATGTCTCTCCACTAGTGATGTCAAAATCTACACCATCGACTGCACGCACGTACCTCTTGCGGCTGCCAAGAATGCCATTCGAAACAGGAAAATACTTCTTAAGCCCTTTTACTTGCAATAGAGGAGCAGTGCCCTGACTCATCACGCATACTCCGTTGGGTAGTGGCATGCGGCGTTATGGCTATTTGTCATACTCCTAAGTTCGGGCCTGATAGCATGGCAGTTATCCCGCGCGCGGTCACAGCGGGACGCGAATGCGCAGCCTATAATCTCTCGGGTCAGCGACGGCACCATTCCAGGGATCTCCTTCAGCAAAGGCCGCTCTTCCAGCTCTGCACCGTCGCTATCCGAAATCTCCGGAACTGCGGCCAGAAGACCCTGCGTGTAGGGATGCCTTGGTCGATCGATGACGTCACGAACATTTCCACTCTCAACAATGCTCCCAGCGTACATTACTGCAACCCGGTCGGCCGTTTCGGCAACGACGCCTAAGTCGTGTGTAATCAGTAGCACGGCGCTGCCGAGACGGGTTTGGAGTGAACGAATTAGGTCAAGTATCTGGGCCTGGGTGGTCACATCGAGCGCGGTCGTAGGCTCGTCTGCAATCAGCACTGACGGCTCGCAGGCCAGCGCAATTGCAATGACCACACGCTGCCTCATTCCACCTGACAATTGATGAGGATACTCCTGAGCTCGCCTCTCTGGCGCTGGGATCCCCACGAGTTCAAGCATCTTCACTGCTTCACGCCACGCCTCCGCTTTCGAAGCGCCACGATGGAGCCGGAACATTTCTGCCACCTGCCACCCGACCGTGAAGACCGGATTAAGTGACGACATCGGTTCCTGAAATATCATGCCGATGGAGCGTCCGCGCACCTTCTCCATTTCATTCTCGGAAAGGCCAAGTAACTCCCGGCCATCCAACGTGATTGAGCCGTTTGATGTGCCTATCCTGGAGTCGATCAAGCCCATGATTGACAGGGATGTCACTGACTTCCCCGACCCAGACTCTCCGACCAGCGCCAACGTCTCTCCATCACGAATAGAAAATGAGACGCCCTCGACGGCGCGCACCGTACCGCGTGGGGTCTTGAAGTGCGTACGAAGATTCTCCACCCGCAGTATAGTCATCACTTTCTCCCCTTAGAGAACCGTGGATCTAAGAGGTCGCGCACGCTGTCGCCAACCAGATTAATCGCTAGTACGGTGACGGTAAGAAATATTGCAGGGACGGCAATCAGGTGCGGCTTGATCTGCCATAAGGTACGTGCATCGGCAATCATATTGCCCCAGCTAGGGATCATCGGCGGTGTGCCTGCGCCAATAAACGATAGTGCCGCCTCCGTCATGATCGCCGCCGCGCAGATATAGGTCGCCTGGACACTCAGAGGGATCAGGACATTGGGCAATACGTGATTATAGACAATCCTTAGGGGGGAGGATCCAGCTGCGATTGCGGCTTCGAAGAAAGGAAGTTCCCTGATTGTAAGTACGACACCGCGGATCAGTCGTATCACCTGCGGAAGCTGCGAAAGAGAGATTGCCACTACGACCGCAACGATGGAGCCTCGTGTGACACTCATCAGCGCGATTGCGAGAAGTATGGCGGGAATGGCCATAAGCCCATCAGTAATACGCATAATGATTGGGTCGAGCCAACGCACATAGCCTGATAGTATACCAATCGCCGTACCAAAAATCGCTGTAAGTAAGGCGACCGAGACACCGACGGAAAGCGAGATTCGCGCCCCGTAAATTGCGCGGCTGTATACGTCTCGGCCCAGCATGTCAGTCCCAAGCCAGGCCGTATCTGACGGCGGAGCAAGACGCAACGAGGGGGCAAGTGCGGCCGGATCCACTGTCCCTAGCCACGGGGCAAAAATTGCAGCGAAGACCAAGAGGCCGAAAAGAAAGCCTCCTACTATCAACCCAGGGTAATGCGTGAGAATACGTGTCAAGCGAGAGCGCCCTAGCGTGGAGGGCGGAGAATCGCTGGCTTCGGAAATCCTGAGCATCCGTTGATCACCTAGTATCGGACGCGTGGATCAAGGATCACATATAGGACATCGATCAGAAAATTCAGAGCGATATACATAGCGCTGAACATCAGCACTATACCTTGGATCACAGGTACGTCCCGACGCGCTACGGCGTCAATTGTCAGTCGGCCAACTCCGGGAATAGCAAACACGCTCTCCGTGACCACAGCGCCACTAATCAGCATGCCGATACCGAGGCCGATCACGGTTACGACCGGGAGCGAGGTATTCTTCAGCGCATGGACGTACAGGATAGAGCGGCGTCCGACGCCCTTCGCGCGCGCAGTGCGGATATAGTCCTGCGAGAGCGCTTCCAGCATCGTCGTCCGGCTGATCCGCGCAACCATCGCAATATAGACTGAGCTCAGAGACAGCGCAGGCAATAAGAGATGCGAAAGATGCTTGCCGATACCAGCGGAAAGCGGCGCGTAACCTTGAACCGGGAGAAGACCAAGGGAGGTCGAAAAGATATAAACTAGTCCGTATCCGAGGACGAAGACCGGTATCGAGAACGAAAGCGTCGTGAAAGCGGTAACAATTCTGTCGGCCAAGCTATTGTGATTTGTTGCCGCTAGGACACCAATTGGAATCGCAACTGTCACTGAGAATACCAGCGTCAGCAGCATGAGCGAGAGAGTTGCAGGTAATCTCTGAGCGATGAGTTCGGTGACCGGGACCTTGGAAAAAATCGAGGTGCCGAAGTCACCTGTCAACACTCGCGCAAGCCAATCAATGAACTGCGACAGCAGGGTTTTGTTGAGCCCGAGCGCCTCCCTGATTCGCTCTACCTGCTCTGGCGATGCCATGTCTCCAGCTAAGATGACGGCTGGATCGCCGGGCGCAAAGTGGAGGATGCAGAAGACGAACAAGGCGACGAAGAACATGACCGGCACAACACCAAGTGTCCGGGTGGCGAGTTGGTGCATCATCCCGCGGCTTGCTCCAGGTCACGGAGAAAGGATTTTAGCTCCTGCGACCACAACTGCCAGTCGACGCCCGACGCAAGATGGCCGTGGATGCTGTCGAGTTCGACAAATTGCGCGTCCACACCTGCATTCTCTAGCAGCCCCATGACCCGGGGTGCGATCGAGGCTGGATATGCGGCGTCAGTGGTGGAGAGTACATAAAGTACCCTTGCCCGGACACGGTTTAAAGCGTCTGTGAGATCCCAGTCCTCACGTGCATTACGGAGCGCAATTAGGGAATTGGCGTCAAAAACCTTTGCCCAGCTTTCGGACTGCGCCAGGATCTTTGCCTCGCGATCAGCCTCCGGTAGTTCGGCAGCGGCTCGATATCGACGAAGTGTCGCTGCGCGATACTCAATTAGGCGCGGCACCAAGTTCTCTTGTGGGTAGTAGTGCCCGCCATTCCACTTCGGATCGACAGCGAAGCGCGAGACGAGTGCTTCGACCGGTGTGTCCGGATCTGGGTTCCAAGGGGCAGTGACCGCGGCAGCAATACCGCCCATGCGTTCAGGATAGTCGACCGCCCATTGGAATGCCTGAAAGCCGCCATAGGAGGGGCCGACGATCGCAAGAAGTCGTCCGATTCCCATTGCGTCAAGCAAATGGCGCTGCGACTCGACGATGTCTCTTATCGTGAAGCGCGGAAAGTCCGGTCCAAAGGGGCGGCCGGTTACAGGATTGATCGATGCTGGCCCTGAACTTCCGTAGCAGCTCCCGAGCATATTCGGGGCAACAACGAAATACCGGTTGGTATCGATCGCTTTGTCAGGACCAAGCAACGCGCTCCACGATCCCTCGGCAGCGTCACCACCCTGAGTCGGTTCAGCGAAGCGGTGGCTGCTAGTATAGCCGTGGGTCAGGAGGACCGCATTGCTGCGGTCCTCGTTTAAGCTCCCGTAAGTCGCATAGGCGACCACCGCGTTTTGGATGGCCCCGCCCCCCTCAAGTTCTAAATGGGGAATGATGAGATGGTCTTCGCCGTTCATCCAATCGTGCATGCCTGTATACCCCACGATTGATGGTTAGGAGACCGTCGCGTCGTAGAATTGCGGAAATCCGCTACGCTTGACATCATACTTGGAGCGATAGGCCGTTGGCAGATAGTACTGACCAAGTGGCACAAACGGAACTTCCGTTAACGCAACTACTTGAATATCGCGGGCTATGCGCTGACGTTCCTCTAGACTTCCAGCAACGAGCCAGGACTGACAAAGTGCTTCCAGTTCCTGACTCTCAAACCAGCCAAACCAGCCCTGCTCACCGTTTCCACGTATGATCACGGAAACTGCAGGGGAGATGAAGTTGTCACCACCAGCGCCGGTTATGAAGCAGCTCCACCCTCCTTCACTCGGCAGGGCCTTGCTTGCTCGGCGTTGGGCCACACTTGCCCAGTCCATGGCTTGGAAGTCCACGTTGAAGCCCATCTTCCGGAACAGGTCTGCAGCGACCAGACTGAGTGCATTTTCGGCAATGGCATCTGTCGCCGCGAGCATCACAAGGGGCTCGTTCTTGTAACCGGCTGCTATGAGTTCCTGCTTAATTTTGTCGAAGTCTTTGCGCGCCGCGATCTTCTCTAGGCCGACGTCGCTGGCCATGCTCGTGCCGATTGGAAAGCATCCGAGAGGCGCCTTCCACAGTTCCGAATTGTCGCCTACCACGGCCTTCATAAAATCGGCCTGGTCAATGGCGGACAGCACAAGCTGACGAACCTTGGGATTGTTGAAAGGTGGCACAAGTGAGTTAAAACGCAGGATTCCCATCATTCCGGTCGTTTCCTTGACGGTCACCGTAATGGAGGGATCTGCTTTCAAGATCGGGAGAAGGTCCGGCAATGGGCGTTGCCACCAATCGATTTCACCAGACATCAATGCTGAGAAGGCGGTAGCGCCGTCTGGAATGATCTTCCACTCAATACGGTCGATATGGGCTACCTTTGGACCAGATGTCTCCAGCGGCTGACCATCGGCACGTGGCTTGTAACCTTCGAAGCGTTCGTACACCAACTGTGCACCCGGGACGTATTCTTCCTTCACGAACCGGTAGGGACCAGAGCCTATCAACTCTGAGACTGGTGTAGTTGCGTTGGTCAGTGCCAATCTCTCGGGCATAATCGCAGGCATAAGCGCGGAGGCTTTACCGAGAAAATCAGCAACAAGCGTGAATCTCTCTTTCAAGTCGAGACGCACGGTCCGATCGTCCACAGCAACAATCTGATCAAGCACTCCCCAGAGTTTTTTGCCGCTGTTGTCCCTTGCTGCCCAGCGGTTCAAGCTGGCGACGACATCCTTCGCACGAACCGGCGAGCCATCATGAAAAGTAAGGCCCTCACGCAGAGTGATCGCCCAGGTCTTGAAGTCCTCTGAGGCACTCCAGCTCTCGGCCATCTGCGGCTGGGGCACGTTTTTGTCATCGACTGAAATCAGCGTGTCAAAGATGAGATAAGCGTGGTCACGGGTTGGAGTCGACGTTGTAAGGATAGGATCGAGCACAGATGGATCGGCGCCGGGCACATAGCGCAACACAGTCTTGCCATCAGCAGCACGAGCAATCTGCGTTCCAAATGCACTAAGTGCTGCGGCGCCCAGTGCAGCCGACAGGAATTCGCGACGTCTCATTGATACCCCCCTTTGTTTTTTGAAAGCCACCCATTCAGTGAGGCTTTCAGTAACAGTTTGCCCAACACTCGACTTCGTACTTGGCTGCGTATGGACCAGCACATTCCCGTTAGGAGGCCTCAGATGAGTTCCAAGCGCAGAGTCAGCGTTCGTAAACGCCCTCTAACGCTACGCACATTCTCTGAGCCTTCCTTCTAACGGAAAGGGCTGCCAACAGTAGTGTTATTGCTATGCAATAAGCGTTATCGCATTTAGCAGAACGTAGATTTGGGTTGCTGTCAACTAGGACATTAGAGGCGAAGGTCTTCGGACTCGGTCAGTACAGCAGGGTTGGGTAACACGTGGTCACCTCGACGACTGCTTGGCGAGATTGGCACGGCGCACCGTGCGATCCTGATCGGATAAGGCGGGACGAGTTTCAGTGGGGCCAGCTATACAATTGTGGTCAATATTGGTGACAAGCTCTCGGACTTGGCTGGCGGGCCTTTCAAAAGGGGCTTCCTGATGCAGAATCCTTTCCACCAAATCCCATAGCCCTGACAGCTGTTCATGAGACAGACCCTAGGGATCGATTGGTTTCGTGACCTGTATAGAGTACGAATTCGAGGCTTTACGAGCTGCCCTTCGCGCCAAGGTCGACTCAGGGTCAAAGAGTAACGAACAGCGAATGAAATGAAGGTCAGCTCACCGCCTCATGAGCTGACCAAAGTGCTTCTTCCGAGTAGTGCCAGGAAGGGACCTTCCCGTTACCGCACTCGCGCCACACAGCGCGCGACGACCCAAGGGCAAGCGTATACGGCCCTTGGATCTGTCGTTTGAGGTCAGCCTCGACAGACGCGCGGGCTT
>Ga0182742_1005916_pt1 | contig 10050 bp, 7 predicted proteins | sample eDN5th37CBELigMG_FD_128880 | JGI IMG/M metagenome (GOLD analysis project Ga0182742, IMG submission 128880) | Enriched Miracle-Growth compost microbial communities from Emeryville, California, USA - eDNA 5th pass 37_C BE-Lig MG (version 2)... ... | reverse complement strand
GAATCGATCGCAACGCCCGCCTTGCCAACATCCCCAACCACCCTAGGGTGATCCGAATCGTAGCCACGATGTGTTGCTAAATCAAAGGCAACAGAAAGACCCTTTTGTCCCATTGCGAGATTTCGTCGATAAAAAGCATTGCTTTCCTCAGCAGTAGAGAAGCCCGCATATTGTCTAACCGTCCAAGGCCTGTTCACATACATCGTTGGATAAGGACCACGTGTATATGGGGGCAAGCCCGGCTTGTCGTCTAAATGAGGGAGTCCTTCGATGTCCTCCTTCGTATAAAGGGGCTTTAGCTTTATTCCTTCATTTGTTTCAAAGAGAAGATCATCTATATTTTGACCAATTTCTGCCTCCACTTTGTCCTTCCATTGCAGAGTAGACAAAGATGATTCATCTACAAAAAGAGGGACCTTGCTAAAATCAGGCTTCTTCGTCACCGCGAGCCACCTCCATTTCTCTCAATAAGTTAGAAAGGATCTCATAATTATTACTATTAAGATAATAAAATTCCAGAATACCTGCTTTTAAATATCCCTTTGTCAATTCTTCATCAAGCTTGCCAGCGAGGGTAAGCTTGACGTTTGGAAACTCCGTTTTTATTTGCTCGACAAGGGTTATTCCATTCTCTGCATATTGGCGATTGTCCCCACAAAGGCAGAAATGATTTAAACCAGACTTCCGAATAAATTGAAAAACAGCATCACTATCGTGTAGCTCACCACTTCGGTTTGTTTCAATTCCACCTGCTGCTAGGAATCCATTAATGAAATCAGCACGTACTTTATGATTTTTTAATTCTCCCAGGCAAATTAACCCTACTGTTGGGCCGCTTCCTGTTTCACTTGCAATTTCCAAAGCTTTTCCCCGGAGAATTTCGTAAGGTTCTGCAAGTCTCTTCATCTCAAGCATTTCAAATGATGTAGAAGATGGTTCTATGTGGCAAGCATTCTTGAGATGTACCTGTTCGGATAGATTTGCATATACATTTGTCCCAATAATGCTTTGTTTCCGTGTATAAACATCCTGATCCCTTTGAGCTCTTACTTCTGAGATCCTTTTTTGAAGGTCATTCGATTTTAATGCTTCAACAATATCTCCTTCTTTCTCGATATCGAGGAAGAATTGCCAAGCCTTTTCGGCTAATTCTCTTGTAAGTGTCTCAACATAATAGGATCCCCCGGCTGGATCAGCAACCCTTTCGAGATGAGCTTCAGCCTTGAGGATAAGCTGTGTGTTGCGAGCAATTCGCTCTGAAAAAGCTGAGCTTATACCAGCCGCTTCATCAAGAGCACTGACACTAAAGTACTGAACTCCCCCAAGAACAGCTGAAAACGCTTCATTTCCAGCGCGTAGCAAATTAACATACGGATCAAAAATAGTTTTCGTCAAATGAGAGGTTTCCGCTGAAATCACCATTTTTCGTGACTCTTCATCAGCCCCATATACCTCCATAGCCTTATCCCATAGAATCCGGGCTGCCCTAAGCTTTGCTGTTTCGATAAAGAAATTTGAACCGATAGCAAAATGGAAGAGGATTTTATCCAAAGCTTTTTTCAAATCCCAACCGTTATCAAGTAGCTTTTGAACATAATAAACACCTGTCGAAAGGGCAATACCCAATTCCTGAACGGCATTGGCACCGCTATTTTGGTAAGGAGTTGTGTCAACTAGTACTGTTTTAACCTCTGGCAATTTGAAATCAGCATTTTTAATTGTTTCGGTCCATTTATTAAAGGTTTCTTCCTCTCCCTGATTAAATCCACCTTTTGTTGCCGCTACTGCAATAGGGTCAGAAGCGATGAAACCAGTCCATTTACCTGTTTCATTTTGAATCTCCATCACTGTCTCCATAAAGGGAATAAAGAATTCCTTTGGATGAATACTCAATGGCCCTAAACTTGAGAATTCCTTTAGCAAATCTTTTAAGCTATTCTTATCGAATAAAGCGTCGTCTGTTACTTCAAATGCTAAAGCATCTTGTCCTCCTGAAAAAGCGACTCGAGATTTTTCCATTAACTGTTTGACATTGTTAAACGGGATTTTATTGGCAATATACCAACTTTTTAATTTGTACCCTGATGCATCAATTCCGCGACTATAATCGGATTCACCTGGATATTGAGACAAACTTTTTGAACTAGTGTCATCCTTTGTATAGAGCGGTTTAACCTGAATATTCTCGTATGTAGATTTGGAAAGGCTTTCAATCTTTTTTCCTTTCAAAGACTCTTCCACTTTATCAACCCAGTCATTCATCGAACTAATGGGGAAAGATAGATCTTTCATATTCTCAAGTTTCATAAGAGCTACTGCCTGTTAAAGAGCAGTATTTCCTCCTCTCTATTGTAGGAATAACAAATAAAAAAATTCTAACTATTCTCTATTATTTTAGTACACATAGGCTGAGCTGGCAATAAGCTCAATTTCAACATCACATAAACGACTTTATTTTTAAACGGGCAGAGGAGAGAGTGCAAATGATTGGTTAAAAAAAGCACTGCGTACATAAACGAGATAAGTGAGGGTTCCCTCTCTTACGTCTTCCATGTATGCAATGCTTTTTATGCTGTTCTTAATAGATTGGGGTTTTATCTTTTGATGTGCCTTCTAAAATTTCCTTTACTCGTTGTAGGAAGCGTCCACACACTAGCCCATCTAGGATCCGATGGTCAAGTGACATACAGAGATTTACCATGTCACGGACAGCAATCATGCCATTATTAACAACAACTGGTCGTTTTACAATCGACTCAACTTGCAGAATTGCCGCCTGAGGATAATTGATGATCCCCATTGACTGAACGGAACCAAATGATCCCGTGTTATTGACCGTAAACGTCCCCCCCTGCATATCCTCTGCGCGAAGTTTGCCAGTTCGGACCTTTGCAGCGAGTTCTGAAACTTCGCGTGCAATCCCTTTTATTGTTTTCTCATCTGCATTTTTAATAACCGGTACAAACAGAGCGTCCTCGGTTGCAACAGCAATTGAGATATTAATGTCTTTCTTCTGAATGATTTTATCTCCAGCCCACATCGAGTTGATTTCTGGGAACTCTTTTAATGCTTGGGCTGCTGCCTTTACAAAGAAAGCAAAGAAGGTAAGGTTAAAGCCTTCTTTTTGTTTAAAGGAATCCTTCAAACTATTACGATATTCTACTAGGCTAGTGACATCCACTTCCACCATTGTCCATGCATGGGGAACCTCTTGTTTACTCCTCATCATGTTCGTCGCGATGGCCTTCCTGACACCTACAACTGGTATTTCGATATCTCCTAAGTTATTCGGCGTTTCAGTTCGAGTTGGGAGTGGAGTAGGTTCAGATTTTTCCTCTTCACGCATAGGTTTTTCCAGCTCTTTTTTAGGTTCAACTGCTGATGAGCTCGGAATACTACCCGATTCTATGATTTTCATTAAATCTTTCCGCGTAATCCTTCCTCCAGCACCACTTCCCTGGACAAGCGAAAGGTCGATTCCATGCTCCTGGGAAATCTTTAGCACAGCTGGTGAATACCTCCCACTTTCTGAATCTTTCCTTTTCACAAGCTTCTCGCTTCCATTTGTAGGAGGGCCTTCTGTTTGCGTTTCTCCTTGTTTTCCACCATTTCCTTGATCGTTTGCTTTCGATCCATCAGTACTTCCCTCGACCTCAATCACTAAAATGACCTCACCAACAGACAGCGTATCTCCTTCATTTGCAATTAATTCTTTAATCGTTCCCGCAAAGGAGGAAGGAATCTCCGCATTTACCTTATCTGTCATTACCTCTGCTAATGGGTCATATTTATTAACTTTGTCTCCAGGAGCAACTAGCCACTTGCTAATGGTTCCTTCTGTCACACTTTCTCCAAGCTGAGGCATCGTGATTTGTTCTACTGCCAATTGATTGTCCTCCTCTCGATCAAAATTCCGCGAGTTCTCTCATCGCTTTTTCAACTTTATCAGGATTGACCATAAAGAATTTCTCCATGGTCGGAGCATATGGCATTGCCGGAACATCCGGACCTGCAAGCCTCTTAATTGGAGCATCTAACTCAAACAAGCAGTTTTCTGCAATAATAGCAGAAACCTCACTCATAATGCTCCCCTCTAGATTATCTTCGGTTAAAAGTAGTACCTTCCCTGTCTTAGAAGCTGCTTCGATAATCGCTTCTTTATCTAATGGATATACTGTACGAAGATCCAGGATATGGGCAGAAATCCCATCCTTTGCCAATCTTTCAGCGGCTTGCAAAGCAAAATGGACACATAGGCCATAAGTGATGACGGTGATATCCTCCCCTTTTCGTTTTACATCAGCCTTTCCAATTGGAAGAACATAATCATCACTTGGAACTTCCCCTTTGATTAAGCGATAAGCACGCTTATGTTCAAAAAACAATACAGGATCATCATCACGAATGGCTGCCTTTAACAAACCCTTTACATCATAAGGGGTCGAGGGCATAACAATTTTCAATCCTGGCTGATTGGCAAATACAGCCTCTACTGACTGCGAATGGTACAAGGCACCGTGTATTCCACCACCATAAGGCGCCCGAATTACGATTGGACAGTTCCAATCATTGTTTGAACGATAACGAATCTTAGCCGCTTCAGAAATAATTTGGTTAACCGCTGGCATGATGAAATCAGCAAATTGCATTTCCGCAATCGGTCTCATTCCGTACATCGCTGCTCCGATCCCGACACCTGCTATTGCAGATTCTGCCAATGGGGTGTCGATGACACGCTCTTCCCCAAACTTTTCATATAGTCCTTGGGTCGCTTTAAAAACGCCGCCCTTTTTCCCGACGTCTTCTCCGAGGACAAAGACTTTTGAATCTCTTTCCATCTCTTCTTGAATTGCTTGTGTAACCGCTTCAATATAAGAAATTACCGCCATCTTCGTTCCCCCTTACTCTTCAGCGTAAACATATTTTAATGCTAGTTCCGCATCCGCATACGGCGCATTCTCTGCGTAATCTGTGGCCTCATTAACCAGACCCATCACTTTATCATTGATTGCTTTTTCCTTATCCTCATCGAGAACCCCCGTCTCTTTCAAATAGGCTGCAAAGGTAATGATAGGGTCCTTCGTTTTAGCCTGGGCTACCTCATCTGGTGCGCGATAACTACGGTCATCATCGTCAGACGAATGAGGTGTTAAACGATAAGAAATGGTTTCTATTAATGTAGGACCTTCTCCTCTTCGCCCACGTTCAGCGGCTTCTTTCACCACTTTGTAAACTTCTAGAGGGTCATTCCCATCAACGGTAAAGCCTGGCATTCCATAACCAATGGCTCGATCTGAGACTTTTTCGCATGCTAGTTGCTTTTCAATTGGGACGGATATAGCGTACTTGTTATTTTCACACATAAAAATAACAGGCAATTTATGAACCCCTGCAAAATTTGCCCCTTCATGAAAATCTCCCTGATTGGAAGAGCCTTCCCCAAAGCTTGTATACGCTACGAGATTTTTCCCCTCCATTTTCCCAGCCAATGCAACACCTACTGCATGTGGGACCTGTGTGGTAACTGGAGAAGACCCGGTAACGATACGATTTTTCTTCTGACCAAAATGCCCAGGCATTTGACGTCCAGCTGAATTAGGGTCTTCTGCCTTTGCAAATCCTGATAACATAATCTCTGTAGGTGTCATCCCAAATGTTAAGACAACCCCAAGATCACGATAATAAGGAAGAACATAATCTTGTTCACGATCAAGGGCAAAAGCAGCACCTATCTGTGCGGCCTCTTGACCTTGACAAGAAATGACAAAAGGGATTTTTCCTGCACGGTTTAAAAGCCACATCCGTTCATCAATCCGCCGGGCAAGGAGCATTGTTTCATACATTTCCAATACCTGGTCATCACTTAAACCAAGCTCTTTATGACGGTTTTCAACCATTTTTTTACCTCCTTAACATTAATCCGTTCATTTTATTTACCATCTTACCAAACAAAATGGAACCAAGCTTCTTACACAAATGCTTAGAGTTTTCCTTTATGAATGAAGTGCCTTCCCATCTACTGCTAAGGCAGCCTCGCCAATTGCTTCAGATAGCGTAGGATGCGGGTGAATGGTTTTTGCTATTTCCCAAGGAGTGGCATCTAAGACTTTTGCGAGTCCAGCTTCAGAAATCATATCGGTAACATGTGGGCCAATCATATGTACCCCAAGGAGATCATCTGTTTCCTCATCAGCAACAATTTTAACAAACCCATCCGATTCTCCAAATACTAATGCTTTTCCAATCGCACGAAATGAGAATTTCCCTGTTTTTACACGGTAGCCCTTTTCCTTTGCTTCTTCTTCGGTTAGGCCAACGCTTGAAGCTTCCGGAGAACTATAGATACATTTTGATACTAATGAATAGTCTATTGGGTCTGGAGCATTTCCAGCAATATGTTCTACTGCACATAGACCTTCATGTGAGGCAACATGCGCTAATTGCAAACCTCCGATACAGTCGCCAATAGCATAAATATGAGATTCCTTTGTCTGATAAAATTCATTCGTAACAATTGTACCCTTTTCAACTTGTATTTCCGTATTCTCCAAACCAATTCCCTCAATATTCGCCTGCCGGCCAACAGATACTAATAATTTCTCGGCACGGAATTCCTTTTGCCCGCTAGCCAGCTCAGCACAAATCATGACATCATTCTGCTTTTGCAGTGTTTCTGGCAGTACCTTTGCACCGGTGACAATTTTGATTCCTTTTTTCTTCAATAAACGTTGCATTTCTCGTGATATTTCTTTATCTTCTGTGGGGAGAATACGGTCTGCATACTCAATAACTGTAACCTCTACACCAAAATCACACATCATCGAAGCCCATTCAATCCCGATGACTCCACCGCCAACAATGAGAATCGATTTAGGCACTTGTTCCAGAGCTAGTGCCTCATCTGAGGTAAGGATAAATTCTCCATCTACCTTTAGTCCAGGTAGCGTCCTTGGTCTAGAACCTGTTGCAATGATGACATTTTTAGGTAGGAGCATCTCATTTTCTTGGCCATTGTTCATCTCCACAGATACAGTTCCAGGCATAGGCGAGAAAATTGATGGGCCTAGGATCCTTCCAACTCCTTGATACACATCAATTTTTCCCTGTTTCATCAAATGCTGAACACCTTTATGAAGTTGATCGACAATACGATTCTTTCGCTCCTGAACTTTATCAAACTGAAACTTGACCTCACCCGTAACAATCCCAAATTCTTCGCTATGTTTTGCCGTCCGAAATACTTCAGCGCTTCTCAGTAATGCCTTACTTGGGATACACCCTTGATGAAGACAAGTTCCACCAAGTTTTGCTTTTTCGACGATTGCTGTTTTTAACCCAAGTTGTGAAGCTCTGATTGCTGCAACATAACCACCTGTGCCACCGCCTACTATTACTAAGTCATATTCCTCAGCCATATTGTCCTCCTTCATTCTAACCTGGGTAGTGTTTTCCTTCCTCTTCCCCACGCAAAACCCTTAAAGCACCTTCAGCAAGTGCTTGTAATTCATTTTCCCCAGGGTGAACAACTACATCTGCAATCCAATTGATTCGTTCAGTAATGTCATTCACAAACCTTTTTCCAAATGCAAGGCCACCCGTTAAAACAATTGCATCTACTTTCCCGTGTAAAACTGTACTTGCAGCACCGATTTCCTTTGCAACCTGATAGGCCATTGCTGAAAAAATAAGCTTTGCTTCTTCATTTCCATTTTCAATCATTTTTGCAACCTTGATGGCGTCATTTGTCCCTAAGTATCCAACTAATCCACCCTGACCAACAAGCTTTTTCATCACTTCTTCACGATAGTATTCTCCGGAAAAACATAAAGATATGAGATCTCCAGCAGGCACTGTACCTGCTCTTTCTGGACTAAAAGGTCCATCTCCATGAAGGCCGTTATTGACATCAATGACCCTGCCATTTTTATGAACCCCAACCGTAATTCCACCACCTAAATGAGCAATAATTAACTGGAGTTCTTCATATTTCTTACCTAAATCATTGGCGACTCGACGTGCAACAGCTTTTTGATTAAGCGCATGAAAGATGCTTTTTCGTTTAATTAATGCGAAACCTGAGATTCTTGCAATCTCATCCAACTCATCTACGACGACTGGATCAACAATATAGGAGGGAATATTTAAACCACTTGCAATCTCAAATGCAAGTATCCCACCTAAATTGGAAGCATGTTGCCCAGAATAACCCGATTTAAGGTCCTTTAACATCGCTTCATTTACGGTGTACGTCCCGCCTGGAATAGGGCGTAGAAGTCCCCCACGGCCACATACCGCATTTAACTTTGAGATATTAATGCCCTGCGTATCTAAAGTATCTAATATCGTAGTTTTACGAAATTCATATTGATCAATGATGTTATCAAATGAATTTATTTTTTCAGAATCATGACGGATTGTTTGTTCAAAAAGAGGTACATCATTCGTAAATACCCCAATTTTCGTGGATGTTGATCCAGGATTAATAGCAAGGACTCGATATTCCATATGATGCAATTTTCTAAACCTCCAGTTATCATAAACAGGGGAATCCGCTTCCCACAATTAATTAAGAGAAAAGGTGTTAAAGAGTAAATTCGAACACCTATATTAAGAATACGGGATTAGCGACGACTTAAAATGTGATGCCCGTTTTGTAGGAACTGACTCCGAGAATTACGCATTCTTTCAATTCGTTCCTCCGCCATTCTGTCTGCTGCCATATAAGTTGGTATTTGGTCTCGCTTAGCGATTTCAATAACCTTTTCAATATTTGTATAAATCTGTTCAACCTTTTTTAGGGCACGCTCTTGGTTGTATCCGTAAAGCTCATCTGCTACATTGATGACTCCACCCGCATTGATGACATAATCAGGTGCATATACAATCCCCAACTCATGAATAAGATCACCGTGTTTTGTATCTCTTAACTGATTATTTGCCGCACCAGCGATGACTTTTGCTTTGATTTGCGGAATCGTTTCATCATTGATTGTAGCTCCAAGGGCACACGGAGCATAGATATCACAGTCAACGCTATATATTTCATCTGGATTAACAGCTTTTGCACCGAAATCCTCAACTGCCCTTTGTACCGCTTCTTTATTAATATCGGTTACAATGAGCTGTGCCCCTTCCTCATGCAAATGACGACATAGATTGTAAGCAACATTTCCGACTCCTTGCACGGCAATCACCTTGCCCTCAAGACTATCAGTATCAAACGCCTCTTTGGCTGCTGCTTTCATCCCACGATAAACACCATAAGCTGTAACAGGAGATGGATTTCCTGATGAACCAAACGCTGGCGAAATACCTGTTACATAATCTGTCTCTTCGTGGATGATGTCCATATCTGCAACAGTCGTACCCACATCTTCAGCAGTAATATAGCGGCCATTTAGACCTTGAATATACCGACCAAAAGCGCGGAACATTTCCTCATTTTTATCCTTACGTGGATCGCCAATAATGACTGTTTTCCCACCGCCAAGATTAAGTCCTGCTGCAGCATTTTTGTAAGTCATTCCCTTGGCAAGGCGAAGAGCATCTTCTATCGCAGCTTCTTCACTTGCATATGTCCACATACGAGTTCCCCCAAGAGCTGGCCCAAGGGTAGTATCGTGTATCGCAATAATTGCTTTCAAGCCTGATTGTTTATCCTGACAAAAAACCAACTGCTCATAATCATATTTTTCAAGGTAAGTAAAGATTTCCATGTTATTTCCTCCCCAGATTTCCATTATCATATAAATTAGTTGCAGTCCCAACAGCGAGTGCAAGCGAATACAGCTTACTTTCTGCTGAATCTGTCCTTGACGTTAAAACAATTGGCGCTGTTGCACCAGCCAATACGGCTCCCACCTTTGCATTAGCAAAGTAAACAAGGGATTTGTATAAAACATTTCCTACTTCAATTGCTGGGACCAATAAGATATCAGCATTGCCTGCTACTTCTCCAGCAACGCCCTTATGTTTTGCCGCTAAGGCGGAAATAGCATTATCAAGAGCTAAAGGCCCATCCACGATACAGTTTGGAATTTGCCCCCTTCT
>Ga0182742_1005914_pt1 | contig 10050 bp, 11 predicted proteins | sample eDN5th37CBELigMG_FD_128880 | JGI IMG/M metagenome (GOLD analysis project Ga0182742, IMG submission 128880) | Enriched Miracle-Growth compost microbial communities from Emeryville, California, USA - eDNA 5th pass 37_C BE-Lig MG (version 2)... ... | reverse complement strand
CCCGGTGATGATCTCCATCCCGCCACCCACCTCCGTCCTTAACGGCGCTCCAAAGAACGCCCGTAGGAACCAAGGCAGGTTCACCACAACAGGGGTAGGCGGCCGTCACCGGAGGGATACGGAAGGGCCAGGGCACGTTCAAGGACTACGACCTCGGCTTCGCAGACATCGACATCAAGCATCTGCCGAAGCTGCAGACCGTCAATGGCGAGCGCCGTAAGCGCTATCTCTACGTTGCCATCGACCGGCGCTCGCACTCCGTCCACCTCGCCGTCAAGGACGATGAGACGGAGAAGAGTACGATCGCCGGCCTTCGGCGTCCGAAGCAGTGCTTTGGACCCTACGCGAGGCCACAGCCGCCTTCCCCTTCCGCCTGACCCATGTGCTGACCGACATTGGCGGCTGATTCACCCCGGCTTTCGCCAAGGTCTGTGCCGCCCTCGGCACGGAATACCGCCACACCAGGCTCCCTTCACCGCAAACGAATGACATGGTGGAGCGCTTCAATGGTCGAGTCGGCTCCGAGGTGCTTGGCATTACCATCTGGTCGCACCAGCAACTCGAGCAGCTGCCGCGCGGCTTCAATGCCGCCTACAACGCCCGTCGCCAGCGCGTGCTCGACGGCAAGACGTCGGACCAGGTCGTCGCCGAGCGGCTCAATGCCCGCCGTAAGCTCGCCCGGGCCAGGCCTGAAGGCCGGGCTGGACCCGAGGACATTGCCAAGGCACGCATAATCGCCGAAGCCGCTAAGGAGGTCTCGCAACCAGACAGCTAGTATCAGGTGCTCTGGTTTCGGGCCATCTCAATGGCCCGCCACACTGTTTCCGGCGTCAATGGCATAGCAAGATCCGCAACGCCGAAGGGAGCCAGTGCATCAAGAACAGCGCTGACCACAGCTGGCGGTGCACCGATTGTGGCCCCCTCCCCTATGCCTTTCACGCCGAGCGAATTGAGAGGAGACGGCGTTACGGTGTGTGAAATATCGAACTGGGGTAGATCCGTCGCCCGCGGTATCGCATAGTCAGTCAGCGAAGCGGTCAGGAGTTGGCCCATTTCGTTGTAGACTACCCGCTCCGAAAGAGCTTGGCCGATACCCTGGGCGGCGCCACCATGAACCTGACCGGCTGCCAGAAGTGGGTTGATGATCCGGCCACAATCGTCCACTGCGATGTGGCGCCGCAGTGCCACTACGCCAGTCTCGACATCCACCTCTACAACAGCGATATGCGTACCTGCCGATGCTGGCATTCCCTTCGGGTCGAAAAAGCAGGTCTCGTCCAGCCCAGGTGCCATGCCAAATGGCAGATCGTGGCCGAGATAGGCTGCACGGGCGACCTCAGCGAGCGTGATTGTACCATTGCGCGGAAAATACTGGGCTGGAGGCAGGCCAGTCAGTCCCGTAACGCGCTGAAATATGGAACCCTTTACTTGCGCGCCAAGACGTTTGACAGCATGTGAGACGGCGCGTCCCGGGGCGAATCTATCCTTCACCTGGAAGATGCCGTTTGCATACAGCAGATCGTCAGGCCGGCGTCGCAGCAGGGCAGCGGCGATCAACGTTGCCTTCGTCAGGACGGCCTTGCAGGCCATGTGCACAGCCATGCCACCAACGGCCATGCTGCGGGAGTTATAGGTGCCGGTGCCGAATGGGATAGTCGCTGTGTCGCCCTGAACCACCTCGATGGCATCGGGTGCGATGCCAAGTGCATCAGCAGCGACCTGTGCCAGGCTGGTGGCATGCCCCTGGCCATGACTGTGCGCACCAGAGAACACCGTAGCTGTGCCATCCGGATGCAGCATGACGCGCGCGCTCTCATGGCCACCACGGTGGAAGCCAGTGGCGCCCATCCCGATGGACGGGCCTGCCCCAGACATCTCAACATAAGTGGCCAACCCAATCCCAAGATAGCGGCCCTGGGAGCGGGCCACGGCTTGTTCCCGCCGCAACCCGGCGTAATCGGCCAGGGCGAGAGCTGCCTCCAGATTGGCAGCATAGTCACCACTGTCGTAGGTCATGCCGGTCGGTAATCTGTAGGGGAAGGCGCTGGCGGGAATGAAGTTGCGCCGTCTTATATCGGCTGGATCGAGATTAAGCCGGCAGGCAAGCGCATCCATCGCCTGCTCGATCAGGAAGGTCGCTTCCGGGTGGCCGGCACCACGGTAAGGGCCAACCGGGGCAGTGTTGGTGTAGATCCCGGTCACGGTCACATCCATGACAGGAATGCGGTAGGCGCCAGTGACGGAAAGACCGCAGTTGATCGCCGGCACGCCAGGTCCCATGCCAAGTGCGTAGGCGCCGAGGTTAGCCAGGATTTGCACTCGAAGCGCCAACACCGTGCCATCAGCACGAGCGGCAAGCTCAACTTCGGCCACCTGATCGCGCCCATGGGTGGACGCAAGGAAACTCTCACTTCGGCCTTCCACCCAGCGTACGGGACGGCCAAGGCGAATGGCGAGGAGTGCCGCGAGCACATCCTCCGCGTAAAAGGATAGTTTCGTTCCGAAGCCGCCGCCCACATCCGGGGCAACCAGCCGCAGGCGGTGTTGCGGCATGCCAAGCGCCTCAGCCAGTGCGCGCTGATGGATGTGGGGCAACTGCGTAGAGGTGTGATGGGTCAGTCGGCCCATGGCCGGGTCATACTCCGACAGCACGGCACGCCCCTCAAGAGGCACCGGCGCCAGGCGATTGTTCACGATCCGCCGCTGGATCACCACCTCCGCCCCCGCTGCGGCTGCATCGAAGTCGCCTGCTTGGCGCCGGAACACGAAGGCACGGTTGCCTGGTACCTCGGCATGCAGGGTAGGAGCAGTCTCTGCAAGCGCATCCTCCAGCCCCACCGCAGTTGCAAGCGGCTGGTAGGTCACGGCAATAGCTTCAATTGCGTCCTGCGCCTGCTCAGGGGTGCTGGCCGCCACGACCGCGACGGGCTGTCCCACATAGCGCACCCGTCTCCGGGCCAGAACCGGATGCCGGGGTACTGCCGTCATGCCGGGTACGGCCCAATCGCAGGGGAGATCGCCAATGGGACCAAGGTCCGCAGCTGTCAGAACTGCGACAACGCCCGGTAGGGAGCGGGCGCCTTGTATTTCGATGTCGGAGACGGTGGCGTGGGCATAAGGCGAGCGCAGCACGGCCATGTGCAGCGCTCCGGTCCCGGCGGCCAGGTCCATTACGAAGGCGCCTTTACCCTGGATGAAGCGTTGGTCCTCGCGCCGACGCAGGGGTTGGCCAATGGCGGGTGCCGGGACAGCGTCTGACCTGGGAGAGGCAGCCTCCCGTACGGTGTCGGTTTCTGCATTCATGGCAGTCCTGCTTTCCCTCTAGCTTCGGAGCGGCGGCATGCTCTGTTGGGGGCCATACCGGTGATCACTTTGGATGTATATACAGCTTTTTTGCCGCAAGCCCTTTCAGTCCTTGCTGCCGGTTACACTCCGATCTTCTCTGCCGAGAGATCGAGCAGGCCGTTCAGGGCAAGGACTGTAGGGCGACCTACTATCGTTTCGACGGTCTGCTGGGCCTGGCTCCACATCGGGATTGCCTCGCGCAATTTGGCCCTCCCCGCCTCCGTAATCCGGATGGCGCGGATCCGCCGGTCCTCCGGATCGGCACCGATGCGGATCCAGTCCCGCGCCAGCAATGGCTTCAGTGTTCGGCTCAAGGTGGTTGGGTCCATACCGATCCAGTCCGCCAGGGTGCCCATGGCAATGTCGTCACGGCAATGGAGATGAGCCAGTATACCAAACTGCGTTACGGTGATGTCGGCAGGCTCGAGTGCACGGTCATAGAGGCGCGTGACCTGCCGTGTGGCCCTGCGCAGGCGCAGACAGGTACAGCCCTGGACCTGTGAAATATCCACCAGATCGCCCGCTGATTGTTTCATCACTCAATATGTTGCATATACACCTTGTTGATGCAAGGAGAACGGACCTCGTGCATGTCTGACTCCGCTAGCCAGTGGTAATGGTTCGCCTACCTCACCCAGCAGCCAGGGCCGGTGCCGGGTGCCGACGCCAGCGCATCCTCCAGCCAGATCCTTGCATATGGCAGGAGGTCGGGCGGTAGATTGGAAGCGTCGAACCAGCCCCACGCCTCCGCCTCCTTGCTGCAACCATGAAACGTGTGGTCAAGCGCTGTGCAAGCGAAGACACAGGTCACAAACTGAATGCGATTGTGGTTCTGATACTCCACCGTCTGGAAGGTCGGATCGGAGTAGACACCCACAAGGAAATCGATACGCACACTGAGGCGGGTTTCCTCCTGAATCTCTCGCATTACCGCGTCCTGTACGGATTCCCCAACCTCTATCCGGCCGCTGATGGGTGCCCACCCGTTCCCACCGGAACGACGCCGATGCAGGAGGATCCGACCTGCTCCGTCGTGGATCACCGCACCGACACCCGGGCGGAGCTCGGTTCTCATGGGATCCCTCGCATCTTCAAAAGCCATAACACCTTCATGCAAAAGGAAGAGCCCGTCCCGCCTGCAAGTCAACATGTCTTATGGATATAACGTTCACCCGTCAGTGTTTGTTCATTTCCAGGCGCATTTCGAGTGGCAACTCCAATGTTCACGACAGATGAGATGACCGACAGAGGCGGGTACCGAAGGGGCACCGCAAGGTCCTATGCGTTGCTTGATAGGCGATATTAGTCGTCCAACGTCGTGAATCCTCCTCACTGAACAGGAAAAATTCTCAGTTTCAGTCACCACTTGGCTTTGGCTGGATTGCATTGGAACCGGCTGAACGGACAGCGGCCAGCGCCAGTCGCATTCCGGGCGACTCAGGTCGGCACATGCAGTGCAGCCAAAGTGGAGAGGGCGAGATAGTGGTAATTCCATCGGAACTTGAACATGAGATGATCGCCTGGAGGCACTACCTGCATGCGCATCCGGAAACCGGATTCGAGGAGCACAAAACGTCCGAGTTCATTGCGCAGACGCTGGCGTCGTTCGGCCTTCAGGTGCACCGTGGGATTGGCGGCACAGGCGTCGTTGGGACGCTCAGCACCAATGGGGGAAGCCGGGCCATTGGGCTTCGTGCCGAGATGGATGCGTTGAATATCCAGGAGGCTGTGGACCGCCCTTATGCCTCCCGATACCCGGGGAAGATGCACGCGTGCGGTCACGACGGCCATATGGCGATGTTGCTGGGCGCCGCGAAGCTCCTTTCCCAGGACGCCGGATTCAGCGGCACCGTCCATTTCGTCTTCCAGCCAGCCGAGGAGCATGGGCGCGGCGCCCAGGCCATGCTGGCAGACGGGCTCCTCAAGCGCTTCCCAATGGCTGAGATCTACGGCCTCCATAATATGCCCGGGATGCCATTCGGCAGCTTCGCAACGCGGCCTGGCGGGATCATGGCATCCGAGGACAATTTCGTGATCCGCATTGATGGACGAGGCACGCATGCTGCGCGCCCCCACATGGGGATCGATCCTGTCGTTGTCGGGGCCGAAATTGTGCTCGCCTTGCAGACCATCGTCGCCCGCAAGATGGATCCGGTGGAGCATACCGTTGTGTCAGTCACGGAGTTCATCACCGACGGCATCAGGAACGTGCTTCCGGGCACGGTGCTCCTCAAAGGCGATACGAGAAGCTATTCACCGGCAGTCCGCGCCGCTATCGAAGAGCGTATGGCAATGATAGTCACCGGCGTATGTAACGCGCACGGTGCAGGACATAGCTTCGAGTACACCCATGAGTTCGAGCCTACCATCAACTGGCCCGAAAACGTTGCTTACGCAGTCGCGGCAGCAGCACAGGCTCTCATAGAAGTTGCCAGCGGTAGCATTGACGGAAACTGTGCGCCACTTCTCGCCTCGGAGGACTTTGGGGCGTTTCTGTCCGAAATTCCCGGCAATTTCATGTTCCTGGGAAGTGGAACCGAAGGGGAATCCGGTAGCGTCCCACTACACAACTCAAACTATGACTTCAATGATCGCTTGCTTGCGCTTGGAGCAAGCTACTTCGCCGCACTGGCAAGGACGCGTCTCCAGCCGTGAAGCATGAAGCTTGGGGCCAGCGCCTGAACCGGAAACCCTGCCGTTGGACTGGCGCCATGCCGCAGGGATGATGACGTTGAAGGCAAAAGTGCAGTTCGCGGCCTCAGGGAGGTGAGAATGAGCAGCCGCATGGCGGGTCTGGTTGCCCTTGTCACCGGCGGCGGGACGGGTATCGGCCGGGCGACAGCCGCCGCGATCGCCCGTGAGGGTGCCGCCGCGGTGGTTATAGCCGGGCGCCGCCGCCAGGAAGGAGAAGAGGCTGCTGCCCTGGTGCGGGCGGCGGGTGCTGAGGCTCTCTTCGTTGCAGCGGATGTAACGGTGGAGAGGGACGTCGCACGGCTGGTAGGGACTGTCCTCGAGCGTTTCGGCCGGCTCGACGTCGCCTTCAACAACGCGGGCTTCCAAGAACCGCGCGCCCTGTTAGCGGAGCAGGACCCCATGTTTTACGACACTGTCTTCAACACGAATGTCAGGGCAGTGTTCCACTGCATGCAGCACGAGATTCGGGCAATGCTTGTGCACGGCAAAGGCACAATCATCAACAACGCCTCAGTGAGCGGGATGCGGAACCCCAATCCCGGCCTTGCCCTCTACTCGGCTTCCAAGGCGGCTGTCGTGTCCCTGACGCGCTCTGCCGCTTTGGAGTACGCGCCACGGGGCATACGAATCAATGCCGTGGCACCGGGGCGCGTTGTGACCGACATGATGCTGAAATCAGGGATCGCAGACATGACCAAGGTAGCTGAAGGGCTGCCGCTCCGCCGCATGGGCCGGCCCGAGGAAGTCGCGGCTGCGGTCGTCTGGCTGGCTTCGGCCGAGGCCTCCTACGTGATCGGGCATGTCTTGTGTGCCGATGGTGGATTCCTGGCAACATGAAGCTGGTTTTCGGACTGGTTCGATTGAGAATCCCGCTCACCGGATCCGGTCCATGTGGATGAATTCCCATCACTACGTGTGCGTTCCGAATTCCGGCATCAGAGGCCCGACCTTGGCCCGCCTAATCCGTCCATTCCCTGCCATCGAGCCGATCCTCCGCGAAGCGGATGCCGCACAGGCACGGCACATTAAGATCCTGTTGCTGCGGGCTGTTCTAACCCTGCGACGAGCCTGGGCGGTCGCCCTGGAGTCGCTCTGCATTCTGGCTGCTGGCCGCCGCCTACGGCAGTGAGTTCATACCTATCCGCAATGTGCATCCGGCGTGGACCCGCGCATCGTCCAGTTCGGTACTCCGGCGGCGTCCGGCTTGGAGAGGCACGTCAGGCTCACCGGCGACCACTATGTTGGCGATCGGCTTGGATGCGGCGCTTCCATTCTGACGAGCAAGATAGAGGGATGGCACGATCCAGGGAGCAGGATGCCCCGGTCCATCACGCTGCGCTCGGTGTGGTGTCTGGCAGGTTCTGCCGGGTCGGACGCACTGCGCGGCGTGTTGAGGACACCGCACGCAAAGTGGCTTCCACACCATCCTGCGGGAGGTCCGGACGCCATTTCAAACCAACCGATCGGGAGAGTCCCAAATCAGCGATGGGCAAGACCGCGACATTGTCCGTGGCAAGGCTCAACGGGGCGATGGTGACACCAACGCCCTGAGCAACAAGGCGCAGGGCGAGGTCGTCCCGCTCTACCTTAGCAACGATACGTAACGATACGCCTGCGGCGCGAAGCCTGCTTTCCCCCTCCTTGACCTGTTCGCATGACGTGCGGAGCACGAAGGACTCTCCGTCCAGGTCCGAGAGTGAGACCTTGGACCGCCGGCTTTTCACCAACCGGTGCCCTGGGGGGATGAGCACGACAAATGGCTCTCGCCAGAGCGTTCGAGTATTCGGTGCAGACCCTTCCACAGTCGTCCATGCTACGTCGATCCGCCCCTGCCTAAGCCACTCCGCCAGGCGAGCCGGCGGCCCTTCCCAGACCTGGCACCGCCATTCCGGCGCATAGCGGCCGAACCAGGAAGCCGCGGCTGCGACGTCTTCCGGCGCCATCGTCTCCAGGACCCCGATCCGGAGCCTCGGGAGCCTGCCTCCCTCGCTCCGGAACTCAAGGCGCGCTGCGTCGCAGCGGTTCAGAATATCAATAACATGCTGATGGAATTGCAGCGCTTTGGGGGTCGGGCGCAGCCGCCGACCGCCCCCGGACCGGTCAAACAATGGCTGACCGAGTTCTTCCTCCAAGGCGCGGAGACCCGCGGAAACGGCCGGCTGGGATACATGGAGGCGTTCGGCTGCCTTGACGACGCCACCGTAGTCGACCACCGCCGCGAAGAAGCGCAAATGCTGGAGCTTCATAGGAGTTCCTTATGTCTGCGCATAGAAGCAATCTATTACCGTTCTATTACTCGGTCCGCTAGCATCACCGCAATGACCCTCCTTGGTGCATGCATATGGATGGAATCATCGGAAGCTGCGATCGGCGTCCCCTGCGGATAAGCGGCCATCGCGCTGTTCCCGCACTGCATCCTTGGGAGCCGGCTTGCCATCACACCGCCCTGCCACGGCACTTGTTGCCCGTAGCGCCCTGCGGTAGCGCCGCTGTTCATTCTGCCCTCTCCGGCGCTGATGCTTCCATCCAGACTGCATGCTGCGCTCCGGCTGTTAACTCACGTCATTGAGGAGCCTGTTGCGATGGAAGTTGACGCATCTGCTCCGGTCGCCATCGAGGCTGCTGCTGCACCGCCACGCACAAGGCCTTCAGTCTACCCGGAACCCTTTGCGTCGCGCATGGCTGGACGCGAGAAGCGCCCGCTTGGCGATTTGTTCGGACTAAAGAATTTCGGGGTCAACCTCACGCGGCTTGCACCTGGAGCCGTATCGTCGCTCCGGCACCGCCATCTCCGGCAGGACGAATTCGTCTATATCCTGGAAGGCGAACCGACGCTGGTCACAGACATGGGCGAGATGGTGTTGCATCCTGGCATGTGTGCCGGCTTCCCAGCTGGTAGAACGGCCCACATGCTGGCCAACCGGACGGAGCGTGAGGTGCTCTACCTGGAAATTGGAGACCGCACGCCTGGGGACCAGGTGGAGTACCCTGACGACGACATCATGGGCGTGCTGGCTTCCACCGGGCACTGGCGTTTCACGCATAAGGACGGGACTCCCTACTGACCACCGGGCAGGCTGATGCACTACCGTGAAGCTGCAGAGGAACGATGATGCCTCCGTTCGGCCTAGACGCGATGCCCGCGGCCAGCACCGCCATGGCTGGTATCGGAAGCCCCTCCCCGACTCCGGTGCGCCCGCCCAAGGCGCATGTTCGCGCCTTGAACACAGAATCTGAGCCACCTGGTGAGCGGCTGACGCATCTGCACAAGCACCGCAATCGCTCTGAGCAGCCAGGCAGTGGGATACGCCCGCGGCTGCCATCACTACCCGCACTCCGTGTGTTCGAAGCCGTAGGCCGGCGCGGCAGCCGCGCTGCCGCTGCGGAGGAGCTTGGGATTACTCCGAGCGCGGTCAGTCATGCGGTGCGGGCGCTGGAGGACGCGCTAGGCCAGCCTCTGTTCCGCCGTGGGCCACGTGGTTTCGCCCTGACCCCCGCCGGGCAAGACCTGTTGCGTGAAGCGAGGGTGGCCTTCGATCGTCTTGCCGCCGCTGTGGAGCGCCTCACCACAGGACGAGCGGAGGCTGGCCTTCTTGTAAGCGCCGCGCCGAGCTTTGCGGTGCGGTGGCTTTTGCCCAAGCTGCCAGCACTCCGCCGGCGCCATCCCTCCCTCAACGTGACCATTACGACCGAGCGAGACTGGGTTGCCCTCGATGATGGGCGTTGCGACCTCGCTATCCGAATGGCACCGCATCCGAACGGTCCTGGCACATGGCGCCTGCTCGCACGGGAACGGCTTGTGCCCGTTGCCGCCCCGTCGGCGCTTCGCCGGCTACGAACTGCGACCGTGGAGGAGGCATTGCGGGCTCTGCCCGCAATTCATGTGACTTCGGTGCGCGAGGACTGGGCCGCCTGGTGTGAGAAGGCGAGGGCCCCACTGCCCGAGCCAAGCCGCGGCCTTCGCTTCGACACGATCCACATGGCGCTGGACGCTGCGGTTCAGGGGCTTGG
>Ga0182742_1005913_pt1 | contig 10051 bp, 10 predicted proteins | sample eDN5th37CBELigMG_FD_128880 | JGI IMG/M metagenome (GOLD analysis project Ga0182742, IMG submission 128880) | Enriched Miracle-Growth compost microbial communities from Emeryville, California, USA - eDNA 5th pass 37_C BE-Lig MG (version 2)... ... | reverse complement strand
TATCGTCGGTACCGATTCTCCAAGGCCTTCCTTGTGCATTCTCCCATTGAATGCTCAAACAATCGATGTTCGAGGGGTACGGCCCGCTCCAAATGAGTGATCACCCGAACTTCGCGCCCGTGTATACGTGAGATCCACCGAGCGAGTTCATCGACGTTTGGAATCGTCGCCGATAGCCCGAGGAAGCGCATGCGGGACGGCATGAAGATGAGGCTCTCCTCCCAAACGCTGCCGCGCACGGGATCGTCGATGTAATGAATCTCGTCGAAGATCACGTACCGCACTAAGGACAAGCGGTCCGGGTCCGTGTGGATCAGGTTGCGAAAGATCTCGGTCGTCATGATCAATACGGTGCCCTCGGGATTGCGCACGACGTCTCCCGTCAAGATGCCTACGTGCTCTTCCCCGAAGAGCGCCTTGAACTCTTTGAATTTCTGATTGCTGAGCGCCTTGATCGGCGCCGTGTAGACGACCTGTTCGCCGGCGCGAAAAGCCATGTCGACCAAAAAATCCGCGATCAAGGTCTTTCCTGTCCCCGTCGGGGCCGAGACGAGCACCGAATCCCCGGCAAGGAGACCATTGATCGATTCTCGCTGAAAGTCGTCGAGTACGTAACCGCGATACGTGGATCGTGTGTCCTGTTGCAACGCCATACTCCTCAGAAAAACCGATTGGCCGCCGCCCCCACTTGCCGCCCCCCGGATTTTGGTCCATTGGGTAGCTACGCCGAGCCGACAAGGTCGGGCGGCGAGCTCACGCGTTGTGGGCGATGCGGGCGCATGCAGCGGCGACGAGCGCGGCGACGATGTCATCGAGAAACGTCGATACACCGCCCCGCTCCTCGAGGCGCCCAAGGCACCCCGGCTTCGTCTCGCTCAAGAATCCGAAGTTTGAAAGCCCGATCGAGCCATATACGTTTACAATGCCAAGAGCGAGTATCTCATCGATCGAAAACAGCCGGTCATCCTCGCGGACGATGCTTCCGAACGGCTCCTTTAAGGCGCCCTCTTCGGCCATTTCGTCGAGCGTGACACCCGTGATGATCGCGTACTGCACTTCTCTTTTCATGAGCACATGGCTTACGCTCTCGCGGCATTCTTCGACCGTGAGCGTCGGATTGTACGGGACCTGCAGCTCGTGTACGAGCTGCGCCATGGAATCAAGATCGATCCCCCGCCGCAGCAACATGCCAAGCGCTTCATTCTCCAATGACCGTACCTTCTTTGCCATCCATTTCGCGTGGCTCAAGGCGTCGACGTCTGCTTTGGCGTCCAGCGATCTTTGTCACGGGTCCGGTACTTTTCCATGACGGCCTCGAACGCTTTGCCAAGATCGATGTCGAGCGAATTCGCGAACGCGCACAGGATAAAGAGGATATCGCCCATCTCGAGCGCCATATCCCCCTCGGCCTCACTAGGCTTTCTGGGTTTTTCGCCGTATCGGTGATTCACTTCGCGGGAAAGCTCGCCGACCTCTTCAACGAGGCGAGCGAGCATGGAAAGTGGGCGCCAATACCCCTCATCGAATTGTGAAATCCACTCATCGACTTGCCGTTGAGCTTCGGAAATCTCCACCTGTCAACGAATCCTCCAGGTATAACCAGGAAATGTACGCATTCGCCTTCTCCAGATGAACACACTCTTCCTTCCGGCGCTCTCTCGCCACTCGACGCGGGGGACGAGCCGTCTGCCGTAAAAGTGTTCCCATTTTGGACGGTTTCACATCGAGTGTGGATATCGTTTGGTTTATCGTGGAAGTCGCTTGGTCCAAAGCGAAGGGGCCCATGTCCCGAGGATGGGAGTCCGGGCGGCAACCGGGAAAGTAGGATAACCGGATTTTTGAGCAGCGAGAGATGATAAGAATGCGCCCGCGAAGAGAATCGAGATGTCCGACTCTTTTCGCGGGCGAGTTTGATGCAGATGGCGATCTTACTGCTTCGCGTTGGCCAAGATGCCGACGGATCGCTGGGCGATCGTCTCACCTGCGAGACGTGCCGAGCTCTCGCCGAGCCAAACCGGCCGGAGCTCCTCGAGCCACATGTTTTGTGCCTCTCGGAAGCCGGGCACAAACGGCAATGGCATGGCCGTCCAGCTCATCACTTCACCGAGGTGCGCGGGCGAAAGACCTTGTGAACCCTCCAACACTTGCTGGAGCGCTCCGCGGTGCATCGGGAAGAAACGGCCCTGCAACCCGTAGATCGTGTACGCCTCCTCGGAGCCGAGGAACTTCATGAACTCCCAGGCGGCCTCCTTGTTGTTCGCGGTCGTCGGGATGATGACGGGATTGCCTTTGATCGTACCGATCGAGCCCAACTTACCTGCGGGGATCGGAGCGATGTCCCACTCCCAAGTCGCGTTATTGCGCAGCCAGTTCACGATGCCCCCGACCCACATGATGTGCGTGGCGGCGACGCCTTCCTCAAAGGCGTTGCGGCGCTCGAAACTCCACACGATGGCGTTGCTCTCAAGGTCCAGATCGGCCAACTCCTGAAGCGCCGTATAGGCCTCCGGACGATCGAAGGCGACGCGGGTCTGGTCTTCCGTGAGGAGGCTTCCTCCATTCATCCGGACGAATGGCCAGATGAAGAATTCGTGAAAGTGGATGCCCCACTGCGACACATCGCCGTTCACTGAGCGCGTGAGGCGGACCGCGGCCTCCTTCCAATCGTCGATCGTCCATGCCCCGCCTTGCGCCGGCAGCGGCACCGCGCCTTCGTCAAACATCGTCTTGTTGTAGAAGAGCCCGTCGATTCCGATCCGGAGGTTGGCCACGGAATACAGCTTGCCGTCCAGTCGCATCTCATCGATCGCCGCCGGATGCAGTTGCGATTCGAGTTCGGCGATGACCATATCCCGTTCGGCCCAGGCCGTCACATCTTGACCGAGCCCCGCCTGGATCAGGTTGGGAAGATCGTAGAAGTCAACGATTGCAATGTCAGGCGGCGTCCCGGCAGCGATCGAAGTAAGAAGTTGCTCGAAGTAGTTGCCCGCCGGTTTGCGCAAGACAACGTCGACGTTGGGATACTTGGCTTCAAAGGCGTCGATGACCATCTGCTCGATCGCATCGCTTGCGGCGTCGCCCCAAACCATGTACTCGACGGTTCCGGAGACGCCCGTATTCATGGTCATGGCGTTTGCAGCGCCCGCAATGGCGACGACAAGCACCAACATAAGGACCGTTGACGTTCACAATCTCAAAATGTAATACCCTCCTCAAAGTGGCGTTGCGTGCATGATTGCTTGCAGAATAACACGTGACGTCGGCGCGCCATGCATCCCCCCTTGCTTTGGCCGTAACCGTGAGTCGACATTCGCCAAAGCCCCTAGCCGACTCCAAAATAAGCTCCATCAGACTCATCGTACCTGCTCCCCATCATGCACGCTTGTACTATATTGTCTAATCTTTGTATCGTGGTGAATATCCAATTTTCTTTACCATGCGGCAAGAGTAAAAGGTCTTGATGCAAATGAGGTCGTATGCATGTCATCGAGGCCGTGACGGAAAATGAGGAGGCTTAGGATCGCCGATGACGGACCGCTATCCGATCGAGGAGACTGCAGGGGAGTACTTTCAACGCACGGATGGACCCAACGTGATCTGGCTGCGCAAAGACCCAAGTCACGTCGCGGATCACGATCACGCCCACATCGGGCTCGAGCTCATTCACGTGCGGGCCGGATGGTCAAAGCTTTGGATCGACGGCAAAGTGTACACAAACCGACCAGGGCGACTTACCGTCATCGACGCCACGAGGCGCCACATGCTCTTTTCACCAAAGGACTCCGTGTATGATCGCACCGTGATTCACCTTCTGCCGGAGCGACTCTCCCGCCATCTCACCCAGTCGTTCATGGCGTATCTTTGGCCGTGGTGGCCGTGGGCATTGCCCGGTCCCATTTGGCAAGTGGACCTCGATAGCGACACCGAGCAAGACGTGACGAACCTTGCCCGAGAGGCGCGCAAGGAGTTTGAGGCCAACCTTCCCGGGGCCGCCGCCAACAGCGCCCTCTTGATCGGACGACTCTTCATCCTCTTGCATCGGCTCTACCGTGCGACGCAGCCTGACGTCTGGAGGGAGTCGGACCCCGGCGCCTCCGTCGTCTCCAGAGTCGCCGCATACATTCGCGAGCACTACGCCGATCGGATCGGCACATTGCGCATCGCCGCAGACTTAAAGGTAGACGCTTCCAATGCGTGCCGCGCCTTTCAACGCAAGACGGGGCGAACCATCTCGAGCTATTTGAACGAATATCGCATCCTCACGGCTCGCAACCTGATCTTGACGACCGACATGTCCATGACGGACGTGGCGCTCGAAGTCGGCTATACCGACCCTGCGAATTTTAGCAAACAGTTCAAACGGTGGACCCGTCTGTCGCCCACCGAATACCGACGCATGTATAAGAGCTTTAATCCCGAGTGAGCTCCAAATCCCCTGAGCCACGCTGTGGTATAATGGCGCCGAGGTGGTGTATTGACGCTCAAAGACGAGCTCAAAGCGTATGCCCGTTCGATTGGCATCGCTCATCTTGGCGTCGCGGACGCCGCTCCTTTCACGCAAGTCGAATCGCTTCTACGCGCTCAAGAGCGCGACGGGACGTATCCGTTCTTTGCCGAACGCGACATCGACCTAAGGACGCGGCCCCAGGCCATCCTCCCGTCGGCGAGGAGCTTAATCTCGGTAGCCGTATCGTATTTGACCGACGACGAGCGCCATCCGATGGTGGGAGATACACCTCGAGGCGTCGTCTCTCGCTACGCCTGGGGACGGGACTACCATCCGATCCTGAAAGAAAAGATCGACGCGATTTGTGCGTTCCTCGAGGCGCGCGTCGATTTCCCGATTGAAGTGCGGTCGTATGTCGACACCGGTCCCCCAGTCGACCGCGCGATCGCCGTGCGGGCTGGAATCGGCTGGTATGGAAAGAATGCCTGCGTCTACGTGCCTGGTTCCGGCTCGTGGGTTTTCTTGGGCGAAATCATCACGAACGTCCCTTTGGATCCGGACCCTGGGACATCCCGGTCGTGCGGAACATGCGACAAGTGCATACGAGCATGTCCAACCGGTGCGATCGAACGCCCGTATTGGGTGAACCCACATAAGTGCCTTTCGTACATCACTCAAATGCCCGGGTTTATTCCAAAGGAGTTTCGCAAGGCGATGGGAAGGCGCCTGTGGGGATGCGACGTCTGCCAAGTGGTCTGCCCGTGGAATTGGGAGGCCAAGCCCGATGGCGCTGTGGAGTTTAGGCCAAGTCCCAACCTCACGGCAAGGCCTGAGTTGATCCCGCTGCTCACGATGTCAAACTCGCAGTTCAAAAAGGCGTTTGGACCGACCGCGATGGGCTGGCGCGGCAAGAAGATCATTCAGCGAAATGCTTGCATTTGCCTAGGAAACATTGGGGATCCAGCCGCCATTCCAGTGCTCGCAGACCGACTCCTAAACGATGCGCGGCCCGTCATCCGCGGCAGCGCCGCGTGGGCGCTTGGGCAAATTGGCGGTGAGAAGGCCCGCTCAAACCTAAAGCGGGCCCTCGATACGGAGAATGATCCCGACGCACTGCGGGAGATCCGCGAGGCGCTCGAAGAACTCATCGATTAGGAGCCGTGCCCCTACCGACGCGCCTCTGGATTGCTAAGGCCCGCGAAGGGCTCGTGCACAATGACGACGGCGAACCTTCCCAGAAAATCGTAGGCGTTGATCGCTCGTTCGATCAATTCGGCGTCGGCATTGCCGATCACGACGTCCGTCGTTGGAACGCCTCGAACGCCCTGCGCGTCCACGACCAACGGAATCCTGATGGGAAAGATCTCGCTCACTTCGAGCCGCTCATGGACAACCGCTTCCTCAAGGCTCGTCGCGTAGGCGACAAGACCTAGGTTGTACAGTTGATCGTCTCCGGCGCCGATGCCGGCAAAGACGAGGCGCCCGTCTTCGGCGTAGATTTTTGGACTCATGCCGCGCTGAAGCGCCGTGCCCTTGGCGTTTACCACAAGGCCGGTGTAGATCGGCTCACCGGAAGCGAGGCGATCTTCCCACGAAGCGGCAAGGCGCGCCTCCACCGTGTCGGCTTCGTAAAGTCCGACGTCGTCCCATATGAGGCCCCCGGTCCCACTCAGCACCAACTGGCGCCACCCGTCGCCCTCAGGCGCCGTAAAGCGAAATTCGATACGCGACCATCCCGAGTCGGGGTCAAGGCCCCGAAATACCCGCGGATGGCCGCCTTCCCACCTGACACCGAGAACAGCAATGGCGCCTTCGGTGGTTGCCCGCACCCACGCCGTCGCCATGTATCGACGCCCTGGAATGAGCCGGGGGCCGATCGTCTGCACGACTTCCTCTTGGTAAGGCTGTGTCGGCGCCATGCCCACCGCGCCGTCTCCGTGACGGCCCGCGGCGGGATCGATTTTGGTGTTGATTCCTTTTAGCGTCCAGTAGGTGGCGTCAATGAAGGACGAATTGCGGAGCAGGTTTTCCGGGGGCGCCTCGAGCGTCGCCGCAACCTGTGCAAACCCAATGCAACTGATCGATGCGATCGAAACGGCGAGGACCAGCAACCATGCTCCCACGGACTTCATGCAGGCTTCACCGGCCTTCCCTCTTGGGCAGACTTGTAAATGGCGCGGACCACGGCAACCGAGCGCGCTCCCTCACGGCCATCGATTGCCGGCGTGCCGTCTTCCTTGATCGCCTTTACGAAGTCGCCGATTTGCCTGCGGTGATTGTCAAAGGACATCGCCATAGGATCGCTCGCGGTGCCTGAGACGCTCTTGGCCCCGAATGTCTCGAGCATCGCTTTTCCCCGTTCTGGATCGTCCGCTTCGTGCCACTCGACCACCGAATCGTCGACGATGACGGCCCCGCCTTTGCTGCCGTGCACCTCGACCCGCTTGGGATACCCGGGTTGCACCGACGTCGCAGCCTCGATCACGCCCATGGCGCCGCTTTCAAACTTCAAAACTGCGGCGACGGTGTCTTCGACCTCGATCCGTTCATGGGCGAGGCAATCGGCGTATGCAAAGACGCTCTCGACAGGACCCATCAACCAAAGGAGGACGTCCACGGTGTGGATCGCCTGATTCATCAGCGCCCCGCCGCCGTCGAGCTCCCACGTGCCGCGCCATGCGCCGCTGTCGTAGTAAGACTGCGGACGATACCACTTGACGTATGCATCCCCCATCACCAATCTGCCGAAGCGCCCTGCTTGAATCGCTTCGTGCAACGCGACGTTCGCCGGAGAGAAGCGGCTTTGAAAAATAACTCCTAGCTTTACCCCGGCGCGATCCGCGGCATCGATGATCCTTTGGCAGCGCTCGTCGGTCACTTCCAGCGGTTTCTCGATGATTACATGCTTGCCTGCCTCGATCGCGAGGAGCGCCGGCTCCATATGGGCCCCGGACGGCGTGCAGATCGTGACGGCGTCGACGTCATCGCGCTTAACCAGCTCTTCGATCGTTGAAACGGCGACACACCCTTCCCGCTCCGCGACCTGCTTTGCTTTCTCCGGCGTCCGGCTCCATACCGCGGTCAACGAAGCATCCTCGAGTTTGTTGATGCTATCGATATGGGCGGCGGAGATCGCCCCGGTCCCAATCACGCCAAAACGAATCATGCTGCAAAACTCTCCTTTTACCAAAGCGACGGTTTTCCACTAATTCCTACGCTGCCACCAATTACTCCTTCAAGGCGGCCGCGATCTCTTCCCGTAGGCGGTCCTCGGACCTACGTCCGACAAACCGAGCCACCTCGGCCCCTCCCTTATATAGAATGAGGGTGGGAATGCTCGAAACGCCGCACTCTTGGGGCAGTTTGGCGTTCTCGTCCGTGTCTACTTTCAAAAAGCGGACCTGGCCGCGAAGCTCGCCGGCGACCTTGCCGATCGTCGGGGCAAACTTGCGACAAGGCCCGCACCAGGGAGCCCAAAACTCGATCAATACCGGCACTTTCGAGCGCAACACGCGCTCTTCGAACTCACCGTCGCGAAGATCGATCATAAAGATCGTTTCCCCTTTTCAATTGGCCTTTGACACTTGCGTCTATAGGCGCTGTTCGCATACGTGTCACAGGGATATGCGGTCTCACCGTGCGTGGCGAGAACAAAACGAGCGACCCGTCAGCTAAAAACAGGGTCGCTCGTGAAGCGCACCGGGGAATCGGCGAAGTTGCCATCGACGTCCCCGCGCTTATAGATCACAGACGATAAAGAGCAGGCTGCCTAGACCGCCTCGACGCCGGTCACTTCCGGAACCTTGCGCTTGAGAATCCGCTCGATGCCAGCCTGAAGGGTGACCATCGACATCGGGCATCCGCCACACGCGCCCACCATGCGGACCTGGACGATCCCCTCATCGGTGATATCAACCAATTCGACGTCGCCGCCATCCATCTGAATCGCGGGACGGATCTCGTCGAGGGCTTCCTGAGCACGTTTCATTGTGTCGATCATCGTTGCCATTGCGGCACCTCCAATCTATTTTTTGGCCGCCCTAACAACCGCGCTACGACTCTAGTCTACGACCGGGCGGCGCGTTCGTCAACCAAGCGCCGATTCGTTAAATCGGCTATCCACCGATCTGAACCATGTTGCGTGCGCCCCTCCACTGGCCGAGAGCTTCGTGGTGTTCGGGCTTAAACTGTGAGGCGACTCCAAGCAGCGCCCTTAGTTCCTCGTCTGACGCTCCTTGTCGCAAGGGCCGCAAAATGTCCGTCTCGATTTCCGTGAGCAGGCATGGCCGGATCTTTCCATCGGCGGTGAGCCTAAGTCGATTGCATCCGGCACAAAAATGCTCGGTCATCGGCGTGATCAGTCCGATGGTGCCCTTAGCGCCCGCAATCCGATACTCCCTTGCGGCCGCGGTTCCGCCCCACTCGAGCTTTTCGATTGGGCCGAACTTGCGCTCGAGCCTGTCTAACACTTCATCGGCGGGTACGAAGCGCTTCTCGTACAGCTCCCGGTCGCCGCCGATCGGCATGTACTCGATGAAACGAACGTTCCACGACTCCTCGAGCGTAAGGGCCGCGAGCTCTTCGACTTGGTCGTCGTTGAAACCCCGCGTGACCACGGCGTTGAGCTTGATCGGCACAAGCCCCGCCGCCTCGGCTGCCCGGATCCCTTCAAGCACCGACTCGACGTTTCCGCCCCCCGTGATCAACCGGAACATCTGGGGATCAAGCGTATCGAGGCTCACGTTCACCCGCTTTAGACCGTTTGACGCAAGGGCCTCGGCGTGTTTTGCAAGGAGCATGCCGTTCGTCGACATTGCCAAATCCCTGATGCCCTCGACTCTGGCAACCTCGCCGATAAACTCGACGACGCCTTTGCGAACGAGCGGCTCTCCACCGGTGACTCGCACTTTTTTGAGGCCGACCCCTGCAAGCACCCGGATTACCCGGAGCATTTCGTCGAAGTCCAAGAATTGGTCCCGCCGTTCTTCGTAACTAAGGTCCGAAGGGCGGCAGTAGACGCACTTCAAGTTGCAGCGGGTGGTTACAGAGACCCGTAGGTACTCGATGCTCCGCCCAAAGGACGAAGGGAGAACTTCCATGGGACATCCCCTTTCTCCCTGCCACGAGTCGGACGAGTACGGGCGCCGTCACATGTCGTGGCGCCACCACTCGACGTTGCCGCCAAACCGCTCCAAGGCGGCGTCTCGCATCTCTTCTTTCGCCTTGATTCCCTCTTCTACATCCTTTACCTGCCCGGGGTCGAGCACCTTGCTCATCAACTCGGACGCCGCATCGAGCACTTCCCGGGCGCTCGAACTCGAGTCGGCCGCTCCGGTGAACACCTCGACGAGGACTGGAACGAGCCGCTGCGGATCGGCTTGCGACAGCGCATAGAGCGCGGCGATCTGCACGTTGGGCGCCCGGTCTTCGATCGCCGCCCGGCGCAGTTGCGGAGCGAGCGCCGACGGCTCCTTGAGAAATCGAATCATCTTGACCGCGACCTCGCGCACGGCAGCATTATCATCCCGTACGAGCTCACGCAGTGTCGACTGGAGCGCCTCCTGGCGAGCTCCCCCGATTAGGTTTGCGATCATTGCGGCGCTC
>Ga0182742_1005911_pt1 | contig 10054 bp, 8 predicted proteins | sample eDN5th37CBELigMG_FD_128880 | JGI IMG/M metagenome (GOLD analysis project Ga0182742, IMG submission 128880) | Enriched Miracle-Growth compost microbial communities from Emeryville, California, USA - eDNA 5th pass 37_C BE-Lig MG (version 2)... ... | reverse complement strand
CCTTCGCTCTCCGCCCTACGATAAGTCAAGCACGAATGCGCCTCTGGCTCTTCGTGTTTCCTTTATCTCGGTTGGAGCGCTCCAGGCCATACGGCGCTGACCAGCGCCCTTGCGCTTTTCTTATATAGAATAAAAAAGTGCAGACGATACCAAAACAATGCTAGTGTTAACGCTTACATACCAACATACGACATTTATATAATTAACTTGTAACCAAATGAGACAAATATTAAGGGGGAACAAAAATGAAGAAGTTTTTGAAAACGATTTCTCTAATGCTAGCTTTTATGTTAGTGGCAGGTGTGCTAGCCGCGTGTAACAGTGAAAGTAGCGGTGGTGGAAGCAGCAGTAGCAAAGTAAGTGTAGGAATCGTATTACCAACTAAAGACGAACCAAGATGGGTTCAAGACGAACAAAGATTCAAGGATGCTTTATCAGGCTCAGAATATACTACAGAGATTCTTTTTAGCCAAGGTTCATCTGCTAAGGAAAAAGAAAATGTAGAAACATTATTAAACAAAGGGATTGAAGTACTAATCATTAGCCCTCAAGACGGGGATGCAGCAGCGGCTGCTGTTGAAGCTGCGAAGAAGGACGGAGTTACGGTTATTGCTTACGACCGTTTAATTACAAACACTGATGCAGTAGATTACTATGTAACATTTGATAGTCTTGCTGTAGGTGCGGCTCAAGGTCAATACTTAATTGATTCTGCAGAAGGTTCGAACGTTCCATTGTACTTATATGCTGGTGCAGCTTCTGATAATAATGCTTTCTTGTTCTTTGAAGGAGCTTGGAGTGTTCTTCAACCAAAGATTGCTGATGGAACATTTACCATTGCAAACTCAAGTGAAGCTGAGAAGTTAAAGGATAAAGCGGAATTAACTCGTGATGAAATGAGTAAAATTCTTGGCCAAGTAACAACAAACTGGGATCCAAATGAAGCGAAAAACAAAGCTCAAACCCACCTAACAGCTGTTGGTGCAGATATGAAGGGTGATGTCGCTATTCTAGCGCCAAACGATGGTACAGCTCGTTCTATTGCAGACGTATTCTCTTCTGACGGAGAAGTTACTAGCTTTGTAGTAACTGGGCAAGACGCTGAAAAAGCATCTATTCAATATGTCATCGATGGCAAACAATCGATGACTGTATTCAAAGATGTTCGTACCCTTGTTACGGATGCAATGGGAATGGCAGTTGATATTCTTGATGGAAAGACACCTGAAACGACAGGTAGCTACGATAATGGAGAAGTAGAAGTAAAAGCGAAACAAACAGATGTTATCGTTGTTGATGAGGAAAACGTGAAGAGTGAATTAATTGACTCAGGATACTACGAAGCTAGCGAATTTACTGGACTTTAAAAAATAAACAGTAGTTGTTGCGAAATAGTGGTAGAGTGGTCTATCACTATTTCGTAGTTGTAATAGTTGTCTTGAAAGAGGGGGCATACAAATGAGTGAGTATATTTTGGAGATGAAACAAATCTCCAAGCATTTTTCAGGAGTAAAGGCACTAAGCGATGTGAATTTCAAAGTGGAAAAAGGTGAGATTCATTGTCTAATAGGTGAAAATGGTGCAGGAAAGTCCACATTGATGAAGGTGCTAAGCGGGGTGTACCCTTATGGATCCTACGAAGGAGATATTTTGTATGAAGGAAATGTACAACAGTTTAATAAGATTAGTGATAGTGTAAAAACAGGAATCGTTATTATTTATCAGGAGCTGGCTTTATTTCCTGACCTAACTGTATATGAAAATATTTTTGTGGGTAATGAAGTGAAAAACGGTGGAATGGTGGACTGGAATAAAACCATTGCTGAATCAAAAAAAATGCTGAACAAGGTGAAGCTAGATGTCAATCCAGACACACTCATTAAAGATTTAGGAGTAGGGAAACGTCAACTAGTTGAAATTGCGAAAGCTCTAAGCAAGGACGTTAAGTTGCTTATTCTTGATGAACCAACCGCCGCACTAAATGAGGATGATAGTGAAAATCTGCTGGAGTTATTACGTGAACTTAAAAACCAAGGAATCACGTGTATCATGATTTCCCACAAGCTAAAAGAAGTCATTTCTATTGCAGATAAAGCAACGGTTCTCCGTGATGGTCAGACGATTTGTACATTGGATGCTGCCAAAGGAGAAATCAATGAGAGCAATATCATAAAGAACATGGTGGGGCGTGCCATAGAAGATATTTACCCAAAAAGAGAAAAGCAAGCATTCGGTGGGAAAATTCTTGAATTGTATAATTGGTCTGCCTATGACCCTCAATTAGGTAGACAAGTCGTGAAAAATGTAGATCTACATGTAAAGAAAGGTGAAATTGTAGGGATCGCAGGACTAATGGGTTCTGGACGTACGGAACTTGCGCTGAGTATCTTTGGTAACGCAAAGTCCTACAAGGTTGAAGGAGATTTAGTCATAGCAGGAATCTCAAAAATGCTCAAGCATCCAAGCGATGCGATAAATGCAGGAATTGCGTATGTTACCGAGGATAGAAAGGGCGATGGGCTGTTTTTATATCAGGACATTAAAAGCAATATTTCGGCTGCAAATCTTAAGGGAATTTCCTCGAATGGCTTGATCAATGACAATGAAGAGATTAAGGTTGCCGACCATTATAAGAAATCATTAACGATAAAGGCCTCTTCCTTAGAGCAATTAGTTGGGAACTTAAGTGGTGGAAATCAGCAGAAGGTATCATTAGGAAAATGGCTGTTTGTTGGGCCAAAGCTGTTAATTCTAGATGAGCCTACTCGAGGGATAGATGTGGGTGCGAAATTTGAAATTTATACAGTTATGAACGAGTTAATTAAACAAGGCATGAGTATCATTATGATTTCATCTGAACTTGGTGAAGTATTAGGAATGAGCGATCGGGTGTATGTAATGGCTCAGGGTGAAATAAAAGGTGAGTTGTCGATAGATGAAGCAAACCAAGAAAATATTATGCAGCTTGCTACGCAATAGGAGGTTAATACAATGAGTCTTTTTAAAGAAGCGAAAACATTAATCAGTGAGAATATTCGTGACTATGGTATGTATATTGCCCTTTTTGTCATCATTCTTACCTTTTCATTTATGACGGACGGATTATTTATGTCCTCCCGTAATATTAGTAATTTACTAGATTCTGCAGGGTATATCGCCGTTTTAGCTGTAGGTATGACACTCGTTATTGTCATTAGACATATCGATTTATCTGTTGGGTATGTAGCAGGTTTTCTTGGAGCAATCGCCGCTATCCTCCTTACACAGGCAGGGGTGTCTATTTACATTACTATACCTATCATTCTCATTTTAGGAATTGTTGTTGGTTTACTAAATGGCTTTTTAGTTGCCCAAATTGGAATACCTTCCTTTGTTGCTACATTGGCAGGCTGGCTAGTTTTTAGAGGAGCCTTGCTACAGGTAACAGAAAAGACAGGGACAATTATCATTCAAGACGATAGATTTAATGCAATTGGTAATGGTTATATTCCTTCCATTCTTCAAATTAACGGTCTTCATTTACTATCCTTATTAGTTGGTTTAGTTGGAATTCTATTTTATATCTATGGTGAAATTTCTACACGTAGAAACAAAATTAAATATGACTTTGAAGTGGTATCAAAGGGGATTTTTATTTTAAAATTGGTGTTCGTTTCAGCCATTATCGCCTACTTAACATGGATCTTAGCGGGTTATAATGGATTTTCATGGACGGTCATGATTATCCTGCTGGTTGTTATTGTGTATCACTTCTTAACAACAAAGACGGTGCTTGGAAGACATGTATTTGCAGTAGGTAGTAACCCAGAAGCAGCCCATCTTAGTGGGATCAATGTAAAGAAAATTACTTATATGGTATTTGGTTCGATGGGAATGTTAGCAGCTCTTTCAGGTATTCTATTTACCGCACGCTTACAATCTGCAACTACAACAGCAGGGACTTTATTTGAACTTGATGCTGTAGCAGCAGCATATGTTGGTGGAGTTTCTGCGGCTGGAGGAGTCGGAAAAGTAACGGGAGCCATTATTGGTGCAATTGTTATGGCTTCGTTATCCAATGGGATGAACCTACTTGGAGTTGGGATTTCTTATCAATATATTATCCGAGGTGGTGTATTAGCCTTAGCCGTAATTTTTGACGTAATGACTAGAAAAAAACGATAGATACGTAGAAGAGGGATTACAATAGGTAGTCCCTCTCTCTTTCTAATTTCTGACAGAAAGTCTCCGCTTCTTCCCTCAATAAAAAAGCTGAAAATTCCAACTAAATATATTGAAGAATGGCAAGTAGATGATATGATGAGAGTAGTTTACTATAAGTGGAAGGGGGATCAGTCATTTGCGAAAAACTAGTATATTATTACTATCCCTTACTTTCATTATCCTTTGCTATTTTACTTTTGTATCAGCAAAAAAAGTTTTTCGCTCAGATTGGCAGTTATCTCAAGAAATCAATCATAATGTAGATCAGCACCGTTTGGTATTAATTACTCAAGATATGGAAACATCCTTCTGGGATCAGGTAGAGAGTGGCGCTCGAAAGCAAGCCTTGAAGGAAGGGGCAAGTCTAGAGGTTTGGGGTAGCTATGGAAACAATCAGGAGGACTTTTTAGAGAAGATCGAAATCGCACTTTATTCAAAAGTAGATGGGATCATTGTACAAGGTTTAGATAACGAAGATTTTAAAGATCTAACAAAAATAAAGGCATCGTTCTATGGTATTCCTATCATTACTGTCGCAAATGATGTTCCAATGTCAGAGAGCTTTAGAAGAACTTTTGTTGGTTCTGATCAGTATCAAGCGGGCCGAATGCTTGCAAATGAACTAACGAAAGAAATGGGTACTTCTGGAACCGTCGTGTTAATGTATGATAGTGAGCATGAATATTACCAGTCACAGAGATTAAGTGGAATACAAGATGTGTTAAATGTGTATCCAAATATTAAAACGGTTCTTGCTCAAACTTCGGAAACAAGAGAACAAGTTCTTACCACCACTCAAGATGTGATGAATCGTAATCCAGATGTGGATGCATTTATAGCAGTTAATGCGAATTTTTCTGCGGGCATGGTTCAGGAAATTGGAAAGCGTTCTCAAGTAGAGCCCTATTTTATTTATTCGTTTGACGATGGTCCCGAAACGTTAACTCTTCTAAAGGAAGAAAAGCTAGACGGAATCGTTAAGCAATCCCCAGAGATGATGGGGGAAATTAGCGTTCAATTGATTATGCAGTGGTTAAATGGTGAAACGGTACCTCTCAATATAGACGGGTATTTTACAGATATTCATTTCTTGAAAGCGGTAGACGTCCAATGAACAGTATTCAGAAGAAAATTCTTACATTAACAACAGTCGTTCTTGTGATTATGTCCGTGATTTGGGTAGCGCTTACATATTATAATCATAAAACACAAAATCAATATAATGAGATTCTTCAACGATATCTTAGTCTGAACGAGGTAACGAGTGCAAGCCAACAACTAATCACAGATCTTAATAACTATATGCTCAAGCCTACCTCTGAAAATTTAGATCTGCTCGAGCGCAGCAAAGAAGAATTAATAGAAGCGAAACTGGATGTGGATACGTTAAGGAACCCAGAGAACCATTTCACTTTGTCCAATTATATTAGTCTCATTGATAGTCTTCAAGAAACGACAGACAGGTTTCTACTCTATTATTCTGAAAAAGATACGGAGGCCTCCACTAAGGAATTTACGGAGGCGATGAATATTTCCAATTATATTTCTGAGATGACTCTGACCTTACTGGATACAGAATTAAAGACCCATGACAAGTTTTATCGAAGCATCATCGAACGATCCGGAGAGGTAATCAAACTTGGCATGTGGTTGTTGTTGCTAATTACCTTTGTACTTATTTTCATTACGTATTGGTTTTCATTGGGTATTACGAGACCTGTGCTCAAGTTAACTCAAGCAGCCAACGAACTATCCAATGGAAAATTTGATGTTGAAATAAAAGTGGAGACAAATGATGAGATTGCCTTTCTTGCTCGAACCTTTGACCGAATGCGTAACAATATTAATAACCTAATCTCGGAAATTAAAAATAAGGCACAGCTAGAACGAGAACTTCAAGAGAATAAGATTTTATTACAAGAAAGTCAATTTCGAAGTCTTCAGAGCCAGATCAATCCGCACTTTTTATTTAATACTCTAAATACACTATCAAAGAAGGCGTATTTAGAGGGATCTGAAGAAACTAGTGATCTCCTAGTCAGTGTGGCAGGATTGCTTCGATATAATTTAAAACAAATTGATCGTTCGGTGACTTTGTATGAAGAGGTTGCTGTATTAAAACAATATATGGATATTCAAAAAGCAAGGTTTACTGAGCGTCTGAAATTAATCTTGGAAGTAGATGAAGACTGCCTATTTGTGCGTATTCCAGCTCTGACTCTTCAACCGATTATTGAAAATGCAGTAATTCATGCCATTGAACCTCGAGAAGAAGGTGGTACCATCTGGTTCCGAGTGAAAGATGGAGAAGACATGATTACCATTGAAATTGAAGACGATGGAAAAGGAATGGACCAAGAGAAAATTCGGCAAATTCTAGAAGAGAACACGATGGAAACGGAAGGCCATTCTACAGGAATTGGATTCAGCAATGTTGTAAAACGACTGCGTTTATTTTACGGATATGATCAGGTGATTGACATCTTTAGTGATAAGGGAAATGGGACGAAGGTGGCATTATATATTCGGAAAGAAGGGGTGAAAAAAGGATGATCAAGCTCCTAATCGTTGATGACGAACAAATAGAAAGGGAAGGCATGCAAGCCATTTTAGAAAAAACCTACCCTGAACATATAATCAAACAAGCAAAAAATGGGAAAATGGCTATTCAAATGGCTACAGAGTTTCAACCTGATGTGATATTTATGGATATCAAGATGCCTGGTATGAACGGACTTGAGGCAGTAGAACAGATCAGTGCGAATCATCCACATATCAAATTTATTATGGTGACAGCATACGATACTTTTGATTATATGCGTCACGCCATTAAACTTGGAGTGAAGGATTATTTGCTCAAGCCGAGTAAAGCAAGTGATATTGTAGTAACGGTAGGCAAGGTTCTGAAACAGATTGAAGAAGAACGAAAAACTCTTGCCCTAAGTCAGTATCAACAAAGTGCACTACAAAAAACACTATCACTCGTTGAAACTGATGTGGTAACACAATTATTATTTGATCACGTTCATGAAGTCCATGTAGATATGCTTGTCGAGATGCTTGATATTCGATCCACAAATGAAATGTTTGTTATGCTTGTTTTGATTCCTACCGGGTCAGAGCATGAATATTCCAAAGTAAAAGAAAAAGTTAGACAAACAAAGAGTGGATGGGTCGGAGCCCTCTACGGAAATCAGCTCCCCATTATTGTTTTCAAACAGCCAGATAAATCCTACCGTTCTCAAGCTACATCGCTTGCACGAGAGATCCTTTCCCTTTCTCATGCACAACACGGAACAGGATGGTTTATCGGTGTTGGTGAGGTATGTTATTCACTAGAGAATATCAGGCAATCGTATCAAGATGCACTTGTTGCCACAATGGATACAACGCTCCCAATGAAGTACCGTTTCTATAAGGATATATCCCCTTTAGGAGATTCAAGTCATGGACAGCTTGCTCCGCACCAGAAAAAAGAATTTTTCGATCAAATACGCCTTGGAAACTGGGATTATATCCGACTGAACGTGCTCAATATATTACAAGTATACGAGAATGATGAAACTGAATTGTTGCAAGCTCAACAACGGATGTTAGAAGTACTATGGATCGTATCTCGTGTATTAAGTGAAGTGGGAGTAGAAACAGATAGTCCCTTATATCCTTCACAAGCTAGTGACTACCGTCAACTGAGATTAGAAACGATACAAATACTAGAGCGGATGCGACAGTCGTACGTCAATCATTACGAAAAATTAGAATCAGATACGATTCAACAGATCAAACAATACATTATTGAGCATTCCCATGAGGATATATCATTGGATGCCCTAGCAAAGAAAGTAGGACTTAGCCCCATATATATAAGTAAGATGTTTAAAGAAAAGCTTGGAATTAACTATATCGACTTTCTAACAGAGTGTAGGATTGAGAAAGCAAAGAAATTAATGTGTGATCCTGAGAAGAGTATAAAAGAGATTACCTTTGAAGTTGGTTATCATGACCCAAATTACTTCAGTAAGGTGTTTAAAAAAATGGTTGCGGTTTCACCAAATAAATACCGAAAGACGCTTCTTGGTATTTAGTTTAGTCGGAAAAGGAGAGGGAGCAAATGGATCGGGGATTTTCCAATGCTAGATTGATTATGTTCACACTCACGCTAATCTTTTTTACATCTGCTTGTGAGAATGCACCTGAAACTAGAGCAACGACAGACCCTTCTGCAGTTGAAAAAAACCATTCTCCTGGTCAACCATCAGAGGAGAAAAAAATCAAAATTGGATTTTCTATGGATACATTAGAGGAAGAACGGTGGTTAAGAGATCGAGCCCTTTTTAAAGAAGCGGTTGAAAATTTAGGCGCTGAAGTAGAGATAATGGCGGCGAATGAAGATGATGCCAAACAAATTTTACAAGCAGAAACACTAATCAGCCAAGGAGTTGACCTATTGGTTGTTGTACCCAACAATGCAGAAGCAACAGCAGCGATTGTGAATAAAGCGCATCTAGCAGGTATAAAAGTCATTTCATATGACAGGCTAGTAAAAAATGCAGATATTGACATGTATATTTCCTTTGATAACGAACAAGTGGGGGAGCTTCAAGCAAAGGCCATTACAGAGTTAGTACCAAAGGGGAGATATGTATTAATAGGAGGTGCTAGTACAGATTATAATGCTCATTTGTTGAAAAAAGGGGTGTTTAACGTACTACAGCCATACATAGACAGAGGGGACATTACAATCGTTTATGACCAATGGACTGATAATTGGACTCCAACAAATGCTTATAAGAACATGGAATCAGCTTTAAAAGCTAATAATAATCACATTGACGCAGTCATAGCTGCTAATGACGCAACAGCAGGCGGTGCAATTGCAGCTCTCGAAGCCCATGGACTTGCAGGGAAAATACCTGTAAGTGGTCAAGATGCAGAGCTTGCAGCTGCCCAGCGCATTGTGGTTGGAACACAACACTTGACCATTTATAAGCCCTTGAACATGCTAGCAGAGAAGGCCGCTGAACTAGCGGTTAAGATGGCAAAAGGGGAAAGTATAGTTGCTGATAGAAAGATAAACAATGGGAAAATCGAAGTTCCTTCAGTTCTACTAGCGCCCATTGCGGTTGATAGGCATAATATAGATGAGACGATTATCAGAGATCACTTTCACTCGAGGGAAGATGTTTATATGATAGATCAATAAAGGAAAGGGCCCTGTCACCTAAAACTACTCATTATTAAGGGGGATGAAAATGGAGCATATTGTAATTACTGCTGTATTAAAACCAAAAGAAGGCCTGCAGGGGCAACTATTATCAGAACTCAAAAAGGTACAAGTGGCATCAAGGGAAGAGGCAGGTTGTATAAAGTATGACTTGCACCAATCTGAAGACCAAACTTTCGTTTTATATGAAGTGTGGAAGGATGAGGATGCGCTGGAAAACCATATTCAGTCGGCTCATTATCAGGAATACAGGAACAATATTGCAGACTTTATATCAAATAGAGAAGTGTATAAGCTGAAAATAATGGAATAAGTTCAAAGATTTGAGTGGCGGAACCGTCGAAAAAACCTGTTATTTGCAGGTTTTTTAGTGGTCTTTTTAAGATGGGAGCTTTTCGCCGTATCTCCTTCGAAACAAATCATTTGATTTCGAAGGACCAGATGTCTAATATATAAATATCGGGAATTACCGATTTGACATGATGCTTTCAGATCATCTATCCACCTTCCATTGGGATAGTGATAATCGATATAGAAAGAGGCAAATGACATTGAAGCAGGAATTGGAACGCTTAAATGATGAACAAGCCGTTGAAATTTTTAAGGCATTGTCGAACCAGACGAGGG
>Ga0182742_1005908_pt1 | contig 10058 bp, 11 predicted proteins | sample eDN5th37CBELigMG_FD_128880 | JGI IMG/M metagenome (GOLD analysis project Ga0182742, IMG submission 128880) | Enriched Miracle-Growth compost microbial communities from Emeryville, California, USA - eDNA 5th pass 37_C BE-Lig MG (version 2)... ... | reverse complement strand
CGTGGTGGTGCTGGCCATCGCCACCGCACTGTCGGTCTTCAAGCCCCGGGCCCGCACGCCCTTCCGCCGCGACCGGTGAGGGCGGTGCGCCGGGTCACGCCGGGACCGCGTCCCACACCGCCCGGACCTGCTCGGTCGTCGTCACCGTGGCCAGGAGCGGGTAGATGCGCTCGTACAGCATGTCCACGAGGTCGGCGCCGATCCCCCCGGTGGCGTCGCGCGGGATGACCACCTGGTAGCTGTGATCGGCGGCCGCGATGGTGGCGCCCAGCAGGGCGAGGTTCACCGAGACGCCCGTCAGCACGATCGTGGTGACGGCCATGGAGCGCAGCAGCCCGTCGAGGTCGGTGTTGACCATGGGGGTGAGGCCGTGCGGGCGGCGCAGGACCACGTCGGTGGGCTCGGCGCCGACGCCGGGGTGCAGCAGCTCCTCGTTGGGCAGCACGGGTGCGGCAGGGCGGTCGCGGCCGAGGTTGGACAGCCGGTTGGGCCGGACCTGGCGCACGCCGCTCGGCCGGGCCACCAGGCAGTGCACCACCGGCACACCGGCCCGGCGGGCCGACCGGGCCAGCGTGGCGACGTGCTCGAGCATCGGCCCCTCCCCTGCAGCCATCAGGTCGGGATGCGGGGCGCCGAGCGGGCCGATGCTCGTCACCTGGAGCTCGACGGTCACGAGCGCGCTGTGGGCGGGATCCAGCACAGAGGCGAGGTCGAAGGGCATCGGCCCACCGTACCGACGCCCGCGCCTGGCGTTCGGGCCCGACCGCTCCGCTCAGCGCAAGGCGTGCTCGAACATGGCCACCGTCGTCGTCCACGCCAGGTTCGAGGACAGCTCGTGGTACCGGACGCCCTCGAGGTTCAGCACCGAGGCCTCCGGATCGGTGAAGCCGTGGTCGGCCGCGCCGAAGAGGGTGATGGTGAACTCGCGCGTGCCGGCGTCGAGCAGCTCCCGGCGCAGCGCTTCCACGTCCTCGTGCGGCGCCCACGGATCGCCCTCGCCGCAGAACGCCATCACGTGGCCCTTGATCGCGCCCGGCTCGGCCCTGGCGAAGGTGGTGAGGATGCCGTGGTAGCTGACGGCCACGCGCACGTCGGCACCGCTGCGGGCCAGCTCGAGCACGGTCGTGCCGCCGTAGCAGAACCCGAGCGCGGCGATGCGGGCGGCGTCGACGTCGGGACGCGCCGCGACGCGGTCGAACCACGCCACCGTGCGGGCCCGTTGGAGCTTGGGGTTCTCGGTGTTGAGCTCGTGCATCGAGCCGCCCACCGTCTCCAGCGGGGCGCCCTCCAGGTGCGCGCCGTACATGTCGGTGCACACCGCCAGGTACCCCAGCTCGGCCAGCTTGCGGGCCGCCGGCTCGTTGACCTTGTGCGCGATGCCGATCGCGCTGTGCATGACGAGCACCGCCGGGAACGGCCCCTCGCCCGCCGGGACCGCGGCGTACCCCCGCAGCAGCGTCCCCTCGTGCTCCAGCTCCAGCGGCTCCATGCCCTCGAACATCCGACGCTCCATCTGGTCGACCCCCGGGGCGCGACGGTAGCGGGCCGACCCGCTCGGGGCGCGTTGGCGTACGCTCCAGCGCCGTGCCGGCGTGGAAGGCCATCGAGGAGGCGGAACCGGAGTTCGCCCGGCGGGTGCGGGAGCGCTTCGACGCGGGGCGCCACAAGACCATCGCGACGCTGCGGGCCGACGGCTCGCCCCGCATCTCGGGGATCGAGTGCGAGTTCGTCGACGGCGAGCTGCGCTTCGGTTCGATGACCGCGGCCCGCAAGGGGGCCGACCTCCGCCGCGATCCCCGCTTCGCCCTGCACGGCCCCACGTTCCACCCCGAGGAGGGCAAGGAGGCGGAGTGGCCGGGCGAGGCGAAGATCGCCGGTCGCGCGGTCCCGGCCGGCCCGGTGGTGCACGAGGGCAGTGAGGAGCCCCAGGGCGAGCAGTTCTTCGCGGACATCACCGAGGTCGTGATCACCGGCCTCAACGCCGACGCCACGAAGCTGGTGGTGGAGTGGTGGACGCCCCAGGGCGGGCTCCGCCGGATCGAGCGCGACTAGCCCTCGCTCCCAGGGACGTTGGTCGGCTGACCTGGGCCACCCACCCTGGAAACCCGAGCGCCCCGGTCGGGATTGCCTCTCTCGGGCAGTACGCTGGTCCCGTGGCGTCGGTGTTCGGCTTCCCGGCCTCGGTCAACGAGAAGGCGGCTCGCGTCGTGGCCGGCGGGGTGGCGATCCTCGCGCTCGTCACGCTCGGCACCGGTTGGCACTGGTTGCTGGTGCTCCTGGCGCTCGGCTTCCTCGCCCGCGTGCTCACCGGCCCCAAGCTCAGCCCTCTCGCGCTGCTGGCGACCCGGGTGGTGGCACCCCGGCTCGGCGCGCCGAAGCTCGTGCCGGGCCCGCCGAAGCGGTTCGCGCAGGCGATCGGGCTGGCCCTCACGACCGTCGCGGCGGTGGCGAGCCTCGGTCTTGACCACCCGGGTGTCGCGACGGGTCTCCTGGGCGTGCTCGTCGTGTTCGCGACGCTCGAGTCACTGGTGGGGTTCTGCGCCGGTTGCTGGGTGTTCGGCCAGCTGATGCGGCTCGGTGTGCTCCCCGCGCGCGTCTGCCTCGAGTGCGCCGACATCTGGCGCCGCGCCTGACCCTTCCGTGGCGCGCAGCGGCGGCGACCTGCGCTCGTGCCGGCCGGTCAGCCCTCGTCCACGAGCCCGCGGACCAGCTGGTAGAGGCGGTCGTTGGCCCGGAGCGCCTCTCGGAGCGCCGGCAGGTCGACCACGTCGATCATCATCGGTTGGCGTTGGAAGCGGCCGTCGGGCCAGTACTGGCAGAAGCGCAGCGTCTCGCCCCCGCGCTCCCACTCGATGAGCTGGATGACTGCCTCCTTGTACTGGTCGTGGGCGGAGACCTCCTCCACCACCTGACCCTTCCCTCACGGCATCGTCACCGGTCTCGGTACAGCACGCGCCATGCGCGCCATCCTGCTCGGGCGCGACGGCCGGCGCATGGCGGGGTGGCGCCGGGCCGCCGCGTCGGCGAGGTCACTCGGTGGGCTTGCCCGCTTCCTTCCACGCGGTGATGCCGCCGTCGAGGTGGGCGACGCGCTCGTAGCCCATCTCCTGCAGCGTCTGCGCCGCGAGGGCCGACCGGCCGCCGCTGGCGCAGTGCAGGATCACGCGCTTGGACGGATCGAGCGGGTCGACGTGGTACGGGCTCGTGGTGTCGGCCCGGAACTCGAGCATGCCGCGTGGGACGTGGATGGACCCGGGGATGCGACCGTGCTCGTCGAGCTCGGGGGCGTCCCTGATGTCGACCAGGATGGCGTCGCCGCTGCGCAGCTCCTGCTCCACCGCGTCGGGACCGAGGTTCTCGACCCGGGACTTCGCCTCCGCGACGAGATCGGCTGCCTTGCGCTTCATCGAACCCCCTCCGATCGGCCGTGATGCCAGGCCGCATGCTGCCACCGGGACCAGGCGGCCCGCGCCGAATTCCTTCGGTACGGTCGGGCCATGGACATGGCTCGGTACCGACTGCAGGCGAGCTCCACGATCGCCGCTCCGCCCGAGGACGTGTGGGACGCGATCGCCGACATCACGAGGATGGGCGAGTTCTCCCCGGTCTGCACCGGGGGTGAGTGGGACGAGGGGGTCGACGGGGCCCGGGAGGGCGCGTGGTTCACGGGCCACAACTCCACGCCCGAGCGCACCTGGAGCACCCGGTGCCTGGTCGACGCCGCCGAGCGGGGCAAGGTGTTCGCCTTCGTCAACCACGGCTCGGACGGTCGCATCCCGTTGGCACGGTGGCAGTACGAGCTATCGCCATCGCCGCAGGGCACGACCGTGACCGAGACCTGGCAGGTGCTCGAGGGCTACGAGCGACTGCTCACGGAACGAGCGCCGGGCGTCGACGTCACCGCGTTCCTCGAGGAGACCCGCGATCGGACCGGCCCCGGCATGGAGGCCACGCTCGCTGCGCTGAAGCGCGCCTGCGAAGCCTGAGCGCGCGGCGTCGAGGCTCCAGCCGGCGTGGCTACGGGCCGATGACGCCCGAGCTGCGCAGGGCGGCGATGCGGTCGGCGTCGTAGCCGAGCAGGTCGCGCAGCACCTCGTCGGTGTGCTGGCCGATGGTGGACCCCTCCCCGAGGCTGGCCTCCCCGCGCGACAGCGTGACCAGCTGCCTGCTGCGGCGCAGCTCCTCGAAGATCGGGTGGCCCACCGTGCTCAGCATCCCGAGCTGGTCGCACACGCCCCCCGGCTCGAACAGGCCTGTGCCGAAGCCGCCGGCCATCGGCGCCACCACCGCGCAGCCCACGCCCGCCTTGCTCAGCTCCTCCTCCCAATCGCTCGCCGGCCGCTCGGCCAGCCGCTCGGCGAGGAGCGCCGCGAGCTCGGCGTCGTGCTGCCCGCGGCCCGCTGCGGTCGCGAAGCGGTCGTCGTGGTCGAGCTCCAGCGCGCCGGCCAGCCGCGCCCAGCCGTGCTCGCCCGGCGCGCACAGCACCACCCAGTCGTCGCTGGCCCGGTAGAGCCGGTAGGTGGCCGAGTAGCCGAGCTTGTCCGGGTCGACCCGGGGAGCCGCCGGCGCGCCCTCGTACTCGATGAGCTCGTCGGACAGCACGTGGCCCATGGTGGCCAGCATCGACGTCATCGTGATCTGGCCACCGGCGCCGCGGTCGCGCGCAACCAGACCGAGCATGACGCCAACCGCCACCCCGAGCGCCGAGAGCGCATCGGGGTTGGCCGCGGGTGCGCCGCCCACGGCAGTGGAGGCGGTCTTGATCTCGTCGAGGGACAGGTCGACGCCCTCGGGCTCGCCGCCACCGCAGCGCTGGGCGTAGCCGGAGCCGGCGCCGATGGTGGGAGCGAAGGCCGGGCGGCGGCTGTAGGGCCCGCTCACGCCGTAGCCGACCCCGTGGTGGTAGACGAGGTTGGGGTTCAGGGCGCGCATGCGCTCCGCGTCGAGACCCATGCGCTCGGCCACACCACCCCGGTAGGTGTGCAACACGATGTCGGCCCCGCGGATCAGTTCGACCACGATCTCCCGGCCCTCCGGGCGGAACGCGTCGACGGCCACGCTCTTCTTCCCCTGCGTCACCCGCACCCCGCTCACTTCAGGCATCGAGGTCTGGAAGCGGATGGGGTCGCCGTCGAGCGCTTCGATCTTGATCACCGTCGCGCCCTGATCGGCCAGCATCGTGCTCCCGAACGGCCCGGCGTAGAAGGTGCCGAGGTCGACGATGGTGACGCCCTCGAGCGGCCGCGAGCGGCTCGGCGTCCCCGCGACGGGCGCGACGGCGGGACGGGCGCGGGCCAGGAGCTCGGCCCGATGCTCGTCGACGCGAGGTGCCGGCCGCGTCGCGTCGCCCGGCGTCGCCGACATCTTCACCAGCGGCCCCATCTGGCGCACCGCGCCGAGCTCGGGGTCGACGGTGGTGACGGCCTGGCCCTCGTGCGCGATCTGCGGGTGGTCGAACAGCTCGGTGCCGCGCCGGTAGATCTCGGCGAACACGTGCTCCTCGGCGTCGAACACCTCCTGCCACTCCTGCGTCGTGCGGGAGCGCACGCCCTCCAGCATGCGGCTCCACCACGCGTCGCGCCGCTCGTCGTCGGGGCTGTCGGGAGCGTCCGCCCAGGCCGGGTCGGCTCGCAGCTCGGCCATGCCCAGCGCCCGGACGAAGGCGTCGAACTGGCGCGGCGTGGCGTGCGCGAACTGCATCCAGCGGCCGTCGCGCGAGTACCCGTTGAGCAGGCCGAAGAGCAGCCAGCTGGTGGGCACGCGACGTTCCCGCGTCGGCACCGCCATCGGCGTGAAGGCGTCCGGGTAGCGGTCGGTGAGGGTCTTGATGACGTGGTTCCAGGGGTCCTGCGCCAGCATGCCCTGGATCATCGTGGCGTCGACCCGCTGGCCGAACCCGCTCGACGCCCGCTCGTGCAGGGCCAGGAGGGCGCCTTGCTGCGCGAGCAGCGCGGCGGCGATCGTGGCGCTCGGCGACTCGAGCATCACCGGCTCGCCCGGCCGGTTCGGCGCGACGTTGCCGTACATCGAGCCCGTCTTGGCCATGACCACGGCGTCGTAGCACTGCAGGTGGCTGGAGGCGCCGTCGTGGCCGAACCCGGTGATGGACGTGTAGACGAGCCCCGGGTTGACCGCCCGCAGTGCCTCGTAGCCCAGGCCGAAGGTCGCTGCTCTGCCAGCGCCGAAGGCCTCGACCACCACGTCGCTCCCCTCGGCCAGCTGGCGCGCCGCGGCGGCGTCGGCCGGGTCCTTCAGGTCGAGCACGATGCTCTTCTTGCCGCGCAGGAAGAAGGGCCAGCCGACCAGCGATCGCACCGGGCTGCCGCCCGGACGCTCGATCTGGACCACCTCGGCCCCGTAGTCCGCGAAGAGCAACGTGGTGTAGGCGCTGGCCAGGTTGGTGGAGAGGTCCACCACCTGGAGCCCGCTCAGGCAGCCCTGTCCCTGGTGCATGGCCTCGGGCACGGTCCCGACCCCCTTCCCTGCACCGACCCCCCGGTGCGCGCAGGTGCTGCGCGAGGACCCTAGCGAAGCCCGAGGAGCTGGCGGGCCAGGAAGGCGACCTGGTCGTCGACCTGCGCGGGCACCGGCGTGGCGTGCCGGCCCGGATAGGTGCGCAGCTCCTTGTCGTCGGTGCCGAGGAGGGCGAACAGCGCTTCCTGCCCCACGACGGGGAACAGCTCGTCGTCCGCCTTGCGCTGGAAGAGGACCGGGCAGGTGATCGAGGGCGCGTCGAGCGCGAGGCGCTCCGAGCTGGGGTAGGTGAGGCCCCACATGCCGAGCACGGCGGCGCGCACCCGCGGCTCGGCCGCGACGAAGGACACGCCGTACGCCGTGCCCATCGAGACGCCGCACCAGCCGATCCGGTCGGCGTCGACGTCGGGCCACCGCCCCACCTCGTCGAGCGTGGCCCTCCAGTCGGCGGCCATCTCGCCGATGCGTGGCTCCCCCCGCCGCCACAGCGCCCGGAAGTCGGCGAGCACCACGTCCCCGTCGGCCCCGTCGGTGCGCCGATCCCCGTGCACCGGCCCGTCGATGGCCACGACGACGGCGCCGATGTCGGCCACCAGCCGTTCGGCGAGGGGGGCCACGGTGAGCTTGTCGCCGGAGCCTCCGTGGCCGAGGAGGACGACCGGCCGGGGATCGCTGGGGCGGGCGCCGCCCGGGCGGGCCTCGCGTGGACGCCATGCCACCGCCGGCACCTGCCGACCCTCCGGCCCTTCGACCGTGAAGGGCTGCGGCGACGGCGCGATCACGAGAAGTACGAGCCGAAGCTGCGCCCCGTCTTCTCCAGCTCGCCGATGATGTCGGGACCGAACCGTTCGCTCAGCTGCTCGGCGACGTAGGGCGCGTTGACGACGTCGTTGAACTCGCCCTTGTTGCCCTGGATGATGACGAGGAGGGCGCCGTCGGTGTCGCCCACGTTGGTGAACGTGCGGGCCACCCCCTTGGGCACGTGGATGAAGTCCCACGGCTCAAGGATCGTCGAGTGCTCCCCCCGGTCGCCCCAGGTGAGGGCGAACGTGCCCGACAGGCAGAAGAAGGCCTCGACGGTCTTCATGTGGTGGTGCAGGGCAGGGCCGTCACCCGGCTTGCAGAAGGCCACCGACACCGAGATGGCGTCGCCGGCGTCGCCGCCCTCCAGCACGGCGTGGCGCTGGATGACGCTCTGCCCCTCCATCGCGGGCGCCATGTAGGAGTAGTTCTCCGTGGCCGTCATGAACGCGACGACCTCGTCAGGGATGACGCCCGCGCCCGGCTTCGGCCTGGGCTGCATGTCCTTGAAGCGGACGATGCGACGCGCCATCTGCTCGTCGCTCACGGACGTGCTCGAGAGGTCAGCCACCGTTCCTCCAGCGGTCCCGTGACGAGGAGAGCGACCTCGCCTGGAGCGAGCCCACCGTAGCCCACGGGTCGAACTGCGGCGGACCCGCGTCCACGGAGAGGAAGGCAGTACCATCCGCCGAGCAAGTCCACGCGGGGGGTGAGGCGGTCATGGCGGCTCAGAAGCCGGTGCTGTCGCGTCGACTGCGGCTGCTCCTGATCTGGCCTCTGCTCGCCGGCCTCTCTGCAGCGGTGGTCGTGCTGATCCTGCTCTGGTTGCAGGCAGAACCAGAGGGTGGCTTCCCCGACGCCATCACGGGCGCACTCGGCCTGCTCCTGGCCGCCGTCGTCTTCGCCCTCGCTCTGGCGAAGAGCGAAGCGCAGCGCGTCTTCGAAGACGTCCATGCACTGCATGAGGCCGACCATGACCACTGGCTCGCTGAGAGGGACAACGGCCGACTCACCACGGCTGAGCTACGAGCGCTCGTCGCATCGACATATCTCGCGGCCCGGGAACAGGTGGAAGCTGCCGAGGAGGGCCCATGGGACATCTGGTGCCGCATGCGCGCGCAGACCTTGCTCGACCGGGTCGGTGACGACCGTCGAGCCCAGCTCATTCGGTTCATCCGCGGCGACAGGACGGCTCGCAGCGAGCGGCGGGTACGTCCCTTCAGGAACGCCCAATGGATCATCAGCCTCAGCCTCGTCGGGGCATGGCTGCTCGTCCTGGCCATGGTGTTCCTCACGCTCATCGGCGCAGCGTATGCCGGCTGGGGGCTGGCCTGGCCGCCCTCGCCCTCATGGTGGGCAGCGGTCACGCTGATCGGCGCCGCCGTGGCGTACACGATGCTGAATGCAGCAGCGCTCCGCGCGCTGCTCGAAACCTTCAGGGCTCGAATGCACTCTCTGGTCCTGTATCGCATCTACGAAGCCGAGTTTGCCGTACCCGATCGCCTCTTCGACGAAGTTTTCGACGCAGGCATATCGGCAGTGAGGCGCAACATGATGAACCTCACCTTCGGTGAGTACGCCGAGTTTCGCGATGAGGTCGAGTACGTAGGCGACGATCTCTACTGGGCAGAGAGCCTGCAACACATCCGCTGGGCCGAGGGTCGTCGTCCAACGGCTCCGTGGCTCCACACCCTCAGCGGCTGCTACCACCTGTGGTCAGGGCTGCGGCACCTCCGCACGCCAAGCGGCCTGGAGCATGTGGAGAGAGCCGCCGTGCACCTGGACCTGGCGCTCGCCGACGACCCGCTGGTTGCCGGGGTGGCGCTGTGCCATTGCAGGGAGATCCTCCGAGACGACGTCGCAGCGAGGCAGGCGCAAGTAGTGGCGCTCGAATACCTGTCGACTGCCGACAGAACTCCGGGTAGCGCAGCGTCTTATGCCGTCGAGTTCGTCCGGGAACGAGCGTCCTGGATCTTGCCGGTCGACCCGACGCTCGCCGATCCCCTCGCCGCAGCGCTCTCGGATCCGACAACGGCAGACGACATAGGAGCGTTCACATCCGACGCCATCCACGTCGAGCACTTCGAGGCGCTGCAACAGCGGGCCCGAGCCGATGTCGGGAACATGGAGGAGGCGTAGGCTCCGACGTACGCGCTGTCAACGTCTCCGAGGCAGGCGTCGACCGACTGCGCAGCCGGGCGGGCGGGGACTCGATCGACGTCGCCATGGGTGACATGGCATCGATGCCGCTCGGCGACCCCTGCGGCCTCATCCTCGTCGTGTCCAACCCCTTCTTCGCACTCCGGAGCCAGGGCCGTCAGGTGGACCGCTTCCGCGATGGCCATCAGCCCGTTCGTGTCATGGCGCTCGACAACTCGCGGTTCCGTCTCAGCCTCCGTCCACGATCCGGTCGCACCAAACGGTCCGTACCCAGGTTCTCGGCCTGCGCGAACGGTGGGATTGTCAACGGCCAGCAGGATCTCCCCGTAGGCGGTCATCGTGGTTCCCCAGGGGCGGCCGCGGGGAGTCCCCGCGCGCGGCCATGAGATGTCCCCGCGCGCGGCCATGAGATGTCCCCGCGCGCGGCCATGAGATGTCCCCGCGCGCGGCCATGAGATGTCCCCGGGCGCGGCCATGAGAGGTGGGCGCGGGCCCGGGTTGGGGACTGTCAGGAGAACGGTGTAAGTGGCGCTGGCGTTCATTCGTCGGTGGGGAATAGCCGGCCCTCGAAGGTGATGGCGAAGGCGTTGAGGGCTGGCTTCCATCGGTTCATCCAGCGGCTG
>Ga0182742_1005907_pt1 | contig 10058 bp, 11 predicted proteins | sample eDN5th37CBELigMG_FD_128880 | JGI IMG/M metagenome (GOLD analysis project Ga0182742, IMG submission 128880) | Enriched Miracle-Growth compost microbial communities from Emeryville, California, USA - eDNA 5th pass 37_C BE-Lig MG (version 2)... ... | reverse complement strand
GCAAAGAGACTACAACAACAGGTGAATTTAATAAATGAGAGAAACTCTTCTTATTTTCATAGTGGTATTGTAGCTACTTCTATAAATGAGGATAAAGAAGTATATGCCACAGTTGTATCGAATAGTTACGAGGGACTGAAGCCTTTTTCTTTTTATAAGTCGGTTGATATTCATAACATAGCTCTTTTAGAAGCTATTGAAGAAAAAAAAGTGGTTAGTACAAAGGTTTATACAGATGATCTAGGTACGTGGTTATCTTCGTTTGCTCCGATACAGAATGAAGAAGGAAAAGTAGTGGGCGTATTAGTCATTGATGCAGAAGCATCATTTATTAAGCATTCGCAGTTAGAAACGATCTTGTATTTAACCGTTGTTTTTGTCGTCACGATTGTTATCGTGTTTTTCACACTAAAATATGTATTAAACAATGTGATGGAGCCCGTTGATGAAATCCTATATGGGTTACACGAGGTAAGCGTCGGAAACTTCAATATACATCTAAGTGGTAAGAAAAATTCAAATCTTGACCCCTTATATGAACGGTTCAACTTTATGACGCAACAGTTAGCCATATTGTTTGATAGATTATCCATTTCAAGTCCATTAAATGGCAAGCAAGCCGTATCGGATGAACAATTACATACCTTTGAAGTGGCAATTGGGAAAATGGATACAATCATTAAAGAAACAAAATTACTTAAAGAGCTTCAGCGAGCAGAGAAAATGAATGCGATAGGTCAGTTAGCTGCTTCTGTAGCTCACGAAATTCGGAATCCAATGACGGTAGTAAAAGGATTTTTACAAATCTTTTTAGCAAAAGATGGTTTGAGTGAAGAAGAGCATATGTACGTAAAACTAATGCTTGAAGAAATGAATCGTGCCGAGAAGATTATTAATGAATATTTATCTTTAGCGAAGCCAGACCTGGAGTTCTCAGAAAAGGTAAATGCCGGGGATCTTGCACACAAAGTGATGGATTTAATGAACTCGTATGCACTTATGTCAAAAAGCATTGGGATGCAAACGAAGGTGTCAGGCGATGTTTTTATTAAAGGAAATGTTAGTGAGTTAAAGCAGGTACTAATTAATATATTGAAAAATGGGATAGAAGCGATGAAGGACGGTGGCACTCTCCGTTTGTCTGTACGAGAAGAAGGACACTTTGGTATTTTTGAAATCTTTGATACAGGCATTGGGATGAGTGAGGATGAACTTCAAAGATTAGGGACGGCTTTTTATTCCTTGAAGGAAAAGGGCACTGGTATGGGGCTAATGGTTTGTTATCAAATCATTGAAAGAATGCGAGGGTCTATTGAAGTAGAAAGTCAAAAAGGTGTAGGAACAACTTTTCGAATTATTCTTCCGTTACATAGAGAATAGAGGAAGTTTAGTTCTTTTCCCTTTCATCTTATGATCTGGTTTGCTAGAATAAACTAGAATAGAATGATGAATGCAGGTGGATACATGAAGGTTAAGATGTTTAAATTGGTTAGTATTCTGATGGTATTTGTTCTTGCAGCATGTGGGAATAATGGGATACCAGATGCGAAAAATTGGCCAGTTGCTGATTTCTCGTATACAAATCAGGAAGGCAAGCCCTTTAGTTTAAAAGATTTAGAAGGAAAAATTTGGGTAGCTGACTTTATTTTTACTAACTGTGAGGACGTGTGTCTTCCGATGACGTATAATATGGAAAAGCTTCAACAGATGGTCAAAGATGAAGGAATTGAAAATGTAGAGTTTGTGTCCTTCTCCGTAGATCCTAGTGTAGACACACCAGAAGTGTTAAAAGAATTTGGCGAGTATTTCAAGGTCGATTTTTCTAACTGGAATTTTCTAACTGGTTATGAGCAAACACATATAGAAGAGTTTGCAATGGATTCATTTAAGACAATAGTTAAAAAACCAACAGATCAGGACCAAGTTATTCACGGAACTGACTTTTATTTGGTTAATCAAGATGGAAAAATTATGAAATATTATACTGGTCTTAATGAAATACCATATGAGGAAATTATTAATGATATGAAAGCCCTTCAATAGACCTTTTAAAAGGTCTATTTTAGTTTATTTGACAAGCAGGTCACCATAGACTATATAAAAACTATAAAGGCAGGTGTATTTCGTGAGGTGGGCCTTTATTCTCGTTTTTACAGTTGTACTTTCTTCTTGCAGTCAAACACAAAATCAAAAGTCAGATCAAATTCAGCTTAGGGAAACAACGGTTGAAAAAAAAGCACCTATTCCTATCGATTTTATTTCTCAACCTTTTCAAATTGTTTCCGTAGGAGATTCCTTAACTCAGGGTGTAGGAGACAGTACAAACCGTGGGGGCTATGTGCCATATCTCAAGGAGTATTTAGAAAAAGAGAAAGGGATCGCCGCGGCAGAAATCGTTAACTTTGGTGTAAGAGGCAATCGAACATCCCAACTTATTAGTAAGCTAAAGACAGATGAAGTGAAGGATTCATTAACAACAGCTGATTTGGTCCTTATTACCATTGGTGGAAATGATGTAATGAAAGTAGTAAGAGAAAATTTTTCAACTCTAGACTTGGAGTTGTTTGAAACAGAAAAAAAGCAATTCGAAAAAAATCTTCGAACCATAATTGAATTAATTCGTGAAATAAATCCTTCAGGTACGGTTGTCTTAATAGGATTGTATAATCCTTTTTACGAGTGGTTTCCTGATGTAGAAGAGATGGATCTCATAATGCAGGATTGGAATATGACGAGTCGGACGATATTAACCGACTATGAACGGGCTTATTTTGTAGATATAGCTGATATTTTTCATGAAAGTGAGGAGAATCTGTTATATACAGATTACTTTCATCCTAATGATCTAGGTTACGAAAAAATTGCTGTGCGAATTTACGAAACACTTTCATTAGGAATACTGACGGAACGATATGAGTTGAAATCGACTGCCAGAAATGAGGCAAGCACTGATGAATAGTTGGAAAAAACTTTTTATAGCACTGATTATTCTTAATATCATCGTTGTAGTTGGTGTGATTTTCTTGATCTTCCTACCTACAAAGGATGAAGAGATTGCTCTAAAGGACCTCAATCAGGATGATTATGTACAATTTCATGTTCAATCAAACAAAGCCGATTTAAACCGATTGATCAATCATTATATTGAAGAGCAAGGGCTTAATGAGAGAATCAAGTACAATGTCACACTTACTGACCAGGTTGACTTGTATGGGACAATGAAGGTATTTACTCAAGATGTGGAATTAAAACTAACCTTTGAACCAGCGTCTTTAGATAATGGTGATTTGATACTCAGACAGAAGACCATCTCGATCGGGCATCTAGAATTGCCCGTTCCAGTCGTATTGAAATTCATTCGAGATAGTTATGATCTCCCTTCTTGGATTACGATTCGGCCGAATGATGAAGAGGTGTACGTAAACCTTCATGATCTAAAACTAAAGAGCGATACAAAGGTAAGAGTAAATACATTTGATTTAAAACGAGATAATATTGTGTTTACTCTTCTTGTTCCAATAAAATAGGCGGCATAATGGCCACCTATTTTATTCTCTTTCCGTTAAAATGATGGGTTCAATGGATGGTTCCCCATGACTTAGCCCTACGGCTACAAGTGTGTACACTTGATTTCTTTGGAATGAAAGAGCTGGCAACGGCAGAAGGACATCCTTTGTACCTGTAGCTCTTACCTCAAGATCGACGGTTAATGGAGATAGGGCTAAATAATCGCTTGAGCGTCTGAACCCAATATTACGGAAAACAACATCGCCATTTTTTACGGCTATATCAACAGGTTGAGTATCAGGTGAGAGATGTACAAATCGAACTTTCGTTTCACCGGACGGGATACTCGGATTATCCTCAAGTTCTACTAGCTTTAACTTTTCAACCATATCAGTAGCTGCAAGTGTATATTGCTTCCCTGCCTCCACGGTTACCTTTCTACTTAGAACGGTTGATACCATGTCTCCTGCAGGATATATATCTACTTGATATTTTCCAGCTGGTAATGATAAATAATTGCTCGTTTCTTTAAATGGAAAATCGCGTAAAATTCGATTTCCATTAATATATACATCAACTTTCGGTGCATCAGGTGAAGCATGTAGTACACGAATTCTAGCTGGTGAATTGCTCTGATAGTAGTTTGCAACTGATTGAGCTCTTAAGGAACTCATTGCTTTGGTCATGTACCTAATGTGTTTTTGGTAATAGTGAATATGCATGGATGGATCTAAGTATTTATAATATTGTGCTAATAAATCGTACCTAGCTGCTTTATGCAAATAGTCATCATGGTTTCTATAATCAGACAAACCCCTCACTCCTTAAAGGATATTCAGTGTAACATATGCTTTGAAGGTAGGAGAGGTGCCTATGTTTGCTTTTTTGGTGTACAGATTCCTGAATATGGGTTATAATACAAATATTATATAAAAGGTGGTGTTGTGTGATGATGAAATTAAGCATTGTTTATAGTGTTTCTAGTCAATTTCACACAGCCCAATCAGTTACTAGATAATGGTCGTTTATCTATTCCTTTTCGTACGGTAAAAACCATGGGCTGTGTATGCCTATGGTTTTTTTAGTATGTACTTTAGGAGGATAAAACGTGAATTTACAAACATTGGGATATAATCGATTTTTTGAACAGGAATTTTCTACTTTTAATGATAACCAAGTGATTGTAGGGAGAATTGCATTAGAACATAAGCATTTGTATCGTGTGTTAACAGAACATGGAGAATTACTATGTGAGATTTCAGGTAAATTTGTTTTTCAAGCTGAAAAAAGAGAGGATTATCCAGCAGTCGGTGACTGGGTGGTTATTAAGCCTAGTCTAGATGAAGGAAAGGGGATGATCCTAGCTATACTTCCGAGACAAAGCAAATTTTCTCGAAAGACAGCAGGAAATGTAACGGAAGAACAAATTGTTGCCACGAATGTGGATACTGTTTTCTTGGTGAACTCACTAAATGACGATTTGAACTTACGGCGAATGGAAAGATACTTGCTATTAGCATGGGAAAGTGGTGCTAATCCGGTCATTGTTCTAACGAAAGCAGACTTATGCTCCGACGTTCAAATGAAGGTAAAGTTAGTGGAGAGTGTGGCACTAGGTGTACCAATTGTTGTGATTAGTGCAGTGGCAGGTAGCGGTTTTGAAGAACTGGCGATCCACTTGCTGCCCGGTAAAACGGTGGCTCTTTTAGGTTCGTCAGGAGTCGGTAAGTCCACACTTACCAACTACTTACTTGGGGTAGAAAAGCAAAAAATTCAAAGTATAAGAGATGCTGATGATAAAGGACGTCATACAACAACCCATAGAGAACTTGTTGTTTTACCGAACGGGTCTTTATTAATTGATACGCCAGGTATGAGAGAGATCCAGCTTTGGGAAGGCGGAACTGGTATGGCTGAGAGCTTCTCTGATATTCAAGAGCTTAGTAGTCATTGTAGATATAGAGACTGCAAGCATGAGGATGAGCCTGGTTGTGCAGTTACCGCTGCTATTGAAGAAGGGGTAATGGATCTAGGTCGCTTACAAAGCTACAAGAAGTTGGAAAAAGAACTGGCCTATCTGGATCGTAAGCTTGATAAAAGAGCTCAATCAGAAGAAAAGAAAAAATGGAAAAAGATTAATAAACAAATAAAACAAAAACGGTGATTCTTACAAAAACCTCTTTTAAAAAGGGGTTTTTTAACTGTATGGATGCTCCTTGTTTGCATTGAAAGTCTTAATGAAATACTCTATATATGTAGGAGTCATTTGAAAAGAGGTGCCTTATGGAGAAACTTGCGACATTTGCTGGTGGATGCTTTTGGTGTATGGTAAAACCGTTTGATGAACAGCCTGGAATTATTTCTGTCATCAGTGGCTATACAGGGGGACATAAGGAAAACCCTACTTATGAAGAGGTATGCCGAGAAACAACTGGGCATTACGAGGCTGTACAAATTACGTATGATCCTGAAATATTTTCTTATGAAAAGCTATTAACCGTATACTGGCAACAAATTGATCCAACTGATCCTGGTGGACAGTTCTATGATCGGGGCCAATCGTATGAAACGGCAATCTTTTATCATGACGAAGAACAACGGGTATTAGCTGAACAATCTAAGCTAGAATTAGCGCAAAGTGGTCGTTTTTCAAAGCCTATCGCGACAAAAATTTTACCGGCAAAAGAATTTTATGCCGCTGAAGATTATCATCAGCAATTTTATAAAAAGAACCCCGTACGATATGGAAGATATTCTGAGGGGTCTGGGCGCAATGCCTTTATTAAGAAAGCTTGGGGGAATGACCAATGAAAAAAGAAGGAGATTTGAAAGAAAGTTTAACTCCTATGCAATATGAAGTGACTCAAAGAAATGGAACGGAGCCGCCGTTTCGTAATGAATATTGGGATCAATTTGGTGACGGTATTTATGTAGATATTGTTTCAGGAAAGCCGCTCTTTAGTTCGAAGGATAAATATGATGCGGGATGTGGGTGGCCAAGCTTTACAAAGCCAATTGATGAGGAAGAGATTATTGAAAAAATAGATCGCAGTCACTTTATGGTTCGTACAGAAGTCCGTAGTAAATCTGCTGATTCTCATCTTGGTCATGTGTTTGATGATGGACCAGGGCCGACGAAGCTAAGGTATTGTATCAACTCTGCAGCACTGGAATTTATCCCAGTTGATGAACTGGATGAAAAAGGGTACGGTAAGTATAAAATTTTATTTTCATAAATCAAAAGGTAAAAGCCATATGCGGCTTTTACCTTTCTTTTTGAGCTTCTATCAAGGTTGTTTTTTTTGAAGTCATGCCCCCAGATAGGATAAATTTCATTGCATCCTCTGGTTTAACATCAATAAATTCAACATCCTCTTTTTTGATTAAAAAAGTGAATCCAGCCACTTGGAAGGTTTGAGGGACATACACAGCGATATAATCGCTTAACGGCTCGTAAAATACGTCAAGATCCTCTGCTGTAACAAATCCAAGGCTTTTCATATTTGTGCCAGGAACAGTTACAAGTGCAACTTTTGAGAAGGATTTTTTTTCACCTAAGAAGGAATGGACGGTATCTTTGATAACCGAATAAACAGTTTTAACGAAAGGAATTTTCTCTAATAACCTGTCAATGATTCGGAAGATGGTACCTGTCACGAACTTCGTAGATAAAAAACCTAAAATGGTAATTAACACTAACGTTGCTAAAATTCCGATACCTGGAACATACGACTCTTTAAAGTACTGCTTTAAGAACCCACCTAGAAGTCCGTCTAAAAACATGAAGGTTTTATATGTTACGTAAATCACGAGTATGATTGGTACGATCGTTAAAATACCATTTACAAAGCTCTTTAAAATACTTTTCATTTTATATAACTCCTAACCTCTTAATATAAAAACATTACAATGTTTATCCGTTTTTGACAAGGAAAACAAGGGCCACCTAAACTTTTTCGGGAAAAATGGGCATATACACATGCGGGACAAGGACCTACTACATATTGTAAATATTGTAAAAGGAAAGCTTAATTAGGAGGTATAAACATATGCATTACGGACATGGATGTGACCCTTGTTACCCTGGTTACGGGTACCCTACAGCAGTTTCGCCAGTTGGATGTGGATATGGTGGCGGTTTTGCATTAATCGTTGTCCTTTTCATTCTACTCATCATCATCGGTGCTAGTTTCTACGGAAAAGGATGCTAATATAAACAAAAGCTCGAGCGATAGTGCTCGAGTTTTTGTTTGTTTATTTTAAAAAATACGAACGTTATTTTAGTTATTGTAAAAAATGTTCGTATTTTTATTGACTGAATAATCTATATTTGGTATATTTACACTTGGTTAAAGGAAATACGAATATAGTTAGTAGCCTCGGAGGGAATACCTTGAAAACAAATTATGATGTTATCGTTGTTGGAGCAGGTCCTGCTGGAATTTTTACATGTTATGAACTTACATTAAAAATGCCAGAAGCATCCATATTATTGATTGATAAAGGTCACGACATATATAAAAGAAACTGTCCCATTTTACAAAAAAAAATCGATAAATGTCCACCAGCAGCTGGTAGGAAGGAATTTGCAGGTTGTCTACCTGCGTGTTCTATTACCAATGGATTTGGAGGAGCAGGTGCATACTCGGATGGAAAGTTTAATATCACCAGTGAGTTTGGAGGCTGGATGACGGATTATTTACCAGATTCACAGGTTGTTGATTTAATAAATTATGTGGACCGAATCAACCTTGACCACGGAGCGACTGAAAGCATCACTGACCCTTTAACAGATAAAGTTAGAGATATCGAAAGACGTGGATATGCAGCAGGTTTAAAGCTTCTACGTGCTCAAGTAAGACACTTAGGAACAGAACAAAATCTACAAATCCTTCAAAGCATTTACGAATACTTAAAAACAAAGATTGATATGGTCTACAAGGCGGAAGTTGAGGACTTAATCACAGAAAAAACGCCAGATGGTCATAAGGTAACTGGAATTAAATTAAAGGCTGGAGAGAGCTTATCTGCTGAAAAAGTGGTGGTAGCTCCAGGGCGTGACGGTTCGGTATGGCTGGCTAAGCTATTAAAATCAAGACGTTTAAAAATGATTAATAATCAAGTCGATATTGGTGTTCGTGTAGAAACATCGAATATTGTTATGGAAGAAATTAATGAGCATCTGTATGAAGGGAAATTTACGTTTAATACATCGGTTGGTACCCGCGTAAGAACCTTCTGTAGTAATCCTTCAGGACATGTCGTTGTAGAGAATCACTCTGGAATTATGTTAGCGAACGGTCATGCTTACAAGGATCCTAAATTAGGTAGCCCAAATACGAACTTTGCCTTATTAGTATCTCACACCTTCTCAGATCCTTTTGATAAGCCAAATGAGTACGCACATGAAATTTCTAGGCTAGCGAATAGTTTATCTAACGGTGGACTAATTGTTCAAAAGTACGGTGATATTTTAAAAGGTCGCCGTTCCACTGAAAAGCGTATTAAAGAGGGCTTTTTAGAGCCGACACTTAAAGAAGCAGTACCTGGAGATTTGGGGTTAGTGCTTCCATATAATACACTGAAGAGCTTAGTTGAAATGACAGAAGCGTTAAATCATGTATCGCCAGGTCTTGCCTCTGAGCACACATTATTCTACGGTGTGGAAGCGAAGTTTTACTCTGCACGACCAAAGCTAAATGATCGTTTTGAAACAGAAATTAGCGGGCTTTATGTTGGTGGAGATGGAGCAGGGGTTACTCGCGGGCTGGCTCAAGCAAGTGCCTGTGGCGTTTGGATCGCTAGAGATATCGTTGAGAAATCAACTAAAAGAACAAACACTGAACCCGTTTTGGTATAATATGATGGACCTGTCAAAAGATGACAGGTCCTATTTATCTATTATTTATAAAGGGGGATGGATTGTGGTGGGAATGGTTCCAAGGCGTTTACAACCTGGTGATGAGGTTAGGGTCATATCACCTTCAAGAAGTATGGCCATATTAAAAGAAAAACAGGTCGATATTGCAAGAAACCGATTAGAAGCATTAGGCTTTCATGTAACGTTTGGAAAACATGTACATACACACGATGAGTTTTTTAGTACCAGCATTGAGGAGCGGATAGAAGATTTGCATACCGCCTTTCTTGATCAAAATGTAAAAGGAATTTTTACAGCATTTCTATGATGAAGACCGTTAGCCCTTAAAAAACCAGAGGAAACGTCCTTCATAAGGCTGATGAAGACCGTTAGCCCTTAAAAAACTAGAGGAAACGTCCTTCATAAGCCCCTTTTTATGAAAAAGCCAACAGAACTTTATCAAGGAGTCTTTTTCAGCCCCTAACATTTCATTAGAATTCCATAAAATTTTGAAAAGCAATAAAAAGAAAGATTTCCTCTTCTTACTCATACAATCTTATAAGGCGTCGCTTACGCTTGTATGGAACGGGGGAGTCAAATGGAGCATTCATATTTAATTAAACCGCTGCTTGATGCGGTATATCCAACAATAGATTATGGGAAAGGCATTTATTTATATGACAAGGAAGGG
>Ga0182742_1005904_pt1 | contig 10060 bp, 5 predicted proteins | sample eDN5th37CBELigMG_FD_128880 | JGI IMG/M metagenome (GOLD analysis project Ga0182742, IMG submission 128880) | Enriched Miracle-Growth compost microbial communities from Emeryville, California, USA - eDNA 5th pass 37_C BE-Lig MG (version 2)... ... | reverse complement strand
CGCCCACCGCCGGCACCACGGCCAGCCCGTCCATGCCGCCACGCAGCACGATGACCAGCAGGCGCTTCTCCTCGGGCTGCTGGCCAGCGGCGCTCGAGGCGCGCGGCGCGAAAGCCCAGGCGAACAGGCTCGCGCCGGCGCCGAGCAACAGGCGGCGAGAGACGGGATGCAAGCTGTGGCTCATCGGCGCTGTACCTCGGGGGACATGAGCAGGATGGCAAGGCCCTGCCGCGGCGATTCGGCACGGGCGATCGCTGTGCGGGTCTCGTCCGTCAGGGCGGGGCCAAGGGCCTGGTCAGCAAGCGCCCGCGGGTCGGCCACGCTGCCAGCCAGCCGCCCGGCCAGGTCGATGGACCAGTCCAGGCGGGTCTTCAGCCCGTCCGGCGATACCCAGGCATTGTCCTCCTCCGGCCATCCCTTGGGGGAAGGAGCGTTGAAGGCCGGCTGACCCATCGCCGCCAGGTCATGCAGCAGCCCGGGCCTCGGCGGCGCTGCTCCGATGATCCGGCTGGCGGCCATGACGAATTCCAGCGGCGAGCGGAGCCGCATCGCCGGCGCCTCCCAGGCTTCGGGCGCGCGGAGCAGGGATTCGACGACCGCGCCCAGGTCACCGCCGCCGTGCCGCCAAGCCTGCTCCAATCGCGCCACCAGTCCGGCAGGTGCCCGCTCGCCGACGAAGTGGCGCACCAGCTTGCGCGAGAGATGATGGATGGTGGCCGGATGCGCCGCCAGGTCGCGCAGCACCGCCCTGGCCTGGTCGGCGCCGCTGTCGGGATAGCGTTTGCCGAGAATTGTGCGCGGACCCGGCTCGTGCCGGTCCGGATCGAAATAGGTGCCCTGGGGCCGGCTGCTTTCGGGACCGCCGAACCAGACACCGGCGGTCCAGCCGGACAGGGCCTTGGCGAATTCGGTGATGTCAGCCTGGGTATAGCCGCCATCGATGCCGAGCGTATGGAGTTCCAGGACTTCGCGCGCGAGGTTCTCGTTCACGCTGCGGCCCTGGTTGCGGCCGCGCCGCATCGGCGCATTGGGACCGATCGAGGCATGGTTGTCGAGATAGCGCAGCATGGCCGGATGCAGCACGGCGGCAAGCAGCATGTCCTCGAACCGCCCGGTCATGTGCGGACGGATCGCTTCGCGCTCGAAGGCGCCGATGAAGTAGATGACCTGTGCACGCTGCGCCGAGACGGTGAAGTGATTGGCCCAGAACAAGGCCAGCCGCTCCTCCAGCGGGCGCGGCGTTGCCACCGCCAGGGCGATGAGGAACGCCACCTCCTGCCGCAGGGCTTCCCCATGGGTGAGGATATCGGGATTGGCCAGCCTGGCATCACGCTGGCCCGCCACCCTGCCGGCCGTCATGACGGCGGATGGACCTTCCCGCCCGCTGCCGAGATCCGTCAGCCCCATCCTGGCACGCTCGGCGGCGGCAGCGGCGCGGCGCTTGGCATCCTCGCGCTTGGCAATGAAGATCTCGATGGCCCTGCTGGTGGTCAGCGGCGCCATCACAGGCAGTGGCGGCGCGCGGCCGATCTCCGCCAGTTCGGCAAGCAACGCGCCGAGCGGATCAGGGCGCAGGCGCGCCAGGTCGTGCGGGCCACCGCACAGGCCGAAGCGCCGTAAGGCAGTCCCGGCATCGAACGGCTTGGTCATGCCTGTCTCCCTGAGTGCTGCGGGCATCACCCCGGTCTGGGCACCGGGGGCCGGCAGCGGCCCTTCCTGTCCTGGCGATCCCTGGACGCCGACCAAGGCACGGCGGTCCGAGGGTGGCCGACCGGGCCTGCCGGTATCGGCAGGCGGCGCGCGGTCAGGACCTTGACAGCACCGCCTCGCCCGCAGCCCGGCCGCCGGCGCCTATGCACCGACATTCTGCTTCACTGCGGATTTGCGGCGCTGCGCGAAGGCAGTCTGCCCCCAATGCCGCTCCGTGTTCTTGTAGCCGACCTGGCAATGCATGGCCATCGCCCGATGCAGTTCCACACGCGGGAGGATGGCCAAGCTTCGCAGCCACACCGGCAGGGCCAGATTCGAGCTTGCGATCGTCCGGGAAAGAGCGCGCGTGAGCAGGCCCGGGCCAGTGGAGAACCAGAGGATGTCGTTGTCGCCCCTGTTGACCGCCGAGACGGCCAGGTCCAGCGCTAGGCCCAGGACGGGGTGCTGCGGCGCAGCGCCAATGAAGTTGTTCCCGATGGTGCCATAGTCCTCCTGGTAGAGTGCCAGGCGCACATGCTGCGGCACGACCGTGTCGAGCGGTGCCAGGCAGCGGTCATCAGCATCGATGTAGTAGCCGCCTTCCGCGAACAGATAGGCAAGCCGGAAGATATCCGCCTTCTGCGCCCGCTCCCGCGCGCGCCGGTAGGCCCGCAGGGTGTCCGCCGAGCAGTTTTCCCGCAGGAAGGCCTGCGCGCTCCCATCATCGAACAGCCTGAACTGGTAATGCGGATGCATGTCGCGCCAGGACTGCATCAGCGCTGCGATCTCGGCCGGGGGATCGGAGCCGTCCCAGTACTGAATGACCTTGCGCGGGATCGCCGCCCCCGGGCAGGAGTCGTCCGCGGGCGTGGGTGCGAGCCGTCCCACCAGGCGCAGCCCGATCAGCAGCATCATCGCCGCCGGCGTGTAGTCCGGGAAGCGCCGCACGATGGCGCATAGCGGCTCGATCCGGGCCTCCGCCGGGGCGTCGCGCAGGGCGGTGAGTTGGGCCAGCGCCTCGCGGTCGAGCATGAACTCGTCGAGGATCTGGCCGAGATGGGTCTGGGACAGGTTGGGGGAACGGTCCTGCAGGACCGCCGATGCGGCAGTTAGCCGCGTCTGCCGCGCCAGATCGGCCCGTGCCGCCACGAGGTCGAGGGTCAGGATGCGGGCACGCACCAGATCCCCGAGCGTCCAGGCGTCGTCAGGGCGAAGGCTGAGGGCGCGCTCGTAATGCGCGATCGCCTCATCAAGCCGCCATCTCTCCGCCGCCGCCTGGCCACGAAGATGGTGCAGGCGCGCTATTTCCCCGACCGAGACCGCCGGCGCGGCATCAAGGCAGGCTTCGACCTCCTCCTCCCCGGACAGCAGCAGTTCCGCCCGGAAGCGCTGCATCCACAGCCCGAAATGGTGCGGCGCCGCGGCTGCCGCCTCCCGCGCGAGACTACGGGCCCGGTGCCATTCCCCGACCTGCCGCAGCAGGTCGAGCCGCCCGCTGACCAGTTCCGGCGCCGGGCCACAATTCCGCTCCGCCTCGTCGAGGAGCGTAAGCGCCTCGTTGTGATGGCCAAGGTCGGACAGGGTCCGGGCGGCGCCAAGATAGGGCCAGACATTGGCGGGTTTGATGGACCTGGCCTGGCTGAAGCAATTCAGCGCTGCGTCATGGTCGCGCGCCTGCCGTGCCAATTCGCCGAGTTGCGTCAGGGCCTTGAGATTCCTGCTGTCGATTTCCAGGGCTTGCTGGAGAAGGCGTTTTGCCTCCCAGGGCTGCCCCATGGCGCGCAATTCGGCCGCCATCTCGATCAGCGGATTGGGATTGTGCGGATTGCATTCCTGCGCCCGCTGGAAGGCGGCAAGCGCCTCGGTTTGGCGGCCGGCGCTCCGTTCCGTGCGGCCGAGGCTCATCCACGCCTGGAAATTCCTGGGGTCGCGGGCGAGCAGCGTGTTGGCGACGTCACGTGCCGCGTCGTAGTCGCCGGCGTCGCGCAGTTCCGCGGCAAGTTCGTTCCATGCGGCATTGACAGCCGGATTGGTTTCGGTTGCGCGCCGGAGATAGGCAATCGCCGCAATCCGGTCCCCACGCGCCCGGGCACACTGGGCGAGGCCGAGCAGCGCCTGGATCTGGCCGGGATGGTCGGCCAGCACCGCCGTGTAGAGGGCCTCCGCCTCCTCCCCGCGGCCGAGAGTGCGCAGCGTCGCCGCTTGCCCAAGGCGCCCCCAGGGACTCTGAGGGCTGGCGGCGGCGGCGGCGGCGAAATGCTCCAGCGCAGCCACATGGTCCCCGCGTGCCCGGGCACAATGGCCGAGGCCGAGCAGCGCTTTCGCCTGGCCCGGGTGGTCGGCCAGCACCGCCATGTAGAGGGCTTCCGCCTCCTCGCCGCGGCCGAGGGTGTGCAGCGTCGCCGCCTGTTCAAGCCGTGGCCAGGGATTGCGCGGGCTCGCCACAGCGGCGGCGGCGGCGAAATGCTCCAGCGCAGCCACATGGTCCCCGCGCGCCCGGGCGCTGCGCCCCAGTTCCATTTGCGCCTGACTGTCCGGAACTGCCTTGTTTGCCGGATCCTGCACGCGGCAGCCCATTGCTGGTGTTGCGCTTCAGCGCCGCTCTATAGCGACGTCAAGCCGACCGCTCACTTTGCCCCGGGCCACCGAGGTGGGTGGCGAGCCGGATGCGCTCAGGAGCTGGCCTGGCTTGGCGAGCACTGCGGCAACCTTCGAAGGTGTCCTCCCCCTGCCCAAACCCCAGGATTTGCCGCCAAAGCGAACCAGCTCCCGGCGCACGGTCACGCCCGCCATTGCTGCGCCCCGGCCACGGCACGAGCAGGTCAGCGCGGCCGCAAGGCGTCAACCTGCCTCCGCTTCCGTCTCAAAGCCGATGGGGCACGCCATTCAGGTCAAGGAACTCCACCATCTTGTCGTAACAGGCAGGGAAGTGCTTCAGGAAGCCGCCGAAGGCATCCGGCGTGTAGATGTCGCGCCAACCCCGCTCAACGAGGGCCTGCTCCGGCAAAAGTGGAATTTGCAGGGTTCGGGCCAGTTCGGCACTCCGCTCGTCATAGTCGACCAGGATGCCGGGCGTGCCATTGGCGAGCGCCGGCAGGACCCCGTGCACGCGGTAGCCGATCGCCAGGTCCATCTTCTCGATGAACTCGTCATACTGCTCGACCGAGGTGTTGAGGAACAGCCGCGAACGGTAGATATCCAGAATCTGCGCCTCATCGGCCGGGGTCAGCCATTGGCTCGCGCGCAGCGTCGCCACTGCCTTCGCCTCCCGCTCGGGGTCGCGAAAGAAGAAGGCCTTCTCCTCGCACTCGCCATGCAGGGTGACCGTCATCTCAGCCTCCCTGTCCAGGCGCAGCATGAAGTCTTTCTGAATTTTCAGATAGCTTGCTACGTTGCGCGCGTAGCCAGCCCCGGTTTCCCGCCGCAGGCTGAAGGCGATCTTCCGCACGTCATAAGCTGGCTTCAGCCGCAGCTGCAGGTCCCGCCTTCGCGCACGGAAGATCGAGGGACACCCCACCACCTCGACATTGCGGATGCCATTCTGCGCCAGCGTCTCGGCCGAGAAGGCGCCGCGCACACCAATCGAGGCGCAGTGGTCCGCGATCGCCGCCCACACGCGCAGCCCCTCCTGGGGGAGGCGTATTTCCCGCCGGGCTTCGGCCTGGGCACCCACGCCGATGGCGAAGACCGGGATGCGCAGCTTCTCGATCAGTTCCCCCGCCCGCTCCCAGCGCATGTGCTCGTGAATGAAATTCGAGCCGCGCAGGAAAGCAAAGTCAAATTCCCTGTTGTAGCGATCGACATCCGCGGCGCTGAAATCGACGATGTTGGCCACTTCCACCGTTTCAAAGTCGAGGATCTTGAGGGTCGAGTCATAGACCATCAGATCGCCGATATTCGAATAGGTGTCGATGATCCGGCTGACGGGCCAATTATGAAGCCGGACCTTGTCATGATCGTAGCGCGCCCCGGCGGGAATCAGCACCAGCGCCCTCATGCGGCGCGTGTTCGGAGTTGCGTAGCGTGGGCTGTTCTTCAGAACCTGCCCGGTCTCCGTGAAGCGCACCTCGACCAACGGCCGCTCGCCAAGCTGGCTGTTACCGATTTCCGGCAGCGGAAGATTGAAGCGGATCAGATTCTGTGCCGGCTGGCCGCCATCGATTGCCGGGGAATCCAGGTAAAAGGTGGCATAGCGGGTGCCGTTGATGAGGACATCCAGGGTCCTGGCCAGGTTACCCACGGCCGCATCGACCCAGCCGGAAATCCGGTTGTGACGGGTGATCTCAACAGCACCGGCAACATTATAGCTGGTCACGCTGGCGAACCCTCAGCATCAGAGTAATTAGGCTCCCGCATCGACTCCACATCTTTTCGGCGGCGAGCGGTGTAACATGCCGGACTCTCCAGGCCGTTTTCGGCAGGCATGGTCTACCCAATAAAGACCAATCATGGTAGAATTACAAGCCGATTCTCCGCATCATGGTTGATCGTGAGAACCCAGCAATGGGTGGTTTCCCCGCTGGGCAACAGGGCGAGAAACAACACCAAGCGCCGGAGCCGCGGATCAACTGAAACTGCCTATAAGGCGATATCATGGGCGGCCATGGCGAAGGTGAACCGCCGGTCGATCCTGGGCAGCCTGCAATTGCGTGCCTTGCCCTGATTCGCCAACTGACTGCATGGCCAGGATGGAAGGTGCTGCGGCAGCCAATGGCTGAACGCCCCTACCGGCACCTCCCGTAAGATGCGGGGCGAGTGGCCAACCGGCAGGCAGGCTGGCCTCCTTGCCCTCCTTACGATGGGCCAGGCATCCGGGCCAGTGGCCGAGGCATGGACGCCGTTGCTCCGCTCCGGTACCGGCCGCCAAGATCCAGGCAAACGGCCTGTCGCCCCGCACCTCCGAAGCGCCCGGTTCCTTGCGCCATGCCAGGACGCCGCGCCGCGCAGACCAGGAGGCGCCCGGGCATGCACCATCGCCTTGGCCGGACAGCCCGGCAAGCAGCAGCCTGCCTGAGTTGCACAGGCCGGCGCGGATCGCGTTACGTCGCGGTGTGAGCAACGCTCGCCCGGCGCTCCGCCGCGTTCCGCAGCAGCGCCAGACTGCGGTACACGCCGTGCACCATCTTGGAATAGGGTAGCGCGACAAAGAACGCGAGCACCAGGCCAAGATGGAAGGCAAGCAGGATGCCCATGGCGCCGGTGTGCCGGACGGCAAGCAGCAGCAGACCCGTGGCACTCACCAGGAAGAGCAGCGCGAGCATCGCATACTCGCCGCCGAGCAGCTTCGGGGCGACCGGGCCGGGATCCGTGACGACCTTCACCCAGACCAGTCCAGCCGTGCCGATGCAGAGCAGCAGGCCGCCCCAGGTGCCGAGTTGTACCGGCAGGCTCCAGAAAGGATAAGGCGCGGGGTGGCCCATCACGTGGTCATAGAAGGTGGCTACGGAAGTGGCGGCAAAGCAGAGCAGGAAGCCGTAGAACACCGCATGGTGCAGCCAGCGCCGCGTCATCGCGAAGCGGTCGTCGAAGTCGTTGCATCCATGCCCGCCGCCGCCGAGATTCCTGAGCGTCAGGACGTCCACAGCGGCATCCGCCGCCGGCGCCGGCGCGACGGCACCGAGGCCCGAACGCCCGGTCCCGCGCCAGTAGCGGATGCCACCGACCGTCAGGGCGATGAGGGCAAAGCCGAAACAGAGCGCCGCAAGCAGCGTCATCAGCCACCAGGGAATGACGCGGTAGAAGGCCCCCGGCCCGGCATGGGCGCCCCAGAGCACCGCCGGATCCTGGATGGCCGCGGAGAGCACCATGGCCAGTGTCGCACAGAACGCGGCAAGTAGCGAGACCAGAGTGCCGTTCCTCTCGAAGACGCGGCCCATCCCCGCCGGCCAGGCGAAGGCGGCATAGCTCTCCTGCCGGATCGTCGCGAAGGTCGCCGGGATGTTGATGCCAAAGGCATGCGGCGGCGCATATTGGCAGGCGTGGTAGCAGCCCTTGCAGTTATGGCAGAGATTGGCGAGATGCGTGAGATCCGCCGCCGAGAACGCCCGCCGCATCGTCATCGCAGGAAAGACGGCGCAGTAGCTCTCGCAATAGCGACAGGCGTTGCAGACCTCCATCTGCCGTCGTGCCTCGGCGATGGCCTCGGATTTCTCCAAGGCAACGGGCATCTCAGTTGCGGGCATGGCGTGCTGCCTCCTTGCCGGCGATGCGGCCGAAGACGGTGCCAAGCGTCATGCCGAAGCCGGCAAGATAGCCTTGTCCCAAGATGTTTCCTGACATGATCTCGCCGGATGCGAAAAGATTGGATGACGGCTTTCCATCCGCCATGATCACCCGCGCATGCTCGTTCACCTTGACCGCGAGAAAGGTGAAGGTGATGCCGACACGCAGGGGATGGCAGATGAAGGGCGGCTTCTCGATGCGCCGTGCCCAGTGGGTCTTGTCGATGGCCAGGCCTTCGGTACGGCAGTCGTCGAGCCTGCCGCCCTGGAAGGTGCCCGGACGCACCGCCGCGTTGTACTCGGCGACAACACGCTCGAGCTTGCCGGCATCGAGCCCGGCCATCGCGGCGAGCTCCGCGATGGAATTCGCCTTGTAGGGGGGGAAGACGCTCGGCAGGTAATCCAGCTCGGCTTGGCTGTCAGTCACGGCGAAGGCCACCTGGCCGGGCTGCTGCGCGATCAGGCGGCCCCAGATGGCATAGCGCTTCGGCCAGACATCCTCGCCCTCGTCGTAGAAACGCTCTACATTGCGGTTCACCACGATGGCATAGGGAACGCAATCCAGCCGCATGGCAAGGCCACCATCCTCCATCGGCGCACGGGCGTCGTTTGCCACCGCGTGGAACTGCGTCGGGTCGCCAACCTGCTGCACGCCCTGGGCGAGCAGATCCTTCAGGATCGTCCCCTGAGCATAGGTCGTGCCGCGGATCTGGAAGTTGTCGGCGGCGTCGCCCCAGTATTCCCGCAGCCAATTGCGGTTCGCCTGGAAGCCGCCGCAGGCAACGACAACGGCCTTGAAGCGCACGCGGTCCGGGAAGCCGCGATAGGAGATGATTGCCTCCGTCGCGTGCCCGTCGACCATCTCGATATGCTGGACCTCAGTGTTGTAGGCCACATCGACGCCGATCCGCTCGGCGGTGCGGTAAAGGGCGTTCAGCAGCGCCTTGCCGCCGCCGAGGAAGAAGGCATTGGTCCGCGAGAGCGAGAGGGTGCCCGAGAGCGACGGCTGGAACACCACGCCGCAATCGCGCAGGAAACCCGGCGCATGCTGGCTGGCGCGAATGGTCATCCGGGCCAGGCGCTCATCGGTGCGCCCGCCGGTCACGCGCAGCAGGTCGTCCCAATATTCCTCCTCGAGATAGCTCTCGACCTGCACATCGGTCGGCGCAGGGTGCAGAGCTCGAAGGTTGCGCGTGTGACGGGAGTTGCCGCCGCGCATCGGCTTCGGCGCGTGCTCCAGCACGAGGACGGAGGCGCCGGCCTGACGGGCGCTGATCGCCGCGCACAGGGCGGCATTGCCGCCGCCCACCACCAGCACGTCGTAGATGCGCGTCAGATCGACCATGGCCCGCCCTCCCCTGGCCCGGCCTCAGGTGAAGAGGCGGGGGCGGTGCAGGTCCGCGCACCAGCGCCGCCAGGATGCTGCAGGCACAGGCCCGATGCAGGCAGCGGCGTCGGCGCTTGGTATCCAGGACCGGAATTATCGGCCGGTGGCACGACGGTCCGCATGGTTCTCCTCAGCAATGCTATGTATCCCATTGTATCCAGGCGTGCCCACTCGTGTCCATAAGGCCTTCCAGCTCGAGCGGGCATTGGCTAAGCTGTTGCCATGCAAGGATCGTTGAGCAGTAGCGGCGCCGCCTCCAGCGGACGCGAGCTGGGCCAAGGGGCCTATGAGCGCATCCGCTCGGCGATCCGCGACGGCAGCCTGGGCCCGGGCGACCGGGTGACCGAAACCGATCTCGCGGCGCGCTTCGGGGTCTCCCGCACGCCGGTACGCCAGGCCATCGCCCGGCTGGAGGCGGAGGGGCTGCTGACCCACGAACCGCGCCGCGGCCTATCCGTGACCCGGCCGGACCATCAGCAGGTCGTCGAGCTCTATGTCATGCGCGAAATCCTGGAGGGCGCGGCCGCCCGCCTCGCCGCCCAGCATGCGAGCGACACGGAACTCGCCGCCATGGCCGAACTGGTGGAGGACGAGCCGAAAGCGTTCGGTGACGCCCGCCGGCTGGCGGAGGTCAACCAGCGCCTGCATGGCCTGCTCTACCTCGCCGCGCATAATCGCTATCTGCTTCGTAGCCTGGAACAGCTTGCCGCGACCATGGCGCTGCTGCCTTCCTTGCTGACGCGGTCCGGCCGGGCCGAGCAGG
>Ga0182742_1005903_pt1 | contig 10060 bp, 5 predicted proteins | sample eDN5th37CBELigMG_FD_128880 | JGI IMG/M metagenome (GOLD analysis project Ga0182742, IMG submission 128880) | Enriched Miracle-Growth compost microbial communities from Emeryville, California, USA - eDNA 5th pass 37_C BE-Lig MG (version 2)... ... | reverse complement strand
TCGCCTTCGCGGGCCCCGCTTTGCAGGCAAGCGTCGGCGCCCGCCGCACTGTCATCGCCTCCCTCGTGGTCATTGGCGCCGGCTCGCTGCTGCGCCTGATCCCCGGGCCGGGCTGGCTGCTGGTCGCCACCGCCGCGCTGATCGGGCTTGGCGTCGCCGTCGTCCAGGCGGTGTTTCCCGGCGTCATCAAGCAGCAGTTCCCGCATCGGGTCGGCGCCGTCACCGGGCTCTACGCCTCCATGCTGATGTGCGGCGGGGCGCTCGGCGCGCAACTTTCCCCGCTGGCGACGACGCTGGCCGGAAGCTGGCGCGTCGGTCTGGCCGTCCTCGCCCTGCCGGCCCTGGCGGCCGTGGTCCTGGCGGCGGTGACCTTGCCGGCCAACGGCGCGGGCCCGTCCGCGCGCGCCAATCCGGCCGGGCGACTCATCAAACGTCCGCGCGTCTGGCTGCTGATGGCGTGCTTTGGCCTGGTCAACGGCGGCTATTCCTCGATCGTGGCGTGGCTGTCGCCATCCTGGCAGGAGCTGGGCTGGGGCAGCGCCGCCAGCGGCAGCCTGCTGGCGCTGATGGCCGCCAGCCAGGCGCTGGCCGCGCTGCTGCTCCCGGTTCTCGCCAGCGGCCAGAACGACCGCCGCCCCTGGCTCTGGCTGACGCTGGCCTTGCAGGTCGCGGGGTTCACCGGCCTCGCCCTGTGGCCGACCGCGGCGCCGGCCGGATGGACGATCATTGTCGGCGCGGGGCTCGGCGGCTGGTTCGCGCTGGCCATGGTGACCGCGCTCGATCATGCGCCGGCCCCGCTCCAGGCCGGGGCCCTGTCGGCGCTGATGCAGGGCGGCGGCTTCCTGCTGGCGGCGCTGCCGCCATGGATCATCGCCAACCTGCACGAGCTGACCGGCGGTTACGCCGCCGGCTGGCTGATGCACGCGGCGAGCGCCGTCATCGTCGCGGCCCTCACCGTCCGCCTTGCCCCACGCCACTATGCCCGGGCGCTGGCCCTGGACGGCTGAGCCGGATCGCGCCGGCGCGCGGCGAAAGATGCGCCAGAAGGTTTCCCGGTGAAGCCTGAAAACCCTATGCTGCGCGCCGGCGCCATAACGCCGGCAGCAGCCGGGTCGCGTCGCCGCACGGGAGAAACGCCAGAATGAACGAACCCATCCTTGAGCCGGACCTGCCAATCGTCGATCCCCACCATCACCTGTGGGACCGGCGCCAGCGGGTGGCGGATATGCGCCCGCCGCTGCATGCCTTCGAGAAAACCATCCAGCTGACGCCGCTGTACCTGCTCGACCAGTTGCTGGCCGACCTGAACACGGGCCACAACGTCATCGCCACGGTGCATGTCCAGTGCGGCGCCTTCTATCGCGCCGATGGGCCGGAAGAACTGCGCCCCGTGGGCGAAACCGAATTCATCAACGGCGTCGCCGCCATGTCGGCCAGTGGTCTTTACGGGCCGGTCCGCGCCTGCGCCGGCATGGTGGGGTTCGCCGACCTGCGCCTCGGGAACAACGTTGACGCGGTGCTTGACGCGCATGAAGCCGCCGGTGGCGGCCGCTTTCGCGGCGTCCGCCACATGCTGGCGCACGATGACGATCCGGCCGTGCTCGGCCCCCTCGCCGCCATGCCCGCCGGCCTCGCCAGCGATAGCGCCGTGCGGAACGCCGTGCGCCGCCTTGGCGCCCGCAACCTGTCGTTCGACGCCTGGGCGCTGGAGCCGCAGCTGCCCGAGATCGCCGACCTGGCGCAGGCCTGCCCCGAAACGGCGATCGTGCTCAATCACGTCGGCACGCCCCTCGGCGTCGGCCGCTACGCCGGCAAGCGGGAGGAACGCTTTCCCATCTGGCGCGACAGCATCCGCCGCCTCGCCGCGTTGCCCAATGTTCACGTGAAGCTCGGCGGCCTCGCCATGCCTTTCCTGGGCTTCGCGGCCATGGGACCGGATGAGCGGCCATCCTCACAACAGCTGGCGGAGATCTGGCGACCGTGGATCGAAACCTGCATCGAAGCCTTTGGGCCGCAGCGCAGCATGTTTGAAAGCAATTTCCCGGTCGACCGCTGGGGCGCCAGTTACGCCACCCTCTGGAACGCCTTCAAGCGCATCACCGCTGGCGCATCGCCCACGGAAAAGCAGGCCCTTTACGCCGGCGCCGCCAACGCTTTCTATCGCCTGGACATGCCCGCATGAAGTATTTGGGGAAAAGCGGAGCCAGCCTTACGTAAAGGGACGCACGCGAAAGTGCGAAAAATGCGCCAGGCCCAGGAAAACGGGCGTTTCCAGTGAACCGGTTTTCACCGGAAATGCTCCTGCGTCTTTCCCGGGCTCTTTCCTGCGCGCCTTCGCACGGAAACGGCGCGCGCCCGGTCCGTCCTGCTCAGACGGCCAGGGCAACCGGCGCATCGCGCTGTTCCACTTCGGCCTGGCGCTCACGCCAGGCGAGATACGCCACAAGCCCCGACAGATAATGCTCCACGTCATCAATCCGCACGCGGAAAGCATGGTGGCGAATGAAAAAGCTGCCGCAAATGCGCCTGGGGTTGGCGAAGAACATCGCCAGTTCCGGCCAGAAATGCCCGTTCAGCAGGTAGTGGGCCCGCACCTCCAGCGCATGGTGGAACCTGTCCAGATCAAGCCCGGCCAGGCCGCCGCGCAAGGCGGGATCGGCCTGCATGCGGCTGATCATGCGCTCCGCCGCCATCATCAGCTCCAGCAAGGTGGGATAGGTGGTGATGCGGTCGATGACGAAATCCAGATAGCCGGCGACGTTGCGGACGCCGAATTCGTAATACTCCGGGCGCGGCCTGTGCAGGGCCAGGGCGTCGGCCGCATAGGCCAGCCAGTGGTCGTGCGTATTCCAGTACCGGGCCTCGATGAAATGGCGAAACGCGTTTTCCACCGCGTCCAGCAACCGGCCGTCCCGCGTCTGCTCATACAGGCGCATGAGCGCGAACGCCGCCTCACCGTCGTAATAGATGATGCGGAAAGCATCCTTCAGTTGCAGGTCTGGCCAGGTGAAGACGTGCTGGAAACGCCCTGTCCCGGCGTCCTGCATGAACAGCACGCCGTTGGCCAGCCGCCGCGCCAGGTCCAGATGATCCTGCCGCCCGGTAACCTCGCAATATTTGCACAGGGCAAGAATGGCGACGGCGTTGCCGCCCAGCTTGATCTCGCCGTTGTCCTCAACGAGAAACGCGCGCCCATCAGCGCCATCGCCATCGGTCCGGATCAGTTCCGTCACCAGCCAGGCCAGCGCCCGTTCGATGGCCTTGCCGAGCGCCGCGTCGCGCGTCACGCCCCAGGCTTCGATCATGGCGTACAGGCTGCTGGCGTGGCGCAAGCTGTTGTAGGCAGGTATCTCGCGGTCGAAACACGGATGCCAGCCGTAGGTGAAGCGCCCGTTTTCGCCAACCTGCGTCGCCAGATAGCCGGAGCCCGCCGCGACGAGCGCGCGCACGTCCGGGATATCCATGCGCGGAATGGCCCGGCGACTGGCGTCGCGGCCAGCCCCGTTCAACTCATGAACGCGCGGGGAATCCAGGGAAACAAACATGCCCCGGGCTGAAAACTGCCACACCGCGCCGTCAGCGCTGCGGTCCACGTGCGCGAGCCCGTGGCGTATGCGGGCATGGCGCCGGAAATTCTTGTCGTTGATCACCGCCGTGCGGGCGCCGGGACCGCCATACAACATGGCGTTGGCGTTGAGCTCGGTTTCCAGAAACGCATGCCGGAAAGCGCTGTCCAGCGAAAGGCCAAACCTGAAGTAATTACGCTTGACCTTGCGGAGGCGCGCCTCAAGCGCGCTCCAGGTGAGTTTTTCAGCCTCTTCGACCCAGTCAACCCGCAGCCATGTCGGCTTGACCCGGGCGTCGCCCATCATCCGTTCCGCCGCCTGCACGAGGTCACGCCAGCATTTGTCAAACGACTCACCAGAAACCGTGACCGTCCGCGCCCGCGCCGCCCCATCCGTGAGGGAGGCAAACAGCACGAACGCCGGCGCATCGCCCGCGGCAGGCCGGATACGCTCCTCCACCTGCCGTCGCAAACGCGCAAATAACAGCCGGACATGACTTGGCTTCAATTGAACACCGCCCCCACGTTGACGCAAAACAACAGCAGCAGAAAATATGGATATTTTACTTTATGATAACTTGAATTGATAAATTTTATGAAAAATTTCCTTTCGTATACGCTAAACGAGAGAAAAAACTTCAAAAAATAATCCATAATCCCTGTTGATGTCTTGTCCGCGCATCCTCGATCAACTCACACCGCCCCCGAGCTTACCGCAACGTCAAAACCTGAAAATGCCCTTTCTGCGCCACACTTCCCGCAATTTTCCCCAATTTTTGACGTATTTTGGCTTAATCGGTTATCAAAATGCCTTATATTCCAACACAAATCAGCGAAAAGACGCAGCGAATGTGTCCCTAATTTGGGACCATTCAAAAAAATGTGACCGATAGCGCAGTTGCGTCAACACCCAGGATGTAGACAGTTTAGCTTTGCATCCTGGGGCAGGATTGCGCGCGGCAGATAATAATAACATTCCTTTTACGTCGCGCGCCGGCTTCCCCCCAGACGAGCAGCTTTGTTCGCCTGGAGCATTTTTATGCAAGTTTTCGTCAAATCAAAAGCAACTGGCGCCACGCATTCGGTGCAGGGCGGACAGGTTGCCCTCAAAGAATCAAGTGTTGTTACACTTCCCACCAGTGCAGCTGATGTCGCCTCCTACAGCCGGGATGGAGCCGATCTTGTTGTCAGGCTCAAATCGGGCGGCGTCGTTCGCATCCGGAATTTCTTTGACAAGGACGGAAACGCGGGCAGCGACCTGTATTTCGTTGATGAGCATGGCGCGGTCACGCCCGCCGTGCTTCCGGCCAGCCTGGCTGGCGCTGGCGCGGCGGACGCCGCTGACAGCAGTGACATATCTCCGCTCGCCATACTTGGCGGGCTGGCGGCGGCCGGCGGCGCCGTGGCGCTTGCCGCGGGCGGCGGCGGAGGCAGCTCCAGCGGCGGCTTCGCGCCTGTTCCACCGCAGCAACCTGGCCCGATAGCTGACACAACGCCCCCCGCCGCGCCCACGGGGCTGCTTGTGTCTCCGGACGGAAAAACCCTTACCGGTCATGGCGAAGTGGGAGCCACGGTCACGGTCCGTGGCCCCGACGGAACGGTCATCGGCGTCGGCGTCGTGGGACCAGACGGCAAGTTCTCCGTCACGCTGACCGAGCCGCAGATCAACCAGGAAGTCATCAGCGCGACCCTCACCGACGCCGCTGGAAACGTCTCGCAACCAGGCCAGGCCACCGCGCCAGATCTCACCCCGCCCGAGGCGCCCACCGAGCTGGTTGTCGCCCCCGAAGACGGCGCCAGCCTCTCCGGCAAGGGCGAACCTGGAGCGCAGGTCACCGTCCGCGATCCGGACGGCAACGTCATTGGAACCGGAACCGTCGATCCCGACGGAACCTTCACCGTCGCCCTCAATCCGCCCAAGGTTGAAGGCGAAGCGCTTGCCGTCGCCCTCACCGACGCCGCAGGCAATGTATCGCCTTCAGGTCAAGCCGTCGCTCCGGTTATCGATGACACCGATGCTGATGCGGACGCAGATGCCGACGCAGACGCAGACGCGGATGCCGACGCGGACGCAGACGCGGATGCGGACGCTGATGCTGACGCCGATGCCGACGCGGACGCCGATGCGGACGCTGACGCCGACGCGGATGCCGACGCTGACGCGGATGCAGATGCCGACGCTGATGCTGACGCAGATGCAGATGCGGATGCTGACGCTGATGCCGATGCAGATGCTGACGCCGATGCTGACGCGGATGCGGATGCAGATGCGGACGCAGACGCAGACGCTGATGCGGATGCAGACGCTGATGCGGATGCTGACGCCGATGCGGACGCTGACGCCGATGCGGACGCTGACGCCGATGCGGACGCTGACGCCGACGCGGATGCCGACGCTGACGCGGATGCGGATGCAGATGCCGACGCGGATGCTGACGCAGACGCTGACGCCGATGCGGACGCTGACGCCGACGCGGATGCTGACGCTGACGCGGATGCGGATGCAGATGCCGACGCAGATGCGGACGCTGACGCCGATGCGGACGCAGACGCCGACGCCGACGCGGATGCCGACGCAGACGCTGATGCGGATGCTGACGCCGACGCAGACGCAGACGCTGACGCTGACGCGGATGCCGACGCGGACGCAGACGCCGATGCAGATGCGGATGCAGACGCTGATGCTGATGCTGACGCCGACGCCGACGCGGATGCCGACGCGGATGCGGACGCTGACGCTGACGCTGATGCGGATGCCGACGCTGATGCCGACGCAGACGCTGATGCCGACGCGGACGCGGATGCGGATGCCGACGCGGATGCTGATGCAGACGCAGACGCTGATGCGGATGCCGACGCGGATGCCGACGCAGATGCGGACGCTGACGCTGATGCGGACGCAGACGCTGACGCTGACGCCGACGCGGATGCCGACGCGGACGCAGACGCCGATGCAGATGCGGATGCTGACGCCGATGCGGACGCTGACGCCGACGCGGATGCCGATGCCGATGCGGATGCAGACGCTGATGCTGACGCTGACGCTGACGCTGACGCAGATGCGGATGCCGACGCCGATGCGGACGCAGACGCAGACGCTGATGCGGACGCCGACTTCGAGTTGACCGATCTCAATGATACGGCCGGGTTGAACAGGACAGTCAGCTACGAGCCCGAAGCTACGCCGGATACGGACTCCGACACCCAGTTTGACCTGCTGGGCATCAACCTGATTGGCGGCCTGATTGGCGTGGACATCGGCTCGGGCCAGCCGCTGGTTCAGTTTGGGCTGGATGAAAACACCAACTCCGTTGAGCTGGATCTGGGTATCTCAGGGGCGCTGAGTATCGGCGTGCTGAGCCAGTACGCCCTGATCATTGAAGTTCAGGATGGGGCAGGAAACTGGAGCCGGCTTGAAGACAGCTCCCAGAACATAGCAGGCGGCGTTCTAACCCTTGATGTTCTCGGTCTTGGCGGAACATCTGGAACCGTCACCCTGACTGACCTCCCGGCAGGCGAGTATCGTGCTTCGCTGGTGCCGAACCCCGCGCTTATCAGCGTTGGCGTCGCCATCACCCGCGATATCTCGGTCACCGCGACAGATCTGATTGAAAACCAGCAGATCACGGTGGGTGAGGCGCCGACTGGCAACTTCATCACCGACGCGGCGACCGGCGGGCACCCGGCGGATCTTGAAGTCACGTCCGTCACCTTCAACGGAACCCAGCACGTCCTGACGGACGGCGAGGTGACCGTTGTCGGCGACCATGGCTCGCTCCTGATCCATGCCGACGGCAGCTACGCCTACACGCCAGACACGGGCAACCCGACAGGCGGGGTGGACAGCTTCTCCATTACCGTCAGCGATGCCGTGCATGGGGTTGAACACAGCGCCAATCTGAACATTGACGTGTCGGTTCAGGATGTTGGACCCGCCCCGCTCATGGCGGCGCATGCGACGACAGAGACGTTGATGGAGGACGCGACGGACACGCATCACGATGCGGGTTCCGACCAGCAGGCTGACGCCCACGACGCCGCTCCGCCTGACGGCGCCGACGCCACCGCTCCTGCGGCGGAGGCGCCCGCCCATGACGACGCCCAGGCGACAGACGCCGCCATCGCCCAGGCGCAGGCGGAGCCTGACACGGTTCCGGTTGAGCTGACCGGCGATGATCAGACCGCCGATGGCGCCGGGGAGCAGGCGCCCACCCAGGACAGCCTGCCGGAACTGACGCTGGCGGAGACCGGCGGCGACATCCCGCTTGCCGGACTGGTTGATGTGGCCGACGCGCCGGCGGGCGAACCGGCGGAAGGCGCGCCGTCAACCAGCAGCGCGGCCGACGTCGAAGGCGGCGTGGATGTCGAGGATCCGACGTCCTATCTCGCTGAAACGCCTGACGACGACCAGACCCACCACCCGGTCGTCTGACGTAACGGCCCGGGGGCGTTGCTCCCGGGCTCTTCACCAGGTCCGGGCGGCCCGCGCCGCCTGACCTCCCGGCCGGGTTAACCAGCCGGCCCCAACAACCGGGGCGTCGCCGTCCTTTCGGGCGGCGGCGCTCCGGCGTTCATCGTTTGATGGAGCAGCCTTCCGGCCGCGCCTTGCTGGTCGTGATGGTCTGTCGACCGCGTGGAGTACTGAATGACGTTGGCTGGACGGGTCAGCGATCCGACGCTCCGTTTGCCCCGGCGACGCCGCGCCAGGCGCCGCGCTCCATGGATCCCGGCGCTTTCTGGCGCGGCGGTCTGCCTGATGTTGGGTTTTCACATACCGGCGGAGGCGACGACGCGGAAACCGCGCGCCCGGCCGGCCGGCGCCATGGACATGGAAACCGTCGTTCGCAGCGCCGCGAACCATCACCCGTCCATCGCCGAGGCCACCGGCATGATGCGCCAGCAACAGGAGCAGATCGCGGTGGCGCGATCCGGGTATTTTCCCAAGATTTCCGCCGGCGTTGGCAGCGGCGCCAGCGCGACCGGAAACCAGAACTGGCGCCCGGCGCTAAATCTGTCCGCCTCGCAGATGCTCTATGATTTCGGCAAGGTCTCGTCCGAGGTGGACGCCGCGTCGGCCGGCGCGCGCGCCAGCGTCGCCCAGGTTGCGCTGACCACAGACAATATCGCCCGCGACACCGCCCTCGCCTTCGTCGAAGCGCAGCGATACCAGGCCCTGCTCACGGTGGCCGTCGACCAGGTCGCCGGCGTGCGCGCCATCGGTGATCTGGTCAACCAGCGTAGCGAGCAGGGCGCCAGCTCCCTGTCGGACAAGGAGCAGGCCGAGGCGCGCATTCTGGCGACGGAAGCGACCCGTTACGAGATCGAGGGCGAACGCAGCCGCTGGCTGAGTAACGTCTCGTTCCTCGCCAGCCTGCCGGTCAGTTCGGTTTCCGCCGCCGCCCCTGGCTGGCTCGGCAAGGCGTGCGCCAGCGGCGAACTGGACTGGAGCCGGATTCCCGCCGCTGTCCAGGCCGAGGAGAAGCGACGCCAGGCGATCGCCCAGCTCGACAACAGCAAGGCCCAGATGTTTCCAACCATCGCGCTGTCCGGCAGCGCCGATTACGATCCGTTTTACGAGCGGGAGCCAGCCTGGTCCTACAATAACAACACCAACACCCGCCGCTTCAACTACACAGCCGGCGTCCGCCTTTCCGGCAACCTCTATGAAGGCGGCGCCAACATGGCGCGGCGCCGGGCCGCCGACCATGCGCTGACGGCGGCGATGGCGGCCGGCGCGGCGGTGCGCCTGCAGGTGCGGCAGGGCCTGGCGCAGGCCCGCAGCCGCATCGGCGCCCTCGGCGCCCAGTACAAGGCCGCGCAATTGCGCGACCTTGCCATGGTCAAGACCCGGGATCTGTACCGGCAGCAATATGTGGATCTCGGCACGCGGACCCTGCTCGACCTGCTCAACGCCGAGCAGGAGCTTTATACGGCCCGCTTCCAGGCGGTGAACATCACCCACGATCTGCGCCGGCTGCAGCTCGAGTGCCTCTACAACACCGGCACGACCCGCGCCGCCTTCGCGCTCGGCCCACAGGCAGCCCCATGACCACCGCCATCCAGCCTGATGCGGCGACCGCGCCGCTCCCGCCCACGGCCCTGCTCGACGCGTGGATCGGCGCGCTCGCCCGCATCTGCCGCGACTATGGCCTTGAACCGTCCCTGCAACGGGCGCGGCTGCAGGCGCGCTGGCATGGCGCCGCCAGCGTGGACGAAGCCATCGCGAGCCTGGCGCGCGGCATGGGCCTGCGCCTGAAGGCGCTGCCAGATCATGCCCGGGCCATCGACAGCCACCGGCTTCCCCTCATCATCGAGCTGGTCGACGGCCGCGTCGGCGTCGTCGGCAGCCTCGGCGCCGATGGCGTCGCCGAGGTAACCTTCGCCGGGGAGGACACCCTGCCGGCGCTCGCCCCGGTCGCCGACCTGGCGCCCCTGATCAGCCGCGCGGTGGTGGCGCGGCCGGCCCGCCGCGTGCGCGACGCCCGGGTTGACGAC
>Ga0182742_1005901_pt1 | contig 10065 bp, 8 predicted proteins | sample eDN5th37CBELigMG_FD_128880 | JGI IMG/M metagenome (GOLD analysis project Ga0182742, IMG submission 128880) | Enriched Miracle-Growth compost microbial communities from Emeryville, California, USA - eDNA 5th pass 37_C BE-Lig MG (version 2)... ... | reverse complement strand
GACCTCGACACCGGCGAGGAGGTGGGCCCCGGCGACGAGGGCGAGCTGGTGGTGCGCTCGCCGTCGACCATGCTCGGCTACCTCCCCGAGGAGGCCAACGACGACGCCTTCCTGCCGGGCGGCTGGTTCCGCACCGGCGACGTCGGTTGGGTGGAGCCCGACGGCTGGGTGCACCTCACCGACCGCGCCAAGGAGATGCTGAAGGTGAGCGGCTTCCAGGTGGCCCCGGTGGAGCTGGAGCGGGTGCTGCTGGGCCATCCGGCGGTGGCCGACTGCGCGGTCTACGCCGTGCCCGACACGCGCCGCGGCGAAGCGCCCAAGGCCGCGGTGGTGCGCCACCCGGGGCAGGACGTGACCGCCGAGGAGCTGCAGGCCTGGGTGGCGGACCGGCTGGCCCGCTACAAGCACCTGGCCGCAGTGGCCTTCGTCGAGTCCATCCCCCGCAACGCGGGTGGCAAGGTGCTGCGCCGCGTGCTGCGCGACGCCGACCCTGACGCCGCCGCGGACGTCACGGCACGGCGGTGATGATCCCGTCGGGGTCGACCGCCCGGACGCGCCCGCCGTCGACCACGTAGACCGTCCCGTCGCCGGCGACGGCGAGCGCGGTCGGGTCGCGCAGCTGGGCCCGCAGGGCGGGGCCGCCGTCGCCGCCCGAGCCCTCCCGGCCGTCGCCGGCGAAGGGCTCGATGAGGCCCTCGCGTATCACCCGCACGCGCCGGGCGGCGCGATCGGCGACGTAGACGGCCCCGTCCGGCGCGGTCGCCACCGCCACCGGCTCCTGCAGGAGCGCCTGGCGGGCCCGCCCGCCGTCGCCGCTGTCGCCCGCGGCGCCCTCCCGGCCGGCGGTGCCGCAGCGGCGCGGGGTCGGGCTGACCACGTGCACGCAGCGGGCGCCGGGGTCGGCCACCAGCACCGTGCCGTCGGCGGCCAGCGCCACCGCGGTGGGGGCGACCAGGCCCTGCTCGGCGCCGGCCAACCGCGTCCGGCTTCCCTCCTCGCGCAGCTCCCAGACCGACGGGCCCACCGCGTCGACCACCACGACGCGCTGGAGGTCGGCCGCCACCGCCACAGGCTCGGCCAGGCCCTGGGCCGGCCCCGCCAGCAGCTCTTCCTCCGCGCTCTTCCCGAGCCGGCGCACCTCACCTCGACGCCCGTCGACCACCACGAGGCCGGTGCCGCCGGCGGCCAGGGCCCGGGCGCCCGGCACCACCAGGCCGGTCGGCACATCGGGCCCGCCGGCCATGGCCACGAGCCGCCCGTCGTCGTCGAGCACCACCACGTCGCCGCCCGCGGCGGCCACGGCCACCGGCCGGCGGGGCGGGTCGCCCGGCGGCGGGTCGTCGCGCTGGGCCAGGAGCAGGGCGACGAGAGCGACCGCGAGCACCGCGCTCCCGGCCCACAGCAGGCGGCCCGGCGAACGGCCGGAGGCGCGCGGCCCCCGCTTGCCGGTCCCGTCGTCGGCCGTCATCGGCCGATGGTGCCATCGCTCGGCGCGATGCCGCACGCCGACCGGGCGCGGGCCTACCCTCGTGGGTCGTGAGGGGGGAGCTCGGTGGGGCCGCGGCCCCGACGTGGTCAGCAGCGGTGGAGGCCCGTCGTGGGTCCGACGCTCCTGCGGTCATCACGCCGGAGGGCACGCTGTCGGCCGACGAGCTGCTGCGCCGTGCCGGCACGGCCGCCGACTGGCTCGACGAGCTCGGGGTGCCGGCCGGCGCCACCGTGCCGGCGCTGGTCACGACCTCGCCGGCGGCGGTGACGCTGCTGGTGGCGGGCGCCGGCTCGGGCCGCCCGCTGGCCCCGCTCGGCGTGCGGTTGCCGCCCGCCGACCTGGCCCGCTGCGTCGCCGCCCACGGCGCGCCGGTGCTCGTCGCTGAGCCCGCGCTGGCCGGGCTGGCGCGGGAGGTCGGCGCCGCCACCGGTGTGCGCGTGGAGATCATCCCCGAGCTGGGCCCGTCGGAGCGCCGCCTCGACGCCGCGCCGCCGCCCGACGCCCTCGCGGTGGTGCTGCACACGTCGGGCACCACGGGTCTGCCCAAGCGGGTGCCGGTGTCGCAGCGGCGGCTGATGGCGCGGGTGCGGTGCAGCGCGTCCCTGTCCGGCCTCGGCCCGGGGTGCGTCTACGCCACGATGTCGCCCTTCCACCACATCGCCGGGGTCGGCAACGTGCTCATCACCTTGGCGGTGGGCGCTGCGGTGTGCGGCGTGCCGCGCTTCTCGGAGGAGGTCTGGCGCGGGCTCGGCGACCTCGGCCTCACGCACGCGCTGGCGGTCCCGACGATGATCGACGCGCTGCTCGAAGCGGGTGCGCTCGGCCTGCCCAGCCTGCGGCTCCTCCAGTACGGCGCCTCGCCGATCCACCCCGACACGCTGGCGCGCGTGCTGCAGGAGGTGCCGCACGTGGAGCTCGTGCAGCTCTACGGGATGACCGAGGGGTCGCCCATCGCTGCGCTGACCACCGAGGACCACCACCTGGCGGCCGCGGGCCGCAGCGAGCTGCTGCGCAGCGCCGGCCGGGCCGCGCCCGGCGTGGAGCTGCGCCTCGACTGCCGGGCGGCCGGGCGCGATGGCGAGGGGGAGGTGCTGGTGCGGGCGGAGCACGTGTTCGTGCGCAGCGACGACGGCTGGCTCCACACGGGCGACGTGGGTCGCTTCGACGACGACGGCTACCTCTACCTGGTGGGCCGCACGAGCGACATGATCATCCGGGGCGGCGAGAACATCCACCCGCTGGAGGTCGAGCAGGCGCTGGCCAGCCACCCGGGCGTGGCCGACGCGGCGGTTGTGGGCGTGCCCGACCAGCGCTGGGGCGAGCTGGTGAAGGCCTACGTGGTCCCCGAGGACCCGGGGTCGCCGCCGGACGAGGAGGAGCTCGCCCGCTGGGCGCGCGACAAGGTGGCGGGGTTCAAGGTGCCGGCGCTGTGGGCGTTCGTGGCCGAGTTGCCCCGCAACGAGAACGGCAAGGTGCTGCGCCGCGTGCTGCGCGCCGGCGCCCCGACAGGAGGCAACGAGTGAGCCAGACGGGCGCGATGGGCCGAGCGGAGGAGGCGGACGAAGAGGTCCTCTACGAGGTGGCCGACGGCGTCGCCCTACTCACGCTGCACCGCCCCGAGCGCCACAACGCCTGGACGTTCACGATGGAGGCCCGCTACTTCGCGCTGCTCGACGTGGCCTCCGCCGACGAGGACGTGCGGGCCATCGTGGTCACGGGCGCGGGCCGCTCGTTCTGCCCGGGCCTCGACGTGCAGCTGCTCGCCGAGGTGGCCGAGGCCGGCACGATCACCACGGAGGGGCGACGGCCCCAGACGTTCCCGCTGGGTGTGCCCAAGCCGTTGATCGCGGCCGTGAACGGGGCCTGCGCCGGCATCGGCCTCCTCCAGGCGCTGATGTGCGACGTGCGGTTCGTAGCCGCCGGCGCCAAGCTCACCACCGCCTTCGCCCGTCGCGGCCTCATGGCCGAGCACGGCATCACGTGGCTGCTGGCCCGCTTGATAGGCCCGGAAAGGGCCCTCGACCTGCTGCTGTCCGGCCGCACCTTCACCGCGGAGGAGGCCCACGCCATGGGCCTCGTCAGCCGCGTCCTGCCCGCCGAGGAGGTGCTGCCCGCGGCGATGGCCTACGCGCGCGAGCTGGCGGCCTCCTGCTCGCCGCTGTCGATGGCAGTCATCAAGGCGCAGGTGCAGCGCGACCTCGAGGAGCCGAGCCTCGAGGCGGCCCGCCGCCGGGCCCTGGCCCTCATGCAGCGCTACGTGGCCCACCCCGACGCGCGCGAGGGTGTGACGAGCTACGTCGAGCGGCGCCCGCCTCGGTTCGCGCCGCTGCCGACCGGGTTCATCGCGCCGGTCGACGAGCTGGACGAGGATGAGGTCTGAGCCACAGGGAGCAGGAGCACGCATGGGCATGCTGGACGGACGGGTCGTCATCGTCACGGGCGGGGGCCGCGGCATCGGCCGCGAGCACTGCCTCGAGTTGGCCGCCCACGGCGCCACCGTGGTGGTGAACGACCTCGGCACCGGCGTGCGCGGCGAGCTCAGGGAAGAGGCCCCAGCCGACGAGGTGGTGGCCGAGATCCGCGCCCGGGGCGGGGACGCCATGGCCGATGACTCGTCGGTGAGCGACTGGGACGCCATGCAGCGGCTGGTGGCTCACACCGTCGAGGCCTACGGCCGGCTGGACGGCATCGTGAACAACGCCGGCATCCTGCGCGACCGGATGCTCACGTCGCTCACGGAGGACGACATCGACGCGGTGCTGGCCGTGCACCTGAAGGGCACCATCGCGCTGACCAAGCACGCCTGCGACCACTGGCGCGGGCTGGCCAAGGCCGGCGAGCCCGTCTACGGCCGGGTGGTGAACACGACGTCGGGGTCCGGCCTGTTCGGCAACGTCGGGCAGTCGAACTACGCCGCGGCCAAGGCCGGCATCGCCGGCTTCACGATCGTGGCGGCCATGGAGATGGACCGCTACGGCGTGACGGTCAACGCCATCTCGCCGTTGGCCGCCACCCGCATGACGGCCGGCAGCGGCGTGAGCGGCGCCGACGACGCGCCGGCCGCCGGGTGGAGCCCGATGGACCCGGGCAACGCCTCCCCGGTGGTGGCCTGGCTCCTGTCGCCCGCGGCGGGGTGGCTCACCGGGGCGGTGCTCCGGGTGGAGGGCAACGCCGTGCAGCGGGTGCGGCCGTGGGAGATCGACGACGCCGTCACCTACCGGAGCCGCAGCGGGGAGCGGCTCACGGCTGACGAGCTCGACGTCGGCCTGCGCCGGGCCTTCCGGCTCTTCCCGCAGGGCATCACGTCGAAGCCCCAATGACCGACGCCAGGAACGCCCGCGCGAGACTCCCGCCGATGAAGATCGACGCGACCCTGGGCAAGGACCTCGATGCGACGGCGACCGAGGCCGCGGCGCTGGAAGCCGACGGCTACGACGCGCTGTGGGTGGGCGAGACCAACCACGAGCCCTTCCTGCAGCTCGTGCGCGCGGCCGACGCCACGCAGCGGATCACCATCGGCACGTCCGTGGCGATCGCCTTCGCCCGGACGCCGATGATCACCGCGCTCGCGGCCTACGACCTGCAGCGCTACAGCGGCGGCCGGTTCGTCCTCGGGCTCGGCTCGCAGATCAAGCCGCACATCGAGAAGCGCTTCTCGATGCCGTGGTCCCGCCCCGCGGCCCGCATGCGCGAGTACGTGCTGGCCCTGCGGGCGATCTGGGACAGCTGGGAGAAGGGCAGCAAGCTCGACTTCCGCGGCGACTTCTACACCCACACGCTCATGACGCCGTTCTTCGCGCCCGAGGCCGTGGCCGGTGGTCGCCCGCCGGTGTACCTCGCCGGCGTGGGCGAGCGCATGACCGAGGTGGCCGGCGAGGTCGCCGAGGGCTTCTTCATCCACCCGTTCTCCACGCAGCGCTACCTGCGCGAGGTCACGTTGCCCGCGCTGCAGCGCGGTCGGGTCAAGGCCGGCCGCACCGGCCTCGAGGGCTTCGAGATCGGCGGGCCCGCCTTCGTCTGCACCGGCCGTGACGAGGCCGAGCTGGCGGAGGCCAAGCGCGGCACCCGCGCCCAGATCGCCTTCTACGCGTCCACGCCGGCGTACAAGCCGGTGCTCGACGTGCACGGCTGGGGCGATCTCCAGGCCGAGCTCAACACGATGACCAAGCAGGGCCGCTGGTCGGAGCTCGGCGACGTGATCGACGACCAGGTCCTCCAGGCCTTCGCCGCGGTGGGCGACCCGGAGGAGGTGGGACGGGAGCTGCACCGCCGCTACGGCGACGTGGCCACGCGGATCAGCTTCTACGTCACCTACAAGAGCGACCCGTCGGTGTGGCCCCGCGTCCTCGACGCCGTCCGCGCCGCCTCCGCCGACTGACGGCGAGTCGTCACCGCGGCAGCCGGCTCCAGGGGATGCCCTTGTCGACCCGCGGCTCGCCGGGCAGGCCGAGCACGCGCTCGCCCAGGTTGTTGCGCTGGATCTCGGAGGTGCCGCCCATGATCGTGTTCGACGGCGACTCGAGGAAGGCGAAGCGGATGTCGTCGGCCAGCGCAGGCGACGGCTCCTCGCGCGCCTCGGGGTAGCGGTCGGGCAGCACCATGCCGTCGGCGCCGAGCAGCTCCACGCCGAGCTCGGCCACGGCCTTGGTGAGCTCGGTGCTGAGCAGCTTGCCGATGGAGCCCTCGGGCCCGGGCGTGCCGGCGTCGAGGGCGCGGGCCGCCCGCTCGGCGGTGAGGCGCAGCACCTCGTAGCGGATCCACACCTGCATGAGGCGGTCGCGCCGGACCCGATCGCCCGGCGCCCGCTCGCGCAGGAGGCGCACCGCGTCGAGGATGGTGGCGTCGGCCCGCGGCGCCCCGGCACCGTCCATCTCGACGGTGAAGTTGACGCGCTCGTTCATCAGCGTGGCCAGCGCGACGCGCCACCCGTCGCCGACGGCGCCGAGCCGGTCGCGGTCGGGGATGCGCACGCCGCTCAGGAACGTCTCGTTGAACTCCGCCGTCCCCGCCATGTTGCGCAGCGGGCGCACCTCGACGCCGGGGGCGTGCATGTCGACGATGAAGTAGGTGAGCCCCTGGTGCTTGGGCACGTCGGGATCGGTGCGGGCCACCAGCAGCCCCCAGTCGGCGACGTGGGCGTCGGAGCTCCACACCTTCTGCCCGTCGACCACCCACTCGTCGCCGTCGCGCACCGCCCGGGTGGCCAACCCGGCCAGGTCCGACCCGGCTCCCGGTTCGCTGAACAGCTGGCACCACGTGACCGGGGTGGCGTAGGTGGCCTTCAGGTAGCGGTCCTGCTGCTCGGGCGTGCCGAACGCCGCGATCGTGGTGCCGGCCATCATGTAGCCCACCGCGCTGGCGAACGTGGGAGGCGCGCCCGCGGCGCGCAGCTCGCGGTCGGCCAGGGTCTGGAGGGCGGGGGCCACGCCCAGGCCGCCGCGCCCCTCGGGGAACCACACCCACGCCAGGCCGGCGTCGAACCTGGCCGCCAGGAACGCCTCGCGGGGCGTGCGCTCCGGGGGCTGGTCGGCCAGGAGCGCGGCGATGCGACGCCGGACGAGCGCCTCCTCGTCGCGGTCGTCGGAGCTCACGAGCCGAAGACGAAGTCCTCGATGAGGCGGGCCAGCGCGACGGGCGTGTCGCCCTGGAGGCTGTGGCCCGCCTCCTCCACGTGCTCGACCCGGGCCGAGGGGAGGCGCCGCAGCAGCTCGGCCTCGTCCTCGTCGTCGACGACCGACTGGGGCCGCATGCCGCGCGCCAGCATCAGCGGCACCTTGATCTTCGGCACCACCTCCCACAGGTCGCTGAAGTCGGGGCCCTCGCCACCGCCTCGGGCGCGGTCGGTCAGTCGGACGTAGCGCCAGCGCCAGGTGCCGTCCTCCAGCTGGACGGCGTTGTGGAGGATCCCGCGGCGCAGCGAGGAGACGGTGCGGGTGGGGTTGTGCTCGATGGTCCGGGCCAGGAGCGCGTCGAAGTCGGGGAACGTCTCGGGGCCGTTCACGAAGTCGGAGATGGCCTTGGCCTTCTGGGCGTTGACGCCGGGCGTCACGTCGACCAGCACCGCGGCCCGGACCAGCTCGGGGGCGTGGTCGATCAGGGCCAGCGTGGTGAGGCCGCCGAGCGACATGCCGATCACGGCTCTGGCCTCGGGGGCCAGGGCCCTGATCGCCACCGCGACGTCGACGGCGTTGGCCCTCGGGTCGGTGGACGTGGTGCGGGCCGGGCCGGAGTGGCCGTGGCCGGGCAGGTCGATGGCCACCAGGGGCCGGTCGAGCGCCAGGGCCACGGTGTCCCAGGTGTGGGCGTTCTGCGCGCCGCCGTGGAGGAACACCAGCTCGGGCGGCGCCTCGCCCCACACCAGCGCGCTCAGCGACCGGCCGTCGCCCAGGTCGACCTCCTCGCGCCGCACGACGGGCGGGCCGTTCCAGGGCAGGCCGAACTCCTCGGCGTTCTCGTGGAACAGGGAGAACTCGTCGTAGGGGATGCGCTCGCCAGCGGCCATGCGGCCCAGGCTCGCGCGCCGGGACCGGGTCGTGCCGGACCGCGTGTGGCAGCAGCCGGCGGGCCGCCCCCGAAACCTCCTACGACCCGCCGGCCGGCCGGCCCTCAGGGTGCGGCACGGACGGTCGGTTGCCCAGCCACGCGGCCCGATCCTGACCGAAGCTTGCCGACCGCACGACGGCCCCGTGACAGGAGTCGCACGCGTGGCCGGCGGAAGCGGGAGGCGCGGATGCGACCATGTCCGCCGTGACGACGGTGGACCTGCGCGCGCCCGATCTCCGCACGCGGGTCCAGGCCAGCGACCGCTACCCGCAGCTGCTGCTGGTGACGTGCCTGTTCGGCATGTTCGCCACCACCTTCACGGCGACCATCCTCTCGGTGTCGGTGAAGACGGTGGCCGCCGACCTGGGCAGCACGGCGGGCGTGATCGGCTGGGTGGTGACCGCGCCCTTGCTGGCGCAGGCCGTGTCGATGCCGATCCTCGGCCGGCTGGGCGACATGCGAGGCCACCGGCGCGTGTACCTCATCGGCTTCAGCGCCGCCTTGTTCTTCTCGGTGTGCACCGCGCTGGCGTGGGACGCGGCGTCGCTCATCACGTTCCGCACGCTCGCCCAGCTGGCCGGCACCGCCACCGTGCCCGCCAGCTTCGCCATGCTCTTCCACGCCTTCCCACCCGAGGAGCGGGTCCGGGCCTCCGCCTGGGCGTCGGGGGCGCTGTCGGGCGCGTCGGTCACGGGGCTGGCCATCGGCGGGGTGATCATCGACTCCATCGGGTGGCGGCCGCTGTTCCTCATCCAGGCCCTGCTGTCCGCCGCGGCGCTGCTCCCGGCCTTCTTCGTGCTGCGCGAGGACGAGGAGCGCGCGCCGGTGCGCATGGACAAGGCCGGCGCGGTCGCCCTGGCCGTGGCGGCCTTCTCGTTGTCGTTCGGCGCCAACCGGGCAGCGGTGTGGGGCCTGCACCCGGTGGTGGTGGCCCTGGTCGTGGTGTGCCCGCTGGCCGTGTGGGCCCTGGTGCGCATCGAACGGCGGGCCGAGGCCCCGCTCATCCCCCTCGACCTGCTGGCCCGCCGCAACGTCCGCGTGGCCGGCGGTGCGGGCTTCCTGGTCAGCGGCTCGCACATGGGCAGCTTCCTGGTCACACCGCTGCTGCTGCAGTCGCTGTTCCGCTACTCGGCCACGGCCACGTCGCTCATCACCATCTGCCGCACCCTGGCCATCAGCCTCTCGGCGCCGCTGGCCAGCCGCGCCGGGATGCGCCTGGGGGAGCGCCGCACGGCTACGCTGGCCGGGGTGGCCATGGCCATCGGCGCAGGCGTGCTGGCGCTGGGCAGCGCCGGCCAGGTGATCGTGATCGTGGTGGCCGGGATGGTCCTGTCGGGCCTGGCCTTCGGCCACGCGCAGCCCTCGATCCTGGCCATCGCCGGCAACGCCGTCGAGGACGAGCACTTCGGCCTGGTGACGTCGCTGCAGCAGACCGCCGGGCAGATCGGCGGCGTGACCGTCATGAGCTTCATGACCGCGCTGGTGGGCGACACCGAGGCGGCCTGGACCTTCGCCACCGCCTTCGTGGTGGCCGCCGGCCTCGCCGCGGGTGGCTCGGTGGTGTCGGCCCGGGCGCTCGGCGCCCGCCGGGCCCGGCGCCTCGTCGCGGCCGCCTGACCCGGCCCGTCGCGGCAGCGCGGTCCCGGCGGGCGGTACGGTGCCCGCCGATGGACCTGCGCGAGCCACCCGACGCGGCGCCCTTCCGGGCCTCGGTGCGGGCCTTCCTCGCCGAGCACCTCCCCGCCGACTGGTCCGGCCTCGGCGCGCTGAGCCCGGAGGAGCACGAGCGCTTCACGTGGTGGTGGCGGGGCGTGCTCGCCGAGCGCCGCTACCTGGCGGTGTCGTGGCCCGAGGAGTACGGCGGGGCCGGCCTCACGCCGCTCGAGTCGGTGGTGCTCGCCGAGGAATTCACCCGCGCCGGTGTGCCGAGCGGCACCGCCAACGACGGCTTCGGCATCCGCCTCCTGGGCAACACGCTGCTGCGCTGGGGCACCGACGAGCAGCGGCGCCGCCTGCTGCCCCGGATCCTCTCG
>Ga0182742_1005900_pt1 | contig 10067 bp, 8 predicted proteins | sample eDN5th37CBELigMG_FD_128880 | JGI IMG/M metagenome (GOLD analysis project Ga0182742, IMG submission 128880) | Enriched Miracle-Growth compost microbial communities from Emeryville, California, USA - eDNA 5th pass 37_C BE-Lig MG (version 2)... ... | reverse complement strand
TGTTTCAACAGGAGAAACTTGGGTAAATATCAAAAATGGCAAAGGATATTCCTTCTTCCAAGGCATGTTGAAAAAAGGAGAGACAGCCTCTAAAACGGTTGATTTATCAAAAGAAGAGGAAGCGGTTCTTGTAATCGGCAATTCAACCGCAACTAAAATATACGTCAACAATGAAAAAATCGATTATGCTGTATCTCCATCTAAATATGTGCGACAAGATATTACAATCCGGTATAACAAGGAGGAAGAATAGTCATCATAAGGAGATGGCTATTTTTCGCTTTGTTCTTTCACAGATAGTATCATATGAGTGATTTATTGGGGTTGCTGATGATATGATGATAATAAATGCTTTAAGTTTAATAAATCGGAGGAGTAGCAAAAATGAATTTACCAAACAAAATAACGATTTCACGGATTTTCTTAATTCCCGTTTTTTTAGTTGTTTTACTTGTTGATTTTTCTTGGGGAGATATGACGCTCCTTGGCGTAACATTGCCAGTGGCTCATTTTGTGGGTGCGCTTATTTTTATTTTGGCATCGACAACAGATTGGATTGATGGTTATTATGCAAGAAAATATAATCTTGTAACAGACTTAGGGAAATTTTTAGACCCCCTTGCTGATAAATTATTGGTTTCCTCTGCTTTAATTGTATTAGTCGATTTCGAATTGGCGCCTGCATGGATTACCATTGTTATTATTGCAAGAGAGTTTGCAGTTACTGGTCTTCGCTTGGTGCTTGCAGGCGGCGGAGAAGTGGTTGCCGCAAATATGCTGGGGAAAGTAAAAACATGGGCGCAGATTGTGGCAATTTCCGCTTTGCTTCTACATAATATGATTTTTGAATTAATCTCTTTGCCCCTTGATGATATTTCTTTATGGGTAGCGCTTATTTTTACGGTTTGGTCTGGTTGGGACTATTTTGCAAAAAACAAACAAGTTTTCGTTTCATCCAAATAGTTTGGTGATATACATAATAAGAGAGCTTTAAAAGGGAGATGAGGATATCGGATTTTTCCTTTTATAAGCAGAATGGAAAGAGCGGAAAATTATTTTGCCGTTCTTTTCTATTTTAGAAGGCGTATTCATTGCGAAAAATTTTTAAAATGAGTACTGTAAATATAGGCAAAAACTAGTAAACGCTAACTTTAGGAAGGGGAACAAAAACATGAATGCAGAAATCATTGCAGTAGGATCAGAATTATTGCTTGGACAAATCGCCAATACAAACGCTCAATTTATTTCCAAACAATTAGCGGAATTAGGGGTAAATGTTTTTTACCATACAGCAGTCGGCGACAATCCGGATCGTTTGGAGCAAGTGATAAATATTGCAGAAAGCCGCTCTGATTTGCTCATTTTTACAGGCGGCCTTGGTCCCACAAAGGACGATCTGACAAAAGAGACTATCGCCAAACATATGGGAGTTCAGCTTGTATTTGATCAAGAGGCTTTAGAATCCATTAAAGAGTATTTTGTCAAAACAAATAGACATATGACGGAAAATAATAAAAAACAAGCACTTGTTCTAGAGGGCTGCAAAGTGCTTAGCAATAATCATGGCATGGCTCCAGGCATGTTTCTCTCAAAAGATAATTGCCATTATATGCTTCTGCCGGGACCTCCTAGTGAAATGCAGCCAATGTTTGCTACATATGGAATTCGTGCATTGCAGGAAAAGCTGACAAATAAAGAAGTTATTCTTTCCCGTGTGCTTCGCTTTTTTGGCATTGGAGAATCGCTATTGGAAACAGAAATTGAAGATCTGATTGATGCACAAGCCAACCCAACAATTGCGCCGCTAGCAGGAGATGGGGAAGTCACATTGCGCATTACAAGCAAAACAGATTCCCTAGAAGCAGGAGAAAAACTGATTCAGGCAACAGAAAAGAAAATCTTGGAGCGTGTCGGCGACTATTTTTATGGTTATGATGATACGACGCTTGTGCAAGAGCTTGTCAAAAAACTGCAGGAGCAAAAGCTGACAGTGGCAGCAGCAGAAAGCCTGACAGGAGGAATGTTTCAGCAGGAGCTGACATCTGTTGCCGGGGCAGGAAGCATTTTTAGCGGCGGTGTTGTTTGTTATACAAATGAAGTAAAACAAAATATTTTGTCTGTAAAGGAAAGCACGATTAAAGAGGTTGGCGTTGTCAGTGCCCAATGCGCCAAAGAGCTTGCAGAAAATGTGCAAAAGCTGGTTGATGCGGATATTGGCATCAGCTTTACAGGGGTAGCAGGACCAGATGAATTAGAAGGGCATCCTGCTGGGACCGTTTATATAGGAGTTGCGGTAAAAGGCAAGGAGACAGTGGTGGAAAAGCTGCTGTTGGCAGGCACAAGAGAAGGTAATCGAAAAAGAAGTGTGCGTTATGGACAATATTTTATTTTAAAAGCATTGGAATCATAACAACTGTTTTTTTCTATCATTCACCTTGCCTTCATTATTATGGTAAAAAAACTGGAAATAAAAAAAACGAATGAATGTTCTGCTTTTTGCTCGACAAATGGACGGAAACAGAGTATATTTAATATATATTCTTGAACAGCAAATGAATCGAATGTAGTTTAATAGAATTTGATTCATTTTCATATATTGAAGGAGGAATCTTTTTGAGCGATCGTCAAGCTGCGCTAGAAATGGCGTTAAAGCAAATTGAAAAACAGTTCGGTAAAGGTAGTATTATGAAGCTAGGGGAACAGACAGACAGAATCGTTTCTACTATTCCTAGCGGATCATTGGCTCTAGACGCAGCACTTGGTGTAGGCGGGTATCCAAGAGGGCGCATTATTGAAATATATGGTCCAGAAAGCTCTGGTAAAACAACAGTTGCCCTTCATGCGATTGCAGAAGTGCAGGCGACAGGGGGACAAGCTGCATTTATCGATGCTGAGCATGCCCTTGATCCAGTATATGCACAAAAACTAGGGGTTAATATTGATGAATTATTGCTTTCACAGCCAGATACAGGGGAGCAGGCTTTAGAGATTGCCGAAGCTTTAGTAAGAAGCGGCGCTGTTGATATTCTTGTTATCGACTCTGTTGCAGCACTTGTGCCAAAAGCAGAGATTGAAGGCGAAATGGGAGATTCTCATGTTGGCTTACAAGCGCGTTTGATGTCACAAGCATTGCGCAAACTTTCTGGTGCGATCAATAAATCCAAAACAATTGCCATCTTTATTAACCAAATTCGTGAAAAGGTTGGCGTTATGTTCGGTAACCCTGAAACAACGCCGGGAGGACGCGCCCTTAAGTTCTATTCCACTGTCCGTTTAGAGGTTCGCCGTGCGGAAACGTTAAAGCAAGGAACTGAGATGGTCGGAAACAAAACCAAAATTAAAGTGGTAAAAAACAAAGTTGCTCCGCCATTTAGAGTGGCAGAAGTGGACATTATGTACGGAGAAGGGATTTCCAAAGAAGGAGAAACAATCGACTTAGGCTCTGAATTGGATATCGTGCAAAAAAGCGGATCTTGGTATTCCTATAATGATGAACGATTAGGGCAAGGCCGCGAAAATGCGAAGCAATTCCTTAAAGAAAATAAAGATCTTCTAAATGAAATTCAACTGAAAATTCGTGAACATTATGGATTAGATAAAGAAGTGACATTAAAAAATACAGATGATGATCAAGACGCGGAAGCATTTGAATTGATTGATTGATAGGATCAGCACATTTTATTAAAATCGGAAGAGAGAGTGGTTATCTCCTTCCGATTTTTCTGTTTTGCTGGGCAAAATGACAGATCGCTGCTATGTGAAAAATTTTCTTATATGTATCAATTAAAGCAATTCTGTTTTTCAAATGGTTGGCAAATCAATCAATAAATGGTGTAACAAGAAAATTTCCCATTATCGAGAAATTGCTAAACGTATGAATAAACTTGATTGGACAGATAAAATGAATAGATGGACAATTAAACGTAACAATGTAATGTCTAATTTCATTCATCAAGCAAGTAATTGGACTATTAAACACGCTTTGTCATTAAGGTTGTAGAACAATAGTAATTGGCAATAACAAGGATTGGAAACGTGCAAGTAAAAGGAATTTATTAAAATTTTTAATGAAGTTTAGAAGTTTTAATGATTTTGATAACCTAGTCTTGCTTGGAAAAGGAAATAAATGCTTACAGATGCAGAAAGATATTCTTTTGCACCTTGAAATAAATGGAATGCACATAAAAATAGGGTAAAACCTCCCAATTCAAGCTCTTGACAATGAATTGGCACAACTATACAATTATATTGTATATTTTACATTTTTATGAGTATGAAAACTTTAAAAAACTGACGGCTAACTAGTACTTTTACGTGACAAAAGCCCACTAAAAGCCAATACTTTTAAAATCGTAACAAACACAAGTTCATAGCAAGAGGAGGTGAAAATGATGGATACAACAATAATCCTCATCTCCATTTTGCTTGGCCTAATCGTAATTGCCGTTGTTGGCTTTGTTGTATATTTTATTCGAAAATCCAATGCTAATGCCAAAATCAATAATGCAACGATGACTGCTGATCAAATTGTGGAAAATGCAAAAAGAGAAGCAGATGCATTGAAAAAAGAAGCTTTGTTAGAAGCAAAGGATGAGATTCACAAGCTTCGCACTGAAGCAGAACAAGAAGTTCGTGATCGAAGAAATGAACTACAAAAACAAGAAAATCGTTTATTGCAAAAAGAAGAGATCCTTGATCGTAAAGGCGAAACGTTAGATAAACGTGAAACAATTTTAGAAAAGAGAGACGATTCTCTTAATAAAAGACAACAGCATATAGAAGAGATGGAAAGCAAAGTGGACGAGATGGTTCGTAAACAGCAGACGGAACTAGAGCGCATTTCTGGATTAACTCGAGAAGAGGCAAAATCCATCATTTTAGAGCGTACAGAGCAAGAAGTAGCTCATGATATCGCAGTAATGATTAAAGAAAGTGACACTAGAGCGAAAGAAGAAGCAGATAAAAAGGCAAAAGAAGTTTTGTCGCTTGCTATCCAGCGATGTGCGGCTGATCACGTGGCAGAAACAACGGTTTCTGTTGTCAACTTGCCGAATGACGAGATGAAAGGTCGAATCATTGGTAGAGAAGGCCGTAATATTCGTACACTTGAAACATTAACGGGAATTGACCTGATTATTGATGATACGCCAGAAGCAGTAATTCTTTCCGGGTTTGATCCGATTAGAAGAGAAACCGCTCGACTTGCATTAGATAAGCTTGTTCAAGATGGAAGAATTCATCCTGCCCGCATTGAGGAAATGGTTGATAAAGCTCGACGCGAGGTGGATGAACATATTCGCGAAATTGGGGAACAAACGACTTTTGAAGTTGGCGTTCATGCACTGCATCCGGACTTGATCAAAATTCTTGGCCGTTTAAAATTCCGTACTAGTTATGGACAGAATGTTCTAAAACACAGCATTGAAGTAGCGCAATTAGCTGGAATCTTAGCTGCAGAGCTGGGCGAAGATGAAACACTTGCACGCAGAGCGGGACTTCTTCATGATATCGGGAAAGCTATTGACCATGAAGTGGAAGGAAGCCATGTAGAGATAGGTGTAGAGCTTGCTACAAAATACAAGGAACATCCTGTTGTCATCAATAGCATTGCATCCCATCACGGCGATACGGAACCAACTTCTATTATAGCTGTATTAGTGGCTGCTGCTGATGCACTTTCTGCAGCAAGACCAGGGGCGCGAAGGGAAACATTAGAAAATTATATTCGTCGCCTGGAGAAGCTGGAAGAAATTTCTGAATCTTACGATGGTGTTGAAAAATCCTTTGCTATTCAAGCGGGCCGCGAAATCCGCATTATGGTGAAGCCAGATCTTGTTGATGATTTGGAATCCCACCGTTTAGCAAGAGATATACGCAAAAAAATTGAAGAAGAACTAGATTATCCGGGACATATTAAAGTAACGGTAATTCGCGAAACAAGAGCTGTTGAATACGCAAAATAAAACGGTGCATCTGCACCGTTTTTATTTTGCGCGAGTTCTGCTTTTGATATACACTAGTTAGACAGGCTTAGAAAGAAGGAAGGAATGGATTTATGCATATTTTATTTATTGGAGACGTTGTCGGTTCCATGGGAAGAGATATGATTAAAGAGTATGTCCCAAAGCTAAAAGAAAAATATCGTCCGCAAATGACCATTATTAATGGCGAAAATGCTGCAGGCGGAAAAGGGATTACCGAAAAAATTTACCGCAGCTTTTTGGAAGTAGGGGCACAAGCAGTAACACTAGGCAACCATACATGGGATAATCGGGAAATCTTTCAATTTATCGACAATGCCAAATATTTAGTAAGACCAGCCAATTTTCCTGAAAATAATCCTGGAAAAGGCATGGTATTTGTTAAAATTAATGATATCGAAGTGGCTGTCATTAATTTGCAAGGAAGAACGTTTATGAATCCAAGTGATGATCCTTTTGTGAAAGCAGATGAATTGGTAGAAGAAGCGAAAAAAAGAACCGATATTATTTTCGTAGATTTCCATGGAGAAGCAACAAGTGAAAAGCAGGCAATCGCCTGGTATTTAGATGGCAGGGTAACAGCTGTTGTGGGAACGCATACGCATGTGCAAACAGCCGATAACCGCATCTTGCCAAATGGTACTGCCTTTATGGCGGATGTAGGCATGACAGGTCCGTATGACGGCATATTGGGAATGGAAAGAGACGCGGTCTTGAATAGATTTTTAACTAATCTGCCAACGCGCTTTGAGCCGCCAAAAACAGGAAGAGCACAGCTTAGCGGCTGTCTTGTCGAAGTGGATAAAAAAACGGGGAAAGCTAAAAAGATTGACCGTATTTTAATTAATGAAGACCATCCTTTTTATTCCTAAAGCTTTGTGGAAGCAAATAAATAAACCAGTAGAGACTTTTGAGAGGGATGTCAAAAGTCTCTTTTTTTTTATCTATTTTTAAAAATGTCAATAAAAAAGGCCAATATTTAAAGTTATTTACGAAATTTTTATGTCCAAGCTGGAATATGTGTTTTAAAAGCGGAATATAGTAGCAATGGAATGATATATATTCCTGATATGGTCTCGCTAAAAAGTGAGTCATGCGGGGGGGTTAAACAAGGAGGAGCTAGAAATGGAGATATTAAAAGTTTCGGCAAAGTCTAGTCCCAATTCTGTAGCTGGTGCGCTTGCTGGTGTTCTGCGAGAAAGAGGTGGAGCAGAAATCCAAGCTATTGGTGCAGGTGCATTAAATCAGGCGGTAAAAGCAGTAGCCATCGCAAGAGGATTTGTAGCACCTAGCGGAGTGGATTTAATTTGTATCCCAGCCTTCACCGATATTGTTATTGACGGGGAAGAACGAACAGCCATTAAGCTGATTGTGGAACCTAGATAAGTGTGGCAAAATGATAAAAAAGAAAAAACAGCGAAAATATGTCCTTATTATTTGAAAAAATTTTTCTTTTCCTTTGTCAAAGGAGAAAAGTGAACCTGTGAAGCCAAACGCTTTGCAGGTTCTTTTTTAGAAAATAGATTGATATAATGAAAACAAGATAGCTTATTAACTATAGGAGATGGTTGTTCTGTACTTTTTTGATGGGCATTGTGATGTGTTATATAAAATGTTTTTAGACAAAAGCATTACGTTTTATGATAGCAAAAAATTGCAAGTAACCTTAAAAGGATTAGAACAAAGCGGCAGCAAAATTCAGTCATTTGCCATTTATATCCCGGAATCTGTTCATCCGGATATGCGTTTTCAGGCAGCCCTTGCGATGGTGGAGATTTTTGATGAAAAAATCTTAAAGAGATATCCCAACATGAAACTCATTCGCTCCCAACAAGATATACAGAGTCTAGAAGAAGATGAGATTGGAGCGATGCTGTCATTGGAAGGCTGTGATGCCATTGGCAGCGATTTATTAAAATTAAAAATATTGTTGAAAGCAGGGGTAGCAGCAGTAGGGCTGACATGGAACTATGCCAATGCTGTCGCAGATGGAGCGCTGGAGCCGAGGGGAGCGGGACTGTCTTTATTTGGGCGGGAAGTGGTAAAGCATTTAAATAAGCAAAAGATTTGGTGCGATGTTTCCCACCTTTCTGAGCAAGGATTTTGGGATGTAATGGAATTGGCGCAATTTCCTTATGCATCTCATTCCAACAGCTACACGCTTTGCCCCCATCCCCGCAATTTGCGCGAGGATCAAATAAAGGCATTAATTGAAGCGGATAGTGTGATCGGCATCACCTTTGTCCCGGAATTTTTAAATGGCACCAAAACGAGTACAATCACTGATATTTTGCGACATTTAGACTTTATTTGTTCCCTTGGCGGAGAAAAGCATGTAGGATTCGGATCTGATTTTGACGGCATTGCCCATACCGTAAAAGATTTGCATTCTATCGATGATTATTCTAATCTAATAGAGGAGTTAACGAAATATTATAGTCAAAGCCAAATAGAGGGATTTTTATATAAAAACATGGTACAAAGATTTCCCGCTATATAGTTTTTAATGCGGGATAATGGCCTCTGTTTGTGTGAAAAAGCAAACAGTTTCAAAGCTGCGTCTTTCTTTTCAAGCGGTAGCTATTGTTTTACGATGCCCAAACCCTTATACTATTATAATGTGAAAGTTTATATCATAATAAACGCTATAATAAAATTGAAATAATGCTTATGGATGAATAGAAAAAAATCATCGATAAGAGAGGAGTATAGAAGAATATGAATGAAAAACAACGTTTAGAAAGCCAACAAGTGGATACAGCTAATTCTTCGGACAAAAAATCCGTCAAGGATTACAGCAAATATTTTGAAACAGTTTATCAAGCTCCATCATTAAAAGATGCTAAAAAACGCGGCAAAGAGGCCATTCAATATGACAAGGACTTTTCGATTGCAGAAGAATTCCGCGGCATGGGCGAAGGACGCAAATTCTATATTCGCACATATGGCTGCCAAATGAATGAACATGATACAGAAGTAATGGCAGGGATTTTCTTGGCATTAGGCTACGAGCCGACAGATACAGTAAATGATGCAAATGTTATTTTATTGAACACATGCGCTATCCGCGAAAATGCGGAAAATAAGGTGTTTGGGGAATTAGGCCATTTGAAGCATTTAAAAACAGAAAGACCAGATTTATTAATTGGTGTCTGCGGCTGTATGTCCCAAGAAGAATCAGTTGTCAATAAAATTTTAAAAACATACAACCAAGTGGATATGATTTTTGGTACACATAATATTCACCGTCTGCCAAATATTCTTCAAGAAGCATACATGTCAAAAGAAATGGTAGTAGAAGTATGGTCTAAAGAAGGGGACGTTATTGAAAACCTTCCAAAAGTGCGCAATGGTAAAATCAAAGCATGGGTTAATATCATGTACGGCTGCGATAAATTCTGTACGTATTGCATCGTGCCATATACAAGAGGAAAAGAACGCAGCAGACGTCCAGAAGACATTATTCAAGAAGTTCGTCAATTGGCGGCACAAGGCTATAAGGAAATTACCCTGCTTGGCCAAAACGTGAATGCATATGGAAAAGACTTTACAGATATCAATTACCGCTTAGGTGATTTAATGGAAGAAATGCGCAAAATTGACATTCCGCGTGTCCGCTTTACAACAAGCCATCCACGTGACTTTGATGATCATTTGATTGAAGTATTAGGTCGCGGCGGCAATTTAGTGGAACATATCCATCTGCCAGTACAATCCGGTTCAACAGATGTCTTAAAAATTATGGCGCGCAAATATACAAGAGAGCAATATTTAGAATTGGTCCGCAAAATGAAAGCGACGATTCCAAATTTAACGCTGACAACAGATATTATCGTTGGTTATCCAAACGAAACAGACGAGCAGTTTGAAGAAACGATGTCTTTATATAAAGAAGTAGGCTTTGAATCTGCTTATACCTTTATTTATTCGCCGCGCGAAGGAACACCTGCAGCAAAAATGAAGGATAATGTCCCGATGGAAGTGAAAAAAGAACGACTGCAAAGATTAAATGCCCTTGTAAATGAAATGAGCGCAAAAGCAATGAAGAGCTACCAAGACCAAGTTGTGGAAGTGCTGGTAGAGGGG
>Ga0182742_1005899_pt1 | contig 10069 bp, 9 predicted proteins | sample eDN5th37CBELigMG_FD_128880 | JGI IMG/M metagenome (GOLD analysis project Ga0182742, IMG submission 128880) | Enriched Miracle-Growth compost microbial communities from Emeryville, California, USA - eDNA 5th pass 37_C BE-Lig MG (version 2)... ... | reverse complement strand
GTCTCGGTGTTGGCGTAGGCGTGCTTGGTCAGGTACGAGCGGATGCCGTCGCGGAAGGCCTCCTCGCCGAGGTACTGCTCGAGCATGCGCAGCAGCGAGCCGCCCTTCTCGTAGGTGAGCACGTCGAACATGCCCTCGGCGTCGCGCGGTGAGACGACCTCGTACTCCACCGGGCGCGTGCTCGACAGGGCGTCGGTGTCGAAGGCCGCCGAGCGGTCGAGGCCGAACGTGACCCAGCGCTTCCAGTCGGGCCGGTAGGCGTCGACGGCCATCACCTCCATGAAGGTGGCGAAGGCCTCGTTGAGCCAGATGCCGTTCCACCAGCGCATGGTCACCAGGTCGCCGAACCACATGTGAGCCAGCTCGTGGGCCACCACGTCGGCCACCAGCTGCTCCTCCTGCTGGGTGGCGGTGGCCGGGTCGACCAGCAGCAACGCCTCCCGGAACGTGATGCAGCCCAGGTTCTCCATGGCGCCCGCCGCGAAGTCGGGCAGGGCCACCAGGTCGACCTTGTCGCCGGGGTAGGGGATGCCGTAGTAGCGGGTGAAGAGGCGCAGGCAGAAGGCGGCCACGTCGAGGGCCGTGGCGGTGAGGTGGCCCTTGCCGGGGACGTGCACCACGCGCAGGGGCGTGCCGTCGACGTCGACCGGCTCGGTGGCCTCCAACGGCCCTACGACGAAGGCCACCAGGTAGGTGGACATCGGGATCGTGTCGGCGAAGCGGATGCGGCGGCGGCCGCCCTCCTCGGCCTGGTCGGCCACCACCGCGGTGTTGGCTACGGCGGTGAGCGCCTCGTCGACCACGAGCGTCACGCCGAACACCGCCTTCAGGTCGGGCTCGTCCCAGCAGGGGAAGGCCCGGCGGGCGTCGGTGGACTGCAGCTGGGTGCAGGCGATGACGTGCTCGCGGCCGTCGTCGTCAGTGAACGTGCTGCGGTAGAAGCCGCGGAGCTTGTCGTTCAGCGTGCCCCGGAAGCGGGCGTGCAGGACCCAGGGCCCCGGCTCGGCCGTGGCGCCGAGGGCCAGCGTGGCCCGCTCGGTCCGCTCGTCGTAGCTCACCGCCGCGTCGAGGCGCCGGCCGTCGGCCGCCTCCAGCCAGGCCTCGTCGATGTCGAGCTCGATGGCGTTCACCACCACCTGCTCGACCGCCTCGCGCACCTCGACCTCGGCCCGCACCTGCCCGCGGAACCGGGCCGCGCCCAGGTCCGGCTCGAGCACGAGGTCGTAGCGGGAGGGGACGACGCTGCGGGGGAGCCGGTACTCGTTGTCCTCGGGCACCTGCGGAAGCGTAGTGGTGCCCTTGCGGGCCGCCCGCGCCGGAGCGGTGGGGGCGGGCTCGAGGGGCGGCTAGCGTCGCGGGTCGTGCCGGACGAGCGGATCGACGTCGTAGGCATCGGCAACGCCCTCGTCGATGTGATCACCCACGAGGACGACGGGTTCGTCCACCGCCAGGGCCTGGTCAAGGGCTCGATGACCCTCATCGACACGGACCGCGCCGAGCAGCTCTACCAGGCGATGGGACCGGGCGTGGAGATGTCGGGCGGCTCGGCCGCCAACACCATGACCGGCATCGCCTCCTTCGGCGGGTCGGCCGGCTACCTGGGCAAGGTGGCCGACGACCAGCTCGGCGAGGTGTTCGCCCACGACCTGCGGGCGGTGGGGGTGGCCTTCCCGTGGCGGCCGGCCCAGATGGGCGTGCCCACCGGTCGGTGCCTGATCCTGGTCACACCCGACGCGCAGCGCACGATGAGCACCTACCTGGGGGTGTCGGAGCTGCTGGCGCCGCCCGACATCGACGAGGACCTGGTGGCCCGGGGTCGCATCACCTACCTGGAGGGCTACCTCTGGGACCGCCCGGAGGCCATGGAGGCCTTCCGCAAGGCGGCGGCCATCTCGCACGCCGCGGGCGGCAAGGTGTCGCTCACCCTGTCCGACAGCTTCTGCGTCGCCCGCCACCGCGACGCCTTCCTCGACCTGGTGGCGGGCGCCGTCGACGTGCTGTTCGCCAACGAGGCCGAGATCAAGGAGCTCTACCAGGTCCCGACGTTCGACGACGCCCTCCAGGAGGTGCGCCGCCACTGCGAGGTCGCCGCGCTGACCCGCTCGGCCAAGGGCTCGGTGGTGGTGGCCGGCGACGAGGTGCACGTGATCGACGCCCACCCCGTCGAGCGGGTGGTCGACACCACCGGGGCCGGCGACCTGTACGCCTCGGGCTTCCTGTTCGGGCTCACGCAGGGCTGCGACCTGGCCACCTGCGGCCGGCTCGGCTCGCTGGCCGCCGCTGAGGTCATCACCCACGTGGGCGCCCGGCCGCTCACCTCGCTGCAGCGCCTGGCGGAGCAGGTCCTGTGAGCGCCGTCGTCGATCCCTGGGCCCTGGCCGACGCGGCCGCCGTCCGCCTGGCCGAGCTCACCCGGGCGCCGCGCCACGACGTGGCCGTGGTGCTCGGCTCCGGGTGGCTGCCCGCGGCGGAGCAGCTCGGCACCACCCGCAGCGAGGTGGCCTTCGCCGACCTACCCGGGTTCAGCGCGGTGTCGGTGGCCGGCCACCACGCCGCCGTCCGCTCCGTGGAGGCGCCCTCGGGGTCGCGGGTGCTGGCCTTCCTGGGCCGGGTCCACGCCTACGAGGGCCACGAGCCCTGGCAGGTGGTGCACGCCGTGCGGATGGCCATCCGGGGCGGCTGCCGGATGGTGGTCCTCACCAACGCCGCCGGCGGGTTGCGGGAGCACCAGCGCCCCGGCCAGCCCGTGCTGATCGCCGACCACCTCAACCTCACGGGTCGCTCGCCGCTCACGGGCCCGGCGCCGGCCGAGGAGCTCGGCCCCCGCTTCGTCGACCTCACCGACTGCTGGTCGGCCCGCCTGCGGGCCCTGGCCCACGCGATCGACCCGACGCTGGAGGAGGGCGTCTACGCCAACCTGCCGGGGCCGCAGTACGAGACCCCGGCCGAGATCCGCATGCTGCAGATCCTGGGCGCCGACCTCGTGGGCATGTCGACCGTGTGGGAGGCCATCGCCGCCCGCCACCTCGGCGCGGAGGTGCTCGGCCTCTCGCTGGTCACCAACCTCGCCGCCGGCCTGACCGGCGAGAAGATCGACCACGCCGACGTGCTGGCCGCGGGCGCGGCCGCGGCCACCCGCATGGGCGGCCTGCTGGCCGAGCTGGTGGCCGAGGTGACCCGGGCCGGCTGAGCGGGCGCGACGGTGGTGGACGCGGTGGACGCGAGCGCCGACCTCGTCGCCCGGGCCCGGGCCTGGATCGAGGACGACCCCGACCCCGCCACCCGGGCCGAGCTGGCCGACCTGCTGGACCGCCTGCCGGCCACCCGCGACGAGCTGGCCGACCGGTTCTCGGGCCGGCTCGAGTTCGGCACCGCCGGCCTGCGGGCCGCGGTGGGCGCCGGGCCCATGCGGATGAACCGGGCGGTGGTGCGCCAGGCCGCCGCCGGGCTGGCCGCCTACCTGCGGGCCCAGGAGGGCGGAGGCCGGCGCGGCGTGGCCGTCGGCTTCGACGCCCGCCACGGCTCGGCGGCCTTCGCGGAGGAGACGGTGGGCGTGCTGGCCGGCGCCGGCCTCCCGGTCCACCTGCTGCCCCGGCCGCTCCCCACCCCGGTGCTGGCCTTCGCGGTGCGGCACCTCGGCGTCGACGCCGGCGTGATGGTGACGGCCAGCCACAACCCGCCGGCCGACAACGGCTACAAGGTCTACCTGGCCGACGGCGCCCAGATCGTGCCGCCCGCCGACCGCGACATCGCGGCGGCCATCGCCGCGGTCGGGCCGCTGCGGGAGGTGCCGCTGGCCCCGCTCGACAGCCCCCTCGTGCACCGCCTCGGCCAGGAGGTGATCGACGCCTACGTCGAGGGCGTCGTGGCCCGGCGGCACGCCCCCCACGCCGGCGGCGTGCGGGTGGCGTACACGCCGATGCACGGCGTCGGGCTCGAGGTGGTCGAGGCGGTGTGGGCGCGGGCCGGCTTCCCGCCCCTGGCCGTGGTCGCCCGCCAGGCCGAGCCGGACCCGGACTTCCCCACCGTGGCCTTCCCCAACCCCGAGGAGCCGGGCGCCATGGACCTCCTGCTGGAGGAGGCCCGCCGCAGCGACGCCGAGCTGGCCCTGGCCAACGACCCGGATGCCGACCGGCTGGCGGCGGCCGTGCCCGACCGGTCGAGCCCGGGCGGCTGGCGGGTGCTGCGGGGCGACGAGGTGGGCTGGCTGCTGGCCGCCCACGTGCTGCGCCACACCAGCGGCGCCGACCGGCTGGTGGCCTGCTCGCTCGTGTCGTCGTCGCTGCTCGGACGCATGGCCGAGGCCGAGGGCGTGCACTTCGTGGAGACGCTCACCGGGTTCAAGTGGATCGCCCGGGCCGCGTCGAGCCGCCCCGGCACCCGGTTCACCTTCGGCTACGAGGAGGCCCTCGGCTACGACGTGCACGACCTCGTGCACGACAAGGACGGCATCAGCGCCGCGGTCGCCCTCACCGAAGCCGCGGCCCTGGCCAAGGCCGAGGGCCGCACGCTCCTCGACGAGCTCGACGCCATCGAGGACCGCTTCGGCGTGCACCTCACGGCGCAGGTCTCGCCCCGGTTCGAGGGCCTCGACGGCGCGGCCCGGCGGGCCGCGGTGATGGACCGGTTCCGGTCGGGGCTGCGGGCCATCGGCGGGCGGCCGGTGGTGTCGGTGCGCGACCTGGCCGAGGAGGACCCGCCCGCCGACGTCGTCGTGGTCCGCCTCGCCGGGGACGCCCGGGTCATCGCCCGGCCGAGCGGCACCGAGCCCAAGGTGAAGGTGTACCTGGAGGTCGTCGGGACCGACCGGGCCACGGCCGAGGAGGCCATGCGGTCGCTGCAGGCCGCGGTGGAGGCCCTGGTGCTGGGCAGCTAGCCGGCCAGGCCGGCCCGGCGCCGGGCGGTCAGGCCGGGCCGAAGAGCCGGTCGCCGGCGTCGCCGAGGCCGGGGACGATGAAGGCGCGGTCGTCGAGGTGGTCGTCGACGGCAGCGCACACCACCTCGTGCACCAGCCCGGTGGCCTCGAGCAGGGCCAGGCCCTCCGGCGCGGCGAGGACGCACACCACCCGCAGCTCGCCGGCGCCCCGCTCGGCCACCATCCGGCAGGCGAAGGCCAGCGAGCCGCCGGTGGCCAGCATCGGGTCGAGCAGCAGCGCGGGCCGGCCGTGCAGCTGCTCGGGCAGCTTGGCCATGTAGGGGTGGGGTTGGAAGGTGGCCTCGTCGCGGGTCAGCCCGATGAAGCTCATCTCGGCGTCGGGCAGCAGCCGGATGGCGGCCTCCGCCATGCCGAGGCCGGCCCGCAGCACCGGCACGAGCAGCGGGGGGCGCACGAGGCGCGACCCCGTCGTCGTGGTCAGCGGTGTGCGCACCTCGACCGGCTCGACCGGCAGGGCGCGGGTGGCCTCGTAGACCAGCATCCCGGCCAGCGCGTCGACGGCTCGGCGGAAGGTGGCCCGGTCCGTCTGCGCGTCGCGCAGGAGCGTGAGCTGCTCGGCGGCCAGGGGGTGGTCGACGACCGTGGTGTGCACGCGCCCTCCGGAGGGGCAGGATGGTCGGGTGCCGGGGAACCTAGACCGGGCGTCGCTGGCCCGCTGCGTCGACCACACCCTGCTGCGCCCGGAGGCCACCCTCGCCGACGTCGAAGCGCTCTGCGCCGAGGCGGGTCGCCTCGGGGTCCGCACGGTCTGCATCTCGCCGTCGTTCCTGCCGCTCGAGCCGGGGCTGCTGCCCTCGGGCGTCGGGCTGTGCGTGGTGGCCGGCTTCCCGTCCGGCGCGCACCAACCCGCGGTCAAGGCCTACGAGGCCGAGCGGGCGGTGCAGCAGGGGGCCGCCGAGGTGGACATGGTCGTCAACCTCGGCCACGTGCTCACCGGCCAGTGGGTGGCGGTCGAGCGCGAGATCGCCGGTGTGCGGCGCGTCGTCGGCTCCGCGGTGCTCAAGGTGATCCTGGAGAGCGCGCTGCTCGACGAGGCGTGCCTGGCGCAGGCCTGTCGCGTCGCGGTGGCCGCCGGTGCCGACTTCGTGAAGACCTCCACCGGCTTCCACCCCGCCGGCGGCGCCACCGTGGAGGCCGTGCGGATCATGCGAGAGGCGGTGGGCGACCGGGCGGGGGTGAAGGCCTCCGGCGGCATCCGGACCGCCGACGTGGCGCTGGCCATGCTCGCGGCCGGCGCGACGCGCCTCGGCATGTCGGCCACGGCCGCGGTCCTCGACGGCCTGGCGACGTCGCCCCGGTAGCCTCGCGCCATGCCGGACTCCCCCAGCTCCGAGGCGCTGCGGCGGGCTCCCAAGGTGCTGCTCCACGACCACCTCGACGGCGGCCTGCGCCCCGCCACCGTGGTGGAGCTGGCTCGTGAGGTCGGCTACCGCGAGCTCCCCACCACCGACCCCGACGAGCTGGCCCGGCGGTTCTCGGCCGGCGCCGACCGCTACGACCTCGTCTCCTACCTGGCGGGCTTCGCCCACACGGTCGCCGTGATGCAGACGCGCGACGCACTGGAGCGGGTGGCCTTCGAGTGCGCGGAGGACCTGGCCGACGACGGCGTCGTCTACGCCGAGGTGCGCTTCGCGCCCGAGCTCCACCTGGAGCGCGGGCTGAGCCTCGACGAGGTGGTCGAGGCCGTCCTCACCGGGTTGCAGGCGGGTGCCTCGTCGCGGGGCATCACCGTCTACGGGCTGCTGAGCGCCATGCGCACGGCGGCCCGCTCGCTGGAGATCGCCGAGCTCGCGGTGCGATGGCGCGACGCGGGCGTGGTGGGCTTCGACATCGCCGGCGCGGAGAAGGGCTACCCGCCCACCCGGCACCTCGACGCGTTCCAGCTCGTCCAGCGGGAGAACTTCCACGCCACCATCCACGCCGGCGAGGCCTTCGGCCTTCCCTCGATCTGGGAGGCGCTGCAGTGGTGCGGCGCCGAGCGGCTCGGGCACGGGGTGCGCATCGTCGACGACATCAGCGTCGGCCCCGACGGCGTCGCCCGGCTGGGCCGGTTGGCGACCTACGTGCGCGACCGGCGCGTGCCGCTCGAGATGTGCCCCACGTCGAACGTGCACACCGGCGCCGCGCCGTCCATCGCCGAGCACCCCATCGGGCTGCTGCGGCGGCTGCGCTTCCGCGTGACGGTCAACACCGACAACCGGCTGATGAGCGCCACGTCCATGACGCACGAGTTCGCCCAGCTGGTCGACGCCTTCGGCTACGGCTGGGACGACGTCGAGTGGCTCACCATCAACGCCATGAAGAGCGCGTTCGCGCCCTTCGACGAGCGCCTCCGGCACATCAACGAGATCATCAAGCCGGGCTACGCCCGCCTGCGGGCCGCCGCGCTGGGCACGTCGTTCGCCGCCGGCTGACGGCTCGTCGAGCGCTCGACGGCGGCGCCGCCGTTCAGCGCTTGGCCTTGGCCACCGCGCGGGCGAGCTGGTCGCGGCTCATCTTCGAGCGGCCCGGCACGTCGAGCTTGCGGGCCTGCTCCATGAGCTCCTTCTTGGTGGTGCCCACGTCCTTGCCGCCGCCGGTCGGCGTCCTGCTCGTCCTCGCCGCCTGGCCGCTCTTGGCCGCCTGCGGGTCGGACGGCCCCTTCTTCGCCTTTGGCTCCCAGTGGTCGCCCTTCCGCTCGAAGCTGTGCTTCACGGCGGCGAAGGCCACGCGGTGGGCCCGCTCCTCGTCGCCGGCGTACTCCTCGTGGGCGTTGTCGAGGGCCTTGGCGTAGGTCCGCTGCGCCTTGGCCGGCGAGCGCTTCAGCGTGCCCGGCAGGTCTTCCTTCTTGGTGGGCATGGCTCCTCCTCGCGCGGATCCGTGCCAGGGGAGCTACCCGACGACCGTCAGGCTCAACATCCCCGCAGCGGCAGGTGGTCGGGGCGCTGGAGCCAGTTCGCGGCGGGGTAGCGCGCGCCGGCCTCGATCACGTGCACCGAGTAGGCGTGCCGGGAGCGGTCCGAGCGGTTCGGCGCGCTCCAGTGGGGCAGGAGGCCGTGCAGCACCACCAACGTGCCGGCGGGGACCTCCAGCGGGACGAGGTCGTCGGGCGCGGCCGGCAGCGGCGCCGGGTCGAGCACGACCATGGTGGTGCCGCCGCCGGCCGCCCGCTCGAAGCGCTGGCGCAGCGTCGTGCGGTGCCCGCCCGGGGCTGCCCACAGGCACCCGTTGCGCACGGTGGCGTCCTCCAGCGCGAACCAGAACCCGGTCACGGTGATCGGCTCGGTGAAGAGGAAGGTGGCGTCCTGGTGGCAGCCGACCTCGCCGCCGATGTGGGGCTGCTTGAACAGGTACATCGACTGCAGCAGCAACGGGTGCTGCAGGCCCACCGCGTGGGCCACGGCGGCCAGCTCGGGGGTGCGGCTGAACGCGTCGAAGACCGGATCGAGGTCGTGGAGGGCGTGGCCGATCTTGTTGAGCGCCCGCTCCTTCGGCGCCACCAGGTTCCCTCCTTCGTCGAAGGCATCCGGCTCGAAGAAGAAGCGGATCTCGCCGCCGGACTCGAGGAAGTAGTCGTCGCTCGTGCGGGTCTGCTCGTTCGTGGTGAACACCGAGCGGTGCTCCGAAGGGTCGAAGGCCTCGACCAGCTCGCCGGCACGCGCCACCAGCTCCGCGCACCGCTCGGGGTCGACGAAGCGCTCGAGCACGAGGAACCCGTCGCGCCGGTAGGCCTCGGCCTGGGACGGGGTGACGGTCGCGGTGCGGCTCACCAGGCGAAGGCTAGGGCCCGGGCGCCCCGAGCGAACCGGCCAGCCAGCGGTGCAGCGCGGCCCGGAAGGCGACGACGTCGACGTCGAGGGCCACGTCCCACACGGCGGGCGCCCGGTCGAGCCCCGCCAGGCGCCGGGCCTCGTCGCCGGGGCTGAGGCCGGCGCCGGGCGCGACGGGCACCCGCCGGTCGGCGACGGTCGCGCCCCACGCAGCGCCGCCCGCGGTGTCGACCTCCAGCGGGAGGCGCCGCCACGTGCACACCTCCGGGTGCACCGCGGCGTAGACCGCCAGCAGGTCGTGCACCGGCAGCCCGTGCCGGCCGGTCTCCAGCTCGCCGCGCGGCAGGCACGCCTCCCAGATGCGGTGCAGCGCGGCGGCGCCGGCGAGCGGGGAGCGGCCCGCCGCCTCCACCAGCGCCTCGTCGACGGTGGCCTTGTAGGTCACGTCGAGCGGCACCATGCGGGGCACGGCCCCGCCGGCCAGCGCGCCGGGCCGGCCGAAGGCCCGGACGACGCGCGCCGCGGCCTCCGGGTCGTGGCCCACGTTGGCCTCGGCCGCCGGCGTGAGGTTGCCGCCCGCGGCCACCGATCCGCCCATCACGGTGACGCCGGCCAGGCGACCGGGGAGCGCCGGGTCCTGGTCGAGCGCCACCGCCAGGGTGGTGAAGGGCGCCACGCCCAGGAGGACGAGCTCGCCCGGGCGCTCCGCGGTGAGGCGGAGGAGCGCGTCGACGGCGGGTTCGGCCGACGGCGGCGGGCCGTCGGGCAGGGCCACGCCGCCCAGGCCGTCGACGTCCATGGCGAAGGCGGCGGACAGGCCCGCCGGGCGGGGTCCGGCCGCGGTCTCGTCGAGCCCCCGGTGCACCGGGACGTGCCCCGCGCCGGCCGCGGCCAGCACCGCCAGGGTGTTGCGGCAGGCCTGGGCCTCGCTCACGTTGCCCCAGCCGGTGAGCACCGCGACGGTGTCGACCTCGCCCGCGGTGAGCGCCCAGAGCAGCATGGCGGCGTCGTCGGTGCCGGTGTCGACGTGGAAGACGACGGGCGTCGGCGCCGGGCGGTTCACGGCCGGAGCACGTCGATCACGACCGGCTCCGGCGGGGGCGGCTCCGGTCCCACGGCGACGGCGTCGCGCAGCGCGTCCCGGGCGGGCCCCAGCCGGGCGGGGTCGTCGGTGCGCAGCTCCAGCAGGGGCTGGCCCTCCTCCACCGGGTCGCCCGGCTTGGCCAGGCACAGCACGCCGGCGCCGGCGCTCACCGGGTCCTCCTTGCGGGCCCGGCCGGCGCCCAGGCGCCACGCCGCGATGCCCACGCCGAGCGCGTCGAGGTGCGTCAGCGTGCCGCCGGCGGGGGCGGGCACGACCTCGCGGTGGGCGGCTTCGGGGAGG
>Ga0182742_1005898_pt1 | contig 10069 bp, 6 predicted proteins | sample eDN5th37CBELigMG_FD_128880 | JGI IMG/M metagenome (GOLD analysis project Ga0182742, IMG submission 128880) | Enriched Miracle-Growth compost microbial communities from Emeryville, California, USA - eDNA 5th pass 37_C BE-Lig MG (version 2)... ... | reverse complement strand
TGTTGATGTCGAACTCGTCGCGGATGCCGGTGCCGAGCGCGGTGATCAGCGTGCCGATTTCAGCTGAGGACAGCATCTTGTCGAAGCGCGCGCGCTCGACGTTAAGGATTTTGCCGCGCAACGGCAGCACCGCCTGGAATTCGCGATTGCGGCCTTGCTTTGCGGAGCCGCCGGCGCTGTCGCCCTCGACGATGAACAGTTCGGATTTGGCCGGATCGCGTTCCTGGCAATCGGCCAGCTTGCCGGGAAGCGAAGAGACGTCGAGCGCGCCCTTGCGGCGGGTCAGTTCGCGCGCCTTGCGCGCGGCTTCGCGCGCGGCGGCAGCCTCCACCACCTTGCCGACAATGGTCTTGGCCTCTCCCGGATGCACCTCGAACCAGTCCTGCAGCGCCTCGTTGATCACGTTTTCGACCACCGGGCGGACCTCGGATGAAACCAGCTTGTCCTTGGTCTGCGAGGAGAATTTCGGGTCCGGCACCTTCACCGAAAGGACCGCGGTCAGACCCTCGCGGCAATCATCGCCGGACAGCGACACCTTTTCCTTTTTGCTGGTGCCGGAATTTTCCGCGTAACTCGTGATCTGGCGCGTCAGCGCGCCGCGAAAACCGGCGAGATGAGTGCCGCCGTCGCGTTGCGGGATGTTATTGGTGAAGCAGAGCACGCTCTCGTGGTAACCGTCGTTCCACCACAGCGCGCATTCGACGATGATGCCGTCGCGCTCGGCACGGATCGAGATCGGCTGCGGAATCAGCGGCGACTTATTGCGATCGAGATATTTGACGAACGCCTCGATACCGCCATCGTAACGCATCTCCTCGCGCTTTTCGACCGCGTGCCGTGCGTCGGTGAGCACCACGGTCACGCCGGAATTCAGGAAGGCGAGTTCGCGCAGCCGGTGCTCCAGCGTGGCGAAGTCGAACTCCGTCATGCTGAAGGTTTGCGGCGACGGGAGAAATGTGACCTCGGTGCCCTTACGGTCTTCCGCCTTGCCGGTGATTCTGATTGGAGCCTTCGCGACGCCGTCGCGAAACTCGATCTGGTGCTCATTGCCGTCGCGCCAGATCGTCAGCTTCAGCCACGTCGAAAGCGCGTTGACAACCGACACGCCGACGCCGTGCAAGCCGCCGGAGACCTTGTAGGAATTCTGGTCGAATTTTCCGCCGGCATGGAGTTGCGTCATGATCACTTCGGCGGCCGACACGCCTTCACCCTTATGGATGTCAACCGGAATGCCGCGGCCGTTATCGCGCACGGTGCAGGACCCATCCGGGTTGAGCGTGACCATCACCTCGCTGGCGTGCCCGGCCAGCGCCTCGTCGATCGCATTATCGACGACCTCATAGACCATGTGGTGCAGGCCTGAGCCGTCGTCCGTATCGCCGATATACATCCCGGGGCGCTTGCGCACGGCATCGAGGCCCTTGAGGACCTTGATCGATTCCGCGCCGTAGGCGGGAGACGGATCGGGGGTGTTCTGGCGGGCGGGCTCGGCCATCAGCAGCCTTCGAATCGGTTGCGAAAAAGGGGCGGATCGTGCTCTTCGTGACACGAAAAAACAGGGCCGTACAGCCCTATTTATGAGCCCTTAAGTAGTTGTAATTCAACAAATTTCAAGCCTGCACGGAGGCCGCAACCCAACCCTTTGCGCCGCTTAGTCCGGGTCGTGTCCGCCCCCGTTCTTGGCGGCGTCGCGGCCCTTCCCTTCTGCCAATTTGCCGGTCTCGCCCTGGCGCCCAAGCTCGTGTTTTGGGTCCGGCCTGTACTCGGGGATTGGCTTGGCGAAGCTGGACAGGGCGGTCGCCCAGACCTCGACGCGGGTCACATCCTTGCGCAGCCCGTCGATGGCCTCATGCAGCTTCTCATTGACCAGATCCGGACCTGATTTCTTCCGCGTCATCTTTCCAGCCCTGCGAAATCCGCCTCCTCTCCTCGACAAAGCCTGAGCCGCGCATGTGTTCCTGACGGAAAAGTCGGAAAAGAGCACGTGAACCGGGACGCTCAGCTCCGGCTCGCCAGCTTTCCGGGCGAAACTTCGACGATCTGCGCATGATTTGCGATATCGGCAAAGGCATGCGGATCGGCGCCGGTCATCCAGACCTGAGCGCCCAGTTCGGCCAGCGCTTCGAACAGGGCACGACGCCGGCCCGGATCGAGATGCGCCGCCACTTCGTCGAGCAGGAGCAAGGGCGCGTCTCCCCCCATCCCGGCGAGCAGCGCGCCATGCGCCAGCACAAGGCGGATCAGGATCGCCTTCTGTTCGCCTGTGGACGCATCGGACGCGGGAATGCCTTTTGGGCCATAGACCACATGGAGATCGGAAAGGTGCGGACCCTCGAGCGTGCGCCCGGCCGCGGCGTCGCGCGGGCGATTGTCGCGCAGGACAGCGCGATAGCGCTGTTCGACCTCCGACGCGCTTTGCGAGGACAGCGCCTCCTCCATCCAGCCCTTGAGCGCGATCTCCGCGAATGGGAACGCGGTCGCCGCTCCCTTGCTTGCCGCGAGCGCCGTCTGCAGCCGGCCGACGGTTTCGGCGCGCAGCGCTGCGACCGCGACGGCAAGTTCCGCCGTCTCGTATTCTACGGCGTCTAGCCAATGGGAATCCGCCTGCGCATCTTCGAGCAGCCGGTTGCGCGAGCGCAGTGCTCGTTCCAGAGCCGAGACCCGGCTGGAATGCGACGCGTCGACCGCGAGCACGAGGCGATCGAGAAAGCGCCGCCGCTCCGACGCGGGACCTGTGAACAGCCCGTCCATTGCCGGCGTCAGCCAGATGATGCGCAGATGCTCGGCGAAAGCGGCAGCAGAGCCGGCGGGCTCGCGATCGATGCGGTAAATGCGCGCCGATGGCTGTTCGCCGGCCTTCGCAGGCTGGATGCCGGTTCCAAGCGTCGCAAGCCCAAGTGCGCCTTCGATCTCGGCAGAGACCGCCCAGGATCCGTCGCCTTCGCTGAATGCGACGTCGTCGAGCGTAGCGCGTCGCAGTCCGCGGCCGGGCGCGAGGAACGAAATCGCTTCGAGGATATTGGTCTTGCCGGCGCCGTTCGGTCCGACCAGCACGACCGGCCGCTCTCCCGCAGCCAGGCTTGCCGCGCGGTAGCTGCGAAAGTTCGAGAGGTTCAGGCGCAGGATGCGGGCGGGCACGGCCATGGACGGGATATCGGCATCCGCTCGGCTCCGCGAAAGCGGGAGCCAAGATCATTGTCCGCATGAGCGAAGCGAAACTCGGGACGTCCAAACCCGGATTTCGCTTCGCTCATCTTGATCCGAATCAACCTTCGCGGGAATGAGCGGAGACAAGGAGACAAAATGTCTGTCACCCGCGGCTACACACGCATCGGCATCAGGACATAGAGCGCCCTGCCGCCGTCCTTGTCCTGAATCAGCGTCGGCGAGCCGGGATCAGAGAGTTTCAGCATCGCCGTTTCGCCCTCGATCTGCGAGGCGATGTCGAGCAGGTAGCGCGAATTAAACCCGATATCGAGCGGATCGGAATCGTATTCGACCTCCAGCTCTTCGGTCGCGCTGCCGGAATCGGGATTGTTGACCGACAGCGTCAGCTTGCCGCCCGCCAAGGCGAGCTTCACCGCGCGCCCGCGCTCGCTCGAGACGGTCGAGACGCGATCGACCGCCTGCTCGAACTCGCTCTTGTCGACCTGAAGGATCTTGGAATTGCCGAGCGGAATGACCGGGCCATAATCCGGGAACGTGCCGTCGATCAGCTTCGAAGTCAGCACCACGTCGCCGATACTGAACCTGATTTTCGATGTCGAGAGTTCGATGGCGATTTCCGCCTCGGTATCCTCGATCAGCCGCTGGACCTCGCCCACCGTCTTGCGGGGCACGATCACGCCGGGCATGCCCTTGGCGCCGGAGGGCAGCGGAATTTCGAATTGCGCCAGGCGATGGCCGTCGGTCGCCACTGCGCGCAGCGTCTCGGTCTTGTCGCTGCCGGTTGCGGTGTGGAGAAAGATGCCGTTCAGATAATAGCGCGTTTCTTCCGTCGAGATCGCAAACTGGGTCTTGTCGATCATCTTCTTCAGGTCCGCCGCCGGCAGCCTGAAACTGTGAGTCATGTCGCCGGCATTGAGATCGGGAAAATCGCTTTCCGGCAGCGTCTGCAGCGTGAAGCGCGAACGCCCGGCGCGGATCGTCAGCACGCCGCGTTCGCCGGATGCTTCGAGCAGGATCTGCGATCCCTCCGGCAGCTTGCGCACGATGTCATAGAGCATGTGCGCGGGAACCGTCGTGGAGCCTGCGGGCGCCACTTCGGCGCCGATCGCCTCATTGACTTCGAGGTCGAGATCGGTGGCTTTGAGCGTTAATTTGCCGCGCTCGGCCCGCAGGAGAATGTTGGCGAGAATCGGGATCGTGTTGCGACGCTCAACCACGCGGTGCACGTGGCCGAGCGATTTAAGCAGTTGCGCGCGCTCGACGGTAACCTTCATCTCGCAAATACCCTGAGGCGGGCGGACAACGCCGCTGTGACGATAACCGGCCGCCGACGGGTGCCGGACGGCCGGGGGGACGCGAAATTGCCGTGTTGAGGCGCTTTCGGCAAGCCCCATCTACTCCATCTGCAATTGCCGCTTGAGCCCATCGACTTCGTCGGCCAGCGCGGTGTCGCTGCCCAGCAGGTGCTCGATCTTGCGCACTGCATGCAGCACGGTGGTGTGATCGCGCCCGCCGAACCTGCGTCCGATTTCCGGGAGGGACCGCAGGGTTAGCGTTTTCGCGAGATACATCGCGACCTGCCGCGGCCGTACCACATTGGCCGTCCGGCGTGAGGAAAGGAGGTCTGAGCGGCTGACATTGTATTGGCGCGCGACCACCCGCTGGATGTCCTCGATCTTGACGCGCCTGGGCTCCTGCGGGCGGATCAGATCTCGTATCTCGCGCTCGGCCACTTCCATCGTCATCGGCTGGCCGGTCAGCTTGCTCAGGGCCAGCAGGCGGTTGAGCGCGCCTTCGAGGTCGCGGCCATTATGGGTGACGGACTTGGCGATGTAGGACACGACCGGATCCGGCACCTCGAATCCGGGATGATGGGCCCGCGCCGCAAGCACCCGGTTCTTCAGGATTTCGAAGCGGAGTTCTTCACCCAGAGGACCCATCTCGACCACGAGCCCGCCGGCGAGGCGCGAGCGTACCCGATCGTCCAGCGTCTCCAGATCGGCGGGCGGTCGATCCGACGCGATCACGACCTGACGCCCGGCATCAATCAGCGCGTTCAGTGTATGGCAGAATTCGGCCTGCATGTTCTTGCCGGTGAGGAACTGCAGATCGTCGATGACCAGGACATCGATGCCACGCAGCGCTTCCTTGAAGGCAATCGCATTCTGACTCTTCAGCGCCGTCACGAAGCCGTACATGAACTTCTCGGCCGTAAGATAGAGGATCTTGCGGTCGCCGCTCGCATTGCCGGCCCAGGTGATGGCTTGCAGAAGATGCGTTTTGCCGAGGCCGACGCCGGCATGAATGTAGAGCGGGTTGAACATGACCAGGTCACCGCGCCGAGCAGACGCGACCTGTTTCGCCGCCGCATGCGTCAGCGTGTTCGAGCGCCCCACAACGAAGGTATCGAAGGTCAGCCGCGGGTCGAGCGGCGAGCCGCCCGATGCTTCATGCGCGGCCGATACGGGCGGTGCCGCGACGCTCACCATTCGCGGCTCGGTGCCGTGTGCTTTTTCGATCTTTTGCTCGCGCGAGGACTCCGGCTGCTCGTCCATGCGCGGCTTTGCGGACGCAGGCCTGATGGCGGCCGTGCGTACGGTCAATTCGATCCGTTGCACGCCGCGCTCTTCCGCCTGCCAGCAACGCAACACGCGGTCGCTATAATGCGATTGAATCCAGCTTTTCAGAAATCGCGTTGGTACTGAAAGGCGAGCCGTATCCTTCTCGACGCCCTCGAGATCCATACGAGCGAACCAGCTCGAAAAAATGTCCTCGCCAACTTCAGCTTTGAGCCGGCCCTTAACCCGGGACCAACGCTCCTGTTCCAAACTCGTCATTTCGGTTGCCTCTTCCCGAATGTCGAAAACCGATGGGTGGGATGCGGGGCGAAGCTGCCCCTTAGGGTTCGCGCCTCATCCGCGTCGCAGCAGCGGGAGCGAGAAATTCGGAGACCAGCTCGAAAATTTCATCGCAAGCTGCGACAGCGGAAGAGCGCGAACGCTAACCATCGACTGGAGGAGACGCGGATCCTAACGAGCGGGTCGCAATCATCGCCGGCCACAAGCGGTCCGCCGCGCCCGGCGCGTGCCGGGTGAATTCCTGTTGGTGATCGCGTGGTCGCAGTTCTGCAATCAGCGTTCGATGCCGCCCGCGCAGGCGGCTGTTGTTCGCCTTAACCGTCGTCATAACTCCCCCTACCATCCGCGCGCCTCCACGCGGTGGACCGATTCTTTGTCGACGTTAGAGTTCCGGGAGCTTCCCAGCGACACCGATACAATACGCAGCGTCGCGAAGTTCAGCGTGAATTAGACCTTCTAGTCCGTCGTAGCCCTTGCCAAGGTCAAGAAGATGAGAAACCCGAACACACCTCTCCCGTCCTCATCTTCATGAGTTTCAAAGCAGACCATTTACTGAAGGCCGCCGCTGCATTGCGCGGCGGTGGTTTGAAGATACACGCGCGCCCCCAAACTGCAACGAGTTTGTCGGGCGTGCTGTTGCCGCACATCGAAAAACGCCCGAAAAAGCGAGACATTTCGCATCATTGTCGCGACAACGTCTTGAATCGTCGCGCGCTTTTCGGCGACCGCATAGAGACGCAATTTTTCGTACGCGAACGGCCGCGCCGGTTGCGCAACGGCAATTCGAAAGTCCCCGTTTTGCTATGGCGCTAAATCTTTATATTTCCGGCGTTTTTCGTGTTCAAATTTGCAAGCAATGCGGCGCGCGAACGACGCTCAACGCGCTCTTTTGCGTCGCGGCATTGGCTCAAGTGTGACGCGCATGTGACACCCTCTTCCGAAAATATTCGAGCGGGGTCACTGTTTGACCGCTTCAAATAAAAAAGGCCCGGCATGCCGGGCCTTCATCATAAATATGCGAAAGCAAGCGCGTGATCGCTACTGCGCGAGCTTGGCGACGCGTGCTGTCAGACGCGAGACTTTGCGACTGGCAGTCTTCTTGTGAACGATGCCCTTCTGACTCGCGCGCATGATCTGCGGTTCAGCAGCCTGAAGCGCGGCGAGCGCAGCAGCGCGGTCGCCGCCCGTTATAGCTTCTTCAACCTTGCGAATGAAACCGCGCATCATCGACCGGCGATGCTGATTGATCGCGGTGCGACGTGCGATCACGCGCATCTTCTTTTGGGCCGACTTCGTATTGGCCATGGAGCCCTCTGCAACACAGGTCCGAGCGCTTGCCTTCGCCGCTCGGACGGTGATTTCGGAAAAATAGAGAGGCGGCGGATAGCCGCCGCCTCATTTGGCCGGGGTTATAGTCGCAGGGCCCGTTCCCGTCAACGAACGAAAAAGCGACCCGGAATCCCTCTTTAGGCCACCTTGCGGGCCCGAACGGCGTCATATCCGGCGATAATTGCGGTCCGGTCGGCTGCGGAGGGCTCGGCCAGCGGCGGCTTGACGGCGGCCAGCGCCGGGTCGCCATGGATATGCGCCAGCAGGGCCTTGATGCCGGAGACCAGCGGCCTGCCGTTAAACAGGTTCCGGATCGCCACCGCCTGCTCGGACGCGGCCTCGTCTCCGCCCGACCAGGCGCGCTGGCACAGGTCGGCATTGCAATTCGCCGTGGCGGAAATGCAGCCGGCGAAGATGCCGGATCGCGCCTCCAAGAGGGCGGCCTCCGTGGATGGGAAAACGTCGAAACCCGGTTCGACGCCGGCTGCGGCCCGCGCATAGGCCATGTCGCCGGACGAATCCTTCAGTCCGACGATGCGGCCACGATGGGCATCCAGCAGACGCCGGATCAGGTCGATATGCCAGGGCAGACCTGACTGGGCGGGAAAGTGGTACAGATAGAGCGGGATTGGCTGGTCAGCGGTCGCCGTGACGATCGCATCGACATAGGCGATCAGACCGTCGTCCGGCACGCCCTTGTAATAGAACGGCGGCAGCAGCAGTGCGCCGGCGAAGCCAAGACCCGCGGCGTGCCGCGTCAGCGCGATCGCGTCCGATACGGCGGCGGCGCCGGTTCCGACCATCAGCCGCTGCATGGGCAGGCCGTCCTCGCGATAGGCGCTCATCAGGCCCATCCGTTCGTCGCGCGAAAACGACGTGGCCTCGCCGGTGGTGCCGAGCACGTTCAGCCCGTCACAGCCATTGTCGAGCAGAAACCGCGCAAGCTTGAGGGAGCGCGTGTGATCGGGCGCGCCTTTGGCGTCAATGATCGTGGCGACCGCGGCGATCACGCCGCGCAGGGTGCGGTTGTTGGTCATGATGCTCCTTTGTCACAAGCGAGTCGTGAGCGCGAATAGGGAGTGCTGAAACTTCGGGCTTGTGCCGCTCGCCATTCGCCCTTCACTCTTCAACCACTCACATTATACGCCGCCAGCGCCGCCATATTGACGAGATTGGTGTCTCTCGCGCCGAGTTGCACGATCTGCACGGGCCGGTCCAGTCCGACCAGGATCGGTCCGATCACGGTCGAGCCGCCGAGTTCTTGCAGCAGCTTGGTCGAGATGGAGGCCGAGTGAAAGGCCGGCATCACCAGCACATTGGCTGGGCCCGTGAGGCGGCAGAAAGGGTAGGCCGTCTGCAATTCCGGATTTATCGCGACATCGGCGGCCATCTCGCCGTCATATTCGAAATCGACGCGCCGCTGGTCGAGAATGCGCACGGCTTCCTGCACGTGCGCCGCGCGCTCTCCCGGCGGGTGGCCGAAGGTGGAGAAGGCGAGCATCGCCACGCGCGGTTCATAGCCGAGCCGCCGGGCGACGCCCGCGACCTCGACGGCAATCTCGGCGAGGTCCTTCGCATTGGGCATTTCCGTAACCGCCGTATCGGCGACGATCACGGTGCGGCCGCGCGGCGCGAGGACGAGCGATACCCCGATGACACGATGACCGGGCTTCGGATCGATGCAACGGCGCACGTCATCGAGCGCAACCGAGAAGTTGCGGGTGACGCCGGTCACCATCGCATCGGCGTCGCCGAGCGCCACCATGCATGCGGCGAAGTGGTTGCGGTCGGTGTTCACCAGCCGCTGGCAGTCGCGTACCAGGTAGCCTTTGCGCTGCAGCCGTTCGTACAGATAGCTCGCATAGTCGGTGTTGCGCTTCGAGAGGGCGGCGTTGACGATCTGGATATTGTCGCCGAGATCGACGCCGAGTTCATCGGCGGCGGCGCGAATGCGATCCTCGCGCCCGACCAAGAGGGCGGTGCCGAGTCCCTGATGGACGAAGCTTGCAGCACCGCGGATCACCTGCTCTTCCTCGCCTTCGGCGAAGACCACGCGCTTGGGCGAACGGCGCAGCCGGTCAAAAACCCGCTGCAGCACGCCGGCCACGGGATCGCGCCTGGTGCGCAACTGCTGGCGGTAGCCGTCCATATCGACGATCGGCTTGCGCGCGACGCCGGTATCCATCGCCGCCTTGGCGACGGCCGGCGGCACGAATGAGATCAGCCGCGGATCGAAGGGTACCGGGATGATATAGTCGGGTCCGAATTTAGGACGCGCGCCATAGGCCGCCGCAACGTCATCCGGCACGTCTTCGCGCGCCAAAGCCGCGAGCGCATGCGCGGCCGCGATCTTCATCTCCATGTTGATGGTGGTGGCGCGCACATCGAGCGCGCCTCGGAAGATATATGGAAATCCGAGCACGTTGTTGATCTGGTTCGGATAGTCCGAACGCCCGGTCGCCATAATGGCGTCGTCGCGGACCTCCATCACTTCCTCTGCAGCGATCTCCGGGTCAGGATTGGCCATGGCGAAGATGATCGGCTTGTCCGCCATCGACCTGACCATGTCCTTGGTCACGGCGCCCTTGGCTGACAGGCCGAAGAACACGTCCGCACCCACGAGCGCATCGGCCAGCGTGCGCGCGCTGGTTTGCACCGCATGCGCTGATTTCCACTGGTTCATGCCGTCGGCACGGCCCTGATAGATCACCCCT
>Ga0182742_1005897_pt1 | contig 10071 bp, 8 predicted proteins | sample eDN5th37CBELigMG_FD_128880 | JGI IMG/M metagenome (GOLD analysis project Ga0182742, IMG submission 128880) | Enriched Miracle-Growth compost microbial communities from Emeryville, California, USA - eDNA 5th pass 37_C BE-Lig MG (version 2)... ... | reverse complement strand
CATAGAGGCCGTCGTTCGTGCACTCGAGGTGCTCGAGGCGCCCACGCGGTTCGATGCCCTTCTCGCGCCTTTCGACCTCATGGTCGACCGGCAGCTGGCGGCCATGGCCCATGCGCATGCCGGCGGTCACGGGCACAACCGTCGCCAGGCCGGGACTTTGCCCGACTAGCAGCTACAATCCGCCCCCATGCTGCCGTCGCTTCCCAGTTTTGCGTTCGTTTCGGTCCAGACCACGGGGGGCTCCCCCGCGACCGAGCGCATCATCGAAATCGCCATTCTTCGCTTCACGCCCGAAGGGGTCGAGGAATGGAGCCGCCTCGTCAACCCTGAACGCGGCATCACGGACGCCGTGCAGGCGGGCACCGGCATCACGCGGGCGATGCTGGCCGAGGCACCCATCTTCGAAGAGCTCGCGCGCGAGGTGACCGGCCTGCTGGCCGGCCACGTCTTCGTGGCGCACCAGGCGAAAGGCGCCCACGGCGCCCTGAAACGGGCATTTGCCCGCATGGATGCCGAGTTCGACGTGCCCGTTCTGTGCACCGCCCGGCTGTCGCGGCGCCTCTATCCGAAGGAAAAACACCACGGCCTCGATGCCATCGTCGGCCGACATGGACTGATCGCCGGGCATGACGCAGCCAGTCGCCATCGCGCCCTTGGCCAGGCCCGGCTCTGCCTGCAGTTCTGGCAGAAACTCCAGCGCGTCTTTTCCGCCAGCGAACTGGAGAGGGCCGTGAACCGGCTGGCCACGCCAGCGTCGAACAACACACCGCTTCTGTCACGGGACGACACTTCACCGGCGGCGCCAGTCGACTCCGGACCTGTGATCCTGCAGTGGGATGCGCTGGGTACGGCATTCCAGGCCGCACTGATGTCCGCGCAGGCCAGGTCCGGCCTGCCTCGCCCGGGGGGCGCCCGGCACTCCGGAACCTTTGCATGGCGCCTCACCCGCGACCTGGTGTCGGGCACGCTGGGCCTGTCGGCGCCGGACGACCCCGACCTGGGTATCAGCGGCGACCTGTACGGTGTTTTCCGAAGCCGTACCCGGGCGCGGAACTGGCTTCGGGAACTGGCGCTCGAAACAGGCCTTTGCACGACTCACCTGGGGCTGGACGAGCGTACCGCGGATCCTGCCTGCCCGGCTCGACGCATCGGCCGCTGCATGGGGGCATGCCTGGGCCGGGAGTCCGCCGAAGCGCATTTCCAGCGCCTGGATGCGGCACTCCAGCCTCACAGGGTGGGTCCGTGGCCCATCCGGGGCCCACTGTTGGTCCAGCACAAGGACGGCTTTCACGTCGTCGACCACTGGCGCTATCTCGGAGTGGCTGCCGGCATGGACGACGTGTCGACATTGCAGGCGCGGGGACGCGACGGACTGGCGTTCGATGCCGACATCTACGAGTCCTGGCTCTACCATCAGGCCGACGTCGAGGGTTCCAGCGAATACAGGTAGTGACGGAAACGGTCGTAGTGGTTGACCAGGTCGGCCACTACCTGGTCCTTGTGATAGCCGTAGATGTCATAGCCGCGCCCGCCCTTGTTCAGGAACACCTCGGTGCGGTAGTACCGCTTGCGCTCGTTGTCGCGCCGTGCGGAATCGCTCAGCGCGAATGCGGGTATCGTCTGCCTGATCAGCCGTACGGCATAGATGAAGTCCTCGGTCTCGTCCCGATGCCGCACGATCAGCTGTGCGCCGTCCTCCAGCGTGACGGTCTCCGCAGTGATGCCTCCCTTTGCAAGCTCCGCAGTCACCAGGTCGAACGCCGGCAGGACGGTCGTGCCGATGAAATCGCTGGCCTGGGCCCTGGAAGGATGGCTCACGATGCTCTGTATGCGCTGCCGCAACGTCAACCCGCCCTGAGCGCCCACCAGGGGTGCGGTCGGCAGTCGTCGGCTTTCCTGGATGGAGACTTCGTCGCGCAGCCCTTTGAGGATGCCATAGCACATGAAGACCATGACGATGCTCAGCGGAAACGCGGCGATGATGGCCGCCTGCTGCACCGCTTCCAGTCCGCCTGCGACCAGCAGGCATCCTGCCACCCCGCCACACGCAAGCGCCCAGAAGATGCGCAGCCACAGGGCAGGTTCTTCATCTCCCTTCGAGGTGATCATCGAGACCACGAGAGCGCCCGCGTCCGAGGCCGTCACGAAATAGACGGCGACCAGCACGCCCGTGATCCACGCAAGCAAGGACGACATCGGCATGTAGTCGAACACGGTGAACAGCGCAATCGGCATGTTTTCCGCAACGATCCTGGAGATGTCGCCGGCGGCCACGCCTGTATCTAGCCAGATGGCAAGATTGCCAAAGATCGTGAACCAGACGAAACAGAAACCAGCAGGCGCGAACAGCACCCCGAGCAGGAACTGCCGGATCGTGCGGCCGCGCGAGATGCGCGCAATGAACATCCCGACGAAAGGCGCCCAGGACATCCACCATCCCCAGTAGAACAGCGTCCAGGCCCCTACCCACTCGTTGGGCTCGTAGGCGTAGATGTGGAAGGTGCGCCCGACGAAACCTTGGATATACAGCCCCAGGTTCTCGACCAGGGCGCTGAGCAGGAACGTGCTGGGGCCCAGCGCCACGATCATGAGCATGAGGATGAGCGAAACGATGATGATGAACTCGCTCAGGCGTCGGATGCCGTTGTCCAGCCCCGTGGCTACCGTGAGCGTTGCCAGCGCGGTGACGATGGCGATCAGCACCAGTTGTGTAAAGAGCGTCTGGGGCAGATCGAACAGGTAGTTCATGCTGGCGTTGAGCTGGGACACCCCCAGCCCCAGCGACGTGGCAAGGCCTGCCAGCGTACCGACCACCGCAAAGATGTCGATGAAGTCACCGATGGGCCCGTTGATGCGGTCGCCCAGTATGGGATGGAAGGCCGACCTTATCGCCAGCGGCATATTGCGCCGGTACCCGAAATAGGCCAGCGCCAGGCCCATCACCGCATAGATGGCCCATGCATGTACGCCCCAGTGGAAGAAAGTGATCTCCATGGCGTCGCGGGCGGCGGGAATCGAGCGCGGGGCGGCATCGGGGGGCGTGGAAAAGTGCATGATGGGCTCGGCTACGCCATAGAAGACGATGCCGATGCCCATGCCTGCACTGAACAGCATGGCGACCCATGTGCCGAACTTGTAGTCGGGCTGGGCGTCATCCGGCCCGAGCTTGACCCTGCCGAGCCGACTGGCTGCCAACCCCAGCAGGAAGATCACGAAGCCGCCGACGGCGAGCATGTAGAACCACCCCACGTCGTGGATGACCCAGGCATTGGCCGCAGAAAACATGGTCGCCGCGGTATCGGGTGCGACGATGGCATAGATGATGAGCCCCAGCGCGATGATGGCCGACCCGATGAACGTGACGGGTGCCATGCCTGCTGTTTTCTGGGTCATGGAACGCATCCTTTCTATGGACTTCGCGAAGACCAGGCCTGTCGCACTCGCCTAGCAAGCTGCATGCCTCACGGTCTCCAGCGCCTTCGCCGCCCAGCCATGCATATCGCAGCCGCGGCAGGAGCGGTATGCTTGACTGGCGAAAGATCCCGTGGAGACTCCCGATGCAACCGGTTCGCCTGCCGCTCGACATCCCTTCCCTGCTTCCGCCCTACCTGCTTGATCGCCTGGCCAGGCGCGCCCAGGAGCCGGTGAGCTCACGGGCACGGAACACGCTGCGCCTGGACGAGACACTGCGCACGGTACGCGCAAGCGCTCGCGGCGATGGGCTGTTCACCCGGCAGCCCGGCACGTCGGAACCCGGCCGCAGCGATCGCAGCATCCATACCGCCCGGCAGGGTACCGAACTGCCCGGACTCCAGGTTCGCGCCGAGGGCCAGCCGCCCACGGGAGACGTCGCCGCGGATGAAGCCTATGAATATCTCGGCGCAACCTATGCCCTGTTCTGGAATGTCTACGGCCGCCACTCCATCGACGACCGGGGCATGCCGTTGATCGGGACCGTTCACTACGGGCAGCACTACGAAAATGCATTCTGGGACGGGCGGCAGATGGTATTTGGCGATGGGGACGGCGAGATCTTCAACCGTTTCACGATTGCCGTCGACATCGTCGGACACGAGCTCTGCCACGGCGTCATCGAGCACGAGGCGGCCCTGGTGTATCGCGGCCAGCCCGGCGCGCTCAACGAGTCGATTTCCGATGTATTCGGCGTGCTGGTCAGACAGCACCTGCTCGGCCAGTCCGCCGAGCAGGCCGACTGGCTCATCGGCGCCGGGCTGTTCACCGACGTCGTCCAGGCTCGTGCCCTGCGATCCATGTCGGCGCCGGGCACGGCGTATGACGATGCGCTGCTGGGCCGCGATCCGCAACCTGCCCACATGCGGGACTTCATGGACACGCACGAGGATAACGGCGGTGTCCACATCAATTCCGGCATCCCGAACAAGGCATTCCACCTTCTGGCCACCAGGCTGGGCGGCCCTGCGTGGGATAAGGCCGGCAGGATCTGGTATGACACGCTCTGCGACACCCGGCTGACGGCGCAGGCAGATTTCCTGACCTTCGCCACGCTCACCGCAGACAATGCCCTGCGACGCTACGGTTCGGGCAGCCTGGAACACCAGACCGTCATGGCTGCCTGGCAGGATGTAGGAGTACCCGTGACATGAACGACCTTCCTCCCTTGCAACGGACCACCATCTTGCGGATCTCTCTACAGGGTGGCGTCGCCTTCCTGCCGGGGCTGGCCCGCCCGCGCCCCATAGATCTTGCCGACTGCCCCGAGGCCGAACGCGACGAGATACTCCACGTCCTGGAAGCATCGGCGCGCCAGGCCAGCGAGGATTGCGGACGCGGTGATCAGCGCTACTTCCTGGTCGAGCTCGTGTACCAGGATGGCACTGCCGAAAAGTCCACGAGTTTCCAGGTCCCCGAGAATGAGGCGCCTGAACCTCTCGTGGGATTGTGGAAGAAAGGGGCGCGCTGACCGGCGAGGAGCGAGTCCCGGGCATCTTCCTCCGGCGCTGCCCGGGACGCTTCCCGGGCAGCAAGCGCCCTCTGTCAAAAAACTTTCACGCTACGCCCTTGAAACCGCCTACACCCATCCCTATAATTAGCACTCGAGTCAGGTGAGTGCTAACGAACCCTGATCAACCTAACCGAACTATTTTCTTCTTACCAACTAGGAGTCTGTATGGCCCTCCGTCCCCTGCATGATCGCGTGATCGTCAAGCGCCTGGACAACGAGCGTAAAACCGCCTCGGGAATCGTGATTCCGGAAAGCGCCGCCGAGAAGCCCGATCAGGGTGAAGTGATTGCCGTAGGCCCGGGCAAGCGTGGCGAAGACGGCAAGCTGCTGCCGGTAGACGTACAAGTCGGCGACAAGGTGCTCTTCGGCAAGTATGCCGGCCAGAGCGTCAAGGTCGACGGCGACGAAGTCCTGGTCATCCGCGAAGACGAAATCCTGGCTGTGATTCAGTAATAACGCCGCGTAGCGCGGCTGGCTGCCGGCCTCTGGCTCTGGCGCCCTGCGCACCCCGTTTACTGCTTACATCCGCATCATCCATTCAAGAAGGAATCACACATGGCTGCCAAACAAGTTCAGTTCGGCGATGACGCCCGCGCCCGTATCGTCCGCGGTGTCAACGTTCTCGCCAATGCCGTCAAGACCACCCTCGGCCCCAAGGGTCGCAACGTGGTGCTCGAGCGCTCGTTCGGTGCTCCCACCGTCACCAAGGACGGTGTGTCGGTCGCCAAGGAAATCGAGCTGAAGGACAAGTTCGAGAACATGGGCGCCCAGCTCGTCAAGGAAGTGGCTTCCAAGACCAGCGACAACGCCGGTGACGGCACCACCACCGCTACCGTGCTGGCCCAGTCCATCGTCGTCGAAGGCATGAAGTACGTTGCCGCCGGCATCAATCCGATGGACCTCAAGCGCGGCATCGACAAGGCTGTCACGGCTGGCGTCGAGGAACTGCGCAAGCTGTCCAAGCCCTGCACCACCAGCAAGGAAATCGCCCAGGTCGGCTCGATCTCGGCCAACAGCGACTCCACCATCGGCCAGCTGATCGCCGATGCCATGGACAAGGTCGGCAAGGAAGGCGTCATCACCGTCGAAGACGGCAAGTCGCTGGCCGACGAACTGGACGTGGTCGAAGGCATGCAGTTCGACCGCGGCTACCTGTCGCCCTACTTCATCAACAACCCCGACAAGCAAGTCTCGGTTCTTGATAACCCCTACATCCTGATCCACGACAAGAAGATCAGCAACATCCGTGATCTGCTGCCCGTGCTCGAGCAAGTGGCCAAGCAATCGCGTCCCCTGCTGATCATCGCCGAGGACGTGGAAGGCGAAGCCCTGGCAACCCTGGTTGTGAACAACATCCGTGGCATCCTGAAGACCACCGCCGTCAAGGCACCGGGCTTCGGCGACCGTCGCAAGGCAATGCTGGAAGACATCGCCATCCTCACCGGCGGTACCGTGATCTCGGAAGAGACCGGCATGTCGCTGGAGAAGGCCACCCTGGCAGAACTGGGTCAGGCCCAGCGCGTCGACGTTGCCAAGGAAAACACCACCATCATCGACGGCGCTGGCGACAGCAAGTCGATCGAAGCCCGCGTCAAGCAGATCCGCACGCAGATCGAGGAAGCCACCTCGGACTACGATCGCGAGAAGCTGCAGGAGCGTGTGGCCAAGCTGGCTGGCGGCGTTGCCGTGATCCGCGTCGGTGCTGCCACCGAAGTGGAAATGAAGGAAAAGAAGGCTCGCGTCGAAGACGCACTGCACGCCACCCGCGCTGCAGTGGAAGAAGGTATCGTTGCCGGCGGTGGCGTTGCCCTCATCCGTGCCAAGGCTGCCATCGCCCAGGTCAAGGGTGACAACGCCGACCAGGACGCCGGCATCCAGCTGGTCCTGCGTGCCGTCGAAGAGCCGCTGCGCACCATCGTCAGCAACGCTGGCGACGAAGCCAGCGTCGTGGTTGCAGCCGTTGCCGGTGGTTCGGGCAACTACGGCTACAACGCAGCCACCGGCGAGTACGGTGACCTGGTCGAGCAAGGCGTTCTGGATCCCACCAAGGTGACCCGCACCGCGCTGCAGAACGCAGCATCGGTCGCCAGCCTGATCCTGACCACCGAAGCCGCTGTGGCGGAACTGCCCGAAGACAAGCCTGCTGCTGGCGGCATGCCTGCCGGCATGGGTGGCATGGGCGGCATGGGCGGCATGGACTTCTAAGAAGTCGCATTGCTGCAAAGACCGGGCATGGGCGGCAACGCCCTGCCCGGCGGCAATACCCGAACCGGGATCTTCCGGCCTCATGGCCGTGAAGATTCCGGTTTTTTGTTGCGCGTTCGATCGACCTTGCCCCTCACGATCACGAACCTCGCGGCTGCCTGCGCGCTCTCCCGCGTCTGCACGAATGTCCAAAACCTGACCGGACGGGATTGTGGTTCGGGCCCGGCATTGCTAATCTCGGCCCACCTACAACAGAGGAGACATCATGACCCGTCGGAATCAGAGCAGCGCATGGAGCCATCGACATGCCGGCTGACGTCATTGCACGCGGCCGATCAGTGCCGGGGCCGCAGATGGCCGGGCGAGCCGAGCGTCTCGCCGGCGGCTGGTATGCCATGGGCGTACGCGAGGGCGACGTCGTGGCATTGCTGCTGCGCAATTCGGTGGAGTTTCTGGATGCGATTCTTGCCTGCCGCCTGGCGGGTTGCTACTACTGCCCTCTCAACTGGCACTTCACCACCAGCGAGATCGCCTTCATCCTGGAGGACAGCGGTGCACGCCTGCTGATCGCCGATGCCGACCTTCTGGAGAAGATCACGGACGCCGTACCCGCGGACCTGCCGGTTTTCTGCGTGGGCGACGCCCTCCCCTCCGGCACGACCGCATATGAGGCATGGCTGGAAACACAGCCTGCATACGCGGGACCGACCGTTCCACCCCGGGCCCACATGGCCTATACCTCGGGCACCACGGGCAAGCCCAAGGGTGTCCTGCGAAACCCCGCGCCATTGAATCCGGCGCTCGAGGGCGACCGCATCACGCCCCAGCGCATCTCCGAACTGGCCTTTGGCCTGGTTCCCGGCACCCGGGCGCTGATGCCGGCCCCCATTTACCACAGCGGCCCCAGCGTCTTCGCCCAGACGGCCCTGCAGAATGCCGAACTCTTCGTCCTGATGGATCGCTTCGATCCCGAGGCCTTTCTGCGGCTGGTCGAGCAGCATCGCATCGATACGTCGTACCTGGTGCCCATTATGTATGTACGGCTGCTGCAGCTGCCGAAGGCCACCCGCGAAGCCTACGACACGTCGTCCCTGCGCTTCATCGGTTCGACCGGCGCGCCCTGCGCCCCGGAGGTCAAGCGCGCCATGATCGAATGGCTTGGCCCGGTCATCTTCGAGACATACGGTTCCAGCGAGGCAGGCATGATCACCCTGGCCGAGCCGGCCCATGCGCTGGAGCGCCCCGGCACGGCCGGCCTTCCGCTTCCCGGATCCCTGATTCGCGTGCTCGACGAGAACCATGACGAGTGCCCGCCCGGAACGATAGGCCGCATCTACGTACGCCAGACCGCCTATCCCGATTTCACCTATCGCAACCGTCCGGACGCACGCGCCGAAATCGACCATGATGGCCTGGTATGCCTGGGCGACATGGGGTATCTGGACGATCAGGGCTACCTGTTCCTGTGCGACCGCTCGTCGAACATGGTGATTTCCGGCGGAGTCAACATCTACCCGGCCGAGATCGAACAGCAGTTGCTGCAGTACCCCGGAGTCGCCGACTGCGTGGTATTCGGCATCCCCGATGCTGAATACGGCGAAAGCCTGATGGCCCTGGTCCAGCCTCGCCCGAACCACCCTTTGGATCCTGGCGACGCCCTGGCCTGGCTCTCGACCCGACTGGCACGTTTCAAGGTGCCCAGGCAACTGGAAATCCGCGAAACCCTGCCGCGCGACGAGAACGGCAAGATCGCCACCCGGCGGCTTCGCGACAAGTACTGGGAAGGTCACCAGCGACGCATCTGACAGCGTGGCGGCCAGGCTGCGCCGCCGACATACGAACAACGAAGAAACGGAGACACATCATGACAGGACCTTGCCCCTCACTGCCGGCCGGGCTCTTGCGCGTGCTTGCCCTGACGCTCGGACTGAGCGTCGTGGCAGGCACCGCAGGCGCCAGCCCCGATTTCCCCCAGCGCCCGCTCACCCTCGTCGTCCCTTATGCGCCAGGCGGATCTGCCGATCAGCTGGGGCGCGCCGTCGCCCAGCTGATGGGCGATTCGCTGGGCCAATCCGTGGTGGTAGAGAACAAGCCGGGCGCCAACACGCAGATTGCGGCTTCCACCGTGGCACGCGCAGCTCCCGATGGATACACCCTGCTGATGGCAAGCAGTGCCAGCATGGTGCTCAATCCCCTGCTGTACAAAAGCATTTCGTACAAGGTCGAAGACCTGGCCACCCTCGCCGTCGTGGCCGAGATCCCGCTCGTGGCAGTGGTGAATCCGTCGGTGCCCGTGGCGACGCTGGCCGAGCTCGTTGCTCACGACAAGGCCAATCCGGGCAAGCTGAACTACGCATCGGTCGGCAAGGGCAACCCGATTCACCTTGCGGCCGAGATGCTGAAGCTGCGTACCGGCATGACGGCGGTCCATGTGCCGTACAACGGCAGCGCGCCGGCCCTGTCGGGCCTGATGGCAAACGACGTCCAGTTGATGATGGACGTCGTGAGCACGTCGCTTCCGCTCATCCGCGCGGGCAAGCTGCGTGCGCTCGCCGTATCGTCGGCCGAACGGCTTCCTCCCCTGCCGGACGTGCCTACCGTCGCGGAAAGCGGCTATCCCGGCTACCAGGCGGCCACCTGGTTCGGCCTGGCGCTGCCGGCAGGCGTGCCGGCCGATATCCGCAATACGCTGCAGGCGGCAGCAGACCGGGCCATGTCGTCCGATTCGCTGCGCCAGACCTTCAACGACCTGGGGCTCATCGTCCAGTCTCCTCGCTCTCCCGCCGCGCTTGACTCCTACCTGGGCGACGACAGGGAGCGCTGGAAGACCATCATAGAAAAGAACGGGATAACGCTGGACTGAAGGTGCGGCGGCAAGGCTT
>Ga0182742_1005893_pt1 | contig 10075 bp, 5 predicted proteins | sample eDN5th37CBELigMG_FD_128880 | JGI IMG/M metagenome (GOLD analysis project Ga0182742, IMG submission 128880) | Enriched Miracle-Growth compost microbial communities from Emeryville, California, USA - eDNA 5th pass 37_C BE-Lig MG (version 2)... ... | reverse complement strand
GCTCGTGCCCTTGAGCTTCGCGTCATAGCCTTCGACCGGGCCGGCCTGCGCCAGGTCCAGCGCCTTGCCCGCGGGCATGCCCTCGGCGATGTCGAACAGCACGACGTTGCCCATCTCCTTCATCGCCGCCAAATGGGCGAGGGTGCCGCCGATCATGCCGGCGCCGACGAGCGCGATCTTCTTGCGAGCCATGATGTCCGCCTTGTCCTTCAAGCTGCGCGGGTGCGGCAAGCGATGGGAGCGGCCCCTCTGCAACCCGCAAGGGAAGGGCGCCCGCTATGCGCCGCCGGACCTAGGCTCCGCCACCCCGGTTTGCAACCGCCAAACGGAGCTTGGGCGCCTCAAGTCCAACAAAAGATCAGATAACAGTTCGCAATATCAATAAGCGAGAGATTTGGCTGATGTGCGGCGGGAAATCGGCTCATCTGCCGCGACGTTCACCTGCAAACCAAGATCCGGTGCTTCAATGCCTCACCCCGCCCAGCAGTTCGAAGATTTCCAGCCAGCCACAGGCCTCCGCAGGCCTATGGGCGACGGAGGCTCTCGCCGCCCGGATCCTTGCATCCTGCGCTGCGCCGAGACCATGATGCGAAAAGTGGCGCAAGGCCGCCACCAGCACGGGATCATGCAGCTCCGTCGGCCTGTTCTCGTTCGCGGGCGCAACCCTGCCCGCCAAGGCGCGCGCTCTAAAAAGAGGCGTCCGGCATGAGGCGGAGGGGACGGCAATACGCAGCGGCATGGCAATAGGTTCAATCCCCAACGCCACGCAGGAGTTCCTCCGCGCGGAGACGTGCATGTTTGGCGCCTGCTTGCGGGAGATCGTCGAAGTCGCCTTCACCATCATCCGCCAAAAAGGGCCGGCGAGCACCTGCGCGGGATCACAGGGGCAGGCGGGGAGGGGAAAGGCCCCGCTGCGCGGCGGTGATCGGTGGCATGGCAGCTGCCCGCCGGTCCAGACTCTTAACGATCGTCCTGGCGTGTCGGGTTCCCGCTTCATCGGCACTCAATCACGGTCTGCGGCAGGCTCGCCGAGCGGATAGCGAACGACTTCCTCGTACCGCGCGCCACTCTGCGAAAGATGGCTCTCATAGAGGGAGAATGCCTCCACCTCCCAGGCTCGTGTCCGAAGCGGTCCGTTTGCCGCCAGCCATGGACCGATCGGCCCGCTGCCTTGGCCGAGCCGGGCGAGGGTCATGTGCGGGCTGAAGCGCCGCGTCTCCCGCTCCAGGCCCGCGTTGACGCAGGCGCGCTCCACCCTCTGTCTTAGCACGTCGAGCCCCTCGTTTGGCCCAAGCCCCGCCCACACCGCGTGAGGGCGGCCCTTCCGCTCGAAATGACCGACGCCCGCGATCTGCAGCGTGAAGCGCGGCGCGGTGATCCGGCCCAGCGCCTCCGCTAGCTCGTTGGCGACCGGGCGCTCCACCTCTCCCACGAAGCGCAGGGTCAGGTGCAGGTGCTCCTCATCCTGCCAGCGTGCGCCTTCGATCGCCTCCATCAGGTCCAGCAGGCGCTCCCGCACGTCTTCGGGCGGGCGGATAGCGACGAACAGGCGGTGCGACATGCGACAAGGAACGGATGAGCGCCCGCGCCGGGTCCCCGGGCGGTACTCGACGGATCACCGCCCTCAGGCCCGGTGTGCACTGGCGCGGCGGGGGGAACGGGGCTCAGCCGCTGATCACACTCCAGCTGGGGTCGACATGTTGGTAGAAGCCAGTCGCTGCGTTGAAGCCGGTGCCCGTCCCCTCCCAGGTGGCGAGGGTGCCGGCCACGTCGCGCCAGAGGATGTCCCCGAAGCCGTCGCCATTGTAATCGCCAGTGGCTGCGACTTGCCAGCCGGAATCGACTTGAAGGGCGGGGAAGCTGCCACCCTCAAAGCTGCTGCCATTGCTGGTCCAGACGGCGACCCCGCCGCTGTCGCTGCGCCAGAGGATATCGTCCCTGCCGTCGCCGTCGAAATCCTCCACACCCGCGACCTGCCATTCCGCGCCAACCAGCTGGACCGAACCGCCGGCATCGAAACCGGTGCCGGTGCTGAGCCAGGCGGTGACGCCATCGGTGCCGCTGCGCCAGAGGATGTCATCCATACCATCGCCGTTGAAGTCGCCCGTTCCGGCGACCTGCCACTGCGGGCCGACATTCGGCACCACGAAGCCTGTCATGTCGAAGCCGGAGCCGGTGCCTGTCCAGACCGCCACCTGCCCGCCATCGCTGCGCCACAGGACGTCGTCGATCCCGTCCCCGTTGAAGTCGGCAGCACCCTCGACGCGCCAGTCCGTGCCCACTTGCGCGAAGAAGCCGGTCGAGGGATTGAGGCCGCTGCCCGTGCCGGCCCAGTAGGTCAGCCCGCCATCATCGTTGCGCCACAGGATATCTGCGATGCCGTCCCCGTTGAGGTCCCCCACGGCAGCCACCTGCCATGCCTTCGCCACCGGCAGGTAGACGCCCGTCGCGCTGTCAAAGCCGGAGCCGGTGCCCGCCCAGTAGCTCACCGCGCCGTCGGCGCCGCGCCACAGGATGTCGGACAAAGAATCTCCATTGAAATCGCTGCGGGCGCCGCTGTTCCGTGCGGCCCAGCCGAAATCGGCGTCGGCCAACTGGCTGATCTGCACGTTCTGCAGCACGAGGTTGAAGAAGGCCGCGCTGCCCTCTGCATGAAGAAGGACATCATTTCCCTGCTGCGTCAGGAAAGCGCGCAGTTGCAGCAGCGAACCCAGCCCCGATTCACCCAAATCGATCCGATCCTCCCCCGGGGTGAAATCGGTGATCGTCGCGTTGACGTAGCTGTCGCTTGCGAAACTGAAGGCGAAGATGTCCGCCCCGCCGCCGCCCGTATAGGTGTCGCGCTGCTCGCTGCGGCCGGGGGATGCCTTGGGAGCGGCGGTGAACACGTCACCGAAGGCACTCCCGATGATCGTGTCGCTCTCTCGCGTCGTCAGGAACTCGATGCCCATGCCGCTAGCCGACGCGTCAATCGTGAGGCCACCCCAGATCGACGCCACGCTCAGGTGGTCGATCTCCGTGACATTGGCGACGATCCTCCCGTTCTGGTGCAGCCGGGTGGTGGCCCCCTCCGTACTGAAGGTGATGGGACCGAAGTCGAGGTTCAGCCGCAGCCAGTCTTCCCCGCCTCCGCCGCGCGCGGTCAATTTCGTCGAGGACGCGCCCGCGGTCATCTCGATCATGTCGGACCCGCTTGTGCCCGCCAGCGAGACCGACCCTACGCCTGCCACCGTGAAAGAGTTGAAGCCGCTGGGCCCCGGAACGAAGCCGGACGCATCGATCACCGCGTTGTGAAAGGTCCCCTGGAGCGAGACGTGCTCGATCGAAGAGAAGGTGGTGGTGAAAGACGCGCCGAACGGCGTACCGACCGAAAAATTGTCGGCCTCGATCCAGATATATTCCATCGTGTTGAGGCCGGTCACGTCTTCGCCGATGACCAGCCGGTCCACGCCCGCGTCGCCGTCGATAACGTCGTCCCCGCGGCTCGCATGGATGACATCGTCGCCTCCCCGAGCGAGGATTACATCGTCGCCAGGAGTGCCGAAAAGGAAATCGGCCCCCGAACTGCCCTGAACGAAAGCCATCCCGTTCCTCAATATCAATGGTCGATGGCCAAAGGGGCCTGCTCCGTGGAACGGAGATAATCGTTACCGCTTAGGTAACCAAGGCATTTGCTTTTCAATACCTTAACCGTCCCAGAATCGTACGGAACAGTGTCCGGAGATTGACTCACTCTCTCGCAGCGGACGGGCCTTGAGGTCTGCGGTTCAAGCTGGCGTGGACTATTCCTGCGAAGGGCGAGCTGATCGCAATCCGGCGCCTGGCGTTTCCACGCGATCGCTCAGGACATCACCGCTGCCCCATCACGCCGGGCCGCCCTCAGGGCGATCACCGCCGCTTGTCATTTCCTCCACCGGCCCAACATAGGCGTGCTGTCCTGCCGCGGCCCTCTTGCCCGTGGAACACACGTCGAACATAAGGCCTTCATGTCCCCCATCAGCACTGCCCGCAATCGCGCCTTGACTCGTCTCTCGCAGCAGGAGCGCCGCGCATGAGCCTGACCCACATCTCCGTCCGCGGTGCGCGCGAGCACAACCTCAAGGGCGTCGATATCGACTTGCCGCGTGATGCGCTGGTGGTGATCACCGGCCTGTCCGGCTCCGGCAAGTCGAGCCTCGCCTTCGACACGATCTATGCCGAGGGGCAGCGCCGCTATGTGGAGAGCCTCTCCGCCTATGCGCGCCAGTTCCTGGAGATGATGCAGAAGCCGGATGTCGAGCATATCGACGGCCTCAGCCCCGCCATCTCGATCGAGCAGAAGACGACCAGCCGCAACCCGCGCTCCACCGTCGCGACCGTCACCGAGATCTACGATTACATGCGCCTGCTCTGGGCGCGGGTGGGCGTGCCCTACAGCCCTGCCACTGGCCTGCCGATCGAGGCGCAGACCGTCAGCAACATGGTCGATCGGGTGATGGCCCTGCCGGAAGGCACGCGCCTGTACCTGCTCGCTCCCGTCGTGCGCGGCCGCAAGGGGGAGTACCGCAAGGAACTGCTCGAATGGCAGAAGGCCGGCTTCTCCCGCGTCCGCATCGACGGCGAGATGTACGAGATCGAGAACGCCCCCGCGCTCGACAAGAAGTACAAGCATGACATCGAGGTGGTGGTGGACCGCCTCGCCGTGCGCGAAGGCATTGAGACGCGCCTTGCCGACAGCTTCGAAACCGCGCTGAAGCTGGCGGAGGGGCTGGCCTATGTCGACCTGGCGGACACTACAGTCGCCGCCGTCGCAGCGGGTGCTTCGACAAGCTCAGCACGAGCGGGGTTTGGCGAGGAATCAGGCGCAACATCCGCTCGTCCTGAGCCTGTCGAAGGACGCTCTACCGGCCTCAAGGGCGCCGGCGTCCCCGCCAACCGCATCGTCTTCTCGGAAAAGTTCGCCTGCCCCGTCAGCGGCTTCACCATCGAGGAAGTCGAGCCCCGCCTGTTCTCCTTCAACGCCCCGCAAGGCGCCTGCCCCACCTGCGATGGCCTGGGCGAAAAGCAGCTGTTCGACCCGCAGCTCGTCGTCCCGAACGAGGGGCTGAGCCTCAAGCAGGGCGCCATCGTCCCGTGGGCGAAGTCCAACCCGCCATCGCCCTATTACATGCAGGTGCTTGCCAGCCTCGCCGCGCACTTCCACTTCGACCTCGCCACCCCCTGGGCGGAGCTGAAGGAGGAGCATCGCGAAGCCATCCTTCACGGCACGAAGGGCAAGAAGGTCCCGCTCACCTTCAAGGACGGCCGCAAGAGCTACACCGTCGACAAGGCGTTCGAGGGCGTCATCGGCAACCTCAACCGCCGCCTGCTGCAGACCGAAAGCGCCTGGATGCGCGAGGAGCTCTCCCGCTTCCAGACCGCGCAGCCTTGCGAGACCTGCCACGGCAAGCGCCTCAACGAGAAGGCGCTGGCAGTGAAGGTCGCCGGCGAGGACATCGCCACCCCCGTCCGCTTCTCCGTCACCGCCGCGCTCGGCTGGTTCCAGGATCTGCCCGCCAAGCTCACCGACACGCAGAACCAGATCGCCAAGGCCATCCTCAAGGAGATCGTCGAGCGGCTCGGCTTCCTCGACAACGTGGGCCTGGACTACCTGAACCTCGACCGCACCAGCGGCACCCTCTCAGGCGGCGAGTCCCAGCGCATCCGCCTCGCCTCGCAGATCGGCAGCGGCCTCTCCGGCGTGCTCTACGTGCTCGACGAGCCCTCCATCGGCCTCCACCAGCGCGACAACGACCGGCTGCTGGAAACGCTCAAGCGCCTGCGCGACCTCGGCAACACCGTCATCGTCGTGGAGCATGACGAGGACGCCATCCGCGCCGCCGACCATATCGTGGACCTCGGCCCCGGCGCCGGAGTCCATGGCGGCGAGGTGGTGGCGCAAGGCACCCTCAAGCAGATCCTCAAGTCCAAGACCTCGCTCACCGCCGCCTATCTCAACGGCACGCGCGCGATTGAGGTGCCGGCCAAGCGCCGCAAGGGCAACGGCAAGAAGCTTACCGTCCACGGCGCCCGCGCCAACAACCTCAAGGACGTGACCGCCGCCATCCCGCTCGGCACCTTTACCTGCATCACCGGCGTCTCCGGCTCCGGCAAATCGTCGTTCACCATCGACACGCTCTATGCCGGCGCCGCCCGCCAGCTGAACGGCGCGCGCGTCCTCGCCGGGCCGCACGACAAGATCACCGGGCTCGAACATTGCGACAAGGTGATCGAGATCGACCAGTCGCCCATCGGCCGCACCCCGCGCTCCAACCCCGCCACCTATACCGGCTCCTTCACCCAGATCCGCGACTGGTTCGCCGGCCTGCCGGAGGCGCAGGCGCGCGGCTACAAGCCCGGCCGCTTCAGCTTCAACGTCAAGGGCGGCCGGTGCGAGGCGTGCCAGGGCGACGGCCTGATCAAGATTGAGATGCACTTCCTGCCGGACGTCTACGTCACCTGCGAGGAATGCCACGGCCGCCGCTACAATCGCGAGACGCTGGAGGTGAAGTTCAAGGGCCTCTCCATCGCCGACGTGCTGGACATGACGATCGAGGACGCGGAGGAGTTCTTCAAGGCCGTCCCCCCCATCCGCGACCGGATGCACATGCTGAACGAGGTGGGCCTCGGCTACGTCAAGGTCGGCCAGCAGGCGACCACGCTCTCGGGCGGCGAGGCACAGCGCGTCAAGCTCGCGAAGGAGCTCTCCCGCCGCTCCACCGGCCAGACCCTCTACATCCTGGACGAGCCCACCACCGGCCTGCATTTCGAGGACGTGCGCAAGCTCCTCGAAGTCCTCCACCGCCTCGTCGACCAGGGCAATTCGGTGGTGGTGATCGAGCACAACCTCGACGTCATCAAGACCGCCGACTGGCTCATCGACCTAGGCCCCGACGGCGGCGTGCGGGGAGGGGAGATCGTCGCGGAAGGCACGCCGGAGCAGGTGGTGCAGGAGTCAAGGTCCTACACCGGCCAGTACCTTGCGCCCCTGCTCAACGCGCGGCAACAATAGCCTGCCCCGGCGAAGCCCGGGGTCGCGGAAGGCACCCCGGAGCAGATGGTGAAGGTGGAACGGTCTTATACGGGGCGGTATTTGGCGCTGTTGCTTAGGCGACCGACCTGAGCTTTTCGAAGGATGCTGGAAGCGCGATCGGGAAGCAACCTGTCGCAGACATGATCCGGAGGCGGAGCAAGCGCGGGGTGTTTATCGCTTGCTCATACCGCTCGGCCGAAGACAGGCGCGCACAGCCCATCGGGGTAGCCCAGGCGATCAAGTGTACCCGTCTTCACTGAGTAGATCCGCTCTAGGTATTTGTGAAAAAGAGATGCTGGACACGGATATCATCCGAACAATAGAAGGTGTATGGAAGAAGGGGTTTGGCGAGCCGATTTCCGGGAAACTAGGGGTGTTGGCAAATGGTGAATATGACATTTCCGAATTACAATGATCATACTTCTATAGACATGATGCCAAACACCATAACACTAATCACCGGGCCTAACGGTGTAGGTAAGTCGGCTCTTCTTTACCAGATTTACAGAAACTTGGGAAAAGATCTAGCAACTTACTTGCCGGGGCACCGACAAATACACTTTAATAACAATCCAGAGACAGGTGGCCAGGATAGTATAAGCTTGGCAACAATGATGTATCAGAATCCTAAACATTTTAGTAGATATAAAGGGAATTGGGCAGAAGATCATTTCAAATCCATAATTCGTGCTTTGTGCAATAAAGAAAACGCGTATAATAGAGATTTTCGCGCGCAGATCGCCACTAGTAAAAAGGGGGGAGAGGATGCAAAAGAGAAGGTCAGCCCGGTCGATCAGCTAAATCTTATCTTTAGCAGGTCTGGTCTTCCGATAGAATTTACGTTCTCTGATTATGGATTTTCGGCGAAAAGAGGGGGCACGTTATACTCAATTGAGGCGCTGTCTGATGGTGAGCGAGCGGCACTGTATCTTGCTGCTTCTATACTTTCACAGCCACCGGGCAGGGTCTTGCTAATCGATGAGCCAGAGCGACATCTGCATCCGAGCATAACCGGAATACTCGTCGAAACTGCCCTTCGAACCCGTTCCGACATCGCTTTAGTGCTTTGCTCCCATGACATCACTCTCATTGAGAGATTGGAAGTTAAGACCACAATTTACGTCAGGGACTCCGTTGTTCGGCAATTAGAGCCAGAGACCCGAGTTTTCGATACTGTGGTTATCTTAGATGGTGAAATTCCCGATGAATTACGGGTCGATGTTCTTGGTTCAAGGTCAAAGATCTTGTATGTTGAGGGATCTGAAACCTCAAGGGATGCGGCCTTGTACGGCGCCGTTTTTCCCGGATGGAAGGTGCTTAGTAAGGGCGGCTCGGAGGCGGTCATCGAAGCTACGCGTGGCCTTACTAGCTCATCTCGGCTGCATTGGGTGAAGGCTGCTGGACTCGTCGACGGCGACGGTCGAGCGCCTGCCGAGGTGGAAAAGCTATCGGCTAGCGGCGTGTTCGTTCTTCGGTGTCCTGCCGTGGAGAACCTTTTCTTCATCGAGGAGGCGCAACGTTGCTATGTAGATGTGGCACTTCAGATGCGAGGTGGAGCCTCTTGGGAGGATAGGCAGCAGCGCCTCGCTGAAGCCGTAAAGACGTCGGCGCGGACAGATCGAGATCTTGTGGTAGCTCGCAAGACCCTTTGGCTCATTCAACGCGAGGTATCTCAACAACCGTTGTCAGTGCGTGATATTCAGAACGATACGACAGAAGATATCGCGGTAAGTGTGAAGAGCATAAGGGATAAAGTGCGACAGGAAGTCGATCAGCTGGTGGAAGAAGGTGACTATCGCGAAATATTGCTGTGTCTTCCGATAAAGGGGACAAATATACCCGCCGCAGCGGCACATGCGCTCGGTGCTTACAGCTTCAAAGAATATTGCGACGTCATTCAATACCAAATCGACATTGAGAGTAGATCTGGGCGAAGCGCGGTCGCTGCTCTTGTGAAGAAGTTGCCCGTCCTCGACGGGTCGTAGCGGCGACTGATCGCTGCTGCCCCTTCCCTACACCCCGCCTCCCATGCCTCCCTACGGTTCCCCTGCATCCGCTGCACAGGTGAACCATGCCCAACCTCTCCCCCGTCGCGCCCTCCGCAACCCGAGCCTCCGCCGCGCCGCCGCTGTTTGACGCCCGTCGGCAGGCCACGTTCTGCGAAAACCTCTCCCATCACGGCAATGTCCGGCTCGCCTGCCGCGCGGCCGGGATCTCGCCGCAGACCGCTTATCGCGCGCGCCGCTCGTCGCCGGATTTCGGCGCCTGTTGGGATGCGGCGCTCGTCCTCGCGCGCGATCATGTGGAGGAGGTGCTGGCGGATCGGGCGCTGAACGGGGTGGAGGAGGTGGTCTATTATCACGGGGAGGAGATCGGCCGGCGCATCCGCTACGACAATCGCCTGCTGCTCGCCCACCTCGCCCGGCTGGACAGGCTGGCGGATCAGATGGAGGAGCGCGGCCCCGTCCTGTTCGACGACGCGCTCGATGCGCTGGAGCAGGGCCGCCCCGTGGCGGGGAAGGGCAGGGCGCCCGCTCCGCCCGCAAAGGAGAGCGAGGGGGAGGACGCGATCCCTCCGCTCGAACGCCGCCTGCGCGCGATGGAGGAGGCTCGCCCCGCCGATGCGCCGCGTCCCGACACGCTCGGCCCGTGGGGAGAGGTTGAGGCGGTGCAACTCGCCGCCTTCGAAGCTGGGGAACCCAATTGGTGGCTCGCCGCGCCCGGCCGTGCAGGGGAACAGCCCGCGGTGGAGCCGGAGGGGGCGGAGGAGCCCGAACCGCTCACCGAATGGGAGCGGCAGGCGGCCCTCTGGAATCCTGTTCCAGGACAGTGTTCCATGTGTTCCAGCGACGGGGAAAATGGGGTACTCTCTCCCCAGCGGTCCGACGTGGCCAGGCACTCTCGGCAGGCGTCGCAAACGCAATTGGGAGAGTGGGTATGTCAATCACTCGATACGCTGGCGCTCGATATGCAGGAGGCGCTGCCCTCCTCGCGGTGCTGATGGCAGCACCGGCGGCAGCGCAG
>Ga0182742_1005892_pt1 | contig 10078 bp, 5 predicted proteins | sample eDN5th37CBELigMG_FD_128880 | JGI IMG/M metagenome (GOLD analysis project Ga0182742, IMG submission 128880) | Enriched Miracle-Growth compost microbial communities from Emeryville, California, USA - eDNA 5th pass 37_C BE-Lig MG (version 2)... ... | reverse complement strand
TCTAATGGATCATATTTTTTCAACAGAAGAGAACTCCTATTGTTAGGTTTTGGAAAAGCTCTTCCATTATTCGGGCTTTCATACCCTTGTTGGGGACTTTTATTCGAAGCAAGGTTCTTCCTATTAATTGGGATTCCCTTTTTCTTGAAAGTAAACCCAGAGCTTCTTCCATCTTCATCAGTGAGTTTAAGCTCTTTTAATTGCCCCATACTACCATGTCTCATCAAAGGAGTGCCTACTCTGCTTGTCTTTGTGCTCCCTGATCGAATTGACCATTTTGAAATTGTTGAATTTCCATTATCACCAAGCTTTGGTTCTTGATCTCCTTTATATATAAAGCGTTTAAACCTACTAAAATTGACAGCGCTCTCTTTGAGAATGCTGGGGCCTAGATCGTTTCCTCTTGTTATGATATCTCTTGAGCATTTTGCAATATAATTCACCAGTATTTGCTTAGTTTCTGGATATTTCTGATCAATTTCGAACTTCACTCCAATTATATTTGGATATTCAATAATAAAAGGCCCATCATCTGAATCGGCCATGACTTCAAAACTTTTTTCCTCATTTACAAAAATAAAACTATGTATATTCCATTTGCTTCTATGTGGAACTGTAAACTCCAAACTACAGTCAGAAAACAGCCAATGATTTGAGTAATTTTTTTTAAGATAACACATGACTTCATAACTTTCAAAGAAACAATTAGCTTGTAGCTTATTCTCTAATGCTTTCTTTGGTCTATAAACTGGAACCTGAATTACATACTTTCCCAGCGTATTATATTCTTGAGCTAATCTCACATTATGTAAGCCTATATTACAAAAAGGAATCCATTCTTGAGATTCATGTCTTAATGTATAGAGATCACCAGTAATCGCATCAAGGAAACAATCCATTTCACTCCTAATGGAATTTGGAGGAATTTTTACAGAATTAATCTCCCCAATTTTACTTCCTTTCCCTTTTCCGTTTATGACACGAATAGGCTTGTTACAAGTTATTCACTTAGAAAGGATAAAGATTACATTCTCAAGGTTTGAAGCAGAAAGAAAGACCAATATTTCCATAGCTGATCCACATGCAAATAAGTATTTATTGACTCTAAGACACATTTTTATAAGAGCTACAACCTTATTTCTTAAGAAAAGACTGATTATGAGGGAAAAACGTACTTTGTACGCTGAAGGAGACCAGGGGAGCATAGAGGTATCACCAGACACGAGGATCATATCCAAAGCATCAAATCGCTTACCAGCATCTGTAAGATGGTGCGATCCTTGGTCAACAAAAAGGAAATCATCAATATCTTCTTTAGTTCGAATTATACAACTATCATCCATGTCCATTCCGCTACTGCAACTTTCTAAAGCCTAATGAAAGTTTATATGCTGAAATGAGGAAATTAAGCTGAATGAAGATTGAAAAACAAACCTACGAGTTTAACGCATTCTAGGAATCGATTGAAAGATTTCTTCCCTTCTTGAGAGCTTGCATGTGCGTTTACAACCAACACTCGCATAATAATATATATTTTTAGATCTACTGAGATTGTAAGAAGTTATGTTAAAAGGTGAATAAACCTTGAGAAAATCCAGTAAAAAGTTTTAATAGAAAATATCTAAAAAAGATTTATGTCTTTCTTCACGAAATTTGATCAAGTGCAAAATTCAAAGTTTTCTGGATAGGAATTTAAGAAAGGCCTTAGAGCGAATAACGTCCTTATTAAATGTTTGAAAATTAACTTTTTTTAAGAATAAGAAAATCAATTCTCTTTCTCCTAATTCATCATAAAAATATTGAAATAAAAAAAAATAATAAAGTAAAAAAATATTAACTACAAAAGCGTCAACAAGAAATAAAGAAAATAAAGATTTAAAATTTCTCTGAAACTCTTTTTTTTACATGGCAGCTGTTGAGAGTAAAATAATTTCCAAAAAAGGAAATCTATCCAAAATACAAAAACCTATTTTAGCGTTGGTTGTCCAGTCCCATAATATTCCTTTTCTAAATTGATTTCTTTCTTCTGAAAGTCGAAATGATATACCGAAACACTTCTCTTTTTTCTCCTAAATACTTTATTATTCTCAAATAAAACTTAACTACGCTAAATCCTGCTCTTTGATCCATTGAAGAGATTGTTCATCTTTTGTGCTTCTTTGACTTCCGTAATTTTCAGACCTTGTTCCTTTGCTTCTCAAATTTTTCAACTATAAAAACTGTAAAATCACTTTTAATTGATAATTATTACCTCTTCAACCAAGTATCGATTTTCCATTTCCTGAGCACGGCTCATATTGGTCAAATGCTCGAGTTCTTCGTTTTTCGCATCAACAATCCCTCTCATTTGGTTGACTTGTTCTTGCATGCTATTTTTCTTTGATTCTAATGCATGAGCTATTTGTTCCATTTCATTATAAGACTTAAGCCATTTGGCTTTAGTTTCTTCAATTATAGCTTCTTTGGCGGTGAGTTTTTCAGAATAGTCCTTTGAAAGTTCGATAAACTCTTTCATTTTAGATGTTGCCAATTCTTTTATCCTGTCTTGCAATCTGTTGTTTTCCTTTTCTAATCCTGTTATTTTGGATTGATTTGATGAAATTTCATCTTCTAAAATTTTTATTTTATTCTGTTGTGACACATTCTCTCTTGCTACGATATAGAGTCTGTCTTCAAATTCTTGACGACTCTTGCTGGTCTTTTCAATAATTTCTTCGTATTTCTTCTTTTCTTCGGTCATCTGACTTTCCTAAAATTATTAAGACACTTTTTTGTCATTGTTACTAGTTCTTGTAGATCTTTTCCATTTTTTTCTTTCTTATCAATTTGACATTGTAATCTTTCAACTTCTTTTTTGTGATTTTCCATTAAAAGATTCTTTTCTTCAATTTCTTTTTTCATTTGATTATATTCCTTTTCTAAATTGCTTAATTTCATTTTGTATTCATTTATATGAGAAACTAATCTTTCCTTATCTTCCTTCAAAACTTTTTCTTTATACTTAACGTCTATTTCTTCCTCTATTTTAAGATTCAGTTTCTCCTCTAATTCTTTCATTCTCTTCTTCTCAAAGTCAAGTTTGGCAGTTAACTCCTTATTACGATCTCCTATATCCAGAAGCTCTTTTTCACTTAGTTCTAGTTTTCTTTTCATTTCAATTATAACTTTTTCGCAGTCAATCCAATTTGATTTAAACTCTCTGACTTGTTTTTCTACCTCTTCGCGTGCTCTTTTCTCTCTTTCTGTCTCCTTATGCTTTTTTGAAAAGTTCCTGATCATCTCTTCATATTCTTTAATCTTTTGTTGAAGTTCCTTGATTTCTTCTCTATGACTTTCTTCTCTTTCAACCTTTGTCTGTTTTCTGCTTGATAAATAAGTCAATGTTTGCATATTTGTTCCCAAAGAACTGATTTCATCCTTTTCAGAGACCTCATCAATAATATCAGGTCTAAACTCCTCCTCACTTTCATTTTCTGAAAGTGCTTCATCTCCATTTGTTGCCTTTAGTAAAGCCCAAATAGTGTTTTTATTTCTCTTAGCTTTGGCTCCTTGCTTTAATTTTTCTAAACTATTCCCATTTGAGTCTTTTTCTTTTGTTGGCGAAATGAAACAATCTTCCTCATTAAATTGTCTCAATCGAACAATCTCTTTGCATAGCACTTTTATTTCATCTTCATAGGTTTGAATCGTGTTTTTGTATTGATTGAGCTGCGCTTCAAAATTCTGTTTTCCACCAGAGATCTCTCTTAACCTTGCCTCCTAATTAAAAAATATTATTAAAAAAGAAAATCTTTAAATTTTACCACATTGGATTTGATTATTTCTTCATTCATATTCTCGAATTCTATACATTTCTCTTTCCATTGGAGTAGCTCGTTTTGTTCAACTTCTTTCATTTTTAAGGCTTCATTAAGCTTTTCAATCTCAAATTCAAGTAAGCCGCATTTTTCTTCTAATTCATTGTTCTTTTTAACAAGAAAAGTATTTGTGATTTCTAACTTTGCTGTTTTATCTTCCTCAAGAGTTCTTCCTTGATTAGATTTATTACTCTCCTAATAAAAACTCAGCAAATATTCTAAGTTTATTTCTACCATTTGAAGATACTTATTCTTCCAAAGATCGATTTCTTGTTCTTTTTTCTTGTTAAACTCCTTCAAACTGAACAATTCTTTATTCCTTAAGTCAATTGTTTGTTCAGCTTTATTAAGTTGTTCAGTTATTTTTGCTAACACAATCTCCAACTTCATTATCTTTTGTTGAGTTTCCACATCGTTCTCATTTCTTTCTTTTAGAAAGAGATTTTTGACATCAATAGGATAATTTAAGTTTTTCCCTTTTTTATTTTCAATCTCATTTAAGCTCTTAATAAATCTGCCAGTCTCGAATACATTTCCTGGAGAAGAAGCAACAAAACTATCTACTTCAGGACCAATGTTTGTCTTGGATTGTGTATCTTGATTAAAACTATCATTGCTGCTGTATGTTAAAGTGACCTGAGTAATCGTGTCTTGATTTTTATTCTTAGTTTTGTAGAGGTTCATAATTTCTTCCATTTCCTGTAAAGTTGAACGACTTGTAGGAATAAGGGAAAATAAACTTGACATTGAAATCAGATATCAAAACAATATGGAAAATAAATAAAAAGCCGTTGAAATTTAATTTAATATGAGAAAAAACCTTGTTGTTTGTTCAGTTAAAAGTATAATTACAAAAAAAAACTTATAGATAAATACTTGTCTTTTTAAATTATAGGGGGAAAAAAATTTCCCCAAAGATTATGACTTCTTAGATGAGAACTTAATTTTCAAGACAATAAGTTAAATTTTCAACTTTTATTCATTTATTTAAAAATCCACTATAAAATTTAATTTTTCAAAATATTTTCATATGTAGTTTTAAGTTTAGTAATATAATTAATTACTTCTTCTTTTGTCCTTTTATATTTGGCATCTGTATATTCAAACTCAGCTTTATGTTTAGCGCATTCTCCGTGAGTGAATTTCTCATAAATCTCCTCTGGACTCAATTTATAAAAAGCTTTAACAGTTTTATGGAAAGCCCAAGGAAGACCATGGTCCCAAACAGCCATATGATGATGTAATCTATCATTATAAACCATGTAATGAGGGCATTGAGGAGCCAAGCAACCTTTTCTAACAAGATAGGTTTCTTCATTATGTTGCATTTGAGCCTTATTTAACTTATTTTCACTGCAAATTTTGTTAAATTCTGTTTTTGAAATAGGCAAAATTTCCCAATGAATTTTCCTGAACCATTCGACAAACTCCTTTGAAAGCTCATCAACAGCAACTTTACAAGCAGTTAATTGTTTCACTCCTCCTTTCTTTGTATCAACTGTCAACTTCTTTCCAAGAACTCCTGTGATGTCATCAACGGTCATCTTTCTAGCATTTTCGCTAAACATACTTTCATAAGATTCGTTCAGAAAAGCTTTTCCGATCCACAAAATGTAGTCTTCTTTTGTTGGGGCAGTTCCCAAGACCAATCTACTGCATTCCTCAATTGTTTCCATTCTGATCTTTTGGTCAAGTTTCATAAGCTCACTCACGTCCCAAGAATAATCATACTGGGCTCCGCTGCTCATAACATGATCGAATGCTTTGTAAACTTCTCTTCTAAGATCTCCTTGTGTTTTGCACTTCACGAAATTAGCTCTAACTTGATCATAAGCTTTTGTGCTTGATTCTGAGACAATTTTGCACTTGAAGTATTTAGTAATTTGGAATTCTTGGTTTTTAGAAAGAATGAAGAAGAATCTTCCTGTAATGGCGTCCATAATTTCTTTAATCTTTTTGTCATCAATCTTCTTATCAGCGCATAACATGAAAAGATGAAGAATTGCCTTGGAAAGATCAATGCTTCCGTATTTCTTTTGTTCTTCATCGTGAGTAATTGCCTTAACTGGGTCTTTAAGAAGGTTTTCTCTGTACTTGTCGAAGCTATCTGTTTCATAATAAACAATTCTGACAGTGGATTCAATTGCTTGGAAAAGTTCCTTCTTCCATTCTGAATCTTTCTCTGTGAGCAAAAAGACTAATGTATTAGAAAGGAGGGCAAGGTAGGCATCCTCGTATAAAGTATCAACATTTTGCATAACATTAAATGTCATCATAAGATGGAAAAGTCTTGTTCTAACCAAGTTCTTCAGATCTTCATCTGCTTTACCATACAGAGGAAGCACAGCATTGATGTTTTCAATCAAGTCGTCTCCGATCTTCAACTGAAGATTATTTTGACTCTTAATAATGGAGACAGTGTCAACAGTTTTATGATGCTTGGCAATAAATCTAACTTGGGTTAGCCATGGATTAATCATAGATCCATTATATCTCTTGATTTTGATAGCAAGACCAATCAATGGGAAAGTCTCAACCAAGTCAAATTGACTGTTACAGAAGGAAAGTCCTTCTAAGAAGTCTTTTTGCAAGAAAATATCTTTTTGGTTTTCTAAGGTAATTACAGAGGCCTCTTGTCCACTTTGAGGAGTTAATGGAGTTTCTCTGTAAACGCCTGCGAACTGATCTCTTAAGATCTTGAAATCATCTACAGTGATTCCCTTCAAAGCAAGAGCTTTTTGGTGATATTTACCAACAATTGTACCGATACCAATTCTCTTGGCAGCATCGTATTCATTCAACTCCTTGGGAGATTTTCCCTGAGCTAGCAATTTCACGTCCTCATAGAACCAGACAGCTCTTGACAATGAATGCTTTATTAAGTTTCTTAAGGCTCTTTGATGGAAACTTAATCCTTTTGGTTCATTTCCTTGCCCAGCAGATTCTTTGACAAGGTCAATTCCTTTCTCTTTCTTTACTTGTTCAAATAGAAGCTCCATATATTTCAGGGTCTTTCCAGCCATGCCTTTTGTGTCAGATCCTGGCTTCAAAGATTCTAAATGGATCATTTGTACCCACCCTTTGAAAATTTCAACAACTCCTTCCAAATTTACTGAGTCTTTACTCAAATCAAAAATCTCTTCTCCAACCTCAAGCATAGAAGATTCTGTCAAAACCCAGACTCTTTCAAAGACAGTATCAACAGGATCTGCCCATGGGTATCTGATGACAGGAGGGTGGATATTTAAGGCCGATGTCGAAGCAAAGTATGGTTTCATAGACTCAAATTTGTTTAAAAAGGCCTTATCACTGGCATATTCGATAAGGAAAATAGCTGGGATTGTTGCATCTCCAGTATGGTAAACCTCTCTTAGTTTCATTGAAAGAAATGTTGGGAAACCTGATTGGATACCCAAACATAGGAAATTAATGAAAATGCCTTTAGGATTTCCCTTCAGATTCTTCATTCTTTGCTCTAGGGTTCTTACATTATTATCTTGGCCATCAGAAATGAAGATAACTGTTAAATTGGTGTCTTGAGGAAGAGAATGAAGCTTATTTTCAAATGCTTCGAAAGCTTTAAGGATTTCAGTGCTTCCTCCTCCATGTTGGCTGATATTCTGATTGAGAATGTTGCTTTCGCATATTCTAGGCTTAGAATCGAAAGTAATGGTATATGAATTTTGAGTTGGAATATATTTATTCCAAAACTCGGCAACTAGAGGCCAAACAGAAGACATTGAGCCAGAGGCATCAATGATACCAATAATTTGGTTATTAACTTGCTTGCCACCTACAGAAGCTTTAGGAATTTTGAATAGTTTCATGTAACGAGCCAATATTATATAAATAAATTGTTCTTACACTGCTCTCCTTATCACTATGGATTAACCAATCAAAAATACAGAATGGACTTATTATCTGGTAAACCATGAAAATTTTCATGAGTATAAATTTAATTATTAATTTCTGAGCAGATTTTTATAATTTTATAAGATGAATTCAAAAACCTCTTTAAATCATAAAGTTTTCAAAAATCTATTTGGACGCCTCAACCCTCAAATAAAATGCCAAAACAGATTTTAGTTATCCTTGTAAACTCAGGAAGAAAATAAAATGAAAAAAATAAATTCGATGAAAATTTAGCAACTAATGTTTAATCATAGTTATTAAACCCACGTGGAACCTTTGAACGATCTCTAAAGAATATTGTTTAGGTAAGTTTAAAGCTCACATCAAACGAAAACCTTTTTCTTGTTTCCAAGGAGTTTATATATGAAAAAAGGGAAAACTGAATGTAGTTTACTTTTTAACTTTATCTTATCGAGTCCTCAGACTTTGCAATTAATTCATAGATCAAATTAAAAAAAAATTATATAAAAGAAAAGATAAATTTATTCATTAAGTTTCAAAATGTAAGAAATTTTTTTTAACTATAGAGAAACTTGAATTCTTTTGTTTAGTTGGTAAGTTTGTTTAATTTATCCAGTTTAGATTGATTCAGTTTTAACTTTGTTTAATATAAAATAACTTACAAAATACACATAAAATCAAAATAATTCTCGTTCTGGTACATAATTATAATTTAAACTACAGAAGAAAAAAAAATCCTCAATTATAGAATGAAATGTTTTAAAGCATTTCTTATATCGCTTTGGTTTATTTTTGGTAGTAAACATAAGCACATTGAACTAACATTCCTTGTTGACTATTTAATTAAAGAATCTTACAAATGTTGAGATCAGGGCTAAAAAATCTATAATAAATGTATCGCATTTGCTATACCCACTAAATTTTGCAATAGAAAAAAAAATTTTGGTGTCGCATTTAATCAATGTCGCTAATTTTCATACAATCCCTAAAAAGGACAGTCAAAATTTTGTCAGCACCCCCTCCCCCTTCTCCCTTGCGAAGAATATTTTAGAAATTGAAAAATGACTTGAAAAAAATTTAAACAAAGTTTCAATTTCGAAACACAACAAAGTAAGACCCGACCAGGTGGGCCCTTAATAATGCAAAATCTCTAAAGTGTTCACATTAGTATTTTAGGGGTTATCAATTAAAATAAAAGGAGAAACCTTTAATTACAAAAGAGCCTAGAAAAATTTTTTTTATCTTTCAACGTTTTAGTTCAAAGAGAATTGTTTAATATTACAGCGAATTTTATAGAGAACAAAATAATTTTTTATTATTCGATGTAAATTTGAGAATATTAAAAATATTCCTTTTTACCTAAGTTTTGCTATTGGTCCTTATTCTAATTAAGATTTGAAATAAAATTCGAAACTTTTATTCTTAAAAATCTGCATAAGGAACTAATAATGTTGATTTTTTAATTACAAAAATTGACTTCGCGTATCAAAAGTTCAGTTGGAAATAATTAAAGTCAAAAGAAAAACCTAACCAAGTTTTTTTACCTTGAAACTTTTATCAGTACAAGAAAATAATTATTCTACTAACATTATGTTCCCATCTAATTTCTTTGTTTTTGACCAAAGCATCCATTTTCTATCCAAGGATGTTGATGCCATGTAAGACATATCATCAGCTAAAGAAATACTTGTCACCTTTGAATCATGAGCAATCAAAGTTCTTGTCAAAGTCCAATCTTTCGAAGACCAAAGCTTACATGTTTTATCGTAAGAGGCTGTTGCCAAGAAACGACCTTTTCCTGGCTGGAATTTGACGTCTGAAATCAATTTTGTATGTGCTGGTAAAGTATTAAAACAATTTTTTCTTCTTATGTCCCAGAAACGAACAGTGTTATCATCACTTCCTGTTGCAATATGATAACCATTTACATTAAAGTCAGAACAAATAATTTGTTTCACATGACCAACAAGAGGCAACACAGATTTTCCTGTTCTCAAATCCCACAGCATTCCGTAACCTCCACAGTCTCCAGTAAACACTAACGAACCATCAGGTTGCACTGAACAAGCAAACACAGGTCTTGTGTGTCCTGTTTGTGTAAAAAGCTCTTTCTTAGTTTCTATGTCCCAGAATTTCCAAGTTTTATCATGGGAAGTACTGATGACATGTTTTCCCATAGGATGAAACCTCACTTTATTTACTCTATCCTCATGTCCTTTAAAAATAATGGATTTTTGGAACTCTTCATCTTCTTGCATTGGCCAGAGTCTGACAGTGTTATCTGCACCTGATGTAGCAAGACTGACTGAAGTGTTACCTTCTTTTCCAAAGAAAGGGGAAAATTGAAT
>Ga0182742_1005888_pt1 | contig 10080 bp, 9 predicted proteins | sample eDN5th37CBELigMG_FD_128880 | JGI IMG/M metagenome (GOLD analysis project Ga0182742, IMG submission 128880) | Enriched Miracle-Growth compost microbial communities from Emeryville, California, USA - eDNA 5th pass 37_C BE-Lig MG (version 2)... ... | reverse complement strand
GAACCGAAATTTTGCGATTGGCGAGTTAAGCATTCTTTTTTCCCTCCTGGCTTCTAATCCATATTGCTTCTCAAATGACTATGATAGCCATTTTTACCATTAATAGATATATAATAACATGTTTGTACAATTATCACTGTTAAAAAGTAATTAAAAAACCAAAGCCCTGAATCCAAGCTTTGGTTCACTCTTCCCCTATTTCTAGAACCTTTTCACATAACAATCATACTCATTTGATAACTGCATCCCCATCTTTTCGTATAAGGTCTTAGCCTGAACATTATCTGCTGCCGTCTCTAATTGAACAAAATGGGCATTTCTCTCTTCACAAAACTGAAAAACTTCCTGTATTATTGCTCTACCGATGCCTTTCATTCTATAGTTTGTATCTACATACAAATCGTTAAGGATGTATCCTTTTTTCATACCAACAGACGAAAAGGTTGGATAAAGCTGCGTGAATCCAACAGCCGTTTCTCCCTCCATTGCTAGAAAAATGACTGACTCTTGATTTGCTATTCTTTCTTGAATAAATTGTCTTGCACCTTCAAGATTGCTAGTTTGTTCGTAAAACATCCGGTATGCATTGAATAATGGGGTTATTAGCTCTAGTGAAGTTATATCGGCCTTCATAATATCCATCTTCCTCTTCCCTTCTTTCAATAAATCTATTTCTATCTTACAATCAATCTGACATAATAAAAGGAACAGTTTTTATAAAATTCATATGTCAGATGGGAGTTCTTAATGAAAGAGTTAGTCTTACAATTAAACGATAAGAGTCCTAAATATAAACAAATTTATGAAAATATTCGCTCCCTTATTGAAGATGGAGTGATCCCCAATGAAACAAAGCTTCCGTCCATTCGTCAGTTAGCTATGATTTTACATGTGAGCAGAAACACCACTCTTATTGCGTATGAGCAATTAATAGCTGAGGGTTATATTCGAAGTGAAGAGAAAAAAGGGTACTTTGTCGAAGCGTTTGAGCCTATTGATTTACAGCACTCCATTTCAGTAGAGAATAACCTTCGCGCTAGCGAGGCATCAATAAAAGTGAATTTTCGTGCTGGAACCGTAGATCAACAGGCTTTCCCGTTAAAAGCTTGGCGAAGATGTAGTAACGATGTGTTAAAGGAAGACATGATTTATACTTACGGAGAAATGCAGGGTGATCCCCTCCTGAGAAGTCAAATTTCTAGCTACTTACTTCAATCAAGAGGAATTCAAACCACACCGGAACAAATCATCATCGGCAGCAGCACGCAACAACTACTGATGCACTTGTCCCTTTTTCTAAAAAAAGATTTTTCTAGCATTGCCGTAGAAAATCCTGGCTATGACGGAGCTCGAGTAGTCTTTCAACTTCATGGGTATCACTTAGATCCCATAGATGTCGGTGCAAAAGGACTTTCACTTGAACAGCTTGAAATGACGGACTCCAAGCTTGTATACATCACTCCGTCTCACCAGTTTCCAACTGGTGTCACCATGCCTGTTCCAGAACGTCAGCAATTACTAAAATGGGCAGAAACGCAGAATGGTTTTATTATTGAAGATGATTATGATAGCGAATTTCGGTACAAACAACAGCCGATACCGGCCTTATTATCGTTACAGCCTGGTGCGCGTGTGATTTACCTTGGTACTTTTTCAAAAGCATTTATCCCTTCGATCCGTTTAAGCTACATGGTATTGCCCTCCATTCTAATCAAACCATATGTAGAACAGTTCTCCGGTCTCGAGCAAGGTACCTCGAGCATTCATCAGCGAACGATGGCACGCTTCATGGAACATGGATACTGGGATTCACATATTCGGAAAATGCGCACCACTTACAAACGGAAGATGCACAATCTAGTCACCTGCCTGCAGGAAGCATTCGGAGAGGCGATCGAAATCATCGGTTCCCAATCAGGATTATATATACTAATCAGAATTCGAGGAGCAACAAAAGAGGACGAACTGATTCAACAAGCACTTTCACACGGTGTGAAAGTGTACCCAACATCCATTTACTATGTAACAAACGAACAGGGAACCATACTTAAGCTTGGTTTTAGTAATCTATCAATCGAACAAATCCAATTAGGTGTACAATTGCTGAAACAAGCTTGGAGGTTTTAGGAATTTATCCAAATATTTCCTCATTTAATAATAGTAGACCTTTTTAGAAATGAGGAAATTGCGATGTACAACCTCTATTGTCGAATGTATCAGTTCGCCTATAAAACCGCTGCTCCCTTTTTTAATTGGAGAAAGCCTGAGCTATTAGAAGGAGAAAACAGCCTGATCAAGCTTCCCCCTCTCTTGAAACTGAAAGGAATTGGGAGCGTTTTAATTGTGACCGATAAAGGGATTACATCCATTGGTTTGCTTGATCGTTTACTGGCTGGGTTAGAAGGAAAAGAAATTGACTATGTTATTTATGACGAAACCGTACCAAATCCAACGATCAATAATATTGAAGAAGCTTTACAATTATATAAAGACTATCAATGCCATGGAATTATCGGCTTTGGAGGCGGCTCACCCATTGACTGCGCAAAAGGAGTCGCTGCACGAATTGCGCGTCCTAGTAAAACGATACCTGAAATGAAAGGACAGCTAAAGGTAAGAAAGCCAACTCCTCCACTCATTGGGGTACCAACAACTGCTGGAACAGGGAGTGAAGCGACAGTAGCTGCGGTCATTTCGAACAGTGAAACACTCGAAAAGTATGCGATTAATGACCATGTATTGATCCCGGATCTAGCCGTTCTGGATCCGATGCTTACCATGAAGCTTCCTCCTCCTATCACCTCGACGACGGGAATGGATGCCCTCACCCATGCCGTGGAAGCATACATTGGCAGAAGCAATACAGAAGAAACCCTTCAATGCAGCAAAGAAGCGGTTCAATTAATCTTTGAAAATCTTTATGAGGCATTTTCGAATGGATCAAATATCGAGGCTCGAAAAAACATGCAAAAGGCGTCGTATTTGGCTGGGATTGCATTCACTCGTGCGTATGTTGGCTATGTTCACGCAATCGCCCATACATTAGGTGGATTTTACTCGGTTCCCCATGGCCTAGCGAATGCCATTATTCTCCCTTATGTGCTAGAGTATTATGGAGAGAGCGTCCATCAACCGTTAGCAGAGCTAGCCGATTTGATTGGCATTACCTCAGCAGACGAAACGGACTCTCTTAAAGCCCAAAAATTTATGAATAAATTAAAAAACTGAATCGGGACATGAATATCCCAAATACATTCGATTGTCTACAAAATCGGGACCTTCCGATTATGGTTGACCGTGCGTTTCGTGAAGCCAATCCTCTATATCCGGTTCCAAAAATATTAGACAAACACGATTTATTTAGTTTATATGAAATGATAAAGGAATAATTAGGAGTTGCACATATGGAGAACTACGATTCACTCATTTTAAAACAAAAAGCGTTTTTCCGTTCAGGAGCAACAAAGGAATTGTCCTATCGAATTCAGGCATTAGAAAAACTTCGGGAGGCCATTCGTAAAAATGAACAATCTCTATTTCACACCCTGAAAGAGGATTTAAATAAATCAGAATTTGAAGCATATGCTACCGAAATTGGAGTCGTTCTCGAGGAAATTCGTTTCACTCTGAAGCATATTAACGACTGGGTGAAGCCAGAAAAAGTAAAAACCCCTGTTAGCCATATTGGATCGACTAGCTATATTTACTCAGATCCATACGGTGTCGTTCTCATTATTGCACCATGGAATTATCCGTTTCAACTGGCGATTGCACCGCTAATTGGAGCAATCGCTGCCGGGAACTGTGCGATTTTAAAACCTTCGGAGTTAACACCCAAAACCTCTGCATTGTTAAAAAGGATTATTACCGAACTTTTTCCAGAAGAATATATTGCCGTTGTCGAAGGCGGAGTCGAAGTAAGTCAAGCTCTACTTGCAGAGGATGTTGACTACATTTTCTTTACCGGAAGCGTCCCTGTTGGAAAAGTCATTATGGAGGCAGCAGCTAAAAATCTGACGCCCGTTACACTTGAGTTAGGTGGAAAAAGCCCTTGTATTGTCCATCACGATGCGAATGTGAAGCTTGCTGCCAAACGAATTGCTTGGGGGAAATTTATTAATGCCGGTCAAACCTGTGTGGCACCCGATTACCTGTATGTTCATGAGAGCATAAGAGATGAGTTTTTACAGGATTTTCAGTTGGCAACTCATGAGCTGTATGGAACAAAAGCACTCGAAAATCCGGAATACACACGTATCGTGAGCAAGCGACATTTTGACCGATTGCTCACCTTTTTGAATAACGGAGACACGTTCATGGGTGGTGGGTCAAATGAGGAAACGCTAACGATTGAACCGACTGTTTTGACAGAGATTACATGGAATGATCTCATTATGCAGGATGAAATATTTGGTCCAATTCTACCTGTCCTTCCGTATCGCGAGCTTTCAGAGGTTATTGATGGGATACATAAACATCCGAATCCTTTAGCGCTTTATCTTTTCTCTGAGAATGAGAGCATACAACAAGAGGTATTACAGCAGATTTCTTTCGGAGGTGGCTGTATCAATGATACCGTCTATCATCTCGCCTCTCCTTATCTGCCTTTTGGCGGAGTGGGCTCAAGCGGAATCGGTGCGTATCATGGAAAAGGAAGCTTTGACACGTTTTCTCATCGTAAAAGTGTACTAAAACAAACAACAAAATTTGATTTACCCTTCCGCTATCCAAATGTGAAAGATGGATTGAAAAAATTAAAATGGTTTCTGAAATAAAAAGGAAAAAAGCCTTTACGATAGTTAAACGTAAAGGCTTCCCGAAATCACATGATCAACCCGTTTGGCCGTACTCTTCTTGTTGTCCACTAGAAAAAAGTAGCTCATGAATAGAAACCAATCGGATATCAAATTTATAATTTCTATTGCGTATCTCTACCATTCCGTTCTTGTAATCGTGCATAACTATGTACTCTTGATTTCTATGTACGACCCTTGTTCCTTCCAAAGAACTTCCCCTCCTAGTTGATAAAATGAGATTTCTTGTATCTATACCCTTTATACTAGTTGTTAAACATTTTATAACATAAAATCTACTAAATAATTGATTTAATCCCAGATGATAGCAAAACTGTCGTGTTCACATTTTATTCATTAAGCTTTTAACACTTTGTGAACAACATCACAAATCTATGTTTTTCTATATATCAACGGTGTATATTATGAATATAGAAACACAAAAACATTTTTTCGAAAGAAGGAATCATTTATGTTTAATCAATTATTAAGAGAAAACAAGATTGTAGCTAGTCTATTGACAGTTTTACGTGTATATCTCGGGTTTGCTTGGATGACAGCTGGCTGGGGGAAAATAACTGGTGGTGGCTTTGATGCTGCAGGATTTTTAAAAGGCGCTATCGCTAATCCGGTAGCAGGTCCAGATGGTGTTGTATACGGTTGGTATGTATCTTTCCTTGAAGGCGTCGCATTACCAAATATTGAATTATTCAACTTCTTAGTACCTTGGGGAGAATTCTTAGTTGGTTTAGGTTTAATCCTTGGATGCTTCACTACGGCAGCTGCCTTTTTCGGAGTCCTAATGAACTTCGCATTCGTACTTGCTGGAACTGTATCTCATAACCCAACAGATATTTTAATGGGCGTCATTTTGATCGTAGCTGGTTACAACGCAGGAAGATTTGGTTTAGATTATTATGTACTACCAATCATTCGCAAAGCATTCAACAAAAAGACGAATCCACTTCATCAAGAAGCATAATAAGAACATCCCTTACACATTCGTAAGGGATGTTCTTATTTCCTCAATGAGCTGAAAACATTCGTTTTAAATTCATAAAACCACTCATGATAGCGGCATCTCTTCCCATTTTGTTCCGTTGATTCCTAATAGGTCTCATTCGCTGCATAAATATTTCGTCACACATTCTATGTGACCCATAGCGACGAAGACAGGCGTCATGCTTCATACAAAGTGCGTCTAATTGATTGACGGGACGTCCTGGTCCACTACAACCAGGACCACAATAACGATAACCCGGGTAACAAGGCACCTCATCCCCTCCTTCATTTCATATTACTCACAGTTTATGTATCACCCCCTTCTTTTGTATGGAGAGTTGTCCAACAGAAAAAGGAGCCCTAAAAATTTTTTAGGACTCCTGCTAATTATTAGATCTTAAACTTTCTAACGAGCTCCTGAAGGTTTTCGGCCATTTCTGATAAGGATTTGGCTGACAAAGCGACTTCTTCAAGAGATGCTAGTTGTTCCTCCGTTGACGCGGCCACATTTTCTGATGAGGATGCGTTTTCCTTAGCAATTTCAGACAGCTCATAAGATGTGTCAGTTACATTTTTAATTTCTGCTGTAATTTGTTCTGCTATTTGTGATACTTCTTTCATTTGAGGTGCCATGACTCTTACTCCATTTAAAATCTCGTCAAACTTCTCAATTGTTTTATTCGATACAAGTATTCCGTCTTGCACACTTTTTGTTGCCAGCTGCATGGCTTCTACCGATTTCTCGGTATCTTCTTGGATCGCTTGAATGAGTTTAGCTATTTGGCTTGCTGAGTTTTGAGATTGGTCAGCAAGTTTACGAACTTCATCAGCCACTACGGCAAACCCTTTTCCTTGCTCCCCAGCTCTTGCCGCTTCGATCGCAGCATTTAAAGCCAAAAGGTTCGTTTGATTAGAAATGTCACTAATCACACCGATAATCTCATTTACTTGCTTTGAACGGTCGTAAAGTGATTTAATAATCACATCTGAACTTTCTACTTGCCTATGAATCTCGTTCATTTGTGCTACCGTATGTTGAACCGACTCTCCGCCTTCTTCAGCGTGTTTTACTGCTTGTTGTGTAAGGGAATTTACTTGAACGAAATTGTTCGTCATGGTTTCCATGCCATGAGTAATTTCATTCATCGTACTTACTGTTTTATCAATTCCAATGGTTTGACTTTCAGCACCACTTGCAACCTGTTGGATCGAGTTTGCCACCTGTTTGGTAGCGATCGTTGTTTCATCAGATGATGCTGTTAATTCTTCAGCAGCAGCCGCTACTTGCTCTGTATTCATATCCACCTGTGTAATGATTTCTTTTAGATTGTCAGTCATATTTTTAAACGATGCAGCCAACTCTGCAATCTCATCCTTGCCTTTAACTTCAATCTCGTGTGTTAGGTCCCCTTCGCTAATGGCTAATGTGCTTCCAACTAGACGACGAATAGGTTGTACAATGGAACGGATGATGAAAAAGGTTACGACCGCACCGATTATTAGCGAGATCATTACGGTGATTAATGTCTTGTTAAAAATTGGAGAGGCACTATCACTAATTTCACTGGTATACATCGTGCCACCGATTTTCCAACCTGTAAGTTCATTTGTTGTAAAACTCATTTTTTTATCTTGAGAATCTAATTGATAGTCAAATTCTCCCTTGTTATCCTTGTACATAAGCTGATATTGATCTTCTTCTGCTAAGGTTCCAGCTTCTACCGTTGGGTGGTAAATCATATTCTTTTCTCTACCTAAAAGAATCACATAGCCTTCATTTCCAATTTTGATTTTACTGGCCGACTGTGTAATATTGCCTATCATTAAGTTAATTCCGATCACGCCACTGCCGTCATCCGTTGTTCTTGCTACAGTAATGACGATTCCACCTGAAGAAGCTTCATACGGATCTGTGATGATGACTTGTCCTTTATTCGCCATCGCTTCTTGATACCACGGACGTTGCCTAGGGTCATAATCTGCCGCAAGTTCTTTTCTTGGATTTTGAATCATCAATCCGTCTGTTGTTCCTAAATAGATACTAACGGTTTCAGGATGAAGATTCGTATATTGTTCTAATTTAACACGTAATTCTGGGCTATCCTCACCCTTAACTAAGTCAGAGGTGACCATTTTTGCAAACGTTTCTGCATCATGTACTTTAAGGCTGACCGTACTTGTAATAAATGAGTCTAGTAACATAATACTCTCTAAGGAAGTAGACATCATTTGTTTTTCAATTTCCTGCTTAGCACTAGAATATGCAAGCATACCAATAATGATTGATGGTAATAAAAGAATACCTAACGAAAACAATATTAGTTTCGTTCTAATTTTGAGTGATACAAATTTTTTCAACAAGTTAAACCCTCCAAGATGATCAATTTTAATAATGTCACTATGTATATCGGTTTAACTTCTACAATGATTAGTTTAATTTTTATCCAAATTGTGAACGGGAGGTTATGAAATGACACAACCAAATAAACCACTATATAACTATCCTTTAATGACCAGCATCTTGTTCTGGTGTGGGTTAGTCGTATTATCATGCATGTACGTGACCATCCCTTTAGCCACGGTATTGTCTGATATTTTTCACAAAAATATAACCCAGGTGGCTTGGCTCGCTAGTTCTTATTCGATTTGTTATGCAGTAGGATGTTTACTTTATGGTCCATTTTCTGATCGTTATGGACGGAAAGTGTTTTTAGTGACCAGTATTAGTCTTTTATCCGTGATCACCTTTGCCATAGGTTTTATAGACAATTTTTACATACTACTCATATTAAGAGGGTTACAAGGACTGATTTCTGCTGCTTTTGCTCCTATCTCTTTGGTGTATGCAGGTGAAATGTTTCCACCCGAAAAAAGGTTAACAGCTGTTGGATTTGTCAGTTCGGGTCTTTTAATGGCTGGAGTGGTGGGGCAAGTGTATAGTGGATTAGTGAATGAACTTTGGGGCTGGCAGGCTATATTTTTCTTGCTTGGAACTCTTTATTTCCTTACGCTTATTCTAATTATTTTCTTTTTGCCAAAGGATGAGATGACCAGACCTCAAGTGCATATGCTTGAAGCTTTCAAAAAGATGACCTTACTAGGAAAACAAACACAGCTTCTACTGGCCTTTTGTATTACTTTCTCCCTATTGTTATCATTAGTAGGTATGTATACCATTCTGGGAAGCTATCTCTCCAATCAGTTCGGTTTAACGGAAAATGAAATCTTATTCGTTCGTGCTGCTGGAATCATAGGAATGCTATTATCACTATTTGCCGGGAGACTCGCACAAAAATTAGGAACCATTCTGACCCTAAAAACAGGATTAGCTCTTGCTGCTGCCGGATTATTTGGAATAGGTGTAAGCCCATCCCTCCCGTTCATTATTTTTGCAAGTATCATTTTTGTTTTAGGAATTGCCACAGCCAATCCAATTGTAATCAGCATTGTTAGCCAACTAGCCGGCCATTCAAAAGGCAGTGCGGTTTCATTCAATGCCTTTATATTATTTGTTGGTGCTAGTACTGGACCTCTATTGGCATTGACCTTAATTGAAATGGGAGTTTACGTGTTATCCTTTAGCGTGTTAGGCTGTATTTTACTGGTTGGCTTTTTTCTTTCCTTCTTTATAAAAATGACCCATTCAGTGCAGGTTACTGCTACGACAAGTAATTAATTTTTTGTTATATTAGAGTCAACAACCACTACCAGACAAAAGGAATGAGAACATGTTTTCAAAAAGAATTACCCATCAAGAAGACTTACAAAAAGCTTTTTCCATTAGAGAGAAGGTTTTTGTTGATGAACAAGGAGTGCCACTTGAGGAAGAATTTGACCAGTTTGATACCTTAGGGACAGATTGTGAGCATATTTTAGTATTTTATCAGGAAGATGCCGTAGGTACGGGACGTGTAAGATTTGTCGACCACTTTGGCAAATTAGAAAGAATATGTATATTAGAAGAGTACCGAAAATATGGACTTGGAAAATTGATCATTTCAACACTGGAAGAAATCGCTCTTGAAAAAGGCATGACACATGCAAAATTGCACGGCCAAACCCAAGCAGAAGGCTTTTATAAAAAGCTGGGCTATCACACCGCCTCAGATGTTTTTATGGACGCAAACATTCCTCATGTTTTAATGATAAAAAGCTTTTAAAGGGAGCATTCCTGTTAGAAGGATTATCGGGGACTTGAACAAAAAAGAGCCCTCTTGGTATGATACGGGGTGTCAAATCGTGTGCCGAGATGACCCCTAACTTAGTTAACCAAGGAGGACTCCAT
>Ga0182742_1005885_pt1 | contig 10083 bp, 13 predicted proteins | sample eDN5th37CBELigMG_FD_128880 | JGI IMG/M metagenome (GOLD analysis project Ga0182742, IMG submission 128880) | Enriched Miracle-Growth compost microbial communities from Emeryville, California, USA - eDNA 5th pass 37_C BE-Lig MG (version 2)... ... | reverse complement strand
GTTGTTTTTTTTTAAACAAAACTTCTATCCTAAAATAATCTGTCAAAATTTAGAATATCTTAAAGACCTACAAAAATACGAAGTTAATTGGATTAAGGATAACCATGTAAGTGTTCATTCACATGAGACTTGTAAAGAAAACTCCGACAGCTCCTTTTTGACTGTATAATTATTAACAAAAGAAATGAAGTTTGTCCTTCACAGTTAAAATTCGTTTCAATTATTTTTTAAAGTCTATTCAGTTGGCGGCTATTTCTTATTAATACATACAGAATTTCTTAAATGAGTTTTATCATACCCATATTTCAAAATTATCATAGTCAAAAATACAGTCAATCATTCTTACAACCAACTTAACAAAATTTATACATCAGAAAATTTATACGAAATTTTGCAGAAATAAGTCACTTTCGTCTGAACAATCAACTTTAACAACTATTTGGGGCTCATCGCCCTCTATATTCTCAAATAGTTTCCTACAGCCAATATGAACAGGTCCTACTTTCTCTTTTCTATCAGCTCTCATAGACAAAGATAAAGGTGGTAACATTTTCTGTGATTTGGAATCCATCGCGAATTTCCTTTTGCAAATAAAGCATTTGCCTGCAACGGATTCTGTAAATTCCTCCGAATTACCCTTGAGAATATTTGTTAAAATTCCTTCAAGGCGATCTGTCTTTGTATTTATTTCAACGTGCTGAATTTTATAATATTTTTCAATTTTCTCTGTAACATAAAAGGAAAATCTTTGAAAAACAGTCATACCAGGATATATGCAAGGTAGATTTATTTTGGTTTGGTTTTCTTTTACGATTCGAACAACATTTTTAATATCTTCATCGTCAGTGGGTACGCATTTCCAATGGATATACAAAGATTCCTTTTTAGAATTCAAGTTTATTTTCTCTAAACCTTGATCAAATAGATTGGAGTACACAATGTTATATAAAGCTACTTTATTCCCTTCTCCTTTTGTTTTGTCATTTTCATTTGTTTCTGCTTCGTTCTTTTGGCCCGTTATCTTTGAAAATGTCGAAGATATTTTTCGAAAAGAGAGAGTAATTGTTATTAGGTCAAGTCTAACAAAACAAATAAAGAAAGTTTCGGGAAGTTCATGAAAGTCAAAAGATTTTTCAAATCGAATCATCAAGAGCCTTTCTTTGATCGCAAGAAATTCTAACACTCCGATTAAAAACTCATATGGGAATTCTATAAGTCCCTTTTCTGGCTGTCGAAATACTTCTTGGAAACTTTTATAATTTTGAAGGTATGTTGGGTCTTTGAGAAGGGTGCTAAATTCATCCTTGAATCCTCTTATAGAATTAATCAAACTTTCTCTTCTCTGATAGTTTCTATATAATAAAGGATCTACTCTTGTTTTTGAATTTCTAATAAGTGGAAAAATTTGCTCAAGGATTATTGTTTCTAAGTCTTTATAAGATTGAAGGACTGTTGAGGAACTTTTAAGAATTTTTAGCTTCCTTTGTTCATTTTCTTGAAAAACATTTGAAAGAGATTCCAGTCTATACTTTATTTCATGTAGTTTAACTTCAGCGTCTTTTACTTTGAAGAGGGCATTTTTAATATTTATTATCTCATCTGTAATCTTTTTCAAGCTGATATCTTGCTTTTGCTGAGAATTAATCATCACTTAGCATAAAAATTAATTTGTCTATTCAAATATACTTTTGGAGTCAATGTATTTTATTGGCTAAATTTCCCAAAAAAATTGCGAATATATTCAATCTTTAATCCCATAATTTAATAATATTAGAAAAAATTTTGTAATTAGTTCTAAATATGAAAATTCTTGCATGCTTTTTGGGATTCTTAGTCTTAAAGTCATTGAAATTAGTGATAAAATTTGAAAGTTTGTATTCTAATGAACAATTAAAAAAAAATGAATTTATAAAAGAGTTTTCAGAAAGAATTTTCATCTTTTCAAACTCTGTTTAACTATTTTCGAAAGTTTTATTGAACTTGAAAAAATTATTTCATTTGGAAGGAGGTCTATTACTATAACAGAGTACCTGAACTTAGTTAATTAATAAATAAATAAGTTCTTGGAGGGCTGGCATAAATTTATCAATATAACAATAACTATACACATACGAGCCAAAGAAAATAAACGTTTATTCTATCAGGAGGATAATTCTCGATTAATTGTGAATAAGGAGAGTCTTAACATGAGTCACAGAATTTTGTAGGTTATAAATTCCAACAGGAAGAATATGTTTACATCTTGAACATTAAAGAACTCTCTAAATTGTCTTACCCTCTGATGTCAAGTTGAATGTATTCTAAGACTTTCAACTTCATAAAAGCTTCTTGGAGATGATGAAGTCCTCTATGTGAAACAAATAAACACCTTTGAAAACATTAAAATCCAAATTCAAATTTTTCTTACCTTTTTATATTAAGTTTGAAAGATCTAAGCTGAGCCAGAGAGAGTAAAGCATCTTTGAGATGGTACAAACTTTTATCTGTGACAGAGCATCTAAAATTATGAATATTTTTCCCTTTAAACCTACTTTTCCATATTCAAAGAAAGTGAATTCAGAGTAGAAAGCTTTCCAAAAGCGTCACATAGAAGTTTGATTCCGTTATCTGTAACAGTACCAAAATTTGGGTTAGCTGTTAACGAATGAAAATCCAAACTCAGAGTAACTAAATTTGTTTGCTTTTCAAGAAAATGTTTCAGATATTCAAGACTAAAGTTTGAGATTTTCTCGCTCCTTTTAATATGAAACGTAGCAAACGATCCAAATACCAAGAAAAATTCAAGCATAGGTTTTTAAGATTTCTGAGGAAATCCAATCCTTGACAAAGCCGTTCAATTCCTCTATCAGAAACTCTTGAACATCTTCAAATGAACTGTAATTTCTTTAAACGAAGTTACCCTCTTAAGTCAAGTTTCAGGTATCTTAGGTCTCCTAATTTGATCAAAGCTGAACTTAAATTATTTAATGCGTCGTCATTAATAAGACAACAACTTGGGGGGATTATACCAATTTTATTTTAATACTTACAGAGCAAAATTAAGAGAAAAGGCTTTCAAGTTTTCAAATTCAGTTAGGATTGTGGTCAGGTTTTGAATTGTATTGTTTGTTATTGTCAATCTCAATCATAAACTTGATAATCAAAATAAGGATACTGATGATAGTTTAGAAAAAGATATTTGATAGATTTATTATCTTTAATATAGTCTCTTACTATTTTCGTGCCATCATCAGTGATATTTGCACATCTTAAAATTAGAGAGCAAAAGATTGCCAAGTACCCAGATAAATTAATATTGATTGTTTCTAAATTCATCATTTTAAAGTGACAGGTCTTTTTCAGGAAAAGCAGAGCCTTGTCAGATATTTGTTCACATCTTTGAAATTTAATATTTTTAACAAACTCTTTTACCTGTTAAAATCCAAAACAATTTTCTTTAATTGTAGTTTTGTGTTTAAAAGTATACCTAATTCCTTAAATCCCTCATTAGCAATTTTGGTGTTTCTAACAAAAATTGTCATATTTTGAACGAACTTTCTTACTGGCTCAAGATTAGTGAAAGTTCTTTGAGTCCTATGGCACGTCTTAGGCTTGAAGAAAGATATGAAATCGTTTTATCTGTAATTTCAGTGCATCTTCAACAAGTTCAGTATGGGAAAGCAAATAATAGAACTTTGCTAAATTTATTTCTAAATTCTTCAAATAAACAAGCTTTTGTAATCCTTTGCTTAAGACCTTTATACCAATGTCACTAAAATTTTGAAATCTAAAATTGATAAAATCTCTTCCGTTTCTTTATGTTTTTACATCATTAAATTTGAATGCAAATCCAAAGTCAAGTGCTCAAGTTCGGCAGTCTTATGCATAATTCTTCTTAAAATTGCAAAAATAGCATTAGTCATATGCTCACAACTTTAGTGTGACTTTTAATAAATTTTGCAATCATACTTTGATGCATTAAAATCTAGTTTTTTTAGCCTTTTTAAAGGACTAACATCAGCAAGCAAACTATAACCTTTGTGAGAAACTGAAGGAAGGCTAATAAATAATTAAAAAATTCAAGTTATCGAATCAAACTCAGAGGCTTTAAATTGAAGCTCCCTTAAGTAACCAAGTTTCCCAAGACGCTTTATCAAATAGTTAAGCTGGGTATTAGTGAAGTGTTCACTAAGAGAAATTTAGCACATGAAATGTGGGACTTACTTTAAAATTTCGAGCTTAAAAGATTGAATCTTTCGATACGAGTCAATTAATTTGGCAGCTATGATAATTGAGTATTTGGTAACAAAATTTGAACCTTGAAAAAGGTCTGAAATAGATAATGCATGAATCGCGAAGCAAATGTTCGTTGCTTTAATTCCTCTTTTTCGTGCTACAGCAAAATCATCCGTTGTAAGATGAATTTTATGATAAGAACTAAAAAAACATAAGTTTAGATTATCATTATGAAGAATTACACTCTTTTCATAGCTTTACGATCATGATTCTGAAAATTCAACATTAACTTTTTCGTTTAATTGATAGATGAATTAAATTTTTGCCTAAATAATCTAAAGGAAATTTCCAAATTTCTGATCATAAAACTTGTAGAAATACCTTTTTTATAATTTAAAATAGAACACATGGAAAACAAAAATGGAACATATTCCGTCATGAGAATTTCTCTTTTGTTTAAGTGTTAAAATTTGTCCCCTGACCTCAAATAAAAAGCAAAAGAGGGTTTGTAATTTAGAATAAAAACTTTTGTATAAGTTCTTTTATTTGTTCATGTACAAATTTTTCAAAACTTTATCTTTGTATTTTGAAAAGATTTTTTTCATATGAATTTAAGCGAAAAGTATTATCCATTAAAAACTTTTATAATTTACAATTTATCTATTTCTATTTATCTTAATCAAGCAATTTGCTTAGTATCAAATTAGAAAGAATCTTTTTGAATACTATCATCTAAATTTCTGCTTTCCCTTTTCACTCCTTCCAATTTTTTTCTAATTTCATCAATCTTCCTCTTGCTATCCTTAACTCCTCTTGAGTTACTTTAAAAAGTTTATCCTATTGAACTTGTAAAATTATTACCTTTCTTCAAAACTCTCCAAATGTTTTAATTGTGACACTTCAATTTCTTTTTGAATGAAATCATTTTCTTCTAAAACAATATCATCTTCTTCTATTTTGTCTTTAGATCCTTGGAGCATTATTAATGTAAAAAGAAAAGAATAAACCTTGGTTTCTCAAAATCTCATCTTGCCTTTCATCCAATTGATCAAGTCGTTTTCTTTTTTCCATAAGATAATCTTTCAAGTCACCAATTTCACTATCAAGTCTTGCTCCTTCTTCCTGATTATTTGAGGTATCTATTAATAGGTTAAAAAAGGTAACCCATTGGCCTTACTGTTGATATCTTTTTCTAGTGAATTGCGTTCTAGAGATCTTTGTAAAGTTGTATAAGTGTTTCTGGAACGAGAAATAAATCTTGGTTCTCCTCCATTCATGTATTGAATTTCATATTCATATCTTCTTGCTGTACCTCTTAACTCTATAATTTCCTTTGATCTTCTTTCACTTTCAAGTCTAAGTTTGTTAATTTCAATTACAAGCTCCTCATTCTAATTGATAATTTAGGTGATTCTTCATTAAAAGCTACCTTTTGTTCAAGAATCTTTGCTCTAGATCTATAATCTAAAGTATTTTTCTCCAGATCAACGACTGTTCCATGTAATTGAGTTCTCAATTCTTGATTCTTTTTTTCTAATACCTTAACAAGTTCAATTGCTCTTTTTAGCTATAAAATAATTAAGAGTTAAAAATCATAAAATTTTCACTTCATGTTCTTTATTCCCAACTCCTTCGGTAACTAATCTAAGCTCCTTGGTTAAGTCCTCGATAGCTTGATTACTTTCCTTCAAATAATTCTCTTTCTTTTCTTTTAGAGAGTTTATTTCCTCTTCATTTTCTTTCAAAGTTTTTTCCTGTTCCTTTGTTTCAGCTACAGTTTGTGCAATTGCGGTTTGTAGATGTTCTCTTTCTTCTTTCATAATTTCCTGAGCTTTTCCATCTTCCTCAGATTTCTTCTCCACTTTCTTTGTAATTTCTTTATTCTGAGCTTCTAGCTCTACAAGTTTTTGATTTTTATTTTTCAATTCTTGTTCAAGTTTGTTTTGCCTTTTTTCCTTATCTTTTCTAATCTCTTCGTATCTTTCCTACAATTCTATAAGTCATTTGCTTTCTAATCTTTTTACAATTTCCTTGTTTTTCTTGTTCAATTCTTCTTTTCTTGCTTCCATGTTATCATTTGCCTCTTCAAAAGTTTCAATTAATTCAGCTCGCTTTTTATTAACCACATCAATTTGTCCTTCACATTCTTCCATTTTTTTCTATCATAATTTCACAAATAATAATAAAATTATTTTACATTCACTTCTTCTCGAGCTTCACTTAGCTTTCCAAGGTTTTCTTTTATTCCTTGAATCCTTTGTTCTGTTAATAAAGAGAACACATCACGATAGATCCTCCTTCTTATCTTCTCTCCAATAAGCTTTTCAACTTGCTTTCTCCTTTTCCCTTTTGCTGCAAACTTTTTCCATGCTTTCATTGAAGATCTTAACAACTTTTCCAAAATATTATTTTTTTGTCTTTCAGCGAGGGCTCTCTTTCTTCTCTTCTCTTGACATTGTCTAATAAATAGGATCCATGTACTAAAAGCCAATCCTAGAGCTTCTAGTCCCTCAAATCTCTCTCTTTTTTGAAGCCCGACTTTATACTGATATAAGTTTCTCCATCCCTCATAAAAGTCCTTTAACATTAATGCATTATTTTTCCTTGTGAACGCTTTTTCAAGTTTTGCAATAGATTTCCCTTTTTCAAGGATTTCCAAAAATACTAAGAAGCATATCTTTTTTGTTTTTGTTTCATATATTTCTTGAGCTGTGTTCGAAATTAAAGCTAGCTTTTTCGCAAAAGCATGTTCGCTTTTCCAAATATTCATTTTCTTCTTGAGGATAAATCTCTCAGCTTGTTTGATATTCAATCTCTTTTTGGTTTTGAAGTTCATATAATCACACTTCCAGCCTAGAAACACAGATTCTGTAATTCTCATTTCTCTTCTAAGACTCAACATTTCTGCCTTTTTATAAAGATCTTTGTACAGCTAAAGTATTATGATTTACAACAAAAAAAAAGTTTACGCTGAAATTTGCTCTCAAAGCATTTAAACCAAGTCTTTGTAAGGAAATTTGATAATGTTCTAAAATATTTAATTAGATTTATATATTCAAGCTACGATTGGCAGCATTAATTGCTATTCTTTTGGGTATTCCAATCTCTTTAACCCATTTATGCCATTTCAAAAATGAAATTCTTTTGATCCAATCTTCATTTTTTGCATCAGCTGATCTATTCAATCTATTTTCGACTTTATTACTCAGTCCATAAAGGTCAAAGTTCCTCTTTAAAGAAAAGAAGCCTTTTCTCACCAAATTTTCAAAGTAATAACTCTCAACTCGTGACTAACAATAAACTTTCTAATGGAATTTGAATAAGTCTTTACTTTAACCGTGTCCTTTAAAAGTCTCATTTCAGTGTATTGTCTTAGGCTTTCAAAGGCCATGCGTATTTGATCAGTTCGTTTTTTCTTGATTAGAATTCTTTCCATTTTCTGATGATTTGTATATGTTTTCCATTGACAAAAGAAAGTTTGCACATTTCTTCTATAGATTCTGCTCTCTTTATAAGACAAAATCTTAGCAATTATGCTATTTCTCTTCAGCATAGCAAAGGTTTGGGTTAATAATTCTCTTTCTTCTCTTATTTGTCTTCTCCATGATAGGTCTGAAATTCTCTAAAAAAACATTAATGAATTCTGTAATTCGTAGAGAGAAAAAAAAAATCTTCAATAGAAAATTCAAACAACGAAGGATTTTGTTTTCTTTCTCAAAGTTGCATTTTAGAAATAAAATGTTTGGATAATTTTTCTTTACCTTTGAATATTCAGTAGCAATATTTAAAAATCGAAAGGCTTTAGCTTTGAGATTATTTTCATACCAAACATAGGCTTCTAAAGCTCTAGCTTCAATGATTTGAGCCTCCACGAGTTCTCCTTCATATTTCTTTAAATCTTCTCTTTCTTCGCGTAAACTAATTTTCATTTTCTCCAAGTCAGAATTGGCTTCTGTTAACTCTAAAATGCTTCTCTTCATCTTAGCAATATCAGTTTCTAGTTTTTGTCTCGATTGTTCCACAGCCTGGGCCTCTCTTTTAACTTTTTCTATACTTTCTTTGGCCACGTTTACTTCTAGTTCATTTTGTTTCTATTACCATAAACAAAAACTGAAAATATTTAGGAACCTGCAAAGATTTTAGTTTTTCTTTAAGTTCTTTATTTGATCTCTCGACTTCTTCAAGCTCTTCTACCTTTTGTTTTAAATTTTTATTGAGTAAATTCAATTGCTCTTCCTTCATTTTAAAATCTTTTTTTGTTATAGCTATCGCATTTGGTTATAAGCAAAAAAGAATTTTATTTACCTTCTTCAAATAATTCAACTCCTTCTTGTCCATGTCCTGCACCTGGAAAAAATCCCTCTTCAGATCTCGTCATTCTGTATGTTGCTGACTTGGGTGACATATTGAAATAATTGCGACTACGACCTGGACTTCCATTTTGAGAAGTTGCATTAACATAATTTAATAAATCTTGTGGAGATTTAGGTCTCCCTTTTTTCATTTGCTCTCCTTCTCTATGGCTCATTAAATCTAAATAATCAATTTATATTCAATATTCGTGCTACTTCGTTGATAAGTAAAAAGGAGGTCTTTTTGGGAAGGGGATAATGCTCTTTCTTTCTAATAATATTTACTTTGGATTAGTCAATTGATTACTGTCTTGGGAGGATTGTATTCAATTCCAAGGACAGACTTGTTAGGAGAAATTTTTCTTTGAGGGGAATATAGTCTTTCGTAGACGACACTTTTGTGAATTGGTCTTGAGGAAAGTAACGATTTTTTCTTAAGGTTGTTATCAACTGGAGATCGTAGTGATAAAGTTGATTGATTAACTGAATCAAAAGGATTTTTCTGAAAATTGAAAATTTCATTAACAGTCATTGATGCATTTGGGTTTTGATGTTGGAATTTTGTTGGACTCATGCTCCTTCTGCTCGGTCTAAAAGTCTTGCGAAAGGGGCTTTTTGGATAGAGAGAAGATGGTAAAACATTTTCTTCTGGGGCATGTTCATAGGCGTCGAATCGAGGATAATTATCTCTATGAAAATTTGAGATTGCTTGAAATTTCTGCTTAATTCTTGCACTAAGTTCTGTAATACTTTTCGATTGTCGTGAAAGTAATTCAGAAGAAGCAGCTGGCATGTCTTGTCTAATAAAAATTCAATATAAAATGGAGAAATCAGAAAATATTGATAAAAATTTCCAATCTATCTATCAATAATGTCAGTAAGGTTGATTTCAAGCGTCTCTAGGGAGGAGAGAACTTGATAGTACGCAAACCATTTAATCTCTCACCACTCACAATATTTAAAATATGGAGAATTTTAAATTCTTGAAGTAGTGATATTTCTTTTAATTTATATTTTCTTTTTAATTTATACTCATCTGCATTATTTGAAAGATTTATTATGGGTCAAATAACTCACCCAAGGCTTTAAATTAAAACAATACTTACTTGTGTAAAAATTCTAGTTCGATGAGTCGAATGTCACTCAATAAGTCAGCTCTAAATCCGTTTCGGATTTTTTCGTTAATTGAATCTTGATAGTTATACAATCTTCTCAACTTATCCAAATCAAAATGTACATAAGTCAGCAAATAACTCTTCTCCAAGCTCAAAAGCTCCTTAAGTATATCAAGTCTCTGAGCAACCTTTCTAATTACATTCTTTGTATATAGATATTTTACTGATTGTAGTCTCAATATTTCAACATAGTTTCTCAAAAGGCGATCGAGGAGGGAATACTGAGAGCTCAATTCGGCAGGAATCTTAAGCCTTTCAGATGCTTTAACAGGCTAAAACGTATTTAAGGAAATAGTTTGACTATTATTTGAACCTTCCCATCAAGCATTTTGAGATTTTTT
>Ga0182742_1005883_pt1 | contig 10086 bp, 8 predicted proteins | sample eDN5th37CBELigMG_FD_128880 | JGI IMG/M metagenome (GOLD analysis project Ga0182742, IMG submission 128880) | Enriched Miracle-Growth compost microbial communities from Emeryville, California, USA - eDNA 5th pass 37_C BE-Lig MG (version 2)... ... | reverse complement strand
TCGCTCGGGCTTCCCCGTCTGTTCGTCGCGGAGCGACTCAACCCGCCGAACCGCCGGATGCGGACCCGCATGTCCGGTGGTGTGGCAGGGGCGCGCGGGTAACCGCGCCCCCTATGCCGATTTGGGGAGGCCAGGGGCTCGAAAATTCCGGGCCGCCCGGCGACTGAGGGCTTCTTGCCCTGAGCCGCCCGGCGAGATTGAGGGCCCTCCTGGCCTAGTGCTTCTCGGCGCCGCCCCCGTTCTCAGGCGTCCCCGCCGCGGTCTTCCCCGGCTTCGCCTGCCCAGGCACCTCGTCGCGATCATAGAGCGGGCGGGGGTCGCTGCCTTCGCCCTGCGCGAAGAGGAGGTCGGTGATCTCGTCCGCGTGCTCTTCTTCCTTCGCGAGGATCTCTTCGAGCATGCGGCGGGTGGTCGAGTCCTTGTCGCCGAAGAAGCGCGCCATCTCGCGATAGCTCTCGATCGCGATGCGCTCGGCGATCAGGTCCTCCTTCAGCATGTCCACTAGCGTCGTGCCTTCCTTGTATTCGCTGTGCGCGTTGCCCGCGAACACGGCCGGGTTCATCTCCGGCTTGCCGCCGAGCTGCTTGATGCGCTCCGCGATCTGGTCCGCGTGCTGCTGCTCTTCGTTCGCGTGTTCGAGGAACTCTTCCTTCACGGCCTGCGAGTGAATCCCCGTCGCCATGAAGTAGTGGAACTTGTATCGAAGGACGCACACGAGCTCCGTCGCAAGAGCCTGGTTCAGCACTGCGATCGCCTTCTGGCGATCGAGGCCGTAGTCCTGCGTCACGGCGCCGTCAGTGATGTGCTGGCGCGCGCGGTCGCGCAACGCCTGAATCTGCTGGATATGGTTCATGAATGCTCCCCGCTGCCGGCCGGGTCGAAGTTGAAGGTCCGCGCGCACCAACGCGCGAGCGGCCCTCGCGGTTCCAGCAAACTCCGGACCTTGCACGGCGTCAGCGCAAAAATGTGTTCCGCAAGTGTCCCCACATGGCGACGGTCGGGCTTCATCGGGCAGGGTGTTTGCTGGTGTTGCGTTGCTAATCGGGCTTGCAACGGTCACCCATTCAAATTGAAGAAGAGCTCTCCCGCCGTGCGCCGCGCGATACGCGCCGCATTGGCGCTGTGCATTTTGCTGTGGCTCGCCCATAGCGTCGGCTTCGGTCTGATTGAAGATCAGCTCCGTCATGCGGACGTGCCACTGCTCCTTGCTGCGACGCTGCTGCTCGCCATCGATGGCCTCGCGAAGGCGCGCAACTGGCAGCAGCTCCTGATCGCGAGCGTCGGCGCCACTGGCCTGCGGCTGAACCAGGTGCTCACGTGGCACTTCGCGGGCGGCTTCGTCGGGGCCATCGTGCCTTCGTCGGCTGGCACGGACGCGTGCAGAGTGTGGATGGCGCTAAGGGGTCTCGGCGGTCACGCGGCTCCCTGCGCAGCGACGATCCTCACGGTCAACGGGCTCGGCTGGTTTACTGGCAGCGCCATCGGGCTCATCGGCGCGGGCATCCTGCTCGCGAACGACATGATGCCGCGGCTTCTCCACATCCCGGTGCTCGTATTCGCAGTGACGCTCGCGGTGCTGCCCATCGCTTACGGCCTGCTGGCGGCCCGCCGCGAATGGCTCGTGCAATGGATCGAGCGCGTCGGCCGCCGATCCCATCGCCTGAAGGAGGGCCTGACCAGGTTCCTGGACGCCCTGCTTGTATTCGAGCAGGCACACGTTCGATTCCCGATCTACCTGGCCGTTTCGACCCTGGGGCTCCTGGCGCAGACCGGCATGTTCGCCCTGACCGCCGAGGCCGTCGGCCTGCAGCTTCCGTTCGCCGTGTGGATGGTGCTGGTGCCGCTGACCCGGCTCGTGGCCCTGGTCCCGGTGTCGATCGCGGATTTCGGGCTCATCCAGGCCGCCCACGTCTCGGTCCTGGGGCTCTTCGGCGTGGCCGCTTCCCAAGCCTTCGCGATCTCGGCTCTTTTCGCTGTGGAAGGCCTCATCATCCACTCCACGTTGGGAAGCGCAGCCTTCCTCTACAGCGGCCGACGGCAAGGCGGGGCCACAGCGTTGCCGGGCCGGCGTGAATTCAGCCTCGACGCAACGAAATCCGTCCGTTAGAATCCGCCGCCCCTGCGGGCCTCGGCCGCAGTGGGTCCGTGTAGCGGGTGGGTGCGCGCCATGGGGCGCCTGCAGTGATCCTCCCTCACCGCCGCGCGGGAATGAGCTTGTCCCGAAAGCCCCCCGAGGGGCTTTTGTTTTTTGGACGGCCGGAACGAGGGAGCGCGGCCCGCAAGGGTGCGCGGCGAAAAGCGACCCCTGGCCGGGGTCGGACCGGACGATGCGCCTTAGCCGGCGCGCCTTCCCGGTTTCAAAGGCGGCGGTTTCGAATGGGCCTCACGGCCCATTTTCGTTTGTGCGGACGGTAGGTTGCGATGGCGTCGGTCTTGCGTGGGCGGCTGATCGCCCTCATAGAGCCCCTCCTGAACGGGATGGGCTATGAGCTCGTGGAGCTCGAATACCTGCCCACCCGGGGCAACGCACTGCTGCGCCTCTATATAGACCGGCCGGTCGCCGATGATGGCGGGGCTGGCGACAGAGAAGAAGAGAACGCCTCGGCCGTCACGCTGACCAGCGACGACGAGATCGAGGACGGGGGCGAGACGCTTAAGGAAAGCGGCATCGGGATCGACGACTGCGAGCGGGTGAGCCGGGAGGTTTCCGCCCTGCTCGACGTCGAGGATCCGATTCCCACTGCGTACACGCTGGAAGTGTCCTCGCCGGGCGAAGACAGGGTGCTGCGCACGCGCGCGCACTTCGAGCGGTTTGCGGGTTCGAGGGTGTTTGTCGAGCTGAAGGTGCCGCGCGAGGGACGCAAGCGGTACACGGGAAAGCTCACGTCGGTGACCGATGCCGGTGTGGAGCTCGAAGTGGATCGCCAGCCGGTGAGCATGCGGTTCGACGAGATCGAGAAAGCGAGGCTCGCGCCTGAGAACGCGGGCCCCATGCGGAGGTAAGAAGCTGTGAACAAGGAAATCCTGATGGTCGTCGATGCCGTCTCGAACGAGAAGGGCGTCGACAAGGAAGTGATTTTCGAAGCGCTCGAGGCAGCGCTGGCTTCGGCCACCCGCAAGAAACACGGCGAAGAGCTGGACGTCCGCGTCTCCATCGACCGCAAGACCGGCGACTACGACACCTTCCGTCGCTGGAAGGTATTCGCGGACGACTCGAAGGAGCTTGAGGTTCCCGAGCGCGAGCTGCGTCTCGAGGACGCGAAGGATCTCGATCCGAAGGCGGAGCCGGGCGGGTACGTCGAGCAGCCGATCGAGTCGGTTGCATTCGGCCGCATCGCCGCGCAGCAGGCGAAGCAGGTCATCGTGCAGAAGGTGCGCGAGGCGGAGCGCTCGCAGATCGTCGATCTCTACAAGGATCGCGTCGGGCAGCTTGTCAGCGGCATCGTGAAGCGCGTCGACCGCAACGGAATCTACGTGGACCTCGGCAGCAACGCCGAAGGCTTCGTGCCGCGCACGGAGATGATCCCGCGCGAGCAGGTGAAGCCGCAGGATCGCATCAAGGCGTACCTGAAGGAAGTGAAGAAGGCCAACGAGCAGGTGCGCGGACCGCTCCTGTTCCTGTCGCGCACGGCGCCGGAATTCCTGATCGAGCTCTTCAAGCTCGAGGTGCCGGAAGTCGGCCAGGGCCACATCCAGATTCTTGGCGCCGCCCGCGATCCGGGCGTGCGCGCGAAGATCGCGGTGAAGAGCAACGATCCGCGCATCGACCCCGTCGGCGCGTGCGTCGGCATGCGCGGTTCGCGCGTGCAGGCCGTCTCGAACGAGATCGCCGGCGAGCGCGTGGACATCATTCCCCACGACGACAATCCGGCGCAGTTCGTCATCAACGCGATGTCGCCTGCCGAGGTCATGTCCATCGTGGTGGATGAGGACTCGCACAGCATGGACATCGCTGTCGCCGAGGAGAAGCTGTCGCAGGCCATCGGCCGCGGCGGCCAGAACATCCGTCTCGCGAGCCAGCTCACGGGCTGGGATCTCAACGTCATGACCGAAAGCGACGCCGAGCAGAAGAGCGAAAGCGAAGCGAAGGAGCTCATCCAGAATTTCATGAAGCAACTCGACGTCGACGAGGACGTCGCGACCATCCTGGCGCAGGAAGGCTTCTCCACCATCGAGGAGATCGCCTACGTGCCGCAGGCGGAGCTGAAGTCGATCGAAGCGTTCGACGAGGAGCTGATCAAGGAGCTGCGCAATCGCGCGCGCGACGTGCTGCTGACGCAGGCGATCGCGAGCGAGGAGAGCCTCGACCAGTCGATGCCCTCCGACGATCTGCTGCTGCTCGAGGGCATGAGCCCCGACATCGCGCTCGCGCTGGCCCGCCGCGGCGTGCGCACGCGCGAGGAGCTGGCCGAGCAGGCAATCGACGACATTACGGACATAGAAGGGCTTGGGGCCGAGGAGGCCGGCAAGCTCATCATGAAAGCGCGCGCGCACTGGTTCGAAGCGGGCCAGTCGTAACGCTGGGGGTGGTAGTGCATGGCAGAAGTTACAGTTTCACAATTCGCTGAAGTGCTGAAGGTGCCGGTCGATCGGCTGCTGGTGCAGCTCGATCAGGCGGGCATCAAGGTGAAGGGCCCCGACGCACGCATCAGCGACGACGAGAAGATGGAGCTGCTCACGCATCTGCGCCGCGCCCACGGCAGCGACAATGCGACGAGCTCTCCGAGCAAGATCACGCTCAAGCGCAAGACGCAGAGCGAGCTGAAGCTCGCGAGCGCCCAGGGCCGTGCGCGCACGGTCAGCGTCGAGGTGCGTCAGAAGAAGACGTACATCAAGCGCGACGTGCTGCAGGAGCAGGCGCGTCAGCAGCAGGACGAGATCGAGGCGAAGCGCCGCGAGCAGGACGAATCCGCGAAGGCGGAAGCCGAGCGCCTCGAAGCCGCGCGCCTTGAGAGCGAGCGCGTCGAGAGCGAGAACCGTCGTCGCATCGAAGAGGAAGAGAATCGCAAGCGGCAGGCCGCGGAAGAGGCCCGTCGTGCCGCCGAGCAGAAGGCGCGCGAGGAGCAGGAAGCGAAGGAAGCGCGCGAGCGTGAAGCCCGCAAGGCGGCCGAGGCCGCGGCGGCTCCGCCGCCGTCACCGCCCGCCGCGCCGGCTGCCCGCGAGGCGCGTCCGGAAACGCCGCCTCCGGCCAAGGCGCCCGAGAAGGCTCCGGAACGGGGCCGGGCAGGCGATCGCGAGACACAGACCCGTTACGGCCGCCAGGAGCTGCACGTCGGTTCGGACGTCAGCTCGCGCTTCAAGAAGAAGCCGCGGCGCATGGGACGTCGTCCCGCCGAGGCCGAGGGCCGTCACGGCTTCGAAATGCCGACGGCTCCGGTGGTTCGCGAGGTCGGCGTCGGAGAGACGATCACCGTCTCCGAGCTCGCCCAGAAGATGGCGGTGAAGGCGACCGAGGTCATCAAGGTGCTCATGAACATGGGCGTGATGGCCACGATCAACCAGGTCATCGACCAGGACACGGCCGTGCTCGTCGTCGAAGAGATGGGGCACACGGCGAAGGTCCTGAAGGACGACCAGATGGAAGCGGACCTCCAGGGCGCCCATACGGATGTGGAGCTGGAGTCTCGCCCGCCGGTCGTGACCGTCATGGGTCACGTCGACCACGGCAAGACCTCGCTGCTGGACTACATCCGCAGCACGAAGGTTGCTGCCGGGGAAGCGGGTGGAATCACTCAGCACATCGGTGCGTACCAGGTGTCCACGCCGAAGGGCAAAGTCACGTTCCTCGACACGCCGGGTCACGCGGCCTTCACGGCCATGCGCGCTCGCGGCGCAAAGGCGACGGACGTCGTGGTGCTCGTGGTCGCTGCCGATGACGGCGTGATGCCGCAGACCATCGAAGCCATTCAGCACGCGAAGGCTGCGAACGTGCCGATCGTCGTCGCGGTGAACAAGATCGACAAGAACGATGCGGATCCGGAGCGCGTGCGCACGGAGCTCTCGAAGCACGAGGTCATCCCGGAAGAGTGGGGCGGCCAGTATCAGTTCGTGAACGTGTCCGCCCGCACGGGCCAGGGCATCGACGCGCTGCTCGAGGCGATCCTGCTGCAGGCGGAAATCCTGGAGCTCAAGGCGCCTCATGAGGGCCTTGCGAGCGGTGTCGTCATCGAGGCGAGCATCGAGAAAGGTCGCGGCGCCGTCGCGACGGTGCTGGTGAAGAAGGGCAAGCTGAAGGTTGGCGACCCGATCATCGCGGGTGCCGAGTTCGGCCGCGTGCGTGCGCTGTTCGACGAGAACGGTCACGCCGTGCAGGAAGCCGGGCCGTCCACGCCAGTCGTGGCGCTGGGCCTCTCCGGCGCGCCGAATGCGGGTGACGAGCTGCTCGCGGTCGAAAGCGAGCGCAAGGCACGCGAGGTCGCGCTGCATCGCCAGGGCAAGTTCCGCGACGTGAAGCTGGCCCGCCAGGGCGCTTCGCGTACCGAGGACGCGTTCCAGCAGATGGAAGGCGAGAAGGCTGCGGGCGTTGCGGTCGTCATCAAGACGGACGTGCAGGGCAGTGCGGAAGCGCTGCGCGATGCGCTCAACAAGCTCTCGACGGACGAAGTGCAGGTGAAGGTCGTCTCGAGCGGCGTCGGTGGCATCACCGTGTCGGACGTGCAGCTTGCTGCGGCGTCGAAGGCGATCATCATCGGCTTCAACGTCCGTGCGGACTCCGGCGCGCGTGAAGCGGTGAAGGAGACCGGCGTCGAGATCCGGTACTACAGCATCATTTACGAGGCCCTGGACGACATCAAGCAGATGATGACGGGCCTCCTGCAGCCGGAGATCAAGGAGCAGATCGTGGGCACCGCGCAGGTGCGCGAGGTGTTCCGGTCCAGCAAGTTCGGCGTCGTTGCCGGCTGCCTCGTCGTCGAGGGTGCCGTGAAGCGCAACAACCCGATCCGCGTGCTTCGCGACAACGTCGTGATCTTCGAAGGTGCGCTGGAGTCCCTGCGTCGCTTCAAGGACGACGTGAACGAAGTTCGCGCCGGCACCGAGTGCGGCATCGGCGTGAAGAACTACCAGGACGTGCGCGTCGGCGACCAGATCGAGTGCTACGCGCGAGTGGAGGTGGCGAGAACGCTGCAATAGCGTTCCCGTCGCTCACGTCATGGCGTCTGCGTCGAAACCTCGCCATCGAAGGATCGAAGGCGAGCTGCAGCGTGCGCTCTCCGAGCTGGTCTCGCGCGAGGTGAAAGACCCTCGCGTGGGATCGGTCACGATCACGGAAGTGAAGATCGCGGCGGACATGAGCTCGGCGCGCGTCTACTTCACGCCGTTCGCGTCGAAGCATTCGCCCGAGGAGGTGCTCGAGGGCCTCACGCGGGCGGGCGGCTTCCTGCGCGGCGAAGTGGGCCGCCGGCTCGGGCTGCGGCATGCGCCGAAGCTTGAGTTCGAATTCGACGATTCGTTCGAGAAGGCCGCGAAGCTCACCGAGCTCATCGATCGCGCTCCCAAGTAAGTTTTTCCTGCGAAACAAACCCAGAAGGCGCCGTGGTCACGGGCATCCTCCTGCTCGACAAGCCCCTGGGGCTTTCGTCGAACTCCGCGCTCCAGCGCGTCAAACGCCTTTTGAAGGCGGACAAGGCCGGCCACGTGGGCAGCCTGGATCCGCTTGCGACCGGCATGCTTCCCATCTGCCTCGGTGAAGCCACCAAGATCGCGGGGGAGATCCTCTCGGGGAAGAAGCGCTACCTCTTCACCATCGCGCTCGGCGCGCGCACGGCTACGGGCGACGTAGAAGGTGCTGTCGTCGAGACGTTGCCGGTGCCGCCGTACGAGCGGCCGGCGCTGGACGCCGTGCTGGCCAGCTTCCTGGGCCCGCAGAAGCAGATCCCTCCTATGTACTCCGCCATCAAGCGGGACGGTCAGCCGCTCTACAAGCTCGCGCGGGCGGGCGTGGAAGTGGAGCGCGCCCCGCGGGACATCGAGATTTTCGAATTCACAGTTCGCGACCTGGCGCCGGACAGCGTTCAGCTCGAGGTCACCTGCTCGAAGGGCACGTACATCCGGACGCTCGCCGAGGACATCGCCCGGGCGCTCGGAACGTGCGGCCACGTTTCGCTCCTCCGGCGGCTGTATGTCGAACCGTTCGAGGGCGAGCCCATGGTCACCCTCGACGAGGTTTCGGCCTGCGCCGAAGCGGGCGCTCGTCCCCCGATGCTCGAGGCGGATCGCGGTGTGCCCCACCTGCCGGCCGTGCGGCTGACCGCGGCCGCCACTGCCAAGGTGCTGCACGGCCAACCGGCTGCCGCGCCGGCGGAAATTGCCCCAGGACGGGTCAGGCTCTACGACGGCTCGGGGCGCTTTTTCGGCGTCGGCGAGACGGACGGCTTCGGATCGGTGCACCCGCGGCGCCTCTTCGTCCTGCCGGACGGTCCGGAAGAGGGCCTGAAACCCTGACCAGGGCCTTGAAAATAGTTCGTACGCCTGTTGTGGCCGTAAGGGTGCGCGGGTAGAATCGCGCGCCTCGTAAAAGGGCAATCAAGTCAAGCTATTAGGAATCTCTGGCGCAATGTCGTTAACCACTGAGAAAAAGGGCGGGATCATCGCGCAGTACCGCCGCGGGGCAAAGGACACTGGTTCTCCCGAAGTGCAGATCGCGCTGCTGTCCGAACGTATCAATGGTCTCGGTGAGCACTTCGCCGCCCACAAGCGCGATCACTCTTCGCGCCGCGGCCTCGTGAAGCTCGTCAACCAGCGTCGCGGACTCCTCGACTATCTGAAGTCGACCCAACCGCAGAAGTACCAGGAGCTCGTCGAGCGACTGGGCCTCCGCCGCTGAATTTCCCCGAAGGCCGCGTAACCCAACGCGGCCTTCGTGTTTCTGCGCCGGGTTCGGATTCATCCAGGTTTCGTATTCGAGGATTCATAGCGTGACCGCTATCAACGTTTCTTTTCCCTATGGCTCGCAGACGGTTTCGATCGAAACCGGCGAGCTCGCCCGGCAGGCCGAGGCCGCCGTGCGCGTCACGATGGGCGATACCGTCGTTCTCGTCACCGTCTGCGCCGCCAAGACCGCAGTGCCGGGCCGTGACTTCCTGCCGCTGACGGTCAACTACGTCGAGAAGACGTATGCCGCGGGCCGCATTCCGGGCGGTTTCTTCAAGCGCGAAGGCCGGCCCACCGAGAAGGAGACGCTCACGTCGCGTCTCATCGATCGTCCGATCCGTCCGCTCTTCCCGGACGGTTTCTACAACGACGTCCAGGTGGTCGCGACCGTCATCTCGCTCGATCCCGATCTCGATGCGGACATCCCCTCGATGCTCGGTGCCTCCGCGGCGCTGGCGCTCTCGGGCCTGCCGTTCAACGGCCCCATCGGCGCGGCGCGCGTCGGCTACAAGGACGGCCAGTACGTGCTGAACCCGACCGCGAAGCAGCTCGCCGAAGGGGAGCTGCATCTCGTGGTTGCCGGCACCGAAGCCGCGGTGCTGATGGTGGAGTCCGAAGCCAAGGGGCTCTCCGAAGAAGTGATGCTCGGCTCGGTGGTGTTCGGCCACCAGCAGATGCAGGTAGCCATCAAGGCCATCAACGAGCTCGTGCAGAAGGTCGGCAAGCCGAAGTGGGACTGGCAGCCGCCCGCGGAGAACACGGAGCTCAACAGCGCGCTGGCGCTGCACGCGGAGGCCGCGCTGTCGCAGGCGTACTCGATCACGGTCAAGAAGGACCGCGTCGCGAAGCTGAACGAGATCAAGGCGCAGACGCTGCTCTCTCTCGCAGGCGGCGATGCCCCGAAGTTCACGAAGGAGCAGGTGGACGCCGCGCTCTTCAAGCTGGAGAGCAACATCGTTCGCCAGCGCATCCTGAATGGCGAGCCGCGCATCGACGGCCGCGATCACAAGACTGTTCGCCCGATCACGGTGAAGGTCGGCGTTCTGCCCCGTACACACGGCTCCGCGCTGTTCACGCGCGGTGAGACGCAGGCGCTCGTCGTTACGACGCTCGGCACCGGGCGCGACGCGCAGATCATCGACGCGCTCGAAGGCGAGCGCCGCGAACCGTTCATGCTCCACTACAACTTCCCGCCGTTCTCGGTGGGCGAGACGG
>Ga0182742_1005881_pt1 | contig 10089 bp, 4 predicted proteins | sample eDN5th37CBELigMG_FD_128880 | JGI IMG/M metagenome (GOLD analysis project Ga0182742, IMG submission 128880) | Enriched Miracle-Growth compost microbial communities from Emeryville, California, USA - eDNA 5th pass 37_C BE-Lig MG (version 2)... ... | reverse complement strand
TTCGACGACGGCGCTGACGTCATCAACGGCGGCACCGAAGGACAGAAGGGCGACACCCTGGTCATCATCGGCAACCACGAGGCCGAGACTTACCGCATCTACACCTACGACGAGGCGGTGGCCCGCATCGGCTATGCCGGCAGCGACGAGAACGAAATCGTCGTGACCCGGCAGGTCGAGGGTGGTGACGAGACGATTATCGCCGAGATCACGGAGATCGAGGAGATCGTCATCAATGGCGCCAGCGCCGGCGGGAACGGCCAGAGCGGCGGGGACACCTTCGAGATCTACGGCGACTTCGCGAACTCGACCAGCCTGCGGCCGAACACGATCACGATCACGGGCACCGAGGGTGACGACGTCGTCGACATCTCGTCGCTCCTGTCGGCGCACAGGATCGTGTTCAAGTCGAAGGGCGGCAACGACACCATCGTGGGCACGCTTCGCCCGCAGGACGTGATCGAGCTGCCGGAGGGCACGGTGCCGGAGGACTACACGGTCTCGACCGGGGAGGACGGCGTCACCACCATGACGAACGGGACGCACACCGTGCGTTTCGTCAGCCAGGGCGGGCTGCCGCAGGTCGGAACCGGCGACGGTGAGGACGAGGAGGAGGATGACGACGATACGTCAGCTCCCGCCAACGGGGATGACGACGACTCCTGCGTTGATGACGACGGCGACGAGGCCGGAACGGGCGACAGCGGCGGCACCACGCCTCCCGCGACCCAGACCGGACCCTCGATCGGTGCCCCCATCGCCGGAACCAACGGCAACGATCCCCTGGTCGGCACCTCCGCCGGCGAGACGATCATGGCGATGGGCGGCGACGACAACGTGGTCGCCGGGGCCGGGGACGACGTCGTCCACGGCGGCGCGGGCAACGACTTCCTGAGCGGCGAGGCCGGACAGGACGTCATGTTCGGCGGCGATGGCGACGACACCATGCTCGGCGGCGGCGATGCCGACATGCTCTACGGTGATGCGGGCAACGACCGCATCCTCGGCGACGAGGGCAACGACCTGATCGATGCCGGCACGGGCAGCGACACCGTCATCGGCGGTGCCGGGGACGACCGGATCATGGCCTCCGTGAACGACGGCAACGACGTCTACTACGGCGACGACATGGTTGGCGGGATCGGCAACGACACCCTCGACATGTCGGCGATCACCGCCAACATCACGGCGAACCTCGGCGGCAACGGCGCCAGCCACGGCACGGTGTTCAGCTCGCAGACCGGCACCGATACGATCTGGGGCATCGAGAACATCGTGACCGGATCGGGCAACGACATCATCACGGCGAGCCGCGCGGTGAACGTGATTGATGGCGGCGGAGGCAACGACGTCTTCCGCTTCCTGTCGGCGGAGGACGCCAATGGCGACACGATCCTCGGTTTCCGGCCGGGCGACCGGATCGACCTCTCGGCGATCGATGCCAACAGCGGTGCGGCCGGCCAGCAGGCGTTCACGCTGGCCAACGGTTCCTTCTCGGGACCGGCCCAGCTCGTGATCTCCCACGAGACCCGTGACGACGGCGAGTACACCGTGGTCAGCGGCAACACCACCGGACCCGACGCGGCTGAGTTCAAGATCAGCCTGAAGGGTAATCATGACCTCAAGGCATCCGACTTCGTCCTCTCCTAACCCCTGAGGAGAGACGACGGCTGGCGGGTCATGGATAGCTCGCCAGCCACCCCTAACAGACGACAAGATCACACAACAAGAACCACCAACAGAGACGGAACAATGCGCGGGACCAGTTTCACGTCGGCCCAGAAGCGGAAGGCGGCCGAGAGGCTGACGAAGGGCCTCAAGGGCATCGTCATCTTCCTTTTCTCTGTATCGGGGATCATCAACGTCCTCGCCTTGACCGGCTCTTTCTACATGCTCCAGATCTACGACCGGGCGCTGACCAGCGGCAGCGTTCCGACCCTGGTCGCCCTCTCGGTCCTGGCGATCGGCCTCTACCTGTTCCAGGGCCTGTTCGACGTGATCCGGTCGCAGGTGCTCGTCCGGGTCGGCGCGCGGCTCGACAAGCGCGTCGCGCCTCTGGCCCACCAGGTCGCCATCGACATGCCGCGCTTCGGCTTCTCCACGGCGGAGTCCCTCGAGCGCGGACGCGACGTCGACACGGTGCGGGGCTTCCTCGGCGGGCAGGGCCCGACGGCTCTCTTCGACCTGCCGTGGATGCCGCTCTACCTTGCCTTCGTCTACTTCCTGCACCCGCTGCTCGGTGCGCTGGTCCTCGGCGGTGCCGTCATGCTGACGCTGCTCACCATCGCGACCGAGATCATGACCCGGCGGCTGGCGGGCTCGACGCACCAGGCGGCGATCGAACGCAATGCGATTGCCGACTCCAATGCCCGCAACGCCGAGATCCTCAAGGCCATGGGCATGGCCAAGCGCGCCGTCGCCCGGTTCGACAAGGCCAATGCCGAGCACCTGAGTCTCCAGACCCGCACCAACGACATCAGCGGCACCTTCGGTGCCATCGCCAAGGTGCTGCGCATGATCCTGCAATCGGCGACGCTGGGTCTCGGTGCCTACCTGACGATCCAGGGCGAGCTGTCCGCAGGCGCGATCATCGCCTGCTCGGTGGCCTCCGCCCGCGCGTTGGCTCCGGTGGACCAGGTCATCGGCAACTGGAAGGGCGTTGTCGCCGCCCGCACGGCGTTCCAGCGGCTCAAGGAGACGGTGATCGCGCTCGCCGACCTGGATGAGCCGTTGGCGCTGCCTGCGCCCAAGGCCATGCTACAGGTCGAGCGGATCACCGTTGCTGCCCCTGACTCCGGCCGGGTGCTGCTCAGCGACGTGGAGTTCCAGGTCGGGGCCGGGCAGGCGCTCGGCATCATCGGCCCGAGCGGCGGCGGTAAGACGACTCTCGTCCGTGCCCTGACCGGCATCTGGCCCGTGCTGCGCGGCAGCGTCCGCCTCGACGGGGCCGAACTCACCCAGTGGCAGGACGAGGAGCTCGGCCGCCATGTCGGTTACCTGCCGCAGGACGTGTCGCTGCTCGACGGCACCGTGGCCGAGAACATCTCCCGCTTCGACCCCTCGAACGACTCCCGCGCCATCGTGGCGGCGGCGCAGGCCGCAGGCATCCACGAGATGATCGTGCGCCTGCCCGATGGCTACCGCACGAAGCTGGGCGCACAGGGCGCGGCGCTCTCGGCTGGGCAGCGCCAGCGCATCGGGCTGGCCCGCGCACTCTACAAGGATCCGTTCCTGGTGGTGATGGACGAGCCGAACTCCAACCTCGACGGCGAGGGCGAAGCTGCGCTCACGGAAGCCATCAAGGGCGTCCGCGCCCGGGGCGGCATCGCCCTGGTGATCGCCCACCGCCCGAGCGCTCTCGTGGCCGTCGATCTCGTGGCCGTCATCCAGAACGGCCGCCTAACCGCCTTCGGCCGGAAGGACGAGATCATCGGCGGCCGTGAGCCGGTGAACACCACCGTCACACGGACGAGCACACCAGCACCCGCAATGGCATCCGAGGCAGCGAAGGCACCTGCAACCGCGAGGGCTATGGCATGATCATCGACGTCAAGGGAACCAAGGGCGGCGGACATGGCAACGAGGCCGAGTCCCGCGAGCACTACGAGCTGAAGGAGAGGAAGCTCTCGAAGATGCCGCTGGCGTTCGGGGCGCTGATCCTCGGCATTGCTGCCTACCTCAAGAGCGCCATGCCGAGCTGGGGCCGACTTGCCGAGGAGGGCGAGGTGCCCCTGCCGCCGGAGGAGGGTGGAAAGCCGCACCTCAAGCTCGTCGATTCCGGGATGCTGTCGGTCCCGCTGGAGCCTCTGGAGCAGGGCGATATGTCCGCGGAGGACCAGCCTCAGCGGATCGGATCGGGCACTCTGTTCGACCATCGGCTCCAATCGCCCGAATTCATGATGGTTGACTCGCCTCCGCTCCAATTCTCGGTGCCGAACCTTCCACGGTTGGACGTAAGCCGATACGCGAGGTTCGACGTGCCCCTCTTCGGGGCCAACGACAATGCCGGCCCCGTCATGGGGGGACGTCCCGGAGGAAACCCCGGTGGGAACCATGCCCCCAACGACCTCGACCGTCTGGATCGGCCTCCTGTCGAGGACAAGAGCAGGGACGACAGGGGAAACGACGACAAGCCGGGGCATACGAACCCGATCCCGAAGCCCAGGGACGACGATGACGATTCGCGCAACCTCGCCAACCGGGCACCGCGGGTCAGCGGCCCCGTCTATCTCAGGGACGTGGCGGGCTGTGCGTCCGTGCTCATCGCCCTCTCAGACCTGCTGGCGAACGCCTCGGACCCGGACGGCGACGCGATGTCGATCATGAACCTCTCGGTGTCGTCGGGAACCATCGCGTGGACCGCGGACGGCTGGCTCTACAACGGCAGCGGCCTCGGCCCCGTGACCGTCACCTACCTGATCACGGACGGAAAGGCCGTGATCGTCCAGCAGGCCTACTTCTCGGTGGTCAGGAACTCCATCGTGGGTACCGAGGGCGACGACATGCTCGTCGGCACCGCGTGCGCCGATGACATCAAGGGTCTCGGCGGCAACGACATCATCGACGGCCGGGCCGGGGACGATTACATCGACGGCGGCGCGGGCGACGATCACATCATGGGCGGGGCCGGTTACGACATCCTTCGTGGCGGCGACGGCAACGACATCATCTTCGGCGGCGCCGGCAACGACCAGATCTCGGGCGGAGCCGGCGACGACCGCCTGTTCGGGGATGACGGCGACGATACCGTCGTCGGCGACGATGGCGACGACCAGATCCATGGCGGCAACGGCAACGATGCGCTGTTCGGCGGAGCCGGGAACGACCTCATCTACGGCGATGCGGGCGACGACAAGATCGAGGGCAACGCCGGCAACGACATACTTCATGGCGGCGACGGCAATGACGTGGTTTCCGGTGGTGACGGCAACGACAGGGTCGAGGGCGGAAAAGGTGCCGATCTCCTCCTCGATGGCGCGGGGTGGGACACCATGTCCGGCGGAGAGGGCGACGACCATGTCGTCGTCGCCCTCGACGGCGACCGGGACATCTATGACGGCGGCGACGGGACCGACACGATAGACTTCTCGTCGACCGAGAACGGCGTCTATGTCGACGTAGCCGAGGGAACCGCCGAGGGCTGCGAGATCGGCGACAACGAGATCAGCGGCTTCGAGGTCGTCCAGGGTGGCACCGGAGACGACACGATCTCTGGCTCCGAAGGCGGCGAGACCCTCTCGGGCGGGGCAGGTGACGACCGCATTGCCGGACATGACGGAGATGATGAATTGAACGGCGGTTCCGGCAACGACGTCATCATGGACGGAGCGGGAGAAGATACCGTCTCCGGCGGCACCGGCAATGACACCATCCGTGCGTCCGCCGATGGTGACGACGATGATTTCGACGGCGGGGAAGGCTCCGACACGCTGGACTACTCGGCATCGGAGGACGGGATCACGGTCGACTTCACCAACGGCACGGCCAGTGGATATGACATCGGCGACGATACGTTCAGCGGCTTCGAGACCGTGGTCGGCGGCTCGGGCGACGATCACTTCATCGTCGGCCAGCAGCCCGTCGTCATGGCGGGTGGAGACGGCGACGACGTGTTCGAGTTCACACCGCCGCCTCCGGCAAACGCTCCGGTCCTGCATGAGATCGTCGACTTCAAGGCCGGCGACCGCATCAAGATGTCCAAGTACGACATCTTCGAGAAGGTCTTCGACAGGCTCGAGGACCAGTTCGAGAGCATCTACGGCGACGACGTCGACGATGATGATGCGGTGATCCGCTACCGCCACGAGCGCTCCGAGAGCATCGACAGGACGATCATCGAGGCCGACCTGAACCGCGACGGCATCTACGAGACCAGCATCCACATCGACGGCCACAAGGTCATCGTGATCGTCGAGCACGCATAACCACGACAGCAACCGCAGACATAAGCAGCGGTATTGAGGAGACAGGGGATGAGTATTCGTATCGTGAAGGACGACGACTTCTACCTCGGCGGGCGGGTCAAGGCCGGACTCTTCCTCAGCCTGCTGCTGGTCGGCGGTTGCGGAGGTTGGGCCGCGGTGGCCCAGATCAATGGGTCGGTCATCGCCAGCGGGACGGTCAAGGTCGACCAGAACCTGAAGGTGATCCAGCACCGGGACGGCGGCATCGTCAGCCAGATCGCCGTGCGGGAAGGGGATCACGTCAAGGCCGGGCAGGTCCTGCTGCGGCTCGACGACGTCCAGACCAAGGCGGAGCTGTCCATCGTCAGCTCGCAGCTTTCTGAACTCGTGGCCCGAAAGGTCAGGCTGATCGCTGAGCGCGACGGCTTGAAGGAGATCGTCGTTCCGCTGATCGACTTGGTCCCTGTCACGCTGTCCGATCTGGCCAGGTACGGCGAGGTGAGACTGTTCGAGGGTAACCGGACGCACCGGGAGAGCCAGAAGGAACAGCTTCGGGCGGAGATTGCGCAGCTCGAGCAGGAGGTCAAGGGACTCCAGGCCCAGCAGACGGCGAAGAACCATGAGGTGACCCTGGTCCGGACGGAGCACAACAAGCTCAAGGGTCTGGCCGACAAGGGGCTGATCGAGGGCTCCCGGATGTACAGCATCAACCGCGACCTGACCAAGCTGATCGGCGAGGCCGGAGAGATTGAAGCCAGCATCGCCCGTGCCCGTGCACGCATGAGCAGCATCAAGTTGCAGATCATCTCCATCGACGAGAACGCCCGCACGGAGGCGCAGCGCGAACTCAGCGCGGTCGTGACCAAGATCTCCGAACTGAATGACCGCCGCGTTGCCCTTGAGGACCGCCTGTCTCGGACGGATATCCGTGCCCCCATGACGGGCGTCGTCAACGAGCTCTCGGTGCATACCGTCGGCGGTGTCATCACGCCCGCAGAGACGCTCGCCACCATCGTGCCGGAAAACGCCACCCTGAAGATCGAGGCCAAGCTCTCGCCGGTCGACGTCGACCAGATCTTCGTCGGACAGTCAGCCAAGCTCCGCTTCTCCGCCTTCAACCAGCGTACCACGCCCGAGCTGAAGGGTGAGATCGCATATGTCTCGGCTGCGGCAACCCGCGATCCGGCAACGAACACGACCCACTACGTGGCCGACGTCAAGCTCAACCACGGCGAGTTCGAGAAGCTGGCCGGGCAGCCGCTCAAGCCCGGCATGCCCGTCGAGGTGTTCGTCGCCACGCAGGACCGGACTGCGATCTCGTACCTGGCGAAGCCATTCACTGACCAGTTCGCCAAGGCGTTCCGAGAGGAGTGAGGGAGGCTATGAAGCGGGCACAACCATTCGATACCAGTCAACGCAACAGCCCTTCGGGCTTTGCGGACAAGTGGTCCGGACGCGCAGGATCACTGGGAGGGTTGGAGCCTCGAGATTGTGGACGATGGAAGGTCGGCCCTGAGCACGATAGCTCTCGATGAGATCAGTATGGCCTCATGTCAAAGGAACAGTCGAGCTAGAGGATCGAAACTTGGCCTGTACTTAGCTGTGAGAGGCCAAGATCAGACTCTGCCATCGCAGGTTAGGTTGAGTAAGAGAACATACACATGCCGTTCGACGAGCCTTTTCCTCTAAACCGGTTTCCAGCTCAAGTTCGAGCTGCGATTCTGAGCGAATTCAACGGGCGCTGTCCCAGTCAGCAATAGGTAGCCGAGACCCCGGATGCACGATGGCTTTCAACCCCCGCCATCGGTCCGGCGGTCTTGAAGAAAATCCGGGCTTCGGAGCAGGCAGGGGCCCCAACTCTTCGCCAGATGACCGATGCTGAATTGGTAAGGCGGCTCATGCATCTCCAGAGAGAGGTCGACATGATCCATCGTACGGTCCGGATCAAGCTCTCACGGAACGCGACCAGACGCTGCTTACGTCGGAGGCCTCGTTGGCCGGAGTTCCCGATGGAAGGCTAGGCTTTCATTCTGCGGCCACCGAGCCCGCATGATCCTTTCGATGGAAGCGGGTACCATCGTCGATCAGGACCTTTGCGAGTCCATCGATCTCCTGTACGACGCGATCGATCTGGCGGCATTCCGGGCGATTGGTCGCGATGTCGGCCAAGGCCCTCATGAGGAGATGGCGGGGCGGACATTCTGAAGCTATCCCATCGAAACAGTGTTTACTTATTCTATGGTTTTCGTCTGGTTGATGATTGTTGCCCAAGGGTAACATTCTTGGAAAAAAAGCCTACAAATGCCTTAGCGGATATTGGTAGCCCCTCAGTCATGCTCTACCAGCAATGACGTCATTGCGGCATGGGTGGCTTTGCCTTTGTCGAAAGCAAAGGAATAGCCCCATGGCCAGTTCGAGCCTGTCTTTGATCACATGGTGGTTTAAGCGAGGCCACTTCGTAGCGTTCCCAGCCGCGCTAAGCCTGGGTCTTTCCGGGCTTCCGAACGCGGCCGCGGCTTCTTGCCTTCCCGGAGCGACTACGGCTTGCAGCGCCCCTGGCGGAGGTGGCTTTCCGGACCGCTCCGGCAATGGCGGCGCGGGCAATGGCGACGGCGGCGGCGCCAGCACCCTTGACGGCATTGTAACGATCACCATCCCCGGCGATCCGGGATCGGGAGGCAATGGCGGCCAGGGAGCGGACGGAGACTATCCCGGCGGGCAGGGCGGGAATGTATACTACACTTCCGGCGGTATCATCATCGTCTTCGGGGACATTACCGGAGGAGCAGGACAGAGAGGTCCGGACGGGTTCAACTTCGGCACCGGGGGCGGCGGGGGCGGCACGAGCCTGTATTACAGTGGTCAGAGCCTGACCATTAACGCAAACGTCTCTGCCGTCGGCGGAGCCGGTGGCGCGGGTGGGGCCGGAACCGCTTCCACTGTCGGCAATGGCGGGGGCGGGGGCGGCGGCGGAGCTGGTATCGCGTCAGAGGCGGTAGGAGCGGCGATCGCCAATGACGGCGTCATCACAGGTGGTCGCGGGGGTGACGGTGCAGGAGGAGGATTTGGCGGCGGCGGCGGCGGGGGCGGTGACGGCCTCCTCGTACTCGGTGGCAATTCCGTCATCACCAACAACGGCACCATCACAGGGGGCGTCGGCGGCACAGGTGGCACCGGCTCAAGTTCCGGCCAGGTCGGCTCCGGACAGAGCGGAGCGGGCGTCAACCTTGTCGGCTTAGGCAGTACCCTCAACAACAACGGCACGATTACCGGAGGCGCTGGAAACAACGCTGCCGCCGGCTCAGGTGTCATCACCAGTGGCAACGCTACCATCACCAACGCCGGAACAATCAGCGGCGGACCCTACAGCGACGGCATCACGAGAGGAGCCGCGATTCTCTTCCAAGGAACGGACAACACACTGAATCTGCGTGCCGGCTCGGATCTGGTCGGCAGCCTCGATGTTGCAGCAGGCGCAAGTGCAACCATTGCGCCGCAGAATCCAGGGTTGACGCTCAGTACCGGCATCAGCCTTGGCAGCGCCGCTTCCGCCCTGACTATCGACACGAGCCTTAACGATCTTCGCGCGACCGGCGTCGTTACAGGCTCTGGATCGCTTACCAAGACCGGCGCCGGCACGCTGACGCTGACCGGCGCCAACACCTTTACGGGCGGAACGGTCATCGCGCAGGGCCGGTTGATTGCCAATGCCGACAGCATCGGCACGGACGACATCGATAACCGGTCCGAGTTGGTCCTCGACCAGGCCTCCGACGGCACGATGGCGCAGGCCATCGAAGGCGCCGGATCGCTGGTCAAGCAGGGCACGGGTCGTCTCAACCTGACAGGCACGAGCACCATGTCAGGCGACACCCTCGTGCGCGCAGGCAACCTCGCGGTCAACGGCTCGCTGGCGGGCTCGCCCGTCACTGTCGAAGCGGGGGGCATCCTGTCCGGCACGGGCACGGTCGGCGGCATCGCTGTCGTCGGCAGCGGCATCGTTGCCCCTGGCAACTCGATCGGCACGCTCAATGTGGCGGGCAACGTCACCTTCGGGGCGGGTTCGGTCTATCAGGTCGAAGTCAATGCTGCCGGACGCTCCGACCGCATCGCAGCAACGGGAACTGCTACCCTGAACGGCGGCACCGTGCAGGTGCTGGCCGAGAATGGCTCCTATCGTCCCTCG